>Ga0209474_10004058_pt1 | contig 12703 bp, 13 predicted proteins | sample GraSoiAngelo_145_FD_185902 | JGI IMG/M metagenome (GOLD analysis project Ga0209474, IMG submission 185902) | Grasslands soil microbial communities from the Angelo Coastal Reserve, California, USA - 14_1009_05_20cm (SPAdes) (version 2) | ecosystem: Environmental > Terrestrial > Soil > Grasslands...
ATCCGCTGGCAGAACGATCCCGTACCCAAAGGCATCGTTGCGATAGACGTTGCACCCTCCGCGAAGACAGGTCGGCCGGGGAAGATTGACGAGAGGGGTCGTGACCACTCGCCGGCCCGTCCCCGCTGCGTCGCCCGCTTCTCGAGCGGTCAGAACCGCGCCGAGCACGAGGACCGCCGTGGCGCAGATGACCAAGGCGGTCAGCGGCATCGAACGTCGCATCGAGAGCCCGTTCGGGACCCACGAACTTTCCGGCGGTAGGGGAAGGGAGTCGATCTCCCGGTGGATGATCCGCTCGATGCTGAGTTCAGGAAACATTCCTCACCTCCGCGCGCATGCGCGCTTTCGCTTGCGCGAGCGTCGCGCTGACCGTCCCCGTCTTGACTCCGAACTGCCGAGCGATCTCGCGGTGGTCGAGACCGAGATAGAACTGAGCGACCACCATCGCCCTCTGGCGCTCGGTCAGCCCCGCGAGCAGCCGCCCCACTTCCATCCGGTCCAACAAGGCTTCGATCTCGTCCGTCGACACACGCGATCGGGCGTGGTCGAGGCGCAGCAACGATCGCCCGAAGCCGCGTCGGCCGGAACGCACCGCGACGACGAAGAGCCAGCCGGCGAGGTCATCGTCCTCGGCGGGCGGCCGACGCAAGCCCGCGACGAACGCGTCGTGAATGGCATCGAGGGCGCGGTCGGGGTCGCGAAGCACAGCGAGCAGCGCGCGATACACCCGCGCGAACTCGAGTCGGTAGAGCTGCTCCCAACGTTCCGCGCTGATCGTGGTCGGCACCGTCAATGAAATGGTCGCGAACCATCAAAAACGTTAGTCCGCTACGCCGGGACTTTCGCGAGCTCCTTACGGACGACCTTCGTCGCTTCGACCACGGCCACGCACTTCTCGACGCATTCCTCGACGGTTCTCGTCTTGAGCCCGCAGTCGGGATGCGGCCAGAGCTTTTCCGGCCGGACGTAGCGCAGACCCTTCCGGATCCCCTCCGCGGCTACGTCGACCGTCTCCGTCTCGTGCGCATGCACGTCGACGATCCCGATCGCAAGCTCCTTCGTGAAGGGATTGCGATCGAACAACTCGAGCCAGCGGTAGCCGTAGTTCGCCATCGCGAGGTCCAGCTGGTCGACGGGAAGGTCGAGCACTTGCGGGTAGATCGCCGCGAAGTCGCCGTAGCAGATGTGCGAGATCGTTTTCGCCGACAGACCCGCGGTCACGATGCCCATGGCCTCGATCGCGATCTCGATCTCCTCGGGCCGTGCGTGGATCGCGGGCTCGTCGATCTGGATGTACCTGGCGCCGGCACGCTCGAGGTCACGGGCCTCGTCGCGGACGATCTCCGCGAGAGCGAGCACCGCGTCGCGCCGCGTCGGATAGGCCTCGTTGTACGACCAGTCGAGGAGGGTATACGGACCGGTGAGCATTCCCTTCACCGGCTTCGACGTCAGTGACTGAGCGTATTCAAACCAGCTGACCGTCATTGGGGTAGGACGCGCGACCTTTCCCGCGATCACCGGCTTGTGGTAGTAGCGGTTGCCGTACGACCGCACCAGCCCGCCGATCTTGAAGCCCTCGAGACGCTCGGCGAAGTACGCGACCATGTCACCCCGGTACATCTCGCCGTCGACGAGGACGTCGAGGCCGATCTCCTCCTGGCGGCGGATCCATTCGGCCGTTGCTTTGCGCTCGAGCTCCTCGAGCTCCGTGGCGCCGAGCTTGCCCCGGGCCGCTTGCGCGCGGGCCTTCGTGAGGTACTCGGGCTTCCCAAAGGAGCCGACCGTCGTCGTTAGCAGCAGGTTGTCGGTCATGCGATCACCTTTTCCCCAGTCACGAGTCGCGCTCCCCCGACGAGCGCAGCGAGCTTGGCGCGGGCCACATCGCGCGGCAGGTATTCGAGCGACGTGGTCGTCGCGAGCACGAGTCGCTCCTCCGGCACCAGCTTGAGCGCGCGCTCGGCATAGCCCGCGACCTCCTCAGCCGTTTCGAGCCGGGTATTCCGTGCGTCGACCACCCCGAGCAGCAGGTACTGCGTGCGGAAGGCGTCGAGACGTTCGAACGCCGTCGTATCGCGGCTACGCACGTCGATTCCGACCACACCGACCGGGAACGACGCGAGCGACTCCAGCACCGCATCGGGTGGCAGAAAGTACGTGACCAGCGCGAGCGCGTGGCCTCGACCCGCGAGGCGCCGGTAGGCCTCGCGTGCCAGCTCGATGTGCCTCGGTGCAGCGACGACGGCGGGGTCTTCGATGTCGATCAGGTGCGCGCCGGCCGCACTCAGCCCGGCGATCTCCTTGCCGATCGCGTCCGCTACCGCGAGCACCCGCTCCTCCAGCGAACGGTAGTGGTCGTCCCGAGCTGTGAGCGTCGCGAAGGTGAGGGGTCCGGGGACTGCCGCCTTGAGTCTCGCCTTCGCAACCCCTCGCGCGAACGTGAAGTCGCGCACGAACGAACGCCCCTCGGTCGAGATCGGGCCGGTGATGACCGGTTGGCGGTAGTAGGTGTTGTTGTCGTAGAAGCGCTCGAGCGGCCCCGCCTCGACCCCGCTCCATGATCGCGCGAACGGCGCGAGAAGGTCGTCCCAGCGGATCTGCCCATCGTTGATCGTCTCGACGCCAGCGGCCTCGATCTCGCCGATCGTCGCGCGCGTCACTTCGTCGAACACCTTGTCCAGATCAGCGTCGCCGATCTCGCCGCGGTCGTGACGATGCAAGGCACGCCGCAGCTCCTGCCCGTCGAGGCCCTCGCCGATCTTTGGATACGCGCCGATGACCGTGGTCTTCAGGGTCATGCCGGCACCCTCGCATCGGGTCTCGGGAGAAGTCCGGCCGCCTCGACGACGCGCGCGACCGCCTCCGGCCACTCGATCGCGTACAGATGCACGCCGCGCACGCCGGGAAGTGCCTTGAGCGCTTTCACCATCTGAACCGCGATCGCGATGCCCTCGGCCTCGGCGTCAGCGGCCTTCTTCAAACGATCCAGCACCTCCGGCCCGATGGCGAGGCCAGGGACCCGCGCCAGCCGCTCGGCCTGGTCCGGCGAGCGGAGGATGAGGACGCCGGCGAGCATCGGCACCTCGCGGGAAGCGCTGCGACGCACCTCGACAAGCCAGCGACTGAATGTCGCGAGGTCGAAAACGGGCTGCGTCTGCAGGAAATCGGCACCGGCCGCGATCTTTTCTAGCGTTTTCGTCACGTCCGCTTCCATCGGTTTTGTGAATGGCGAGGCGGTCGTGCCTACGAGCATCTTCGGCGGTTGCTTGATCTCGTCGCCCGAGAGGAACTGCCCACCGTCGCGCATACCGACAGCCATCTTGACCAGACCAACTCCGTCGAGGTCCTTCACGAAAACGGCGTCGGGATGGTTGCCCTGCTTCGGGTCGTCGCCGCTCATGAACACGAAGTTCTCGATGCCGATCGCCGCGGCGCCGAGCACGTCGGCCTGCAGTGCGATCCGGTTGCGATCTCGGCCGGTCATCTGAACGATCGGATCAAGGCCGACACTCCGCACGATCGTCGCCGCGGGGATGGCGGCCATCGCGACCATCGCCCGGTTGCTGTCCGTGACGTTGACGGCGTCGACGACGCCCTTGAGCGCCTCGGCCCGACGCCGCACGACGCCCGCCGCGGCGCTCTTCGGCGGGTTGAGCTCCGCCGTAACGACGAACTCTCCGAATCTGAGAAGGCTCGCCAGTGAGCTCAAAAGAAAAGACCTCTCCTTCTATCTATGACGAGAGGTCTACCAGTTCGGTCGACCCTCTCATCTTTCCCTGGGTTCATCCATCGGGACGGAATTGGCACCGCAGCGGGACTCCGCCGGTTGCCGAGGCGTCATCGGGCCGTTCCCTCAGCCTCTCTGCATGAAAGGGATCGCGTATGAAGTTTCGACGAATGCTAGCACGTACACTTCGCCCCCGTCCCCATGCCCGATCGATTCATCGAACACTCGCTGCGCGCGTTCAGCGACGATCTCTCCTCCGATGCGCCGGTGCCCGGAGGTGGGAGCGCCGCCGCGTATGCGGGCGTCATGGGCGCGGCACTCGCGGCGATGGTTGCACGCATCTCGATGAAGAAGGACCGCTCGGAAGCACTCGAGGCATACATCGAGGAGACCGACAACCTCCGATCGGATTTCCTACGCCTCGTCGAGGACGACAGCGCCGCCTACGCGCGCGTTGCCGAGGCGATGAAGCTTCCGCGCAAGACGGACGAAGAGAAAAAGGAGCGCCAGGAACGTATGCAGGCCGCGCTCCTTGCCGCGTCGCGGGTGCCGCTCGAGGTCGCCGAAACGGCGCGGCGGCTTCTCGACGCGTGCGAGCGCGGCGTCGCGAGCGCCAGCCCGATGACGGCGAGCGACATCGGCGTGGGCGCGCTCATGGCGGAAACTGCGCTTCGCGGGGCGGCGCTCAACGTGATGATCAACCTCGCATCGATAAAGGATCCGGCCCAGGTGAAGGCCATCTCCGAACACCTCGATCGCGCGGTTGACGGCAGCGACGAGCAGCGCCGTCGCATCACCGATTTCGTCGAGTCGCGGATCGCCCGGTAGCACCGTGCGGCTGCTCATCGGCAAGCCACTCGCCGAAAAAATGCACGAGCGGTCGCGCGAGCGGAGCGCCGCTCTGCATGCGCGCGGAATTGCGCCGCGACTTGCCGCGGTTTCGGTCGGTATCGACCCAGCGGCGAACGCATACCAGCAACGACTCGCGGCACGCGGGAAGAAGCTCGACATTGCGATCGACGAGATAGATCTCCCCAGCGACACGTCCGAGCGCCAGCTCGTCGTAACGCTCGAGCGTCTCGGCACCGATCCTCGGGTCCACGGGATCCTGCTGCTCACTCCCCTGCCCGGAACGCTCGACGAGGGGCACATCGTCGACCACATCGTTCCCGCCAAGGACGTTGAAGGCATGAGCCCGTTCAACGTCGGCCTGCTCGCCGACGGACGGCCGCGCTTCGTACCGTCCACGGCCGAGGCTGTGATCGAGCTGCTGAAGTTCCACGGCATCGCCCTTCGCGGTGCGCGCGCGACGGTGGTCGGACGCAGCACGGTCGTAGGCCGCCCTGTCGCGTATCTCCTGCTCAACGAGGACGCGACGGTGACCGTCGCGCACAGTAAGACGCCGGACATTGGCACGATCACGCGGGATGCGAGCGTGGTCGTGGTCGGCGTCGGTCGTGCCGGATTCCTGAAGGGCGACATGCTCGCTCCCGGAGCGACCGTGATCGACGCGGGAATCAACGTGGCGCCGCACGGAATCGTCGGCGATGTCGATGTGGAGAGCGTGTCCGCGGTGGCGGCTGCGCTAAGCCCAGTGCCGGGCGGCCTGGGCGCCGTGACTACCGAGCTGCTGCTCCGAAACGTGCTGACCGCCGCGGAGCGCCAACAAAAAGACTGAAACCAAGGGCAGACCGCGGGCGCCTTGAGCAGCGTCGGGGTCTTCTGAGCGAGCGGCCCCTTGACGGCGGTCCATCACGATCCCACCGGGGCCGAGCGAAGAGGACCCGGCGCTGCTCACTACCAACGCGCGGTCTGGAGCCACCGGCTTAGACCTCGACGTTGGCGCTCTTCGGTTTGCTCACTGCATAGGCCTGAGACGCGTAGCGCTCCGCGGCACGCAGATCTCCGTGCTTCTTTGCCGAGCGCGACAGCCGCATCAGGACATCGCCGAGCTCCGCCTTCGCATCGAGACCTTTGTAGATCACGGCGACGTCGCGCATCCGCTGCTCCGCTTTCGCGGCATCGCCGTCGCGTAGATCCAGCTCGGCGAGGACGAGCGTCGCGCCCGCGACCGCGCGGTCGGCATCGGCGCCACGCTCCCCGACCGCCGCGATCGCGGCCTCCGCGCTTGAGCGCGCGAGAGGCGCGTCTTTAGCTTTGAGCGCGACCTCGGCCCTGGTCGCGAAGCAATGGGCGAGGTACGCGGCCGGTCCCGACACGCGCGCGATCTCGATCGCGCGCGCCACGTGCTCGTACGCGGCCTCGATGCGACCGGCGTCGGCCGCGATCACCGCGAGGGCGTTGCGCATGATGAGCACGCCGACGAGGTCCTTCCCGAGCTCCGCCGAAGCCAGCGCTTTCTGGTAGTGACCGGCGGCCGCGTCGTGGTCGCCGAGCGCGCGATAGGCATTTCCGAGGCCCTGATGGATGAATGCGATCCGCGCGAGGTCGCCGATCTCACTCGACCACTCGAGGGCCTGCTGGTAATAGGTGGTCGCGGCCTGCGGCTCCCCCAGGTCCTGCGCGCAGCCGCCCATAGTGATGAGCACGCGGAGCCGCAGGAGCTGATCGGGAGGCTTCGCTGTCTCGATCCGGCGAAGGAGCGTCTCCAGCGCCTCGCGCGCCCCGCGCGGATTCCCCGCGATCCGGGTGGCCACGGCGAGCTGATAGTCGGCCGCGCGGCCGAGCGGCTCGTCGCCCAGCTCGCCCGCGAGGCGTTGCGCGACGGTCAACGTCTTGATCGCCTCGCGACCGCGCTGGAGAAGATTGAGGGCCGAGCCGGCGTGCAGCCGTACTCGAGCGGTGTCGCGCACCGAGAGACTTCCCGTGTCGAGCGCCTTCTCGGCGCGGCGCAGCGCCTCCGGAGCCGATGCGAATGTGAGGAGGCCCGCGATCGCACCGATCTCGAGTTCTCTCTCGCTACGCGCACGCTCAAGATCGGCGTCGTCGAGGAAGTACGAAGCCGGCTTGTCGAGCTTCTTCGCCATGTGCTCAAGCGACCGCATCGCCGGACGGATCTTGCCGAGCTCGATCGCGCTTACGTGTGCGCGTGTGAAATACGGCGCCCCGAGCTGGGCCTGCGACATGCCCGACGCGATCCGGGCGTCGCGCAGGCGCTCGCCGAGCTTCTTGAGCGACGGCGAGAGCGGCGCGGGTCGGCGCCTTCGCGTGCGCGTGGCAGGCATCCGAAGAAGCTAGATGGAGACCTTCGCCATGTCAATCCAAAATCGACAGTGTGCCGCTTCCCGGCCCGACCTAGACTGCCAACGGTGCCTGGGGAAAGGATCCGGGTCCTCGTAGTCGACGACCATCCGTCGGTGCGCGAGAACCTCCGCTATCTCGTAAATGCCGAGCGCGACATGGACTGCATCGGCGTGGCGCGCGATGCCCCCGAGGCCGTCCGGACCTGCCAGGAGCTGATGCCGGACGTCGTCATCCTCGACGACGAGATGCCCGGCGGGCGCGGCGTCCAGGTGCTCGAGTGGATCACGAGCGAGCTCCCCGACACGCGCGTCGTGATGTACACGCTCGACGCCGAGGTCTGCGATGTCGCGCGTGCCTTCGGCGCGGGCTGCGTCCTGAAAGACGCGAACTACGAAGTCCTGATGCGTGCGGTCCGCAACGGGGCCGCGTCGCTGCCGAGGTCCGCCGAGACGTATTAGCGGCGGGTCATTCCAGCCGGATGAGCGGCGGGTGATCGATGTCCTCGAAGTGCGTGGTGTCGATGAACCGCAGCTTCCCCATCAGCCGGTCGAGCAGCAGTGAATGCGTTCGTGCGCCGCGCGCGAAGAAGTGCACTCCTTTCAAGACTTCCCCATCGGTCACTCCGGTCGCCACAAATCGGATGTCCGTGCCGCTCGCCAGGTCCTCGGTCCGGTAGACGCGCTCTTCATCAGCGACGCCCATCTTCTTCGCGCGACGCCGCTCCTCATCGTTGCGGAAGCGCAGTCGGCCAAGAATTTCCGCACCGAGGCACCGGAGCGCAGCCGCGGCGAGCACGCCCTCAGGCGCGCCGCCCGTACCCATGACGGCGTGCACGTCCGTTCCGGCGATGGGCACGGAGAGTGACGCCATGAGGTCGCCGTCCTCAATGAGCTTGATGCGCGCGCCGGCGGCGCGCACATCGTTGATCAGCTTCTCGTGCCGGGGACGATCGAGGATGACGATCGTCAGGTCGCTCACATCGCGGTTCAGCGACTGCGCGATGATCCGGAGGTTCTCCGCGACGGGTCGATCGAGGTCGACCTTGCCGCGCGCAGGCGCACCCACGACGAGCTTCTCCATATAGGTATCTGGCGCATGCAACAGCCCACCCGGCTCGGAGACGGCCATGACAGCGCACGCATTTGGGCGACCCTTTGCCACAGGGTTCGTGCCCTCCAGAGGATCGACGGCAATGTGCAGCTCCGGTCCCTCGCCCCGTCCGACGCGCTCGCCGATGAAGAGCATCGGCGCTTCATCGCGCTCGCCCTCTCCGATGACGATCATTCCGTTGAAGCGCGCGTCCTCCATGGTCTTCCGCATAGCTTCGACCGCTGCCTGATCGGCCTCGTTGTTGTTGCCGTGGCCCATCCAGTGTGCCGCGGCGATCGCCGCGGCCTCCGTTATCCGTACCAGCTCGAGGCTCGGCGTGCGATCGACGGGAATGCGTTCGAGCGGAGGCGTTGCTTTGACCTGCATCGGCGGCAACGCTAGTCCGTAACCGGCGCTCGCGCACGCACGACGCGCTCTGCGGCGCGTTCGATGAGCGGCAGCGGCGCTCGCATCGACTCCGCGATCGCAACACCCTCACTTGCGATGGCGATCGCATCGAGACCGAGCGTCTCGTGTCCCGTACCGAGACTGCCCGCAACCGCGACGACCGGCACTCCGGCGCGCCGCGCGGCTGCGGTCACCGCACCCGTGAGCTTGCCGTATCCGCTCTGCTGATCGACGCGGCCTTCGCCGGTCACCACCAGGTCGGCGCCTGCGATGCGTTCGGCGAATCCGACCACGCGAAGGACGAGCTCGGCCCCCGACACCAAGCGCGCGTCGAGGAAGGCGAGTAGTCCGGCGCCAAGTCCACCGGCCGCGCCCGCGCCGGGCACGTCGCGTATCGGCCTGCCGACGAAGGCCTCGACCACATCCGCGTACCGCGCGAGCCCCGCGTCAAGCTCGTGGACGATCTCAGGAGTGGCGCCCTTCTGCGGGCCGTAGATCGCGGAGGCGCCCTCGGGTCCGAGCAGCGGATTCCGAACGTCGCAGGCGACCTCGATCGAGGGACGGACGAGACGCGGATCCGTCTGGCCATCGATGCGGCCGAGCCGCACGAGCGCCGCGCCGCCTTCGGGAAGGTCGTTGCCGCTTCGATCGAGGAAGCGGTACCCAAATGCTCGTGCCATACCGGCGCCCCCATCGTTCGTGGCGCTTCCGCCGATCCCGATGACGATGCGGTGAGCGCCGCTCGCCGCCGCAGCGAGGATGAGCTCTCCCGTCCCACGAGTGCTCGTGATGCGCGGGTCGCGCTCGCTCGGCTCGAGCAACGGGAGACCACTCGCCGCCGCCATCTCCACGACAGCGGTCACGCCGTCGCCGAGCACTCCCCATTCCGCGTCGATCTCACGACCGAGCGGATCGTGCACGCGCGATCTGCGCGTGCCGCCGTTCGTGGCGGTCACAAGAGCGCGCACGGTGCCCTCGCCTCCATCGGCGAGCGGCATCTCTTCGACCCGTGCACCCGGCCATGCGCGGCGTATGCCACGCGCGATCGCCGAAGCGACAGCGACGGCATCTGCCGAACCCTTGAACGACTGGGGAGCGACGATCACCCGCGGTGCGGGGCCTCGATTCACCGCGGAATTCTAAGAGCGGCGCGCACGTTCACCCGAGCGTGCGCTCCCCTAGACTCGGATGATCCTCACCACGTCTGACCCGGTCTGTATCGCGCGCGATCCGGCATCGCTCGAGCCCGAATGGTCCGAGCTGGCCCGGCGTCGCGCCTACCCGACGGTCTTTCTCACGCCCGACTGGATCCGTCTCGCGCGCCGACACGATCGTCGCCAGCAGATCACGCTCGGGATCGCGGACCGCGGCATCGCTGCGCTGGCCCGGGACGCGGACGGCACGATCTCCTTCGCGGGCGGCGAGTTCACCGACTACCAGGACATCGTCGCGGCGCCGCAAGATGTGCCGACGGTCGCGGGCGCACTCGCGGAGTGGATCACGGCTGAGCGGACGGCGCGCATCCGTCTCGACTTCGTGCCGGAAGAAACGGGAACCGTAGGTGCGATGTCGCCCGTTCTCACCGCCGCGGGCTACGAGGTCCGCGTCGAGCGGCTGGTCACCGCCCCGCGAATGGAGCTGCCGGGCAGCTTCGACGCATACGTGCAGGGCCTTGGAAAGAAGGAGCGCCACGAGCTCCGCAGAAAGCTCCGCCGCCTCGAGACCGGCCGCCGGGTCGCGTTTCGTTTCGGCGAGGAGGGCGAGCGCGCCGCGGTGACGGACCGGTTCGTCGCGCTCCATCGCAGGTCGCGCGGCGAAAAGGCCGAGTTCATGACCCCCGATACCGAGCGGTTCTTTCGCGACGTGGCCGACACGCTGGCGGCGCGCGGCTGGCTGCGACTGGGCGTGCTCAGCGTCGACGGCGAGGATGCCGCGGTCCTGTTCGGCTTCGCCTACGAGGGAACGCTCGCGCTATACAACGCGGCGTACGACCCGAACCTTGCGCCGCTCTCGGTAGGCATCGCGTGCGCGGCGTATGCGATCCGATCAGCGATCGCCGAAGGCTTACGCACCTACGACTTTCTGCGCGGCGATGAGCCGTACAAGTACGACCTCGGCGGGGCCGATCACTGGCTGCTCCGCTTCGAGGCATCGCGGCCATGACCCGAAGGATCGCGATGATCTCGGTCCATGCGTGTCCCCTGGCGAAGCTCGGTGGCCGCGACTCCGGTGGGATGAACGTGTACGTGCGCGAGCTCGCGCGCGACCTCGGCGCGCGAGGCATCGAGGTCGACGTCTTCACTCGCTGGCGCGAGCAGTACGACCCGCGGATCCAGCAGCTCGGTCCGAATGCCCGGGTCATCCACATTCAGTCCGGCCCGATCGGCTACTGGCCGAAGATGGACGTGTACGAGCACCTCGATGAATTCACGGCGAAGCTTCTCGAGCACGCCGCCTCCGAGGGAAAGCCGTACGACCTCGTGCACGCGCATTACTGGCTCTCCGCAAAAGTCGCGCGGACGCTCGAGCAGACATGGAACGTACCGGTCATCCAGATGTTCCACACCCTCGGGCTCGTGAAGCGCGAGGTCATGGATGAGGACATCGACGGCGAAAGCGACATCCGGATCGAGATCGAACGCGAGGCAGTGAAGAAGTCGGCGGCCGTCGTCGCGGCGAGCGAGATCGAGCTCGGCGAGCTGCACCGGCTCTACCGCGCGAACGCCTCACGCGTGGCGGTCATTCCCTGCGGTGTGGATCCGACCCTGTTCCATCCGGTCCGACAGGCCGATGCACGCGAGAAGCTCGGGCGCGACCAGTGCGAGCGGCTCATCCTGTTCGTGGGTCGAATCGAGCAGATCAAGGGGATCGACGTGCTCCTGCGCGCGCTCGGTCTCCTGTTTCAACGTCATCCCGACATGCGGAGCGACATCTGTCTCCTCGTCGTGGGCGGTGCTCTTGACCCCGGCGACGACGCACCAGAGACCGAGAAGATCCTCGAGCTCCGGCGCCTCGTGCACGAGCACCGGCTCGAGTCGAACGTCTCGTTCGTCGGCTCGCGGGGACAGGAAGATCTTGCCCTCTACTACGCTGCCGCGGACCTCTGCGCGGTACCGTCGCTCACCGAGTCGTTCGGACTGGTGGCGCTCGAGGCGATGGCGTGCGGCACACCGGTCGTCGGCACTCGCGTCGGCGGACTGCAGACGGTGATCGAGAACGGGAAGTCGGGACTCCTCGTGCCGGCCGGCGATTACCAGGCGCTCGCCGACGCCATGACGCAGGTCCTGACCGACGCGCGCCTCCGCATGCACCTCGCGCACGGTGCGCGCGAGCGCGCCGAGCACTTCACCTGGCGTCGCGTCGGCGACCGGATCGTCGATCTCTACGATCGCGTGCTCGACGAACGGAAGGTGAACGTCTAGTGGCGCCGGCGTTCGCGATTCCGAAGAGGGCGATGGCCGTCTTCGCCCATCCGGACGACGTCGACTTCGGCTGCTCCGGCACGCTCGCCTCGTGGATCCGCGCGGCAGAGACACACGTGACGTACTGCGTGATCACCAGCGGGCAGAAGGGCACGCATGACCCGAAGATGACGGCGGAGCAGATGGCCGAAACGAGGCAGCGCGAGCAACGCGCGGCCGGCGAAGCGATCGGCGTGAAGGAGTTCGTCTTCCTCGGGCACCAGGATGGTGAGCTCGAGCCGACGATGCAGCTGCGCGCCGAGGTGTGCCTGGCCATCCGCGAGCACAAGCCCGACGTGGTCTTCACGAACGATCCGTGGGGTCACTACCAGGTGCATCCCGACCATCGCGTCGCCGGATGGAGCGGGCTCGACGGGGTGATCGCCGCGCGGGACCACCTCTTCTTCCCAGAGCAGCTGACCGGCGGTCTCAAGCACCACCGCGTGTCGCGTGTGCTTCTCTTCGGAACGCGCGACCCCAACATCTGGTTCGACATCTCGGGGTCGATCGATGGAAAGATCGCCGCGCTCAAAGCGCACAAGAGCCAAGTCGGTGGCCGCAAGGGTTTTGCCGAGCGCATGCGCTGGTGGGCGAAAAGCACAGGCTCGACCTGGGACCTGGCGGCCGCGGAGGCGTTCCGCTACATCGAGCTCGCCTAGTGGCGAGCCCGGAAGAGGATGGCGGCCGAGGTCAGACCTGCGAGCAGGAAGACTCCAATGAGAACCAGACCTGGCGGCCCGAGATATCCAACCACAAGGGCAGCGGCGACCACAAAAGCGACATAAGGCACTGCGCGCATCACGGTCATCGTCAATTC
>Ga0209474_10004059_pt1 | contig 12702 bp, 11 predicted proteins | sample GraSoiAngelo_145_FD_185902 | JGI IMG/M metagenome (GOLD analysis project Ga0209474, IMG submission 185902) | Grasslands soil microbial communities from the Angelo Coastal Reserve, California, USA - 14_1009_05_20cm (SPAdes) (version 2) | ecosystem: Environmental > Terrestrial > Soil > Grasslands...
GCCGACCCCGTCGTCTTCGACCGCGATCCACACCTGGTCGCGCTGCCGGCCGGCGAGGATCCGAACCTCGGCGCCCGGCGTGCTGAACTTCACCGCGTTGCCGACGAGGTTGACGAGGATCTGCTGCAGCCGCGACGGATCGGCCTGCACCGCCGGGAGCTCGGGCGGCAGCATCGTCCGCACGTGGATGCGCCGCGCCTGCGCGGCCGCCGTGACCACCGTCCCGACCTGCTCGACCACCTGATGCAGATCGAGCGAGCGCGGAGTGAGCTCGATGCGGCCGGCCTCCAGGCGCGAGACGTCGAGCAGGTCATTGATGAGGTCGTTCAGGCGCTGGGCGCCGCGGAAGATCGCCTCCTGGTGCTCGAGCTGCTTGGGCGTCAGCGTGCCGTGGGCCTGGCGGAGCAGCAGCCGGCTGTAGCCGACGATCGCGGTCAACGGCGTGCGGAGCTCGTGACTGACCATGGCGAGGAACTCCGACTTCAGCTCGTCGAGACGGCGCAGCTCCTCGTTCACCTGCGCGAGTGCGCGCGCCTCGCGATCCTTTTCGGCGTAGCCGCGGACCATCTCCGCGTTGTCGATCAGCACGCCATACCGGCCGTGCAGCGTCAGGAACGCCACGGCGGCGGCCGCCGCGAGCCAGTCGAAGATCACCTGCGCCGGCGACACCGCGACGGAACTACCCGACCACACTGCCACCGCGGCACGGACGCCGATCGCCAAAAAGACCAAGCAGAAGACCACGCCGAGCGGCTCCGGCCGCCACGCGTGTCGCCGCCCGATGGTGACGACGATCAGCGTCGCGACGCCGAGCGCCGAGACGGCAAGGACGACGTTGGCCAATTGATAAAGGGTCTCGGGTGACAGTCCCGTCGGCTCCTTCTCGAATCATCACACGAGTGCGCCGTAAGTCGAAGCGATGACTGACGTTTTCTATGAAAAAGTTTTCCCAGCCCGCGAGTGAGATCGCGAAACACCGGCAAATCCCGGGCTTACAACGTCGCGTCGGCCACGTTACGTCCCTGACGCGCCGGCGTCGGGCAGGTATTTTTGAAAAAACTGGGATGCGGCGCATCTTCGCGCCACGATGAAGCAAGCGCACGGACGCGGTGCGGCATGCGAGTTGCTTTTGCCGCACGCATGCTTCGCACACGGCCCGTCTGGATGCGCGGCCTCAGACTGTATCGCGCCATCGCATCTGCCGGCGTCCTCGAGCGCATGGAGGCCGGCGACGACATCTTCGACACGCGCATCCACGCCCGATCACGCTTTCGCAGCCAGGACGACCCGACGCGCTTCGCCGTCTACACCGTCCACGATGCGGAGGCCTGGGCACCTCCCACGCCCGTGAGTGAGCCCGGCGATCACACGCTGATCGTCGTGCGGGAGTTCCGGCGCGTGCCGCTGCACGCCTCGGCGCTGGCGATGCTGCTGCTTACCGCGCGGCCCGGTTACGCGGCGCCCGTGCTCGCCTCGCTCGCACACTTCGTCGAGCGCGCCGTGAGCATGTACCAGCCGGCGTACCTGCTGCTCGCGCACTCGCTCGAGCAGCCGCGGATCTCCGCGCTGATGATGGGCGTGCACGAGTGCGCGGCGCTGGCCGCCGCCAGCCCCGCCGCGTTCAGCGTCGAGGGGCTGCTGCCGGAGCTGGAGCCGCTGCTGACGCTTCACCCGGAGTGGTTCAGCTACTGTCCCGAGCCGGAGGCGCAGAGCGTCGCGAGCCGGCTCGTCTCGCCCTACGCCGTGTAGGTCCCCGCGGCGTGCAGCCGCACCGTCTCCACCAGCAGCTCGGTCGTCGCCACGATGTCGTTGACGTCGACCCATTCGTTGACGGTATGGATCTGACGCATGCCGCAGCCGAGGTTGGCGACCTCCAGACCGCGCCCGCCGAAGACGTTGGCGTCTGAGGCCGCACCGGTCGCGCGCGTCCTGAACGACGTCGTGAGGCGCCCGGCGGCGCCCCGCACCAGCCGCACGATGCGCGTGTCGTCGGCGACCGCCAGCGGCTCGTAGTCGCGCTCGACGCGCGCCTCGACGCGCGCGACGTGCGTCGTGCCCGCGACGGTGACCGAGCGACGCGACGCGGCCGTCTCGAAGCACTCGAGCATGTGGCGCGTCTGTCGCTCCAGCGCCTCCAGCGTGAGGCTGCGCGTCTCGCCGCGCACCACGACGCGATTGGGGATGATGTTGCTTGCCAGGCCACCCTCGATGCGGCCCACGTTCGCCGTCGTCGCGGCGTCCACACGCCCGAGCCGCATGGCCGCGATGGCCTCCGCCGCCACCTGCACCGCGCTGATCCCCTGCTCCGGCGCGAGGCCGGCGTGCGCCTCGAGGCCGTGCACGATTATGTGTAGCCGGTTGGCCGCCGGCGCGCGCGTGATGAGCTCGTGCACGCCGTCGCAGTCGAGGATCAGCCCCGTGCGCGCCCGCAGGCGGCCCACGTCGAAGTGCTTGGCGCCCAGCAGCCCCAGCTCCTCGCAGATCGTGAACAGCACGTCGATCGGGCCATGCGCGATCCGTCGCTCGCCCAGCAGCCGGATCATCTCCAAGATGGAGACGATGCCGGACTTGTCGTCGCCGCCGAGGACGCTGGTGCCGTCGGTGCGGATCACGTCGCCGTCGACGACGGGACGGACGTGGTCGGCGGGCGGCACGGTGTCCATGTGGCCGCACAGCAGGAACGGCGCGACGTCGGGCGCGGTCCCCGGAAAATGGGCGACGAGGTTGCCGGTGTCGCTGCCGACCTTGTCGCCGGCGTCGTCGACCTGCACGCTGGCGCCCATGGCCTCGAGGATGGCCGTGAGCCGCTTGGCCACGTTGCCCTCGCGCTTGGAGACGCTGCTGATGCGCGCGAGCTCGAGAAATTCGTCGCGGACCCGGTCCTTGCTCACGGCAAGAATCCTCGCAGCCAGTCGCGGCTGGCCGCGACGGCCTGGGCGCGGTGCGCCGGATCGGTCAGGCGGTGATCGCCGCCGGCAATGACGAGCAGATCGCAGGGCTCGGCCGCCTGATCGAGCAGCTGCATGCCGTGATCGAGGCCCACGACGTCGTCGGCCTCGCCGTGGACGACGAGGTGATGCGGCACGCCCTTCGGCGCGAGCGCGTACCGTCCGCTCATATATTCGAGCGCGAACGGCACGCCGAGGCCTCGGTTGTCGCGCAGATCGTCGTTGGCCAGCTCGGTCAGGCTCGAGGGTGCGTTCCAGGTGACGATCGGCGTGTTACGACGGCGCGCGGCCACGAACAGCGCGACGAAGCCGCCAAGGCTCGAGCCGAGCAGGCCGATGCGCCCGTCGAGCCTGGGATGGCCGTCGAGGTGCGTGAGGACCGCCTCTACGTCCTCGAGGCGCGTCGCGATCGTCGTGTCCTCCTCGCGACCGCTCGACTCGCCGCACCCGCGGAAATCGAAGCGCGCGAGCGCGAGACCGGCCCCCGGCAGCGCCTCGGCGAGCAGCAGATATTTGTCGGAGTCCTTCGACGCGGACAGGCCGTGGCACGCCACCACGCACGGGACGCGCCCCGGGACGTCGGGCACGTGGAGCACGAGCGCGAGCTTGCCGTCGGGCAGCGCGATCGAATGCCGCTCGGCGCTCACGTCCACGCGAGATGGAAGAGCCGGCAGGCGTTCGTCGAGAGCCGGAACATCACGTCCTCGAGCGGCTCACGCTTGACCTTGGCGACTTCCTCCGCGGCGCGCGCGGCCAGCCACGGTCCCGACGAGACGCCCGCGAACTCGCCCCCGTACTTCCACGGCGCGTCGCTCTCCACCAGCAGCGACTCGAGGGACACCTGCTCGACCAGGGCGCGATCGCGCTCGCGGTAGACGACCTCGGGCGTGACCGAGACGAAGTAGCCGGCGTCCACGATCCGGGCCGTGACCTCCGGCGGCGCCTTGTGCCAGTGGAACACGGCGCGCTCGATGCGGTGACGTTGCAGGCTCTCCAGCGCGTCGGCGGCCGCGCCGTGCGGCGCGTGCAGCGAGACGGCGAGGTCGTAGCGCGCGGCCAGCGCCAGCAGCCGATCGAGGCGCGCGCGGCCCCGCGCCGCACGCTCGGCGGCGTCCGCCTTGCCCTCGAGCGAATACCACGGCAAGCCGACCTCGCCGAGACCGACGATGCGCGCGTGGTGCTCGGCGACCTGCTGCTCCACCGCGTCGAGATCGGCGTCGCCGAGCCGGTCCTGGTCGGGATGAAACCCGAGGCACGCCCACACCGCCTTGGGCGCCGCCGCCGCCAGCGCGAGATTGCGGGCGTTGGTCTCCGCGTCGCAGCCGACCGCGATCACGCCCCAGACGTCGAGCGACTGCGCCACGCGCAGCGTGTCGAGCGCGTCGGGGAGCGCGGGATCGTGCAGATGGCAGTGGCTGTCGATGACCATCTAGTCGCCCGCGACGACCATGCGCGCGATCTTCAGCGTCGGTGCGGCGACGCGATCACGCAGCACGAGATCGTTGCCGATCCCCTCGATGCGATCGAACATCTCCAGCAGATTGCCGGCCACCGTGACCTCCTCGACCGGAAACGCCAGCCGGCCGTCTTCGATCCACATTCCGGCAGCCCCGCGCGAGTAGTCGCCCGTCACGCCGTTGACGCCGAAGCCGATCAGCTCGGTGACGTAGAACCCGCTCTTGACGGAGCCAATGAGGTCCTGCGGCGAGGTCGTCCCGGGCCGCAGCATGAGGTTGGTCGTGCCGACCGAGACGCCGGCGCCGTCGCGGCTCGCGTGATGCGTCGAGGCGAGGCCGAGCTTGCGCGCCGAGTACGAGTCGAGCAGGTACGACTCGAGCTTGCCCTCGCCGACCAGCACCGTGCGCCGCGTGGCGAGCCCCTCGCCATCGAAAGGGCGCGAGCCGAGCGCACCCGGCAGCAGCCCGTCGTCGACGATAGTCACCGACGGGGCGGCGATGCGCGTGCCGAGCCGCTCGAGGAGAAACGACGCCCGGCGATAGAGGCTCGGGCCGCTGGCGGCGCCGGCGATCGAGCGCAGCAGGGACGCCGCGGTATCGGGGTCGAAGATCACCGGAACCTCGGCGGTCTTCACCTTGCGTGCCCCGAGGCGGCGCAGCGCGCGCGTGGCCGCCGTGCGGCCGATGGACTCGGCATCTTCGAGCGCGCGGCGGCGCCGCGCGTAGCTGTACCAGACATCGCGCTGCATCTCGCCGTCCTTCGCGGCCACCGGCGAGACCGTCAGGCCGAAGGACGATGTGCTGTAGCCGCGCGCGAAGCCGTGCGACGTCGCGTACGCATAGTGCGCGCGCCGGTCGAAGTATTCGGCGCCCTCCGAGTTGGTGATGCGCGGATCGGCGGCGAGCGCGGCCGCCTCCGCACGGCGCGCAAGCTCGATCTTGTCCTCCGGCGTCGGCTCGGGTCCCTCGTGATCCTCCAGCTGGAGGTCGGGAACGTGCTCGATCAGCTCGGCGGCGTCGGGCAGCCCCGCGTGGGGATCCTCCGCGGTGACGCGCGCGAGCGCGGTCGCCTCGTCCACCACGCGCTCCAGCGACTCGCGCGAGAGATCGGACGTCGAGGCGGCGGCGGACGCGCGGCCGGCGAACACGCGCAGCGCGAGCCGCTGCTCGCGCGAGTGCGTGACGGTGTCGACCTGGCCCAGGCGCACGGAGGCGCTGAAGGACTGCTCCTCGATGAGGAAGCCGTCGGCGGCGGTGGCGCCGCGAGCCGTGGCGCGCGCGAGGACGTCGGCGAGCAGGGCCGCGTCGGCGCTCAAACGGCCGTGCCTCCCACCGTCATGCCGTCCAGGCGGATCGTCGGCAATCCCACGCCGACCGGCACGGACTGGCCGTCCTTGCCGCACGTGCCGACCCCCTCGTCGAGCGCAAGATCGTGCCCCACGCGGCTCACCCGCGTGAGCGCGTCGGGGCCATTGCCGATGAGCGTGGCGCCCTTCACCGGCTTGGTGATCTCGCCATCCTCGATCAGGTAGGCTTCGCTCGCGGAGAACACGAACTTGCCGCTCGTGATGTCCACCTGTCCGCCACCGAAATTCACCGCGTAGAGACCGCGCGAGACCGCCTTCAAAATTTCGCGCGGGTCGTCCTGCCCGGCGAGCATGAACGTGTTGGTCATCCGCGGCATCGGCGGGTGGGCGTACGACTCGCGCCGACCGTTGCCCGTGGGCGCTTGGCCCATCAGGCGCGCGTTGAGCCGATCTTGCATGTAGCCGCGCAGGATGCCGTTCTCGATCAGGACGTTCCGGCCGGTCGGCGTGCCTTCGTCGTCGACGTTGAGGGAGCCGCGCCGATTCGCGATCGTGCCGTCATCGACCACCGTGACCAGCTCGGAGGCGACCTTCTGTCCCAGGCGGCCGGCGAATGCCGAGACGCCCTTGCGGTTGAAATCGCCTTCGAGCCCGTGGCCGATCGCCTCGTGCAGCAGGATGCCCGGCCAGCCGGGCCCGAGCACGACGGTCATCGTCCCCGCCGGCGCGTCGATCGCCGAGAGCTTCAGCGTGGCCTGACGCGCGGCCTCGGTGGCGAAGCGCTTCCACCGGTCCGCCTCGAGGTAGAAGTCGAACGGCACGCGACCGCCGCCGCCGAAGCCGCCGATCTCGCGCCGGCCGCCGTCCTCGGCGATCGCCGTGATGTTGAGCCGGGTCAGCGGCCGTACGTCGCCGACGGTCCAGCCCGACGCCGTCGCGATCAGCATGACGACTTCTTCGCTGGTGAGCGAGACGATTACCTGCCGCACGCGCGGATCGGCGGCGCGACACGCGGCGTCGATCCGGCGCAGCAGGTCGAGCTTGCGCGCGAGCTCGGTGACGATCGGCGGCTCGGCCAGCGTGTAGAGATCGTGCGGCCGCCCGCGACCGGCCACGGCGACGACGCCCGAGCCGCCCGACCGATCCGCGATCGCGCGCGCCTGGCGCGCGGCCTCTTCGAGATTCTTCAGCGCGAGATCGTCGGTGTGGGCGTAGCCCGTGCGCGCGCCCGACTGCGCGCGGACGCCGGCGCCCTGGCTCACATGACGGGACGCTTTCTTCACCACGTTTTCTTCGAGTACGAGCTCTTCGTTCACGCGGTACTCGAGGTAGATGTCGGCGTCGTCCACCCGCCCGGCGAGGTTGCTGCCGAGCAGGCGCTCCATGAGGGACGGCGTGACGTCGAATCGCTCGGAGAAGAACCGCTCGGGAGGCATCCGCGCGATGTTTTCAGTCATCCGGAAGGGCCCAATCCTAACCGCCGGCGTGAGCCGACCCCAAATTTTTCGAACGCTCCATTGTAGCGGGTCCGCCTAGCGCGCTCAGCGGGCCTGGAAGGCCTGGATCACCCCGTGGATGCGGCGCAGCCCGTGCACGAGCGACGGCCCCGGCGACAGGATGTCTTCGCCCTCGATCTCGTGGATCTCGCCGGCCGTGACGGCGCCGATGGTCTTCCACCCCGGGCGCGCGGCGATGGCGCCGACGTCCACGGGCTTGCCGCACCAGGAGGCCAGGATGATCTGCGGATCGCGCGCGACGACGTCGGCGGCGTCGACGATGCGCTCGCGCGCCGAGCGCCGGTCGCGGAACTCGGCGAACACGTCGCGGCCGCCGGCGACCTCGATCAGGTCGGAGACCCAGCCGATGCCGGCGATGAGCGGATCCATCCACTCCTCGAAGTACACGCGCGGACGCTCCGGCCACACCGACGTGTACTCGTGCATCTGCGTGAGCTCGTCGCGCATGTCCGCGACGGCCTCGCGCGCCGCCGCTTCGCAGCCGAGCGCGCCGCCGATCATCAAGATGGCCGCCAGCACCTCGTCCAGCCGGCGCTGGTTCGTGCACAGCACGGCCACGCCGGCGCCGATCAGCTCGCCGACGATCTCGCGCTGCAGATCGGAGAAGCCGAGTACCAGGTCCGGCTGCAGGGCGAGGATCCTGTCGGTGCGGAAGGTGGTGAAGCCGCCAACGCGCGCCCGCTCGCGCGCAGCCTCCGGCCGCCGCGCGGTGCCCGGCACGCCGACGACGCGATCGCCGGCACCCACCATGAACGCGATCTCCGTCGTTTCCGCGGTGAGGCAGACGATACGTCGTGGGAACTCGACGGGACTCTTGCCGTACAGCGCCTCACCCCTCGAACGTCTCGCGCCGCGCGAGGCCGCGCTGGAACGTCAGGTATTGCTCACGCGTCATCGGCGCTCGGGCCGTCTTCAAGACTTCGCGCGCGCCGGCGGCACCGTCCGCGAGCATATCGACGGCCATCGCCGCCAGCGCCTTGGCGTTGGTGACGTAGGCCAGCTGCGGATCGACGATCTTGAAGTCCGCGCCGTGGCCGCTGCCGACCGCGCCCCCGACGTAGGGATGCAGGATCGGCATCACCATGCTGAGATCGCCCATGTCGGTCGATCCCGTGCGGTGGCCGATCTGCCGGAAGTGCTCGGCGCCTACCAGCGTCGCGGCGTTCGCCTCGTAGCGCCGCGCCATCGTCGCGTCGCACGTCATCGGCATGTACCCGGGCAGCGTCTCGATCTCGACCTTCGCGCCGAGCGCCAGCGCGCCGGCCTTGAACGCGCGGTCCACCTTCTTCTGGGCGTCGAGAATCGCGTCGACCGTGCGCCCGCGCACGTACGTCTCGAGCCGCACCTCGCCCGGGATGACGTTCACCTGCGAGCCGCCGTGGGTGATGATCGGATGCACGCGGATCGTGTCCTCGTCACGGAAGGTCTCACGGATCGCGTTGACGGCGGTGAGTCCCACCTGCGCGGCGTAGAGGGCATTGATGCCCATGTGCGGCGCGCCGCCCGCGTGCGAAGCGCGGCCGACGTAGCGGATCGTCTTCACGAGGCAGCCGTTGTTCGACACGGGCACGCCTGTCTTGCCGTCTTCGGGCCGCGACGTGAGATGGATCATCATCGCCAGGTCCACGTCGTCGAAGTGGCCGAGTCGCAGCAGCTCCGGCTTGCCGCCGAGGAACTCGAGCTTCCCCGCGCGCGCCTGCGCCACGCGCCACTCGATGTCGCCGTACTCCTCCGCGGGAACGGCAAAGAACACCAGGCGTCCGCTCAGCGCATCCAGCGCGTTGGCGTCCAGCAGCCCCATCGCCGCGCCGAGCAGCGCCGCCACCTGCGCGTTGTGCCCGCACGCGTGGGCCGCACCCGTCGTCGGATCGCCCTCGGGATGGCCGGCGACGACGAGCGCGTCGAGCTCACCGAGCAGCGCGAACGTCGGCCCGTCGCCGGCGCGTCCGGGCGCCTCGGCGCGCACGCCGGTGAGCGCGAGCCCCGCCTTCGGCTTGAGACCGAGGCCGGCCAGCGTGTCCTCGACCAGGCGCGCGGTCTTGACCTCCTTGAAGCCGAGCTCCGGCTGCTTGCGAATGCGTTCGCCGAGCCCGACGATTTCCTCGGCACGCCGGTCGATGGCCGCGTAGACGCGCTGCTTCAGCTCGTTCGTCGTCATGGAGGCTCCTTCTTGGGCTCGCCTCGGACGGTGGGGCCCCAGCCCCACGACGTCCTGCGGCTCGCTCCTTCTTAGGCTCGCCTAGGACGGTGGGGCCCCAGCCCCACGACGTCCTGCGGCTCGCACATCCGGTCCGGCGCTATTCTACCCGCCATGGACTATCACCACGTCGTCGAGGCCGCCGGCGCGGTGGCGTTCGCCCTCGTCTTCTACTCCTACACGTGGCGCTGGTTCGATGCCGCCGAGTCCCCGGCGCGCGCGCGGTGGCGGCCCATGGTCAACGGTGTCGCCTTCGGCCTGCTCGCGCTGTTCCTGATGCGCTCGCGAATCCAGGTGGGCGAGGACCGGTGGGTGGACGCGCGCGCGGTGCCGCTGGCGCTCATCACGCTCGTCGAGGGCACGCCCGCCGGCGCCATTGCCGGCGCCATCGCGCTGGTGCGCCGGCTCTGGCTCGGCGGCGCCGGCGCCGGCGCCGGCGCGCTCGGCATCGTGGCCGTGGTGGCGGTCGCCGCGCTCGTGCGCGTGTGGGCCAAGCGCGACGGCGGTGTGGGATTGCGTCACTCGATCGCGCTCGCCGTCGCCGTGTTCGCCGTCACGTGGGCGTCGTTCCTCGCGCTGGGCGAGCGCGGCGCCGCGATGTTCGGGCCCGTCTGGCTGCCCGTGCTCGTGGTCGACCTCGTCGGCATCGGCCTGGTCGCCCGCCTGTTCGGCGACGTGGTGGCCAGCCGCGCCGCGGAAGCGGCACGGCGTGACGCCGCGCAGCTGCGCGCGGTGACGCTGCTCGCGCGCGCCGCCGCACACGAGATCAACAATCCGCTCACCTCGGTGCTCGGCGGGCTCGGGCTCGTCGCGCGCAAGGTGGCGCCCGACAGCGAGGAGGGCAAGTGGATCGAGCGCGCGCGCGAGGGCGGCGAGCGCATTCGCGACATCGTCGCGCGCATGAACCGCATCACCCAGGTGCAGGAGACGCCGCAGATCGGGGCGCTGCCCCCGATCCTCGACCTCAAAAAGTCGAACGATCCCGCGACAGGAAGCGTTGAGGCGCGAACTCCTCGACCCTGACGCCCGGCTCCCCGCTCACCATCCACTCCGTCATCAGGTGCGCCGTGATCGGCGCTAGCAAGATTCCATTGCGGAAGTGCGCGGTCGCCACCCACAAGCCCTCGACGTCCGGCCACGGGCCCATGATCGGCAGGCCGTCCGGCGCCCACGGCCGGAAGCCGTACCACGTGCGTACGATCGGCAGCGAGCCGAGAGACGGCACGAGGCCGATGGCGGCGGCGAGCAAGCTCGAGATGCCCTCGGCCGTCACCGTGCGTTGGAAGCCGACGCGCTCGACGGTGGCGCCGATGAGCAGCTCGCCGGAGGGTCGCGGCACCAGGTAGACGTCGTCGGTGCGCACGGTGTGAGTGAGCACCGGCGGCACGTGCGTCAGGGCCAGCATCTGACCGCGGGCGGGCTCCACGCGCAGGCGCGCGCCGAACGACGCCGCCAGCGCGGCCGTCCACGCTCCCGCCGCGAGCAGCACGGCATCGGCCTCGCAGCGGTCGCCGTCGGCGACGACGCCGTGGGTGCGACCGTCCTCGACGATGATGCGACTCACCGATGTCCCCGCGCGCAGGATCACGCCCGCGGCCACCGCCGCCTGCGCGTACGCCACGACGAGGCGCTGGCTGTTCACCCAGTGGTCGGCGCCGACGAACATCGCCCCGCGCACGCGGGTGGCCAGCGCGGGCTCGCGCACGCGCACGTCGGCGGTGTCCCACGCCTCGATGCCGAACTCGCGCATTTCGCGCCCGGCGACGCGCGTCTCGGCGCGCCGGACGTCCTCCGCGTCGAACAGCGGATAGATCGTGCCGCGCGTGACGTACTCGACGTCGACGCCGGTTCGGCTTCGGAGCTCCTCGACCACGGCCGGATAGAGCTGCCAGCTCGCGACCGCGAGCCGCTCGAACGGCGAGCCGCTCGCGTCGCCGAGGGGCGCCAGCATCCCGGCCGCCGCGCTCGACGCCTCGGCGCCCGGCGTGGCGCGCTCGAACAGCGTCACCGCGCAGCCAGCCTTTGCCAGCTCGTAGGCCGTCGCGCAGCCGATGATGCCGCCGCCGACGACCGTGACTTTCACGCGGCGGCCAGCGCCTCGAGGAAGCGCCGCACGGCGTCGCCCGGCGACGGTGCGGCGAGGATCGCGGCGATGGCCGCCACGCCGTGCGCGCCGGCGGACCGCACCTCGCGCACGCGTATCGGCGTGATCCCGCCGATGGCGATGACGGGAACGCGCACGCGTCCCGTGACCTTGGCGAGCGCGTCGAGGCCTTGCGGAGGGCCGTACGCGCGCTTGGAGGGCGTGTCGAACAGGGGGCCGAACACGAGCCAGTCGGCGCCCTTCGCCTCCGCCTCGATCGCGTCCTCCAGCGAGTGGACCGAGGCGCCGACGCGCAGCCGGGCGCCGGCGATCACGCGAATGTCCTCGAGCGGGAGTGACGTGCCCGTTCGCTGCACGGCGTCGGCGCCCGTTGCGAGCGCGACGTCGACGCGGTCGTTGACGATCAGCAGCGCGCCGCGCTCGCGAGTGGGCGCGCGCAGGCGACGGCAGAGCGCGGCGAGCTCGACGACGGCCAGATCCTTCTCGCGCACCTGGACGGCGGGGAGGCCCGCCGCGAGGCATTCGTCCACGACGGCGACGAGGTCACGGCCGCGGAGCTGGGTCCGATCGGTGACGAGGCAGAGCCTCAGCTGGTCCAATCGGCCAGGCCCTCGATCGGCGAGGACGCTGTCGCGTAGAGCTTCTTGCCGATCCGGCCGGCCTTCGCGGCGAGCCGTCCGGACTCGACGGCCAGTCGCATCGCGCGCGCCATCGCCACGGGATCCCGAGCGCCGGCGATGGCGGTGTTCATCAGCACGCCGTCGCAGCCGAGCTCCATCGCGATGGCCGCATCCGAGGCGGTGCCGACGCCGGCGTCGACGATCACCGGCACCGAGACCGTCTCGAGAATGATCTTGATGTTGTAGGGATTGCGGATGCCGAGGCCCGAGCCGATGGGCGCGCCGAGCGGCATCACGCACGCGGCGCCCGCGTCCTCCAGCTTCTTGGCGATGATCGGGTCGTCGTTCGTGTATGGCATCACGACGAAGCCCTCGCGCGCGAGCGTCCGCGTCGCCTCCAGCAGCCCCTGCACGTCCGGGAACAGCGTGCGCGCGTCACCGATGACCTCGAGCTTGAGCATCTCGCCCAGCCCCGCCTCGCGCGCGAGATACGCGGTGCGGACGGCCTCATCCGCGGTGTAACAGCCGGCGGTGTTCGGCAACAGCGTGAAG
>Ga0209474_10004061_pt1 | contig 12690 bp, 10 predicted proteins | sample GraSoiAngelo_145_FD_185902 | JGI IMG/M metagenome (GOLD analysis project Ga0209474, IMG submission 185902) | Grasslands soil microbial communities from the Angelo Coastal Reserve, California, USA - 14_1009_05_20cm (SPAdes) (version 2) | ecosystem: Environmental > Terrestrial > Soil > Grasslands...
CTCGCCGAAACAATCTTTTCCGTTTATGGCTCGCAAAAGACAAGTCCACGATGACGAGACGTCATCGCCAACACGCGACACGCGTGCGCTACCCAGAAACTCTTTCCACGCGTCTATTACTGCGATCATCCTCTTGTTCGCGGCGCAGTCATTGTTGGCGCAAACGCCGACACCATTGCCTTCGTCATCGCCGACCGATCCAGCTTCCGAGCCCGTTGTTCTTGCAGTCGCGAAAGTGATGCCGGCGGTCGTGAACATCAACGCCGAGCGCGTAGTGCGCCGGCAAATCCGCGATCCGTTTGAAGATTTCGCGGCCGAATTCTTTGGCACCTACCGCAGCCAGCCGCGCGAGATTCGTCAGCGTCTGCAAAGCCTCGGCTCGGGTTTCATCGTTGACCCGGCCGGTTACATTGTGACCAATGAGCACGTGGTGCAGCGTGCAGCGGACCTGAGAATCGAAGTGACCACGAGTGACGGCAAGGTTTACAACGCCCACTACATAACGGGCGATCCCAAAAAGGATCTCGCGTTTATCAAAATCGACGGCCAGAGCGGATTCCCGTTCATTAATCTTGATAATCTTTCGCCCAATCTTCTCGGCCAAACGGTGATCGTCCTTGGCAATTCGGTCGGTTATGGGAGTTCGATCAGTCGCGGCGTTCTCAGTGGACTGAAGCGAGATATCACAATAGGCGACCTGGAGTACAAAGATCTTTTGCAGACCGACGCGGCGATTAACCCGGGAAATTCTGGCGGTCCAGTGGTCGATATTGCAGGCCGGTTAGTCGGGGTGAGTTCGGCCAAAATGGCATTTACGCCCCAGGGAGTTCCAACTCAGGGATTGGGGTTCGCCATTCCGGCCGAGACCGTGCGCGAAGTGGTCAAAGGATTTAAAGCAGTCGCGCAAAAGCAGCCTTCCGCGGAGCCACGCAGCACTTCCAACCAACCCGCCGCGGCGAATGCCGATCGTCTTTTTGGAATGCAATTGCAAGATCTCACGGGGGAACTAACCGACGCCTTTGGCTTGGTTCCCGGACGTGGAGTTTTGGTTAGCGCGGTTGAGCCGGAAAGTCCTGCGGCGGAAATTGGGGTTGAGCGGGGGCTGGTGATTTACCGAGTCGGACGGCACGATGTGAACTCAGTGAAATCGATCGAGAGCCTGCTCGCGCGCGTGCAAAGTGGGACGAGGGTTGATTTTACTGTCGGAATCGCTCGAAGCGACGGGACGCGCCAGCTCCAAACCGTGCCATTGACAGCGCGCTAAAATTTTTTAGACAACGCAGCGCGATGAAAGTTGTCTCAAAAGAATTGCGTGAATTCGAGAAATGGAAGATACCCTCTTTGGAGGCCCCTCATCCTAGCCTTCTCCCACATGGAGAAGGAATGCATTGTCTCGTTTTGCTGACGGGATAAGTTCTTCCTTCGGCGGAGTTTGTTCATGATCAAGGTTGAAAATCTAACTAAAAAATATGCAGGGCAGACCGCGATCCGCGACCTCAACTTTGAGGTCGGCCAGGGGGAGATCATGGGTTTTCTCGGGCCAAATGGAGCGGGCAAGACGACCACGATGCGCATTTTGGCGAGCTTCATGCCGCCGACCTCCGGCCGGGCCTCAATCGCCGGTTTCGATATTTTCGAGCAATCACTTCAGGCCCGGGCACACCTTGGTTACATGCCGGAAAACGTGCCTCTCTATAACGACATGCGGGTGACCGAGTATTTGAACTACCGCGCCGCACTCAAAAGCATTCCACATCGGCGGATGAGCGAACGTGTCGGCGATGTGAAAGAACTTTGCGGGTTGCGCGAAGTCGAAAACAAACTCATTCGCGCGCTTTCCAAAGGATTTCGGCAGCGGGTTGGATTAGCCGACGCGTTACTGCACGAACCTGACCTGCTGATTCTGGATGAACCGACGATCGGCCTGGACCCTAATCAAATCCGCCAGGTGCGGGAGCTGATCAAGAATCTGGGCAAACAACATACGATTCTGCTTTCTACTCACATTTTGCCCGAGGTCGAGATGACCTGCACGCGCGTGATCATTATCAATAAAGGGCGAATCGAAGCGTGCGATACGCCGGAAAATTTGCTCGGCCGCATTCGGACGGCGGGCGGAGTGACGCTGGAAGCGAAGGTTGGTGCGGATGACGCGGTGGCTCAGCTAAAAAAAATCACGGGCGTCCGCGATGTGAGCGAGGCGGATGATAACGGCTGGAAAATCTTGTCGCTGCGGGTGGAATCAGGCGCGGACGTTCGACCGGAGATTTTCCGTCTGGCGCGCGACCGCGACTGGGAAGTGCGCGAGCTGACCGCGCGCCGAGCTACGCTGGAAGACGTGTTTGTGGAAATTACGCATTCGGATGAAGGATGAAGAACAGTAGAGCGTTGCAAAAATTGTTTCGGGCAGCGCACACGTCTCGCGTGTTGGCGATGGCGTCTCGTCATCACGGACTTTTTTGGCCGAAAATGCCTGCGACGTTCGTTTCGGCGAGACGTCGAAACCAGCACGCGAAACGCGTGCGCTACCCGAGCGGGAGGGCCAATGCGTAAGTTCTACACCCTTCTTTCCCGCGAAGTATCGAGCTACTTCTACTCGCCCATCGCCTACATCGTCCTGCTCTTCTTTTTGTTCGTGAGCGGAGCGGACTTCTATTTCCAGATTTCGTTCATGAACCAGCGGCCGGTGCAGTATTCAGTGCAGGAAGCATTTTTTAACTCGGTCTTTTTCTGGTTCGCCTTTGTCCTGATCTTCCCGCTTATCACCATGCGGTTGTTCGCCGAGGAATTTAAGCTCGGCACGATCGAACCGCTTATGACCGCGCCAGTGCGAGACTGGCAGGTAGTGCTGGCGAAATTTTTTGGCGCCCTCGTCTTCTACTTGGTTCTCTGGGTTCCCACCATTCTTTACTTTTTAATCTTTCAATACATCACCGGTCAAACAGCGGCCGGGTCATCCGGTGCGTATTGGGGTTCTTATTTGATGCTGCTGTTATTGGGAATGTTTTATATCAGCATTGGCTGTTTCGCTTCGGTCTTAACTAGAAACCAGATTATCGCAGCCGTGATTTCGTTTTGCGCGATCACGATGCATTTCTTCTCCGGCTTAATCACTTTTATTTTAACTGAGGTTAGCTCCGCAACGCGGCAACTCCTCGGCTATTTCTCGGCTCTCGAACAAATGGGAACGCTCTCGCGCGGCGAGATCGATACCCGCCCGATCGTTCTCTATCTCAGCCTGACGATTGTCATGCTTGGTTTGACCTATCAGGCATTTCAATCGCGCAAATGGAGATTGTAACCGTGGCGGAGAAACCAAAGAAAATTCATCGCTTCCAGATCGGACTCAATGTCGTCGTTCAGATTGGCTTGCTCATCTTCCTGGCGTTGATGGTAAACTATCTCGGCTTCGAGCATTACCGCCGCTGGGATTTCTCGCGCGATCAAAAATACGCCCTCTCGGACAAGACAAAACGCATGCTTGATTCGTTGAAGGGAAAACTGCGCATCACCGTTTTCTTTTCCCCAAACACGCCGATCACAAACGACGTGCAAAGTCTGCTAACGGAATATCAGTACGCTGCCAAAGGAAAAATCGACGTTGAGCATATCGACCCGGAACGCAGCTTTTCGCGGGCGAAGGAACTTTTCGACAAATACAAGGTCGTCACGGACGAAAGCATGCTGGTGCTTGATTACGAGGGGCGGAACAAAACGGTCAAGGCCTCGGAAATGGCGGAGGTTGATCAAAGCGGGATGGCGATGGGTGAAGGTCCGCGTGTGACCGCGTTCAAAGGCGAGCAGGCGATCAGCAGCGCGATCATCGATCTGACCGAGGGGAAGAAAAACATCATTGGTTATGTACTCGGCCACAAAGAGCCGCCCATCGCGGAAGCGCGCCCGAACCCGATGACGATGGAGCGGGCGCCGGCGAGCCCGATCTCAGTGCTAAAAACCTTTATCGAAAATGAAAACATCAAGCTTCAGGAACTAAATCTTTTCAACGTCGATACAATTCCGGCGGAGATGAAGACGATTATGATCGTCGGCCCGCAATACGATTTCTCCGACCGCGAGATGCAATTACTGCGCGATTTTTGGAACAAACAGGGTCGCATTTTGCTACTGCTCGATCCGTCTGCCAAATCGCCAAAGCTCGACGCGTTTCTGGCCGAGCTCGGGGTGCGAGTGAACGATGATCGCTTGATGGCAATGGTGCGCACCGGCATCGAAGAAATCGCGCGGGTGCGCGATGTGATTGGGCGTTTTCTGCCCGAGTCTCCGATCACCAAACGGCTGGCCGATGTGCGCGCGCCGTTTGTGGGTGGAACGTGTTCGCTCACGCTTGAGTCGCAGCGGGTGCAAGGCGGGGGCGTTCAATTGCAGCCACTGGTGCAGGCGGAAAAAGGTTACTGGGGTGAAGTCGACTACAATTCGGATGATCCGGCCAAACTACAGTTTGAACAAAATCGCGATCACGCTGCGCCCCTGACGATCGCAGCCTCGATCGAAAAAGGCGGCAGCGGCGACGAACGGGTGCGGGTGAACTCGTCGCGCATGGTGTTGGTGAGCAACGCGCTTTTTGTTCAGGACAATGTGCTAACCCAGGACCAGCAAGCACTCGATTTTGTGTCAGGTTGCATTAACTGGCTGATGAGTCGGGAGCAAATGATCGGTATCGCGCCGAAGGTGCCGAAAACACTTACCTTCAGCCTCGATCAAACCGCGCTCCGTAATTTGCGCTGGATTGTTCTGGTCTTGATGCCGCTGGTGCCGGCATTGATCGGTTCCGCGGTGTGGTGGAAGCGGCGAGCCTGATCGCGCTATGAGATTTCGAACCACGCTCGTGCTCTTTGGCCTTACCGTGGCGTTAGTCGTTTTCATCAAATTTTACGAAACCAAGCGCCCGAATACCGAAGAAGCGAATCGTCGCGCTCAGAACGTGATCAATTTCGAACGTGATAAAATCGACGGAGTTGTCATCCAAAACGGCGAGGAACGGATCGAATTAAAACGCGCAGACAAAAAATGGCGACTGGAAGCACCGGTCAAAGACCTGGCCGATGGTAGTACCGTAGACAGCTTATTATTCGATCTGGAAGACTGGAAAAAAGATGCAACTATCAGCGGAAAAGAAATCGAGGCCGACAAGAGCCGGATGGCGGAATACGGTGTGGCCAAAGCGAAGCTTCGGCTCAAGCTCCAAGGCGCGAACGCACCGCCGGAGATTTTATTCGGTAACAACGCCGCTCTGGAAGGCAAGACCTATGTGCGGTTTGAGAATTCGAAGGATGTCTTTCTCGCCGCGCAGTCGATCAAGAACCAGATTTCGAAAAAGCCCGAGGAATTTCGGGATCGCAAATTAACCGACACAGTTGCGACACAGGTCGCACGGCTTTCACTCAAAACCGCGGCTGGCGAAATGGAACTGCAAAAACAAGCTGATCACTGGCAAATCGTGAAACCGTTGCGGGCCCGGGCCGACGACCAAAAGGTCAACGATCTGATTGCGCAGATCACGACCAGCCGGATCGCCCAATTTGTGGCCGACGATGCCGGTGATTTGCATCCCTACGGCCTGACCGAGCCGCGCGGGACAGTGACCATTTTTACCGCCGACGACAAACAAGGCCAGATTTTGCAGATAGGCGGCGTCCCCGAAAAAGAAAAGGACCAGGTTTACGTGCGATTCGCACCGCGCAAGTTCGTTTACACTTTGCCGAACAAGATCGAAACAATTTTGAATACCAGACCAAACGATTTACGTGACCGGCATCTGGTGCGTTTTGATCAAAATCAGCTGGATCGCATCACGATTGACGCTCCGGGGAAAACCAAAACGGTGCTGGCCCGCAAGGATCAAAACTGGACCATCGTCAACCGGAACAATCGCCCGGCCAATGCCGCAGAAGCGCGCCGGTTAATTGATCTGCTCGCCGGCGAGCAAGTAACAAATTTCGTTGCAGACGTTGCCTCCGATCTGCCAAAATATGGTCTCGATAAGCCGCAATTAACGGTCACTCTCAGCTCATTTGCGTCAGAAAATACGGCCGAGACCAAGGCGGGCGAGCACCCCCTGGCGACGATTGCATTCGGAAGAATCGATGGTGAAAATATTTTCGCGCGTGTGGGAGAGGAGCCATTCGTGGTGGCGGTTGACCGCTCGACACTTGACAATATTTTTGCAGACCCATTTCAGTGGCAGGAGCTGACAATTTTTAAATTTAAGCCGGAGCAAATTCACCGGCTGTCGCTTTTCAGCGATCACGAACAAAGCTTGGTCCGCGGGCCCAACAATCAATGGCAATGGGTCACGGGGAACGGGCCAATTAACACGGTCACTGTGCAATCCCTGGTGAACACACTCGCCTCGTTGCATGCCGTTCGCTGGATCGCAAATGTTCCACCGGCAACGTTCGATAAGCCAGAACTGGTCCTGAGCTTTACTACTTCGCCGGATGACAAGGCGCAACACAAGCTGAGGATCGCCGGACTTTCGCCTGATGGAACATCTCTGGCACAGACCGATGAACATGAAGGCATATTTGTGATTAGCAATTCTGACTTGAAGGCCTTGCGAGCAGCGCTCGTGCAGCCGCCATCACCATCGCCCGCGGCAAGCGCGTCGCCCTCGGTCGCAACCTCTCCCGTGACTGCGCCAACGCCATAGGGTATAGCCGCCGCTGAAGACAGCGACCGCTATCCTTCGGCGGTGTAAATCGTTACGATGCCGCCGGTGAATGACTCGGCGGTGACATTTTGAAATCCGCTGGTCGCAATCAAATCGCACATCGCACGGCCGCTGGGAAAATTTTCGATAGAAGCGCCGAGATATTGGTAGGCTTCTTTTTCACGCGTAATGATTGCGGACGCGAGAGGTAAAATTCGGCGCAGGTACAATCGGTAAAGAAAGTGAAGAATCGGCTTGGAAGGCAGGGAAAAATCAAGCACGAGCAGATGGCCGCCAGAAGTGAGGACACGACGTATTTCGCGCAGCGCGGCCGCCCAATCGTGCACGTTTCTGAGACCGAATGCGACGGTGACAGCGTCGAACGATTGTTCTGCTAACGGTAATTGGGCAACGTCGGCGGCAATAAGGTGACGAACTCCCTTGCCGCGGGCAAGCGCGAGCATGGCACTGGAAAAATCGAGGCCGACGATTTGGGCGTGAGATATTTTGTGTTGAAGCGCAAGCGCGAGATCGCCACTGCCAGTGGCCAGGTCAAGCACACAAGCTGGGTTCCACTCCGCAACAATTTCGGCTGACCGTCGTCGCCAGAAGAAGTCCCGACCAAAGCTTAAAAGATGGTTGGCGAGATCGTATCGTCTTGCGACACGATCAAACATTTCCCGAACAACTTCGGGTTCACGCGAAAGCGCAGTTTCTTCAGGCGAGCTCAACCACCGGCGTTCGCTCGGAACCTGCTGTTACGCAAGTAACCCCGCGGCCCTCCCGGCCGCGCGCCGGATTTTTCTCACTTCGGGAGGAAACCGCAAGGATTGTGACCAGAAATCCAACCGGGGCAACGTGCATTAGCAGCCGGCTGATCGAGAGACCTACATGATCGAGGTAGCTTGGCCAGCTGCTGAAGACATAAATCAAGAGATACAAAAAGATCGGGACAATCAGAGCCGCGAGCAATACGAGAACGCGTGGGTTGCCCATGCGGCGTGACAAATGGGCCACGCCAATGGCGACGACGAACCAAAACAAACTCCACGTAGGAAGATTATAAAATTCGGCCAGAAATGCGGAAAGAAGTGGCGGGATACGGTAGAGATGGCTGCCCAAGGTCTCCAGATTTACCGGTAGGAAGTCGGCGGGCCGCAGCGCGTGCATGGTGCTTAAATAAATATGCCAACCACAAATGACCAGCAGGCCCGGGAGGAGCCCGAGAAAAAACAACGGGGATCTTTTCGTCCGTAAAATGACGAATACTCCACAAGCTGCCGCGACCGTCCACAAGATTACTCCATCACGTTTTACCCAAGGGAGCAGCGCCAAGCATGCGGCGTAAAGGCGAAAAAAGGCGGCGTTACCTTGTTCAGCGGCGCAGAAAAGGCACCCAATTGTTGCAAGATAGAAAACACTTAGAGGAAAATCCGCGTAACCAGCGATTGCACTCCCGACTTCAACCGTGATCTGTGGGACAAAGAACAGAAACGGCGCCACGAGCAGTCCAATCCATTCCCTTCCGGCAAGCCGCTTGCCAAGAGCGATAAGCAAAAATATTCCTACGACATAGAAAATCGGAAAGATCGTCTTAGCGCAAAATTGGTCGGCTTCGCCGAGCCAGAAGTAAAGCCACAGCTCGGTGAAAGGAATGGCAAGCGGGTATTCCGGATGACTGAAGGCACGGCCGCTGTCGCTAAAATAAGTGCCCGGAAGAATGCCGCCGTTGGCGAAGGCGTAGCGAGCTTTGATTTCCCAGTTGAGCAATCCGTCCCAACCAAGAGTATGAACAAATGAGAGGTAGAAGACGACCGCAATTTCAATGACGATAATTATGCCGAGGAGAATTTCGAAAGACGTCGCCCTGCGCCGAAGCGGTCGCGGCACCATTCGTCTCCAACCAACGAATCCCAGCGCAAGGCAAACGATGGCAACGAGACGGGGTAGCAGCACCCCATGGACAAAAAGACCAAAGATCCAGAGAAGCAGTGAAACCGCGCCAGCTCCAAGAAGCCAGGAGAAAGCGATTTGCTCCGTGAGACTAAATCGTGTCTGCTGACGAATCAGCAAAGTCAGAAGGCCATACCCAGCGAAAAGCAGTGTCCCGAATGCGCCGAGCAAAGCAAGGGCACTCATCGCCGCACCTTTTCCGGCATCGAGACTACTTCCAGTCCTGAGCCGAATACTTTCCCCGCCGGCAACCAAGTAGGACGATTAATACGACAAAAAACCACCGCCGCCACCTCATTGGGGTTCATCTTCGAGAGTTCGTTATCCGGATGCGTTCCATTGATTTCGAATAAACGGACAAGATGCGGCGAGGCGAGATATGCAGTTGTCATTCCCAAGCCGGAACTAAACGGATCATCCTTGCGAGTGAAGATGACGATGCGTTTGGACGCGGTCATCGAATGAAAGATCGAGATCAGGTCCTTCGACGCACCCGATGCCCCGGTGGCAAATTTGAGGTAGCTATCGCAAGTGTGGAGAGGGCCGGTGGGGCGAAGCGGGTATTGAGTCGCGCCAGAATAAATTTTGGGGATGCTTACCCAAAGTGACGCGGCTGCCAATCCGCACCAGAGCACTACGTGCGCAATGCGCCCGTAAGAAAAGCGGGACGTCATCAGGAATGCTTCAGGCGTGGTCCCAACCCAACAGCATCGGCCGATTCATTCAACGAATTCTCGTTAGAAAAAACGACACTACCATCGCGAACAAAGAAGTTGTATTTGATGATGGCGTAGAAGGCGCGAATTCCATCGCGCCAGGTAATTTTCTTTCCTTCTTCATAGGTGCGGCCATCGTAAGAGATGCCGACTTCGTAAATCCGGCAGCGGGCGCGGGCTACTTTAGCGGTGATTTCGGGTTCGAATCCGAAACGGTTTTCGCGCAGGTCAAGGTTTCTGACAACGGAAGCGCGGAATGCTTTGTAGCAGGTTTCCATGTCGGTGAGGTTGAGGTTTGTGCACATGTTTGAGAGCAAAGTGAGGAGTTTGTTCCCAATCATGTGCCAGAAATAAACGACACGATGCGGGCCTCCGCCCGCAAAGCGCGAACCAAAAACGACATCCGCTTTGCCGCTTAAGATCGGCTCGAGCAAGCGAGGAAATTCCTCCGGATTATATTCTAGGTCGGCATCCTGGACGAGAATGATGTCGCCGGTGGCGGCAGCGAAACCACTGCGCAAGGCCGCGCCCTTGCCGCGGTTGAGGCCGTGGTAAATGACGCGATCGGCAATTGGTTCGACATTGCGTTTCAAGATCGTGCGGCTGCCGTCGGTTGAGCCATCATCCACGACGATAATCTCGATGTCCGATAGAGGTGCGGTCCGAACGGCCGAGACGATTTCAGCAATGGTGTCACGCTCGTTATAACAGGGAATAACGACGGATATTTTCATCGGCCCGGTCTTACAGAGCAAGAATCCCGCCGAGCGGGTTGGGAACGCCTGCGAAATCGGGTCCCGATCGCTTGCGGCGCTGAAGGTGGATCGGCCGCTCCGCGGGCGATGGCAGGAGTATGCGGCCGCCTTGTCTAATATCGAGCAAGGGACTTGCTCGATCCACTTTTCAGTATCGCGAAGGAAAAATGCTCACGAGAGGACTCGAACCTCCACGGGTCGCCCCATACGGTCCTGAGCCGTACGCGTCTGCCAGTTCCGCCACGTGAGCTCGAAAAATTGGCGGAGGAAAGCTGACTTATCTACGCGAGCGGCGCAACCGCAATCAACCGTGTCGTTTCTTGTGCACCCGACTTTCGAGCGCGTGCGCTTTGCGGGCTTTACCGAGCGACCGCAAAAGATCGGCGTAGTTCGCCGCTACGATTTCGTATTCCTCAGGCGGTTTGGCCATCGCTTCCTCCCAGGCTTGGAGTGATGCGCGATAAAGTTCGGAAGCGCGTTCGTAATCGCCACGCGAGTGATAAACGACGGCGAGATTGCATTTCGATTGGGCAATATCGGGATGGCTGGCGGGAAATGCTTTTTCGCGGATGGCGAGGGCGCGGAGATGAACTTGTTCCGCTTCGGTAAAACGCTTCTCGTTTGTATAAAAGACGCCGAGATTGTTCAGCACCGAGGCGACATCGGGATGTTCCGGCCCGAGTTGCGCCTCGTAAATTTGGAGGGCGCGCAGGTAGTATGGTTCAGCCGCCGTGGCGCGGCCGGCTTTGCGGCAGCTAAGAGCAACATTGTTCAGCAGTGCGCCGAGATCGGAAAACGGCAGGTTGGGCAGTTGAATAGTCGCTGCCACGGCCTGCTCATAGAAGTCGATCGCTTCTTCAGTATGACCAAGCTCATTGCAGAGTTGTCCCAGTCGCCGGGAAGAGCGGAAGATAGCTTCGTCATCGGCGGGTCGCATCCTGGCCAGCAGCCGGTGGGCATTGACCAGATAAGCCTTCGCTCCCGCGCGATCGCCGTTTTGCTCATGCAGCAACCCAAGTTTTTCGTAACTGAGCGCCAGCCTGATGTCACCTGCACCGAAACTGCGTTTGGCGATTTCCAGCGCGCTTTGGCCTAGCCGGATCGCTTCCGCCATGTGATTGGTCGCACGCAGAGTATCAAGCTTGTCATTGAGGATTCCCCACAGGTGCTCCTCGCCTTTCATGAGGAATCACCAACCTTCGCTCAATTGGGTCACAAGATGGGTCGCGAGTTCTTCGGCCGCCAGGGGCAAGGCCTGTCGCTCGTCGGTCGTAACATCAGTGCCAACGAAAAAACTGGTGGTGCCGACCACCTCGCCAGAGGGCATGAGCAAAGTACCGCTGCGCGCTTCCAGTTGATACTTTACGTGCATGCTGAGGTTAAACTCCGTCGTCGCAAGGACATTTCCGCGCACCGATCGCGCCGGGGTGCGACTGATTTCGGTGATCTCAGCCTTTAAGACGGCATCGGCATTACCTTTTTCGGCGATCTTGTAAGTGCCATCCTGTTGCAGTTGTTTGATAACACTGTCGGTAACGAGTACTTCGATGCGCGGCAGTAAGGTTTTGTTTTCAAACGTTGGCACCGCAATAACGTGGACATCACGCAGAACGCCAGGTTTCACCGGTCCCACGTGGTAGCCAAGGCAGCCGGTAAGAATCAAACAGACCGCGGGGAGGAGATTTTTCACGGTGCCGGCGAAGCGGCAGAATCAGGCGAGGCGGAGGGTTCGGGCGTAGCAGCAGCCTCTGGAGCAGGCGATGACTCCGGGCTTGGAGACGGCTCCGGCGCGGTCGTTGTCGGTGGCGAGAGAGAAGCCGGAGGCGGCAAGTTCGAATCTTGTTCCGATGGCGGGAGTGGAGCAACTTCGGCGTCGCTGTTGCGAAATGCAGGTCGGGAATTGCCAGCAGGAGCTCGCGAAACCACCTGCTTTTTCTTCGGCTCATTCACCACGACGGCGGGCGTCAAAGCTGTTGGGCCCACCTTCGCGCGAATTTGATCGATCCGTTTTTGGGCCTCCGCGCTCGCCGTTGAGCCGGGATGCTCTCGAATTACTTCGCCATAGTAGATAACGGCCGCCCGATAGGCCTTCGATTTGTCATAAAATTTGGCAACCTTCATGGCATCACCAGTCGATTTCTGTTGCAGACGCTGAAGATTTTCGCGGGCTTGCTGCGCTTTCTCGCTCTTTGGGTAACGAAACAGGAAATCCTCGAATGCGGTTCTTGCGTTTTGGGTGGCGGCCTGGTCATTAGTTCCGAGCCGCGCCGCTTCGTACCAAATATACCCGATTTGATATTGCGCGTCGGCCGCAATGGGATCGTTCGGAAATTTGTCGATCACTGCCTGGTAGGCCTGAATCGCGGCATCATTTGCAGACTGTTTCTGGCGGGCCAGGCCGATATCGAACTGGGCACGGGCAGTATTTCTGCCGAAGGGCGCGGTTCGAACGATCGCAGCGAATATTTCGACGGCGCGATCCATCGACGTCCCAATCGGAATTCCCAGCAGCTTTATCTTTCTTCCCGAAAGGTACATTTCACCAATGCGAAACTGGGCTTCGATCGCTTCGTCGAAATTGGGGCTACTGGGATAT
>Ga0209474_10004062_pt1 | contig 12690 bp, 14 predicted proteins | sample GraSoiAngelo_145_FD_185902 | JGI IMG/M metagenome (GOLD analysis project Ga0209474, IMG submission 185902) | Grasslands soil microbial communities from the Angelo Coastal Reserve, California, USA - 14_1009_05_20cm (SPAdes) (version 2) | ecosystem: Environmental > Terrestrial > Soil > Grasslands...
AAGTTGCTGTCCAGGCGCAACGATGGAGCTTGAATCGTGAAACTCACCGGTGCCGGGTAACGCCGCTTGAGTTCGCGCTTGTAGGAAGAGCCAAAACCTTCGGCCTGCGCCGCGTACCAGGGGTATTCGCCGCAGCCCCCTCCGGGATACACGGAATAACCGCGAATGAAATTTTCTTCGCGGGGATCCTTCAAATTCTGCCAGCGGGGCATCCACACGAGGGTGTTGTCTCCAACACTGTCGGGGAAGCTAGGTTGACCGAGGAGCTGAGGCAAATAGCCAGAAGCCGGTTCGCCGTACAAGTGATCGCACAGATTACGGCCCAGCTGGCCGCTGGAATTGGCAATGCCTGTGGGCCAATGACGCGACTTCGAGTTGAGCCAAATGCGCGCGGTTTCCACGTTCGTAGCCGCGACGATGACGGCACGGCCAAAAACTTCCACCTCCTGCCTGGTCTTGCGATCGATGTATGCGACCCCGTTGGCAATTCCGTTTTCATCCACAAGAATATTTTTCGCCAGAGCGTCGGTGCGGAGTTCGAGATTCCTGGTAGCTTCGGCGAGCGGCAGGAAACGCCACGGCGTGGAGAAAAAGGAGCCGGTGTCACATCCGGTCGTACACGCACCGCAAAAGTGACATGCGGAATGGCCGGCGTGATCCACGGTGAGCTGCGCGATGCGGTCATGAAGATACGGGACACCAATCTTTTCCGCGCCCTTCTGCAAGATGTGGTCGAGACAACGGAAATTGAACGGCGGCAAATACTCGCCGTCGGGGTTGCTCGGCCGGTTCTGGACCGAGCTTGAGACCCCAATCATGCGCTCGACGCGGGAATAGTAAGGAGCGATCTCCGCGTAGGTGAGCGGCCAATCCACGTCGTAGCCATCGAGCGAAGCGGCGCGAAAATCAATATCGCCAAAACGGGCAGAGGACCTTCCCCAAAAGTTGGTTTTTCCGCCGACGGCCCAGCAACGTGGCCAGGTCCACTCGGTCCCCGGAGCCGTCGTGTACCGGATTTCGTGCTCCCATACTCCCGGCACCCATTCGCTGTCCATGTAACCAACGGATTCCGAGCGCTTGGCAGGATCGCCGAAGCCGCGAAACTTCATCTGCCACGGTTTGCGGTGATTGCGAAAGTCTTTGGCAGGATCGAGCCTGCGCCCCGCGTTGATGCAGCAAACTTTAAGGCCGGCTTCGCAGAGCGTCTTGATAGCCATGCCCCCACCGGCGCCGCTTCCAACCACGACCACGTCATAGATTTGTTTTGGCATGGCGGCTCACCATTTCGGCCGAGGCAAATGCTTGTGTTCAGGGTCATTGGGGTGCGGACAAGTCGGCGACTTGGCGTAGAACTTCAGCGCCGGATTGTCAATTTCCTTGTAACCGATTTCCGTGGTGTAAAAGCCCATGACCGTGAGTTCCTTGATGGCCGCGAAGAATTTGCGTCCGTCTTCCTCGCCTTCTCGATATTTCGCTTTGTAGGCCAACGGCTCAAGAACAGACACCCGCTGCGTTTCAGAAAGGCCCATAAACGACTTTCCGAGCAGCCGCTCGCAGTGTGCGTTCAGCCAACTGATTCCCAAGCGCATGGGATATTGTTGTTCGGCGTCATGCGCCACCATGAAGTCCACAAATTCCGCGACGCCAGCCTCTTTCGCGCCCGGGGTCGTGTCGCTTGGAATGATGATTTCGGTGAGGCGTTCCACCACGGCGTATTCGGATGGAGAAAAGAAGAGGGGCTGATAGCTCTCCGGGCGGATCCGCTCAACGGCCGAAGAGTCATGCGAACAAATGAACGCCCATTTCGCGAATCCCTGAAACTTGGACGCAGCCGCAGCGGTGGCCATGATGCGAAGCATTTCTCGGCGTTGCAGGTCTTGTCCGGCCATGGTCCTTTCCTCTTATTGCTTCCGTGTTTCCACTTCGAGCTTTTTAAGCATTTCACCGATTTCCGGATTGGACATGAAGCTTTTCCAGACCAAGCCGGTTCGATAGTTTTCAATCATGACAGTAATCGGAGCCTGGTTTAATCCCATGAAAATGTCAGAGACCCAATCCTGACCCGGATTGTACGCGTCGCGCAACCCGTAAATGCCCCACAGCTGCGCGCCGAGATCACGGTAATAGTGCTTTAGCGCCGCCATGGATGCCTCCGGCGTATAAGGAAATGAGGAAAGCGCGCCTCGTTCTGGTGAGTTCACTTCGGAGAATCAGGCAAGAAGTTCATCGAAATAGGCAATCATCAGCAGGGCAGGTAGGCTACACTTTTCTTCGTCGAGCCAGCGGATTCGCATCTTTAGACCGGCAGCGGACGAATTGCGCCAGCTATGAGTGCTGGCTTGCAGGAGAAACAATGCAGAAGCGCAAACTTGGAAAGAGCAGCTTGGAAGTTTCGGCCATGGGACTGGGCTGTATGGGAATGAGCTACGGCTATGGTCCGGCCGCGGACAAGAAAGAGATGATCGCTCTGATTCGAACGGCCGTCGAACGTGGCGTTACGTTTTTCGACACGGCAGAAGTGTACGGTCCCTTCACCAATGAGGAGCTCGTGGGAGAAGCCCTGGCCCCGCTTCGTGACCGCGTGGTGATCGCCACAAAGTTCGGGTTCAAAATCGAAAACGGCAAGCAGGCTGGATTGGACAGTCGGCCTGCGCACATCAAGGAGGTCGCCGAGGCCTCGCTCAAGCGCCTCAAGACCGATGTGATCGACTTGTTCTATCAGCATCGCGTAGACCCAGAAGTTCCGATTGAGGATGTGGCAGGAGCAGTGAAAGACCTCATTCAGCAAGGCAAAGTGAAGCACTTCGGACTATCGGAAGCGGGCGTGAAGACCATCCGTCGGGCCCACGCTGTGCAGCCGGTCGCGGCGCTGCAGAGCGAATATTCGCTGTGGTTTAAAGAGCCGGAAGCCGAAATCATTCCGACGCTCGAGGAACTCGGCATCGGCTTCGTTCCGTTCAGCCCGCTGGGCAAGGGTTTTCTCACTGGCGCGATCAACGCGGATACAAAGTTCGACAAGACCGACTTCCGCAATATCGTTCCTCGTTTTACCGAGGAAAACCGCAAAGCGAATCAGGCGATGGTCGATCTGATTGGCCGGTTCGCGCAACAGAAAAAGGCGACGCCTGCGCAAATCGCGCTCGCCTGGCTCCTTGCGCAGAAACCTTGGATTGTTCCAATCCCCGGTACGACGAAGCTGCCTCGGCTCGAAGAGAACCTCGGAGCCGCCAAGGTTGAACTTACCCCTGAGGATCTTCGGCAACTGGAAACCGCGGCTTCAAAGATCGCCGTGCAAGGCGCGCGGTACCCGGCAGAACTGCAAAAAATGGTGGGGCGTTGAGCGATTAGCAGGGCTAGCGGGGTTCAAAAATTATGGGCAGTATCGTCTAAGGAGAGTCGAGAGATCTCATTGACAGGAGACACAAACATGAATGCACAACCTTCCGCAGCGCAACAGGCCTGGGGCGATTTCGCTCCCAAGTTTGCCGAATTAGCTGACAAGGTGCTTTTCGGAGACATCTGGGAGCGCAAAGAACTTTCTAAGCGCGACCGCAGCCTAGCAACCGTAGCTGCGCTCGTTGCTCTGAACCGCACTGACCAGTTGCGGTTTCATCTGCACAGGGCGCTGGAAAATGGCGTTAAGAAACAGGAATTGATCGAAGAAATCACGCACCTGGCGTTTTATTCCGGCTGGCCCACGGCAGTGAATGCCTTGACGGTCGCAAAAGAAGTTTTCTCAAAGTCATGAAGATCCTTCTCATACTGATATCGCTGGTCGCGGCGCCCGCCTTTGCCGCCAAAGCAGGTGCGAACGAGCATTCGGAAACTTGGAAGATGAATCCGGTCAAGTCGAAGCATAGCTCAGGACCGGGGCCAAAAAATCTCATAGAGACCGTGGAATTAGACGAGACCCACTACAAGGTTGAGGCCAACGGAACGGCCGCAGATGGGAAGCCAGTTCATATTGAGTTCAACGCAAAGTTCGACGGAAAAGACTACCCGATGATAGGGGTTTCGTGGGCCGACGTGGTATCGGTCAAGTGGATCGACGCCCACACACCGCAAATGATTCAGAAAAAGGACGGCCAAGTCACGATGATCATTACCTGCAGAGTTTCCAAGGATGGGAATACGCGCACGTGCACGCTCAAGGGCAAGGGTGAGCAGGAGCACAATATGAACGACGACGTCGTTTTTGACAGGCAGTAGAGCAGGATGCGCGCGCCAACGATGGCGGCAATTTAGTTGGAGCGGGAGTACTTATGGCGGCCAAGAAGGACTCTTTAACAGATCGCCTTTCGCGAAACCGCGAAATCAACATCACAGTGACCGGAAGAAAATCGGGAAAGGCCATCACAAACCCGGTCTGGTTCGTATCAGAAGACGAGAAGCTCTATCTGTTGCCAGTGTCCGGGTCGGATACACAGTGGTACAAGAACGCGCTGAAGAATCCGACGATTCGCATCGATGCCGGAGGGGCAGAGGGAAAATTCAAAGCTGTTCCTCTCACGGACGCCAAACAAGTGTCGTCGGTCGTCGAGAAATTCCGCAAAAAGTACGGCGCCGGCGATGTAAAGAAGTACTACTCAAAGTTCGATGTGGCCGTCCTCACCGAGATGCAGTGACCGCCGAGATGGAGCGAAGGCCAAGATGCGTGCAAAAAGAGGTGTTTCGAACAGGTGAAGACCAACGGCAAAATGGCGTTGTCGCGACGGAAGGAAAAGGTGGCGCGGTCCAGCGAACCAGACACCGCGAAGTTGGCACGGCGCATTGCTGCATACGCTCCACACGACGGCGTCTTCGACCTGAGCGTCCCCGGTTTGCACGCCAGCCGCTATTCACAAATCCACGCGGACTGCGTGCATGCCCTCCATTTACCTGCTTTGTGCATCATCGTGCAAGGGGCAAAGAGCGTGATCGTTGGAGAAGAGGTCTACGAGTACGATACGACGCGCATGCTGGTGTTCTCTGTCGCTCTTCCTGTTGCGGCCCAGGTGACGCAAGCGAGCTATTCTGAGCCTTACCTTGGTTTCAGGTTGGACCTCGACCCGCACAAAGTTGCCGAGCTGGTCTTGAAAGTGTTTCCGCAAGGCCTGCCTCCCGTTCCAGAGAGGCGCGCCGTTTACGTAGCTCCGCTCGACCCAAGCATCGTTAACGCCGCGACCCGATTGATGGAATGTCTTGCGCAGCCGGGAGACGTGGAATTGCTCGCCCCGCTTGTGGTGGATGAGATTTTGATCCGGCTCCTGCGCAGCCGGATTGGTCCTCGCGTGGCGCAAATGGGCTTTGTGGAGTCGAGCGTGCACCGGCTGGCAAAAGCGATTTCCTGGCTGCGCGCCAATTACGCGCAACCCATGAGAGTCGAAGAGCTGGCCGATCTGGCGCACATGAGTGCGTCGTCGTTCCACGAGCATTTCAAGTCGGTCACGACGATGAGCCCGTTGCGCTATCAAAAAGTCCTGCGGCTCCAGGAAGCTCGACGGCTCATGTTGTCGGCGATGATGGACGCGAGTGCCGCGTGTCAGCGCGTGGGTTATCTAAGCGCATCGCAATTCAGCCGAGAATACAGCCGCTTCTTCGGCAGCGCGCCCACCAAGGACATAGCCCGGCTGCGCCAAGACACGCAACTCTTGTCCGCCACCGCCCCGCCTGTGGATTGAGGGTCCAACTTGCCTTGCAACCGCATCCTTGTGCTTATCTCATCCGTCGAGGCATCCTTCCAGAACCGCGACTCGGGTGACGTCGAGCCCCTGTTTTCTTCAAGCAGGGCGGACCAATGTCGCAAACGGAGTCACGGAATACGACCCTGACGCTGCCTAGCATCGAGCGGATTAAGTAAAAATGTCCGTGCTAAGGCTTGTGCTTTTCGCATCAAACGCACAATCTGATGTATCGGAAATCATTGAGAATTGTGGAGGAGATTATGAACGCAAGAAAAGCATTGGCAAGCCAGGCAGGAAGTGTTTCGCTCGGCGGAGAGGTTTCCGTCCATCGGCTTGGGTTCGGGGCAATGCGTCTCACGGGAGAAGGCATCTGGGGACCTCCCAAAAGCCGCCATGAGGCCATATCAGTTCTGCGACGAGCGGCAGAACTGGGCGTGAATTTCATTGACACGGCAGATTCTTACGGCCCCCATGTGAATGAAGAGCTCATCGCGGAAGCGCTATTTCCTTATCCAAAGGATCTCGTGATCGCGACGAAGGGAGGCTGGAACCGGCCGGGCCCCAACCAGTGGACCCACGATGCCACGCCAGCGCACCTGCGAAACGCAATCGAGGGCAGCTTAAAAAGGCTGCGACTGGAGCGTATTGACCTCTATCAACTGCACCACCCCGATCCAATCGTATCTCTCGATGACTCAGTGGGAACATTGGCGCAACTTAAAAGCGAAGGGAAGATTCGGCTCGTTGGCTTGTCGAATGTGACGCAGGAGCACATTGAACGGGCACGCCGGATCGTTCCTATCGTTTCCGTGCAAAACCGGTACAGCTTTGCCGATCGCGAGTGGGATTATGTGGTGGATTATTGTGAGCGCAATGGAATCGCCTTCATCCCCTGGTTCCCGCTGGGGGCTGGCCGAGTCGCGGGCCAGATCCTCGATCAAATCGCAAGGGCCCATCAAGCCACCCAGCACCAAGTGGCGATTGCCTGGCTGCTGAAACGGTCCCCCATCATGCTGCCCATTCCGGGAACATCATCGGTCAAGCATCTTGAGGAGAATGTTGCCGCAGCGTCTCTGCAATTGAGCGACGAAGAATTCCAAAAGCTGTCCCGCGTGCCTCAATTGGCGGCGACGCGGTGACCTCAATACCATCAAGCCAGGGGTAAACCCAAGCGGAGAGCTATTAGTACCGCAACCGGTTTTGGCTTCACCTTGCGGCTCTTATTTTTGCAGGGTGCCCCTCATAAATGTGTCGCACTTTGAAGTACCCTCCAGCCGGGCCTGATTGGCAAGAGTTCGGATTGGAGCAAAGTTAGAAAGTGCTTTAGAATCAATGTTGCACTTCATGTCGGGGCGTAGCGCAGCCTGGTAGCGCGCCTGCCTTGGGCGCAGGAGGTCCCGAGTTCAAATCTCGGCGCCCCGACCACTAACTCCTGGTCCGCGGCCTTTTTCCTGGGCCGTCGGCTGTTCCCTCTTTCTTTTTGTGGTTTGCGTGTTGAACTAACGCATGAAGCACCGTGCAGCGGCGCATGAGCAATCCTCACGTTATACTGGAAGGGATGAATCCAGAAGGAAATGCCCTGCAAAGGAAGGGTTTGCGCACTGAACCGTGTGTCAGAGGGTCCATCCTGGCGATCGATTATGGGCGAGAGAGGATGGGACTAGCCATTGCCGACGCGAACGTGAAGGTTGCCCAGCCGCTCAGCACCATGGAGCGCGTCAACCGCAATGAAGACATGCGGCGGCTACGCGAAGTCGTCCGCGAGAACAGCGTGAAGCAAATTGTTGTGGGGCTGCCGCTCAAGCTCGACGGCACGCGCGGCGAAATGGCGGAAGAGGCGGAACGTTTTGCGCGCCGCGTGCGTAAGCAAATTGGTCTGCCAGTGGAGCTTGTAGACGAGCGCCTGACCAGTTGGGAAGCGGAGCGTCTGCTTGAAGAAACGCAGGGAAGATTCCTTCACGCCGAAAAATCGGGCCGCAGTGTGAGGAAAAAAAAGGCGTCGGAAAGGGCGACCGTAGATGCAGTGGCAGCTGCCGTTATTTTGAAGGAGTACCTCGGGCGGCAAGGGCAACCGGCGGAACAGCGTTGAGATTCGGACACTAGGTGTGGGCGAGGCGGGATTGAAATATTTCCTGATCCTGATTCTTGTTGTCGTGCTGGCTGCGGGGGGCTACGCGGCGTGGATGTGGTTCAGCATCACCCAGCCCTACCAGGGATTCCCGGCAGAAGGCGTATTTGTCGAAATCCCTCATGGGGCATCGCCCCGGTACGTGGGCTATTTGCTGAAGCGCAGCAGCGTGGTGCGCAGCAAGCTGGCTTTTGAGATTTACTCGCGGCGCCACCCAAAGCGCACTTTGCAGGCTGGCGAATACTTCTTCGATCACCCGATGACCGGGCGAGACGTCTTCTGGAAAATTGCCGCCGGCCAGATTTATCAGCAGCCTTTCACTGTCCGCGAGGGAGAAACCATGTTTGACATCGCGCGTGACCTCGAAGCGGGCAAATTTATGCCGGCAGGCGAATTCCTTTACGCGGCGAGCGATCCCTCGTTGATTCGCGATTTCGCTCCCGAAGCCCGGACACTCGAAGGTTTTCTCTTCCCCGCTACTTATGAACTTCCGCGCCATCCCGTCGCAACCGAATTGACCGCGGAGATGGTGCACAAGTTTAAGGACGAGTGGAAGCGAATCTCTGCTTCTGATCCGAACAGCCAAACGGCTCCGAATGAACAACCCGGAACGAAAGCGCCAACCAATGCGCAAGGCCAGGCGATTTCAAATACGCAAAGCCCCACCGCACGCTTGCGCACGGTGACGCTCGCTTCTCTTGTTGAACGCGAAACGCCCAAACCGGAAGAGCGGCCCATGGTGGCCAGCGTTTTCGACAACCGGCTGAAAACAAGGATGCGGCTGCAATGCGATCCCACGGTGATTTACGGCCTGGAGCGCATGGGACAATACAAAGGTTCGCTAAGCGGAAAGGATTTGGCTTTCGATTCGCCGTACAATACTTACGAACACTACGGGCTTCCTCCTGGTCCCATCGGAAACCCGGGAGAAGCGTCGCTACGGGCGGCCCTGCATCCGGCGGAAACGAGTTTCTTGTATTTTGTGGCGAATACGCAAAGGGGGCATTTTTTCAGCTCCACGCTGGCGGAGCACAACCGAAATGTGTTGAAGTACCGGCGGCTGCTGGCCGGGCTTCCGGCGGACCCGCCGCCACCTCCGCCGAAGCCGCAAACCGCGAAAAAGAAACAAGCGAAACCAGCGCTAACCAAGGACAAACAGCAAAAGGGCAAAGCTCGATGAACCAGGCTCTCAAAAACAAAAAAGCGCTCATCCTGGAGACCGCACGCGAGATTAACGCGCCGAAATGGACACCCGCGGAGATCGAGCAGTTGCGGTTAAGACTGATTGCGGATCACGGCGAAGCGGGCAAGACCGGCCCCGAATACATCGCCGATGTATTGAAGGATGCCGGGCATAAAGTTCTCCTCTCGATGCAGGAAGAAGCCGAAGAACAATACGAAGAGGAATTTGAAGATTTGCTGCACTTCAAAACGCTGGGGGACGCGGAAGTCAGCATCATGCGGCTGGACGAGTTGATGCGCAAGTTTCGCGAACATGGCGAAAAGGCTGCCGTCGAGCGCGTCCTGGAAGTCGCCCGGCTCGGAAAGCGGCGCGCGGAAATGATTTCGCGCAACAACAAAGTCGAACCGCAAAAGCGTGCGGAAAAAATCGAAATTGCCAGTTGGTTCCGCATTTGGCTGGAAACTCCGGATTCCTTCTTCGATTGGCTGGACGTACGCAAGCATTCGCCCGATTTTCAGCAGAAGTTTCCGCACTCCGAGGATGAAGAATGAGTACGCAGGCCATGGGCAGCGGCGCCCTCGAGTTGCCGCCCTACTCCCTGGACGTGCAAGCGATGGACCTCGGCAACGATGTGAAAGCCGTGGGGCTCGAATTGGTCGAAACCGAGAACCACGAGCCAGTGCGCGGAAAAGAAGGCGCGGAGATTTGGTCGGAAATTCTCCCGGCGCTGGCGGGCCAGGATGCGTTTGTTGTGGATTTCTTCAGCCACCTGGATCGTGTACGAGAGTTCTGCAAAACGCGGGGAATTGCGTGGCGGGAAGCGGCGGAGCGCTGCATTGTGATTTCTTCGTCTGGCGCGGAGGAGTTGCAGCAACTCTTCGAGCGTTTCAAAGGCGAAACTTTTGGCATCCGCGCGGGAAGCGCTGTGCAAACCGCCGATGCCGCTCTCGAGGGCGACCTTTCGAAGCGCGGATTGGACGCCTACCAGCACGCCTATGCGCGCTACACATTTTGCGCGGTCTGCGAGCCAGAGGATGGCTGGGTTACAGTTCTGAGCGAAACTCTCTGGCCCAGCGAAATTATCCGGCGGGTGCGGCCGGCGGTCCACAAATTTGACGTCCACATTGCTCGGCCCAACTGAAGACATTTTCGTGTTCGCACCGCCTCGATTGACGGGCCTCCGACTGGTTGTTAGATTGCTTGATTCACGTGTGAAAGCGCGGAACCTATTGATGCGATGTGTGCAGACATGCCTGCTCTCGGCGACACTGGCGGCTATTTCTTGCGGCTGCCACGGCCGAACCATCACCGGACGTACCGTCGTTCCGCAGGGGGAAAGGCCCGCCGCGAAGGATGCCACGCGTGAAGAGTTGCTCGCCGCCTACAATGCCATCGCCCGGAACATGAAAACGCTGAATGCTACCGTGGAGCTCAAGCCCACTGCTGGCTCGAGGTATAGCGGCGTCATCGAAGAGTATCACGAGGTAAAAGCCTTTTTGCTCGCGGAGCGCGCCGCGGAAATCCGCATGATCGGGCAAGCTCCGGTGATTGGAAAGACCGTATTCGATATGGCCAGTGACGGAGATACTTTCCGCGTCTCGATTCCCTCGAAAAACAAATTTCTGGTGGGATCGGTGGCAGGGGAACGCAATAGCACGAAGCCCATCGAAAATCTCCGCCCGCAGCATTTGCTTGACGCGCTGCTTTGGCCCGAAATTCGCAAGGAAGAAGCGGTGACCATGCGGGAATTCAACAACGAACAAGGGCGCTATTATGTGCTGACCGTTCTACGCGGCGGCTACCAATTGGAAGTCTTGCGGGAAATCTGGTTTGACCGCGCGAACCTTCAGGTGGCGCGCATCCAGACTTTCGGGCCGAAAGGCACGCTGCTCTCTGATGCTTCCTTCTCGGATTGGGAGCCTCTCGATGGCGCAACGACGGCTCAAAGCACGGCGTCTACTGCTGCCACGACTTCAACGCCTGCACCAACGCCCATCGTAACTACTTTTCCGCGCGCCATCCTGATTGATCGGCCGCACGACGATTACAAGCTGGAATTGCAGGTGGCGAAGATTACCGTCAACGAAGAAATTCCCGCAGATCGCTTCAAACTCGAGCAGCCCGCCGGGTCGGAATTAGTCCACGTCGGCGAAACCGCGGACGCTAAACCGGCCACGGAGAGTAAACCCCAATGATGGGCGAACTCATCCTTCGCAACCTCTTGCACCGCCCGATGCGCACGCTCATCGGCGCGATGGGCGTCGCCGTGGAGGTTGCCCTGGTGATCCTCATCGTTGGCCTGACCAGCGGCCTGCTCACCGAAACCGCCAAGAGAATCGAAGGCATCGGGGCCGACATCATGCTCCAGCCGCCCGCCGCCTCCATTATCATCAATTTCAGCGGCTCGCCCATGCCGATAAAAATCGGTGAAAAAGTCGGCGAACTGAAATACGTCCAGGCCGTCGCCCCAGCCCTGCTGCAATTCAATTCCAGTGGCGCGGTCGAAACGATTTGGGGCATCGACAAAGATAGTTTCCGCGCCGTCTCCGGCGGATTTGTCTTCATCGCCGGTCACGACATGGAAGGTCCCGACGATCTGTTGGTGGACGACTGGGCCGCCAAAGCCAAAAACTTGAAAGTCGGCGACACCTTCAATGTCCTGAACCACGACTGGCACATTGCCGGCATCGTCGAGCACGGCAAAGGCGCGCGGCTCTTCGTGCCCCTAACCACTCTCCAGGAACTCTCCGCCGCGCGCGACAAAGCCTCCATTTTCCTCGTGAAATGCACGCGCCCGGAACACACCGACGACGTGATGGAGGAAATGCGCCACCTTTTGCCCAACTATACAGTCCGCCCGCTGAAAGATTTTCTGTCTTTGATGACCTCCACAAATATTCCGGGCCTGCAGTCCTTCATCAACGCCATGATTGCGCTCGCCGTCTGCATCGGCCTGCTGGTGATTTTCCTCACCATGTATACTTCGGTGATCGAGCGCACGCGCGATATCGGCGTTCTGAAATCCCTTGGCGCCAATCACTGGTTTGTTATCCGCTCCTTGCTCTCCGAATCCGCGGCGCTTTGCTTGCTCGGTGTCGCAGCAGGGGTTGGGCTAAGCTATCTCGTGCGCGCGGGTTTTCTCTGGAAATTCCCCACGCTCTCGATCTTGATTACGCCGGACTGGATTTTCAACGCGGGCATGATTGCGCTGGCCGGGGCGATGCTGGGCGCAACATACCCAGCGTGGATGGCCAGCCGGAAAGACGCGGTGGAGGCTTTGTCCTACGACTAAGTAGGAAGGAGACTGCCAGACAAGGAGTAACCAAGGAATATAGAGTTGCCGAGGAACGTAGAGTTGCTGAGTCCGGAAAAGACGGTTCGCAGGTTGCAGCGAAACAGGTTGCAGCGAAACAAGGACAGGTGGAAGCCAGTCAAGGCAGGTGGAAGCCAAACGAGAAAGGACCGCGGATCGCGCGGCTAGGCACGAATGGCAATCGCAGTTACAATAACGGAACCTGCGGAAAGCCGCATTCTTCAGGGAAAAACGAGCGTGGAGCCGATACTCAGGACTGAAAACCTTTGGAAGCTTTACCGCGCGGGCAAGGTGGAAGTGCCGGCGCTGCGCGGTGTCAATTTCGAGGTCCTGCCCGGAGAATCCGTCGCAGTTATGGGGCCGTCGGGATGCGGCAAATCCTCGCTCCTCTATGTGATCGGCG
>Ga0209474_10004063_pt1 | contig 12689 bp, 11 predicted proteins | sample GraSoiAngelo_145_FD_185902 | JGI IMG/M metagenome (GOLD analysis project Ga0209474, IMG submission 185902) | Grasslands soil microbial communities from the Angelo Coastal Reserve, California, USA - 14_1009_05_20cm (SPAdes) (version 2) | ecosystem: Environmental > Terrestrial > Soil > Grasslands...
AAATGTTTCCGGCATATTCTCCCGCGGTCGAACGGGCAAAGCCCACTGGCAAAAATCCGATTACGGTTACCAGAGTCCCGGCGAGCATTGGCGCTGCGGTGTGGCTCCAGGCATAAGCCGCGGCTTGGATCCGATCCATTCCTTCTTCCATCTTCACCACCATGGACTCGATGGCGATGATGGCATCGTCCACCAAGAGCCCCAGCGAGATGATGAGTGCTCCCAATGTAATTCGATCAAAAACCCGATCCGTAATCATCATGATCACAAATACCGCGCCCAGGGTCAGCGGGATTGCCGCCACCACGACGATTCCAACTCTCCACCCCAAGCTCAGTAGGCTGACCAGCATCACCACGCCGACCGCCATCGCGAACTTGACCATAAATTCATTTACCGCCGAGCTGATATTGACGGCCTGATCGGTGACCTTTTTCAGGCTGACTCCCAATGGCAGGCTGGAGGAGATCTTGTCACTTTCCGCCCGAAGGGCATCGCCTAGCTTTAGCCCGTTCCAACCCTCCTTCATAACGATACTCAGTAAAAGGGAGGGCTCTCCATTGTGCCGGATGACGAAGGTCGCCGGATCTTCGTAGCCTCTCGTGACATCCGCGATGTCGGATAGTTTGAAGCTTTGCTTGCCGGCCACGATCGGGGTATCGCGGATTTTATCAATGTCGGTGTATGCCCCGTCCAAGCGGACAAAGACCTGTGCGCCATGCGTATCAACCGACCCGGCCGGAGTCACCGCATTCTGTCGCGAGAGAGCAGAAAAGATGTCCGCTGGCGAGATGCCCAGCATCGTCAGCCGCGGATACGAAAACTCGACAAATATTCTCTCCTGCTGTTCGCCCACGATGTCCACCTTTTTGACTCCTGGCACGTGTAGGAATCTTTGCCGGAGTTCTTCGGCAACGCGGGTTAGTTGGCGGAGAGGAAAACCGGGAGCCTCTACCGAGTAAAGTGCGAAGGAAACGTCCGAATATTCGTCGTTAACGAAAGGCCCCATCGCGCCTTGCGGCAATTTGGGCCCCTCATCCGCCAGTTTCTTTCGCGCTTGATAAAATTGATCGGGAACTTCCTTGGGCGGAGTTTTGTCAAGGAGTTGCAGCGTCATCAACGCCAGCCCCGGTCGCGTGATGGTTTCCACTCGATCATACCAGCGCAACTCCTGGAGTCTTTTCTCCAGCGGCTCAGCCACGAGATCCTGCATTTCCTGGGCCGTTGCTCCGGGCCAGACCGTAGTCACCGTGAGCACTTTGATCGTGAAGGAGGGATCTTCAGCTCGTCCCAGATGAAAATAGGCATAGATGCCCGCACATGCCGTAGCAAAGATGAGGAATAGTGTAATGGCGCGTTCCCGTACCGCCAGAGCGGACAGATTAAAACTTTGCATAGGACTCCTCTTTTGCCTCGTTAACGACTTGTCCCTCGTGTAGGAGATGCGCTCCGAGCGCCACCACCTTTTCGCCGGCTTGGACTCCGTGGGACACGACGACTTCCTCCTGACCGATTGAGTCAATTTGGACAGGTCGGAACTTCACTTCCGACTTGTCATCCACGACCCAGACGCCCGGCCCGCTACCGCGATCATAGACGGCCCCGACTGGCACCAGGACGGACTGGTTGCCGGAAGTTTGTTTGGTGAGCAATGTGATGGTGACGGTCGAGCCGAGCGGCGCCGAGGCGGCTTCACCTTCCAGCACATAACGCGCTTCAAAAGTTCGGCTCGCCGGGTCCGCCGCATCGGAAAGCTGGCGCAGGCTGGCCTGATACATTTGATCCTGCCCATACAGTCGGGCCGAGGCGATCGCTCCCAAATCAGGTCGCACGCCCTCGGGCAGGTTGATCAAGGCTTCTCGAGGACCATCATGCGCCAACTGGATCACGGTTTGCCCTGCTGCCACAACCTGACCTGGTTCGCTCAACGTCCGAACAATCACCCCGTCGGCATCAGCTAATAGGATGGCATACTCGCTGGAGTTGTTACTGACTCTTGCCTGAGCCTCCGCCGCTTCCAACTGTGCTTTGGCGGTGTCCAGCGCCGCCCGATCTTGATCATATTCCCGGGGCGATATCACGCCGGATTTGACCAGCATGCCTGACCGCGTTTCATCTGCCTTGGCTTGTGTGTATTTGGCCCGAGCCGCCTCGACGTTTGCTTGTTGTGCAGCGGCTGAGAGCCTGAGATCCTCGGGATCAAGCCTCATCAGGGGTTGACCCTTCTGGACCCGCTGTCCCACATCGACCGATCGCTCCAGGATTTTTCCCGCGACTCGGAAGCCCAAGTCGCTTTGCACTCGGGCTTCCACGATCCCGGTGAAGGTTCTGCCATTCGAGCCAGCCGCTTTCGCCTTGAAAACCTCCACCCTCGGAGACTGCAGGCGCGGATCTTTCACGGCCTGCTTGGAACACCCGCCCGCCATCAAGACCACCGTCAGCCATCCCGCAAGCAGACCAATGGCCATCAACGACCGACGAACTATTTTGCCACAACTGACTTCATCCCCGCTGGCTTCAACACATGATTGGCCTAACAATACTGCGTCTGGAGATTCGGATGCTTTCTGTGGCGTCCGCCATTGCTGACGCGCTTTGAAAAGTGGATGCTTCTTGAACGCTGTGTTCATGGTAAGTCCTTTCGGTTTATGAATTCATGGCATGAGAGAGAATGGCTTGGTGCAACCAGCGTGGCGTTGCCCAGGTAAAGATCACCATGGCCTTATTGGCCAAACCTGGCACAACACTCATGCGCCCAGCGTGCAGTGCGCGGATGCCGGCGCGCACCACGGGTGCCGGCTGCATCATCAACAGCTTCAACGCGGGCGTAATCTTCTGTTGCGCCGCGGTGGCGAATCCGGTGTCTGACATGCCGGGACAAAGCGTCGTGACTGTGATGCCATCGCGCTTGAGTTCGCGATGCAGGGCTTCACCCAGGCGCAATACGTAAGCTTTGGCGGCTGAATAGACGGCGAAGTTCTGCACGCCCTGGTAGGCCAACAGGCTGGCGACCAGCAGAATTTTCCCGCGTCCTCGTGTCCGCATGTCTTGAGCAAAGACGTGAGTGACTGCGGTCAGGCTCGCGACATCCAACTGCACCATTGCCAGCGCCGCGTCCAACTGGGCTCCCAGGAACGGACCTTGCAATCCGTGGCCGGCGTTGTTGATCAGGATGTCGATCGCAATGTCCCGCTCGCGGAGCCGCTGATGCAGTTGGATAACGGCCCCAACATCTGAAAGGTCAACCTGCTCCACGACGACCTCAATTCGGTGCTGCTGGCGTATTTTCTCGGCGAGCGTTTGCAGCCGGTCCAGCCGGCGTGCCACCAGGACCAGCGGATGGCCTTTCTCGGCATATTGACGGGCGAATTCCTCGCCGAAGCCACTCGATGCGCCCGTAATGAGAACCCACGATTTGTCTGTTGTCTTCATTTTATTCCTCTCCAAGGAGGGAACACCGGTGACCAATGCGGTTTTATCTGAAAACATGGTTTGCGGTGGTTTGTTTGATAGTGATGTGTATATGCACACCTCGCTGGTTATTTCTTGGATTGTCGTTTCAGGCATATTCAGGGTTACTTGTTCAGGGCCAGCGCCGCAGTTTCGAGATCGGAGAGAATGGCGGACCAACGCTTTTCACCGAGAGTTTTAACCGCGGCGCGTTGAGCGGACTTCCAAGCCGGCGCGACTTTCTCAATCTGTTTTCGGCCTTTGGCCGTAATTGCCAATTCGACAAGCCGGCCACGCCCGCCGCCGCCGACCCGCACCAAACCATCTCGCTGCAATGGCCGGAGATTTCGCACGAGTGTCGTGCGCTCCATTCCCAGCCAATCACTCAATTCCGCCATCGTCCAACTACCCTTCGTTTTCAATGACGCCAAAATCGACTCCTGCGTGGGGCGAACTCCATGCCGCCGCATTTCCGCGTCATAAAACTGCGTCACTGCCCGTGTCACCCAACGCAGGTTGAAGCACACGCAATTTTCCGCCGCCGACAGATCAAGTTCTTTGGGCATGGTGTGTATATGCACTACTGGCGAGAAATTGTCAAGTGACTTTTTTTAAAAAATTTTCCAGCGCTCGCGTCGCGGGCAAAAACACCTGAAGAGTATGCCTTCGCGTAAAGCTCGCTGCTGCCCTTCCCGTGAACTCACAGGACTTTCTATATTCCCTTTTCAGCGGTGCCGCCGGTAATCGCTCGGCGTAAGGCCGGTTTCCCGTCTGAAGACCTGCGCGAAATGGCTTGGACAAAGACCTACCTCACGGCATGATCACGACCCAAGCCGACATCATCAACGCGGACCTGCTCGCGTTCTTCAAAGGTTAAGCGAAAGCCACAACCCGAAAGCGTTGAGCCAAAGAATCCTTCGAGAAACAAACGCATATGAATAACAAAATGAAGATCGTGATTATTGGCGGCACCGGATTAATCGGAACAAAGCTGGTGAACAATCTTCGCCAGCGTGGCCATGAGGTAGTGGCGGCATCACCTTCCTCGGGCGTCAATACCTTTACTGGTGAGGGACTGGCTGAAGCGCTAACAGGCGCTCAGGTCGTCGTTGACGTCGCGAACGCTCCATCCTGGGAAGACAAGGCTGTGCTGGAGTTTTTTGAAACGGCAGGGCGCAACTTGCTTGCTGCGGAAGCGGCCGCCGGCGTAAGCCACCACGTAGCGCTGTCAATCGTCGGCGCCGATCGTCTTCCTGCGAGTGGTTATTTGCGCGCAAAGGTGGCTCAAGAAAACGTGATCAAGGCCTCCAAGGTTCCGTTTACGATCGTTCGCTCGACCCAGTTCTTCGAGTTTGCGAAGGGCATCGCGCAATCCGCCACTGAAGGACAAACGGTTCGGTTGTCGCCTGGACTCATGCAGCCCATCGCGTCGGATGATGTCGCCGCCGCCCTGACTGACGTCGCAGTCGCCGAGCCATTAAACGGTACGGTCGAGGTCGCCGGTCCCGAACCGATCCGAATGGATGAATTCGCCCGGCGTTTCTTGAGCGCAACGCGAGACCCACGCAAGGTGATCAACGACGTCCACGCCCGGTACTTCGGCACAGAGCTGAACGATCAAAGCCTTACCCCCGGCGATAACGCCCGCCTCGGCCCGACGCATTACGAGGACTGGCTCAAGCGCCTCCCATCCTAGAAAGAACCCGAGGAACGAGCTCTTCCCGAACATCACAAGAACAACTTGACCACATACGAGGAAGAACATCACAATGAAACGAATCCGAACTTCAAAACCAGTCGGGCTGCCGCGCTTCATCTACGGACTTATTGTTTGCGCACTCATCGTCGTTACTCTCGGCGTGGGCTCAGGGATAGCGGCTGACAAAAATGCAAAGGTTACGCTTGTCTACGAGCACGCTCTGCCAAATGTGCCTGGCAAAAGTATTAAGGGTGTGCTCGTCGAATATGGTCCCGGCGGGACGTCATCGGCCCACACGCATCCCAAGTCTGCTTTCATCTACGCAACCGTTCTTGAAGGAGCGATCCGAAGTTCGGTCAATAATGGGCCGGCCGTTACTTATCGCAGCGGAGAAAGCTTTTCCGAAATGCCCGGTGATCGGCACAGCGTTAGTGAGAACGCGAGCAAGACCGAACCCGCTAAGCTGCTGGCCGTGTTCGTGGTCGATACGGACGAGAAGGAACTGACGACGCCGTACGAAAAATGAGACGACGGGAGGCGCCCCTCACAAGCGCGGCAAGATCGTGCTGAGCGTGACCGCCTAACCCTTGGGATCGCAGCGCTTTTTGCTCCCGACCCCGAAATGACTGAGGCCGAGAAAACACATTCTTACAAAAAGGAGACAGCTTTGACACAGCCTCGGGTCGTCATAGTGGGCGGCGGCTTCGGTGGACTCTACGCGGCGCGCGCTTTAGCTGGCGCTCCCGTCAGCGTTACACTCATCGACAAACGCAACTACCACCTCTTCCGTCCCATGCTCTACCAGGTGGCGACCGGCCTGTTATCTGCCGACCAAATTTCCGGGCCGCTGCGATCGATCCTGAGCCGACAGGCCAATGTCGAGGTGCTGATGGACGAAGTCAGCGGCGTCGATACGGAGAAGCGCCTGGTTCGTCTGAAACAGCATTCAATCTCTTACGATTACCTCGTCCTCGCCACCGGCATTCAATACAACTACTTCGGACACGATGAGTGGCGGCGCGTGGCACACGGGCTCGAATCGCTGGATGACGCGGACCTGATTCGCGGCAAGATCCTGCTTGCATTCGAGCGCGCCGAGGAGATCGCTGCACTCGATCACGCCGATACAGAGCGAATACGGCAACTGCTCACCTTCGTGCTGGTCGGCGCGGGCACGGTGGGCGTGGAAATGGCGAGCACCTTGGCGGAGATGTCGCGGATGGCGTTGGCGCATGACTTTCGTCACATCGATCCGCGCCACGCGCACATCCTCCTGTACGAGGCGGCACCGCGCGTGCTTCCGACATTTCCAGAAGATCTGTCGGCGAAGGCGCAGCGTCATCTTGAGAGCTTGGGCGTGAAGATTTACACGAACACGCAAGTGACCAGTGTGGATGCCGACGGAGTCGTGGCGGGCGGCCAGCGCGTTCGGTCGAGCACGGTGCTGTGGGGAGCCGGAGTGCTGGCCTCACCAGCGGGTCACTGGTTAGGCGCGGCGATGGATAAGTCGGGAAAAATCATCGTCGGCTCCGACCTGTCAGTGCCGGGTCATCCTGAGATTTTTGCAATTGGTGACACGGCGTACGTCGTTGCGCCTTCGCGGAATTTGCTGGGGATCAAGTCCAAAGGGCCGATGGTCATGCCGGGCGTTGCGCAGCCTGCCATTCAAGCAGGAAGGTACGTGGCAGCCCTGATTCGACGACGCGTGGCGGGACAGCCACCGCCAGCGCCCTTCTGGTACTGGGACAAAGGCGATCTCGCGATCGCGGGGCGTACGTACGCGCTCGCCGATCTTCGCATGCTCCGCTTCACGGGATTTCCGGCGTGGGTTGTCTGGGCGGTCGTGCACATCTATTTCCTGATCGGGTTCGCGAACCGGTTCTTCGTCATGCTGCAATGGGTACTGGCGTTTCTGACCAAACGTCGGCAGGTGCGCGTCTTTCCGGGACAAGAACGAGCCGTAGAGGCTCCGTCATCTTTGCGCGGTTGAATCTCCTAAACGTCCACCTTTATTCATCAGCTTGTGCGTTCGAGACTTCGACTAAGAGACCCCTCGTTCGACTCGGGATGACACGAATGAGCCGAGAAGATCAAGCGCGCAATCGAGCACGTCGATTAGAAAATCGGCGTCCTCTTATTTGAGAGACGTCGGCGGGGAAAAATGTTTGTCACGGCTCTCAAAGCGCAGTTCGGCAAACGTCGCGCCCAGTTGAGCGATCCTTTCCCGCGCGCGCCCGAGCAAGGCAAATCTACAAGCGGTTGAAAGATGTTTGATTATTTATTCTTGAGATTACTCAGAATCTCCGCAATGCCTTTAAGTTCCGTCATCTGTTCATCCTGCAATTTGGCAAGATAAGTGAGCGTCTCGTGGTCAACCGCTGCTTTGGCCTCATTTTGGGCCTGTGTCTTGTTTTGACTGCGTTGCAGCGCCGGCAATGCCCACCACTGGATCCAGCTGCCGGAAATTACGCCAAGAGTGATTTTAACCGTGTCTGGCGCGTTCAATGTGAGCAGGGGCACGATCAAGGCTATGTCAAAAAGGATCACTGAGGCGAGGACGTGGTTGGTGATCCACTCTAAAACAATATCGTTATAATATAGGAGCCTATTGTCGCGGCACGTACGATTTTTGGCTTCCTGAATTAATTCTTTAGGATGTCTAACGTGTGCATGCTTATCCATGCCGTACTGTAACGCGGAATACGCGGATGCCAGATCGCATGCACAATAACCTTAGAAAGAATTTGAATTTGCAAAGCCTGAGCCCCGGTGTCCTAAAGAGTCCAGTATATTCGCAGGAGTGTAAGTCTGGCGCGTCTTTTGCCGAACGCAGATAGCTTTTACATAATCCGAGCGGAGGTATGCCGATGGCAACTAAATATGATGCGATAGTTATTGGCACTGGCCAAGCAGGACCGTCTCTTGCGGTTCGGCTGGCAGACACAGGAATGAAGGTGGCGATTATCGAGCGCAAGCGGTTCGGCGGCACCTGTGTCAATAACGGCTGCATCCCAACGAAGACGCTCGTGGCCAGTGCGCGCACAGCTCATGTCGCACGCCGGGCCGGCGATTATGGCGTGACGATTCGCAGCTCGATTGCCGTTGACATGAACAAAGTCAAAATGCGTAAAGACGCCGTGGTCCGTCAAAGCAGTGAGGGCTTGGAGAAGTGGCTGAAGACCACTGAGAATCTGACCATTTATGAAGGCCACGCCCGCTTTGCCGACGCGCATCGCGTTCGTATCGGCGACGAGCTTCTCGAGGCAGACAAATTTTTTATCAACGTTGGCGGACGCGCGTCTGTTCCTCCGCTCCGGGGCATCGATGAGGTGAGCTATCTGAACAATTCAACGATGATGGACGTGGACTTCCTGCCCGAGCACCTGATCGTCATAGGCGGCAGCTACGTGGGGTTAGAGTTTGCTCAGATGTATCGCCGCTTCGGCAGTGAGGTGACCGTGGTGGAGAGGGGGCCGCGACTGATTAAGCGTGAAGACGAAGACGTTTCCGAAGACATCAAAACAATTCTCGAAGGCGAAGGTATCAAGATCCGTCTGGGTGCTGAATGCATCGCCTTTGAAAAACGCGGCGACAAAGTGGCCGTGCAGGTTGATTGCAGCAGCGGCGATAAGACTGTCATCGGCTCGCATACGCTTCTCGCAGTCGGTCGCGTGCCGAACACCAACGACCTCGGTTTGGAACATGCCGGGATTGGGATAAATGAGCGCGGTTACATCCAGGTTGATGATCAACTTCGCACCAATGTGCCCGGCATTTATGCGCTGGGTGATTGCAACGGACGCGGAGCCTTCACTCATACCGCCTACAACGATTATGAAATTGTCGCCGCTAATCTTTTAGACGGCGACGAGCGCCGCGTGAGCGACCGGATCACGGCTTACGCCCTTTACATTGATCCGCCGTTGGGCAGAGCAGGAATGACTGAGGCGGAAGTGCGAAAGTCAGGACGCAAAGCTTTGATTGGAAAGCGTCCGATGACGCAAGTCGGCCGTGCGCGGGAAAAAGGCGAGACGGAAGGATTCATGAAAGTCTTGGTGGACGCGGAAACGAAAAAGATCCTTGGAGCGTCGCTCCTGGGGATCGAGTGCGATGAAGTAATTCATTCGATCCTCGACGTGATGTACGCCAACGCGCCATACACGGTGATTCAGCGCGCCATGCACATTCATCCGACTGTGACAGAATTGATCCCGACCATGCTCGGTGAATTGAAGCCGTTGGAGTAAACGGGATCGTCGCAATCAGGGAACATCATGAGTGGTGATTGCTGCTAACACGCAGATCAATCGCATTTCCACTCTCAAAACGCGAGACCAGCGCTACGGTTTCGAACTTCTTAATTCTTACTTCTTACTTTTCTTTGAGCTACCCAAGACTGCGACTGGCAAAATTCAAAAATATATTTTGCGAGCGCACTGCCCTGCGATCGCTCCGCAGGAAGTCCATTTTCAGCTCACCGGGCTTGAGCCCGACTGTCAACCCGCTATTCTCGCAAGGCATGCATCGTGACCATCAGCGTTGGTACTCCCACCGTCTCAATCGGGACATGGGCGTCGCCATTTACGGCAATTACGGCGCGCCCATTCTCGCCTTCCCGACGAGCGCTGGCGACGAGTGGGAGATGGAAGGTCAGAGTATGATCCGCACCCTCAGCCCCTACATCGAGCAGGGGCGGATCCGAATTTTCTGCATCAACAGCGTGAACAGCGATTCGTTCCAAAACAAGGGCGCGCACCCCTTCCATCGGAGCTGGATGCAGGCGCAGTACGACGACTATGTGGCGAACGAGGTTTTCCCGTTCATCGACTCGCAGTGCCAGACGCCAGGCATCGGGATTGCCACGCTGGGTGCATCGCTCGGTGCTTATCACGCGGCCAACACTCTCTTCAAGCATCCCGACCACGTGAAGCGCTGCTACGCGCTCTCGGGCATCTACGACATGCGCGATTCCATGGACGGCATGTACGACGACAACTTCTACTTCAATAACCCGGTGGACTATATGGCCAACCAGCATGGCCTCTGGTATCTCCACCAGTATGCGAGCTGCGACATCCGGCTCGTGACCGGCTGTGGTCCGTGGGAGAACAGCGGCCCGACCTACCGGATGTCCGAGATATTAAACAGCCGGGGCATTGCGCATCATCTCGACGACTGGGGCCCGGAGGGCGGGCACGAATGGCCCTACTGGCATCACCAGATGTGGGAGTACGTCGGCGCGCACTACTAAGGAAACGACGAACGACAGCGCGTCGAATGCGTACTCACGGATCGCCGACGAACGCCGGATCAGCGATATTCGCTACGAGGACGGCTCATCGCTGAAAAAAATCCTCCAAGGCAACCTCTGATCTTTCGGCTTTGCGATCTGTGTTCAACCCTGTTACAAGATCGACTCTAAATGAGCTACATCGCGTTGGCCTTTGGCGTGGGCGTCGCCGCCGGGTTGCGCTCGCTTAGTCCGCCCGCGGTCGTGGCATGGGCTGCTCATCTTGGCTGGTTGAATCTCAACGGTTCGCCATTCGCTTTCATGGGATCGACAATCACCGTCGTTATCTTCTCGCTTCTGGCTGTGTTCGAGTTAATCGGCGATCTGCGACCTTCAACGCCTAAACGAACCGCGCCCATGCCGTTGATCGCTCGCATTCTTATGGGCGGTCTTTGCGGCGCCTGCGTCTACTGGGTTGGAAGCAATCAAGGGTGGATGCTCGGCGCGATTCTCGGTGCCGTCGGTGGAGTGATCGGAGCATTTGCCGGTTACGAGATCCGGCGTCGTTTGGTCGCCGCCTTGCATGTCAAAGACATTTTTGTCGCTTTGCTCGAAGACTTGGTCGCGATCGGACTCGCCTGTTTCTTCGTTTCACGCTAACTCCCGCCGCCAGTCGGGCGACAGAGTGCGATCGCGGCGCAGTGAGTCAACGCTTCAGCGTTGCGGAGAGCGGCCGCTCGAATGGATCTGTTAAAGAATTTAGATTTGACCCCGTCTTCTTTCCCCAGATGTGGGAATACGTGGGCGCGCACTACTAAGAACGGGTATCGTCGCGACATGACAACTTCCACCGTGGCCCAATACCTCGCCGCACTCCCCGCGGATCGCCGTGCCGCGCTCAGCGCCGTGCGCAAGGCGATCAATGAGAACCTGCCGGCCGGATATGAGGAGGGCATGCAGTTCGGGATGATCGGCTGGTGCGTCCCGCTCTCCGTATATCCGGCGGGCTATGGCGAGAATCCCAAAGTGCCGCTGCCATTTGTTGCGCTCGCATCGCAGAAGTCGGGCATGGTGCTGCATTTCCTGTGCTTCTACGGTCATTCCACTCTCTCAACCTGGTTCACCAGCGAATACAAGAAGAGCGACAAGAAACTCGATATGGGTAAAGGTTGCGTCCGCTTCAAATCGTTGGAGGACCTGGCTCTCGACGTGGTGGGCCGCACCGTTGCGCGCGTATCCGCGGAGGAGCACATGGCCAATTACCAGGCGGCGAGGGCGCTCATGGGCAAGGGAAAGAGCAGCGCAAAGAAGGGCACCAAGAAGTCCGCGGTGAAGAAGGCGAAACCGAGAAAGTCAGCTAAGTAGCGGCGCGGCGAAGTGTCGATAGTAAGCTTTGACCCCTTAGCCCACTCGTTGATCGGCGGTGATTGCGCCGATCTGGGTGCGCGGCCCTTCGACATGTTTCCGCAAACGGCCGAGATCGAAGTCGTGGCGGAATTGGGATCGCGATAACTGGAGAGACGAGCTCTGTGTCGTCCCTAAATTATGGGACGGGACAGCGCCCGTCCCTCCAGCGGCCTATTCCGCCCGGAGCGCTTCCACCGGATTCAACTGGCTCGCTCGCCTTGCCGGAAAGAGGCACGCCAGCAATGCCGCCATCGCCAGGACGGTGGCGGTTGTCGTTAGCAGAATCGGATTGTAAGGCGACGTTTGATAGAGCTGCGCCGCAACCAGTTTTCCAAGGCCGAGCGCCGCGGCAAGACCCGCGACCAAACCGAAGATCACCGGTTTCATCCCCTGCCCCATCACCAGCCGCAGCACATCCATCGTTTGCGCGCCGAGCGCCATTCGCACCCCGATCTCGCTCGTCCGCTGTTCCACCGTGTAAGCAACCGCACCGTAAATCCCGACCGTCGCCAGCAACAGCGCCACGCCGGCAAAAACCCCCAGTAACACCATCATGAGCTTGGCCTGGCCGAGTGCCTCCGCCAGGATCTCGCTGAATGGCTGCGGCCAGATTAGCGCAAGGCTCGGATCGATTCCGCGCAACGCCGTTTTCACTGAGCGCGTGATCGTCTCCGTCGGAAGCGGACTGCGCACCACGATTCTGAGGTACGGGAAATTCTCCTGCGCGAACGGACGATAAAATTCCATGTTGTTAGCCTGATTCAATTGCACCGAGCGCACGTCGCCAGCGACGCCGACAATCTCGACCGGCACGCTACCGTTCGTGATCAGCAACGTTTTGCCGATCGGGTTCTCATCGCCGAACACCGTCTTCGCGCCCGCTTTGCTGATGATGATGACGTT
>Ga0209474_10004064_pt1 | contig 12688 bp, 10 predicted proteins | sample GraSoiAngelo_145_FD_185902 | JGI IMG/M metagenome (GOLD analysis project Ga0209474, IMG submission 185902) | Grasslands soil microbial communities from the Angelo Coastal Reserve, California, USA - 14_1009_05_20cm (SPAdes) (version 2) | ecosystem: Environmental > Terrestrial > Soil > Grasslands...
CGGCGACGGTGCTCGTCGCCGACGACGACCCCGACGTGATGGCGGTGCTGCTGGAGACGCTCGAGCCGGAGGGCTTTCGCGTCCTCTCGGCCGGTGACGGCGATGCCGCGCTGGCGCTCGCGCGCGCCGAGCGTCCCGACGTGGTCGTGCTCGACTGGATGATGCCGGGGCAGGACGGCCTGGCGGTCTGCCGCGCGCTCCGTGCCGACAGCGACCCCCGGATCGCCAAGGTGCCGGTCGTCCTCATCACTGGCCGCACGGATGCCGCCGACACGGCGACCGGTTTTGCAGCGGGCGTGACGGACTACCTCACCAAGCCGTTCAAGCCGAGCCACCTGCTCGCCCGCCTGCAGGCCTGGCTCCTACGAAGACAACCATAGTGGGGGGCCCCGAAAGGGCCCCCCACACCCCCCAACGCTCGGCGCGCCGCGGCGCAGCCGAGGCGCGCCTCGATTCCCCGTCGCGTCGGACCCCGAAAGGGCGGCCTCACCCCCAACGCTCGTCGCGCCCCGGCGCAGCCAGGGCGCGCCTCGATTCCCCGTCGCGTCGGGCCCCGAAAGGGCGGCCTCACCCCCAACGCTCGTCGCGCCTCGCGGGCCTTGAGGTCGAGCGTGGCGTGCCTCGATCGCCATCGCGACCTCGAGGTCAGGCCCGGGGCGTGAAGCCGGTCACCGGCACGTACTGGTCGGGCCACGGCAGCGTCACGCCCTGCTCCGAGGCCGCGTGGCGCGTCCAGTACGGGTCCCACAGGTGCGCGCGGGCCAGGACGCAGAGGTCGGCGCGGCCGGCGGCGACGATCGAGTTGACGTCGGCGTAGGACACCACCGCGCCGACCGTCATCGTCGCGATGTCGGCCTCATGGCGAATGCGATCGCTGAACGGCGTCTGGAAGAGGCGGCCGTATACCGGAAGCTGGTCCGGCACCGTGTTGCCGGCCGAGACGTCGATGATGTCGCAGCCGTAGGCCTTCAGCGCGCGCGCGACCTCCACCGCGTCCTCGGGCTCGAGACCACCCTCCCTCCAGTCCGTTGCCGACAGGCGCACGCTCATCGGCTTGCCGGCCGGCCAGGCGGCGCGCACGGCGTCGAAGACCTCCAGCGGAAAGCGCAGCCGTCCGGCGAGCGAGCCGCCGTAGGCGTCCTGCCGCCGGTTCGTCAATGGCGAGATGAAGGAGGCCAGCAGGTAGCCGTGGGCAAAGTGCAGCTCCAGCAGGTCGAAGCCCGCGTCGTCGGCCATGCGGGCGGCCCGCACGAACTGCTCGCACACCTCGTCCATGTCGGGGCGGGTCATCTCGCGCGGCGTCTGGCTGTGCGGGAAGTACGGCAGCGGCGAGGCCGAGATCAGCGGCCAGTTGCCGTCGGGCAGCGGCTCGTCGATGCCCTCCCACAGTCGCCGCGTCGAGCCCTTGCGGCCGGCGTGGGCGAGCTGGATGCCGATCCTGGCGCCGCTGTGTGCGTGTACGAAGTCGACGATGCGCTTCCAGGCGGTCACGTGCTCGGCCTTGTACATGCCGGTGCAGCCGGGGCTGATGCGGCCCTCGCGGCTGACGTCGGTCATCTCCGTCATGACCAGGCCGGCCCCGCCGACGGCGCGGCTGCCGAGGTGCACCAGATGCCAGTCGCCGGGCGTGCCGTCGGCGGCGGAGTACTGGCACATGGGCGAGACGACCACCCGGTTGGCGAGCACCAGCTCGCGTAGCCGGAACGGCGTGAACATCGGGGGCGGCGGCGGCGCCGCCGGCACGGCCACCCGGCTCTGCTGCGCGGCCTTGTCGGCGACCCACGCGTCCACGGTGGCCACGAGCTTCGGGTCGCGAGTCTTGAGACTCTCGTGGGTCACGCGCAGGCTGCGCGTGAGCAGGCTGAACGCGAACTGAACCGGCTCCAGCCGTCCCTGGTAGCGCTCGGTCTGCTCGAACCATTCGAGACTGGTCAGGGCCGCCCGCTGCAGCGCCTCGACCTGCGGCCGGCGCTCGGCCTCGTACGTGGCCAGCGCGCGCCCGACGTCGTGGTCCTCCCGCAGCGTGCGACTCAGGACGATGGCGTCTTCCATCGCGAGCTTGGTGCCGGAGCCGATCGAGAAGTGGGCGGTGTGGGCGGCGTCGCCGATGAGCACGATGTTGTCGTGGTGCCAGCGGCCGTTCTTCACGGTCGGGAAGCTGCGCCACAGCGAGCGGTTCTTGAGCACCGGGTGACCGTCCAGCTCGCGGGCGAACAGCTTCTCGGCGAAGGCGACCGTCTCGTCCTCGTCGGCGCCGTCCAGCCGGGCCAGCCGCCACATCGCCTCGGTGCCTTCGAGGATGAAGGTCGAGAACCGCTCGTCGTAGCGATAGGCGTGCACGCGCCACAGGCCGTGCTCGCCTTCCTTGAAGAGGAACGTGAACGCCCGGAACGGAAACGTCGTGCCCAGCCACACGAAGCGGTTCGGGCGCCAGTCGATCTGCGGCTGGAAGTGCTCGGCGTAGCGCGCCCGGAGGAACGAGTTCACGCCGTCGGCGGCCAGCACGAGATCGGCCCCGGCCCAGGCCGAGGGATCGTCGACCTCCGTCGAGAACTTCAGGCCGACGCCGAGCTCGGCGGCGCGGGCCTGCAGGATGTCGAGCAGCCGCTGGCGCGCCAGCCCGGCGAAGCCGTGGCCGGTCGACGTCAGCACCTGATCCTGATAGTGGATCTCGATGTCGTCCCAGTGCGCGAAGGCGCGGGTGATGGCGGCGTAGGTCTCGGGGTCGGCCTCCTGGAAATTCTCGAGCGTCGCGTCGGAGAACACGACGCCGAAGCCGAACGTGTCGTCAGGTCGGTTGCGCTCGAGAACGGTGATGTCGTGCCGGGGATCGGCCTTCTTCATGAGGATCGCGAAGTAGAGGCCGGCCGGTCCGCCGCCGATCGAGACGATCTTCACACGTCGATTGTACCGGAAGGCACCGGCGATCGATTCCGACTACAGGCTGCCGATACCCGCCACCGGCGGGACCACGCTCAGGGCCGGCGCCGGCGCAGCGCCGCCAGCCAGCCGGCGATGAGCAACGCCTCCAGCACGGCGTCGAGCAGATACACGCGCGAGATGGCGCCCTTCGTCGAGTAGATGACGTCGACGGCGCCGAGGCCGGCCGCGCTGCCGAGCGCCAGCAGCGTGGTCGGTGGCGCCGGCCGCCGTACCGTGGCGAGGCTGGCGCCGATGACCGCCACCAGCACGCCGACGGTCTTGACGAGCCAGCGGTCGCGCTTGGGACCGGTCACCGCCTCGAACGTGCGCATGCTGAGCAGCGGCCACACGCCGGTGACGAAGAAGTAGGTCCCCTGGGCGCGCGCGAGACCCTGTGGCGTCATGGTCCGGTCATCGACGCAACCCCGGTGCCAGCGGTTTCACGGGCGTTTCCGCCGCCAGCGCGCCCTGATGCGCGCCAGGAAGAACCGCCACGCCATCTCCAGGCGGTGACGGCGCAGGGAGGCTTCGCCGAGGGCGACGAGCGCGAACAGACGGCAGAGTCGTGCGTCGAGGGCCGCGGCGCCGATGATCGCGTCGGCCAGCGCGGGGTTGGCGAAGAGGCGCCGCTGGATGCGCACGGAATCCGCCAGTTCCTCGCCGATCTCCTCGCGCCAGCGCCGCTCGTACTCCGCCAGCCGCGCCGCCGAGCACTGGCCGACCGTCACCGCGTCGGCGGCGACCTCGCCGGCGTGGCGGCCGGTCACCATCGCGTGATAGATCCCCTCGCCTGTGTAGGCGTTGACGAAGCCGCCGGCATCACCGCAGACGAGGACGCGGTCGGCGTAGGTGCGGGCCAGCGGCCCGCCGAGCGGCAGGCGATAGGCCTTGAAATTGTCCGGATTGGACCGGCCGCGGACGACGCCACGCGCGGCCGCCTCGGCGAGGAAGCGCGCATGGTGCGCGTACGGGGGCCCCGCCAGCACGCGCTTGTAGAACGGCACGAGGAAGCCGACGCCGAAGTCGACGCAGTCGCGCTTGGGAAAGACGTAGCCGTAGCCGGGCCATCCCTTGTAGCCGTAGGCGACGTACATCATGTCGGGCTCCGGCATCGACAGCTCGGCCAGCGGCGTCTCCTCCATGGTGTCGATGGCCAGCATCTCGTCGGCGAAGCCCGGGGTGAGGCCGGCCGCGCGCGCCACCACGCTGTTGACGCCGTCGGCCCCGATCACGACGCGGCCGCTGAACGCGCGGCCGTCGACGCAGCGGACGACGAGGCCGCCGGCGACGCGCTCGAGCCCGGTGACCCGCGCCGCCTGCTCCACGCGCGCGCCCTCGGCGCGCGCGCGTTCGAGCAGCGCGGCGTCGAGCTCGGTGCGGCGCAGCGTGAGGTAGAACGGGCGGTCGCCGGAGGCCACGACCGAATGCCCGCCCGGCGACTCCATCAGCACCCGGCGGATCTCGTGGATGGCGACCGTCGCCCGGAGATGCGCGGCGAGGTCGGGGAAGCGGCGGTAGACGCCGTAGCGGATCCCGCCGCCGCACGGCTTGTCGCGCGGAAAGCGCTTCTTGTCGAGCACGAGCACCTCGACCCCGCGGCGCGCCAGCGCGAGCGCGGCCAGGGCGCCGGCCGGGCCGCCGCCGACCACGATCACTTCCGCCTCGCCCCGTCGCACGCCGACAGGGTACAGGTACAATGATCGGGTATGCCGCAGTTCCTTCCATTCGTCCGTCAGTGGTTCACCCAGACGTTCGCCGAGGCGACCCGGCCCCAGCGCGAGGGCTGGGAGGCGATCGCCTCGGGACGCGATGCCCTCATCGTCGCGCCCACGGGCTCCGGCAAGACGCTGGCGGCCTTCCTGTGGGCGCTGGACCATCTGCACCGGCTGGGGCTGGAAGGGCGCCTCGAGGACCGCGTGTACGTCGTGTACGTCTCGCCCCTGCGCGCGCTCAACAACGACATCGAGAAGAACCTGCGCGAGCCCCTGGCCGGCATCCGGGCGGCCGCCGCGGCGGCCGGGCTGGAGGCGCCCGAGATCCGGGTGGCCGTCCGCACCGGTGACACGCTGGCCGCCGCCCGCCAGGCCATGACGCGCCGGCCGCCGCACGTGCTGATCACGACCCCGGAGTCGCTGTACATCCTGCTCACCAGCGCGGGCTTCCGGCCGGCGCTCGCCCAGGCGCGCTTCGTGATCGTCGACGAGGTTCACGCGCTGATGGCCAGCAAGCGCGGCGCCCACCTGGCGCTCTCGCTCGAGCGGCTGCAGGCGCTGGTCGAGGCGCGCGAGCCCGGGGCCCGCCCGCAGCGCATCGGCTGCTCGGCCACGGTGAGCCCGATCGCCGAGGCGCTGGCCTTCGTCACCGGCGCCACCGGGCGCGACCCCATCGTCGTCGACGCGGGCTTCTCGCGCGATCTCGACGTGCAGGTGGTCTCGCCCGTCGACGACTTCCTCACCGCCACCAGCGACACCGTCTGGGACGCCGCGCTCCAGCAGATCGCCGAGCTGGTGCAGGCCCATCGCACGACGCTGGTCTTCGCGCAGAGCCGCCGCGCCGCCGAGCGCCTGGCCCGCGACCTGAATGACCGCATTCCGGACGGTCGCGTCGCCGCCCACCACGGCTCGCTGTCGCGCCGGGCCCGCCTGGACGCCGAGAATCGCCTCAAGGCCGGCGAGCTGCGGGCGCTGGTGGCGACGTCGTCGCTCGAGCTCGGCATCGACGTGGGCGCGATCGACCTGGTCGTGCAGGTGCAGTCGCCGCGCAACGTGGCCGCCGCCCTCCAGCGGGTGGGCCGCGCCGGCCACCTGCTCTCGCGGACCTCGAAGGGCCGCCTGCTCGTCACCAAGGGCGAGGAGCTGCTGGAGGCGGCGGCGGTGGTCCGCACGATCAAGGAGCAGAGGCTCGACCGCATCGCGATGCCCGAGGCGCCGCTGGACGTGCTCGCCCAGCAGATCGTCGCCGCCGTCGCCGCCGAATCGATCGAGGTCGACGCGCTCTACGGGCGGTTCGTGAACGCCGCGCCCTATCGCGCCCTGGCCCGCGAGACGTTCCTGCAGGTCGTGCGCTCGGTGGCCGAGCCGCTGCCGGCCGAGGTCAAGGGCGTGGCGCCGCGGATCCTGTGGGACCGCGTCAACGACCGGCTCCACGCGCGTCGGGGCAGCCGGTTCCTGGCGCTCACCGCCGGCGGCACCATTCCCGACGCCGGCCTCTACGACGTGTACGTGGCCGACACCGACCTCAAGGTCGGCACGCTCGACGAGGAGTTCGTCACCGAGAGCCTGCCGGGCGACGTGTTCCTGCTGGGCTCGCACGCCTGGAAGATCGCCAAGGTCCGGGCCGATCGCGTGCTGGTGGAGGACGCGCAGGGGATGTCGCCCACGATCCCGTTCTGGAAGGGCGAGCACCCGTCGCGCTCGTGGGATCTCGGCGTGGCGGTCGGCCGCCTGCGCCGCGACGCCGCCGAGCGGCTCGACGCGCCCGATTTCCCCGCGTGGGCGATGACCGAGTGCGGCTGCGACGCCCGCGCCGCGACGGCGATGCACGCCTGGCTCGTGAAGGCGGGCGAGGTCCTGCAGGGCGTCGCCGACGATCAGGGCATCGTCGTCGAGTCGTTCTCCGACGAGATGGGCGGCCGTCACGCGATGATCCACTCGGTCTTCGGAATGCGGATCAACGGCGCCTGGGGCATGGCGCTGCGCGAGCAGGTCCGCCGGCGCTTCGGCTTGCTGGCCGAGGTCAGCCACGTGGACGACGGGATCTTGCTGTCGTTCGCCCCCGGTCAGGTGCCGCCGAACCCCGAGCGGCTCGTGACGCTGGTGGCGCCCGAGGAGCTCGACACGCTCCTCGGCGATGCGCTGATCGGCTCGCCGCTCTTCGGCACGCGGTTCCGACACGCCGCCGTGCGCGCGCTCTTCATCCCGCGCATGACCCGCGGCCAGCGCACGCCGGCCTACCTGCAACGGCTCAAGGCCGACGCGCTGCTGGAGGCCGTGCGGGGCCAGCCGGACTTCCCGGTCGTGTCCGAGACGCTGCGCGAGTGCTTCAACGACGCCTTCGACGTGCCACGGCTCCGGCGACTGCTCGAGCGGCTGCACGATCGCGAGATGTGGACGCGCCACGTCGACACGCCGCTGCCGTCGCCGTTCGTCTACCCGCTGCTGCTCGCCTGGGACTGGGCGTACCTCGACACCGGCCACGCCGAGGAGCGCCGCTCCGACACCGTCACGATGCGCAAGGCGTGGAGCGTCGCGCCGGGGCCGCTGCGGCCGGACATCATCGCCGCGGTGGAGGCCGAGCTGCAGAAGACGGCGCCGGACCGCCGGGCGCGCGATGCCAACGAGCTGGCGGCCATCCTCGACGACCTCGGCGACCTGACGCGCGAGGAGATCGCCGAGCGCGTCGTGGCGGATCCCGACGGTCTCGTCGCGGCCCTGGTGGCCGAGCGCCGCATCACGCTCGTCGAGTTCGGCGCCCGCCGCGCCTGGATCCCGGCCCCCGACGCGCCGCTCTACGCCGGCCTCGCCACCGACGCCGGCCTCGAGCGCATCCTCCTCCGCGCCCTTCGAACGCGAGGCCCCGTGACGGCCGCGTCCCTGGCAGCACGCTATGGACTCGTCGCAACGGACGTGGAACCAGCGCTCCAGCGATTGGTCTCCAAAGGTGTGCTCAGGCAAGGAGACTTCATGCGGGAGGACTCCTACATCCACATCGCCGTGCTGGACGACATCCAGCGACGTCAGGTACACGCGCGGCGCGTCCCGCGGCCGGTGGCGACGGCCGAGCAGTTCGCCGCGTTCCTGCTCCGCCGCCATCACGTGCACCCCGAGCACCGGCTGGTCGGGCCGCCGGGCGTGCTCGCCGCGCTCGAGCTGCTGCAGGGCGAGGACTTCCCGGTCAAGGTCTGGGAGCAGGATCTGCTGCCGGCGCGCGTCGACGATTACCGTCGCGACTGGCTCGATCGGCTCGGGCTGGCCGGCGAGATCGTGTGGACCGTCTTCGAGCCGGCGGCCGGCGAGACCGGACGCGGCGGCAGGGTCGGCGTGGCGTTGCGGGAGAACGCCGGCTGGCTGCGCGAGGCAGCGGAGCGCTCGGAGCTCGACCCGCGCACGAAGAACGTCCTGCTCCACCTCCAGCTCCGCGGCGCCTCGTTCGCGCGCGACCTGGCGCGTGGGGCCGGCCTCGAGCCGGTCCAGGTGGAAGCGGCACTCTGGGCGCTGTTCCGCGCGGGCCTGGCGACGCCCGACACGTTCAGCGCGATCGTGGCCGGGGCGGGAGCGCCACGGAGCGGCGGTGAGCGCGGGCCCGCCCGTCGCCGTCGGCCCCGCCGGGGCCAGGCGCGCGGCCTGCTCGCGCAGCTGCCGCCGATCGGCCGCTGGACCGCGCTGGCGGAGGAGGAGGCGCTGTCGCCGGAGGAGCGCGAGGAGGCCCGCGCCCAGTTGCTGCTGGCCCGGTACGGCGTGCTGACGCGGGAGGTCGCGCGCGGCGATTGGGCGACGCTGCGCCACACACTGCTGCGCATGGAGTACGGCGGCGAGGTCGTGCGCGGCTATTTCGTCGAGGGCCTCTCGGGCGAGCAGTACGCGCTCGAGGACTCGCTGGCCGACCTCGCGGCCGCGCCCCGGCGGGCCGAGCCGCACGTTCTCGTGAACCTGGCCGACCCGGCGAACCTGTGGGGTCGGGCCTGGCCGCTCTCGCGCCTCGACGGCGGGCGACTCGGCGTCGCGCGGCTTCCGCACGCCTGGCTGATCGTGCGCGCGGGCCGGCCGGTGGTGCTGGTCGAGAACTACGGACGCGAGCTCACGCCGCTGGCGGGCTTCACGGCGGTTGACCTGCCAGGCACGGTGCGGGCGCTGCAGACGCTCATGGAGCGTCCACTCACGCTCCGCCCCGTGCGCCGGCTGGAGGTCCTCGGCTGGGACGGCCGTCCCGTTCGCGACACGCCGGCGTTCGCGGCCTTCGTCGAGGCCGGCTTCAGCGCCGACGGGTCACGGCTGACGTGGGACGGCTATCCCGGGCCGAGGCCCTGAGCGTCACCGAGGCGACGCCGAGCTCGAGCTGACCTGCAGGTTGTTGACGACGCTCGTCACGCCGTCGACCGTCCGTGCGATCTGCTCGGCCCGCGTCTTGTCGTTGACGGACTCCACCGCGCCGTCGAGGTGCACGACCCCGTTGACCGTGGTGACGCCGACCCGCGTGAGGTTCGTCGTCTTGTCGCGCACGAGCTTGGCCTTGACCCCGGCGCTGATGGTCTTGTCGTCGATGTAGCGCCCGGCGCTCCGTCCGGTCATCGACCGGCAGCCCGGCAGGAACGCGACGACCAGCAGCAGCGCCACGACCACCCTGACCGTGCTGGAAACGACCGTGCTTGAAACGACCGTGCTGGAAACGCGCATCGTCTTCATCCCGCGTACCCGCGCGACTTCATGCAGCTGCCGTACGCCGCGCGATAGTGCTCGTCGTTCTTCTTGTTGTCCCAGATCCCGTAGAGCGTCCCACCGCCCGCGCCCAGCGCGCCACCGAGCAGCGCGCCCTTGCCCGCGCCCTTGCCGCCCTTGACGGCGGCCCCGCCGAGCGCCCCCACCGCGGCGCCGCCGAGCGCACCGATGCCGGCGTCCTTGGCGACGTCGATGTACTTGTCCTTCCCCTCGCGCGGCGCCGACCCGGCCTGGGCCGAGGCTTGCCGGTTACAGGCGTTGATCGCCTCGCGCGTCGGCACGCCCGACCGCGGAGTCTCCGTGGTGGCCGGTGGCGCCGGGGTGGAAGCCGGGGCCTGGGCCACCGGCGGCGAGGCGGGTGTGGTCGACGATGGCGGAGTGACGACGGCGCTCGGGGCGGCCGACGGCGTCTCGACGCGCGCCTCCTGCTTGGGCGCGGTCCGGTTGGCGACCACGAGCCCGGTCACGACCGCGGTCGCGGCCACGACGACGAGCCCGATGGCGGTCATCTTCCAGAGGCCAGCGCGGTTGAGGTCGGTCATCGGTCGATCCTCCTACTCCGATCTCCGCGAGTAGCACCTATCGTGCCAGCGACTTCCGAACGTGCGGGCCGGGTGACTTCGCCCGGGCTCTGTAGTCAAATGCAGGCCGGCCCATGCCGAAGACGACGCGGCGCATCGCCACCAAGCGCGTGTACGAGCCGGCCGTGCCGGCGGACGGCACGCGCGTGCTGATCATGCGGTACTGGCCTCGGGGGATCCGGCGCGAGAAAGTCGACCGGTGGCTGCGGGACCTGGCACCGGTCATTCCGCTGCTCCGCGCGTTCCTCGACGGCAAGATCACGTGGGCGCAGTACCGCCCGCGCTACCTGGCCGGCCTGCGGCGGCCGGAGGCCCAGGCGGCGCTGGTCGAGGTGCGGGCGCTGACCCGCCGCGGACGCGTCACGCTGCTGTGCGGCTGTGCCGATCCCCGGCGGTGCCACCGCACGCTGCTGCAGAGGCATCTGCTAGACTCTGCCGAGTGATACGCATCGCGTTGCTGGTGTCCGTGCTCGGTGTGCTGGCAGCAATCCCGGCATCGGCCGAGCACGAGATCTACTACCGTTTCACGGTCCTGGGTTACGTCAAGGACGGTGCCGGCACGCCGCGGCCGAGCCAGAGCGTGGAGTTGATCCGCGACAAGACCGGCTTTTCCTACCTCGGCGAGACCGACGCCGCCGGCCTCTTCGTCATCGTGGCGCGGCTGGGCGACGAGAGCGCCGGGGAGGGCCTGACGCTGCGGCTCGGCGACGCTCGCACGCGGCTCACCGCCCGCTTCGACCCCGCCAACCACAGTGACGAGCGGGGCACCCGCGTCGACTTCGAGGGGGCCCGTGTCGTCGAACGGCGCACGTGGTTTCGGTCCACGCTCGCCAACTTCCTCAGCACCACCCGGCGCTGAGTCGAGCAGAGGAGGCTGACATGGCCACGAAGGCCACCGCCCGCCGCGGCATGAAGGCGTACGTGCTGATCGAGACGGCACCCGGCAAGACGAAGTCGGTGAAGAAGGAGCTGAGCCGGATCACCGGCGGCGGCTCCACCCTGGCCCACCTCGACGCCGTCACCGGCCCTTACGATTTCATCGCCCAGGTCGAGGGGCCCACCCTCGACGCCATCGGCCGTCTCGTCACCGACGAGATCGGCGCGATCGACGGCGTCACCCGCACGACGACGTGCGTGGCCGTGGCCATCGGCTGACGTGCGCGTTCTCATCGCGGGGGGCACGGAGTTCATCAGCCTGCACCTGGTGCGGGCGCTCCAGCGCGACGGCCACCGCGTGGCCGTCGTCAACCGTGGCCGTCAGCCCGACCGGCTACCCGCCGGCGTCGAGACGTTCGTGGCCGACCGCAAGGATCACGCGGCGCTGGCCAAGGCGCTGGCCGGCCAACGCTTCGACGGCCTCGTCGACGTCACCTACGCGCCGACCACCGGCGAGGACGTGGCGGCCCTGCTCGACGCCCCGGCCGCCGTCGGGCACGCGCTGTTCGTCTCGACCGCGCGCGTCTACGACCATGCCCGGCCGATTCCGTTCGACGAGGACACGCCCCGCAACCTCTACTGGGGCGACTACGCGAAGAACAAGATCGCCGGCGAGGACGTCCTGCTCGAGCGGCACCGCGCGCACGGACTGCCGGTCACGATCGTGCGGCCGACGCACGTCTACGGTCCGCTGAACACGCGCAACAACGAGACGTTCTTCTTCGACCGGCTCGCGCGCGGCCGACCGGTGCTGGTCCCCGGCGCCGGCGGCTGGCTGCGGCAGTTCGGCCACGTGGAGGATCTCGCCGACGCCATGGCCGCGATGCTCGGCAACCGGGCGGCATTCGGGCGGGCCTACAACGTCACCGGCGAGGAGAGCGTCAGCCAGGTCGGCTTCGTCGAGGTGATCGCCGACGTCATGAACCGGCCGCTGACGCTGGTCCTCGCCCCGACGCCGAGCGACGGCCCGCCGGCGCCGTTCGGCCAGAACCTCACCTACGACTGTCACGCCGTCCACACCACCGCCCGCGTCCGGACCGAGCTCGGCCTGCGCCCGCGCTACACGCTGGCCGCGGGCCTCGCCCGGACGCTCGAGTGGTATCTGCGCGAAGGGCTCGACAAGCGGGCGATCGACTTCGGCGCCGAGGACGCGCTGCTGCGATCGCTCGGGGCGCGATGACGGGTCCGCGCGTGCGGCGGCGGCGCCGGCGCCCGCTCGTGCTCGTCTACCATCCGGACGGGTCGGAGGCGTACGCCCGGCTGATCACCGTGCCGCGCGGCGCGGACGTCACCATCCAGGTCTGCGCCACCGAGGAGGAGGCCGCCGCCCACATCGGCGACGCCGAGGTCCTCTACTGCTGGAAGCTGCCGCCCGCGCTCTACGGCAAGGCGGGCCGCCTGCGCTGGCTGCAAGCCATGGGCGCCGGCGCGGAGTGGGCGCTGGTGCCCGACCTGCGCCGTCGTGTCGTCGTCACGCGCGCGCCGGGCGTGTTCGGACCGTGGATGAGCGAGTACGTCATCGGCTGGTGTGCCTGGGTGACGCAGCGGATGGAGACGTACCGGGCTGCCCAGCGCGAGCGCCGCTGGCGCGACGACGTCCTGCCCGAGCGGCTGCGCGGCCGCACGCTCACGCTGATCGGCATCGGCGACATCGGCGGCGAGATCGCGCGGGTGGCACGGGCGGTGGGACTGCACGTCGTCGGCGTCAGCCGCTCCGGGCGCCGCGTGCCGCACGTCGATCGCGTCCACCGCGTGTGGAATCTCCATCGGGCGCTGAGCGCGGCCGACTTCGTCGTCGTCGTTGCGCCGCTCACG
>Ga0209474_10004065_pt1 | contig 12683 bp, 10 predicted proteins | sample GraSoiAngelo_145_FD_185902 | JGI IMG/M metagenome (GOLD analysis project Ga0209474, IMG submission 185902) | Grasslands soil microbial communities from the Angelo Coastal Reserve, California, USA - 14_1009_05_20cm (SPAdes) (version 2) | ecosystem: Environmental > Terrestrial > Soil > Grasslands...
GTCCCCCAAATCGCCGTGTGATATCACGTTGTCCCTGTTCGAATGCGTTAAAGATCTTATCGATCGCTTCAGACTCAATGCCGATGCCGGTGTCGATGACGCGCACCTCGATCTTGTCCGGCGTTGAGTTCACCGTCTCGATGGTGATTTGGCCTTTTTCAGGCGTAAACTTCACGCTGTTTTTGATTAGATTCCAAAAGACCTGCTGCAATCGCGCCGGATCGCCATCCACGTACGTGTAAGCGGCGCGTAAGCGAAAAATCACTTCGAGGTTCCCGGCTTCGATGTCATTTCGGCAAATCTCATAAGCGCGCTGAAGGATTTGGTGAACGCAAATGGGCTCAAAACTCAATTGCAGTTTCCCTTTCGAGATGCGAGTGACGTCGAGCAGGTCATCAATGAGCCGCGCTTCCAGTTCGACATTTCGCCGGACGACCTCGAGCGCTTCTGCGACGGGCTTGGAATCGGGCAATTCGGCTTCGAGTTCTCCCACCATCGCGATTACTGGCGTAAGAGGGCTGCGAAGCTCGTGAGATAGTTGTGCCAAGAACTGGTCCTTCGCCGCATTTGCGGCAATTAGTTCCTGGCGCAGAGTGACGTCACGCGTCTTGTCTTCCACAAGGTAAAGCACGCCCTGGATGGTTTCATCGGCTCCTTGTAGCCGGAGCAGGTTGATGTCCAGGAAATGCGTGACGCCCGTCTTGTCGTTCAGCGGCTGCTCGATGAGCTGAAATGGCGTTCCAAAGCTAAGTACCCGCTCAATAGCTCCCGGCGGGGCAATCTTTACGTCATCGCAGACAACTTCGGTAATATCGCGACCCGGCGGCAAGTCTCCAAAGCGTTCCGCCATCCGAGCGAACGAATCATTCGCATGAAGAAATTTGCGCGATACTGGATCGACTAAAGCGATCCCGCCGGGCATGTTCGCCAGCATTTTCTCGTTGAAGATCACTTCACGTTCGAGTCGCTGCTTCGATTCCAGCTGCCGTTGATAAAACCGGCTGCCCAGCCACGCGAATACGGCCGTCAGGCCAACCAGCCAGGCCGCCAAAACTGTCATTCGCTCAAGAAGGTCGTGAACCGGTTTGTAAGCCACCGGGACAGGTTGCTCCACAAGCGCCACCCACCCAGTGGATTCAATACGACTGAAGGAATAAAGTTTATTCTGGTATTCGAAGTGCCCACTGCTGCTCTGGCGAATTTTATTCACTAGCTCGCCGCTCTCAGCTGAAGTCGCACCGGGGTTTGGCTTCAGATCATTGGCGAAAAGGGCCGCACCGTTTTGGTCGAGGACCTCGAAAAGGAAGCGGTCGGAAAACTCGATTGCGGATAGCCGCCTGCCAATTCGTTCGACCAGGACCGAGTCGCCAACGAATCCAAGCAGCGTCCCATCAGGTGCCCGAACGGCGGCGACAATATCGGTCACCAGGCGACCATCCGAGAACCTCGGATGAACCGAGGACACAAACGCCTGGTCGGATGCAGTTGTTTCTTCGTGCCAGCTATTTGCCCCAAAATCTTTGCCGACCATGTCTGGCGCAGTGGGGATTGACGCAAGCAGCGCACCATCGGGTCCAGCCAAGAACATTCCGTCAATATTTGGATGCGAATAGAATGCGGAATTAAGCCACTGCTGCGCGGCAGGCGCGGGATTTGGGGAACTAAGAGTTCGGGCGACCTCGGGAAGGGTCTGGTAGTAGTTGACGAGGGCGCTGCTACGGCTGAGATCGGTTCCGACCACATGGCCAAGCAACTGCACTAGCGTTTGCCGGTCCCGCAGAATGCGTGATTCCAACGTGTCGCGCAGGATCGTGTAGGAAACGATCAGCGTCAGAATGGAGGGGATCCATCCTGCCAGAAGAATCGGAATGATAATCTTTGAACGCTCGAAACGGTCACGCCTTCGTTTCGTCATGAAACCTCCCAACTACATGCCGTATTTGGCGAGAATTGGATCAGTCACCGTTAACCTGCTGACCGCCTGAGGCAAGGGGAATTCGCCATAGGTTCGGCAGCATTTCAGATACACAACGCGGCTAAGGGGAGACATCGCCAAACCGACAAGTATGGCAATTACGAACCGATAAGAGAGTGCTGTCCATCAAGATGATGTGAATGCGGTTTGAACCGCCAACGTTGAGATTTGGATTGACGCAATCCCTGAAAATTGCATCATGTCGCCCTTACTGCTTCAACATTTCCAGCAATAGCTATCTCCATGCAGGAAAGCGTCGGACATATTATCTGGTCGGTCTGCTATCTGAGCGTGCTCATCGGGCTTTCCGCTTATGGGGTCCATCGGTATTTCATCATTTATTTGTACCTGAAAAACCGCAATCGGCCGCCGGTGCCTTCGTGCCACTTCGAGAAACTGCCGAAAGTGACTGTGCAGTTGCCGATTTTCAACGAAGTGTACGTGGCGGAGCGATTGCTCCGTTCCGTAAGCGAACTGGATTATCCGCAGGAGCTTTTGGAGATACAGGTCCTGGACGATTCAACGGACGAGACTCGCGAGATCACCGCCGCGTGTGCAGAGGAACTGCGCCAACGTGGTTTTAACGTGCAGCGTATCCATCGGACTGAGCGCACCGGCTTTAAGGCTGGAGCGCTGGCGGTGGGTCTCGCTGCCGCCGAAGGCGAATTTCTTTGCATCCTGGACGCCGATTTTGTGCCACAAAAAGAACTGCTTAAACAGACCATCCATTTCTTCACCGACCCGAAGGTCGGAATGATCCAGACTCGATGGGGGCATTTGAATCGGGGCTATTCCCTGCTCACCCGGATGCAGGCAATTTTCCTGGATGGACATCTTTTGCTGGAACAAACCGCGCGCAGCCGTAGCGGCCGCTTTTTCAATTTCAACGGAACGGCCGGGTTGTGGCGGCGTTCCTGCATCGAGCAGAGCGGAGGCTGGCAATATGATACGTTGTGCGAGGACCTGGATTTAAGCTATCGCGCTCAGCTTGCTGGCTGGAAATTCATTTATCTTTCCGATGTCGTCACGCCGGCGGAGCTGCCTGTCGACATGAACGGCTTCAAATCTCAGCAGCATCGCTGGACCAAGGGTTCCGTCCAGACCTGCAAGAAGTTGTTGCCGAGCGTCTGGCGGAGTCAATTGCCGTTCCCGATTAAGCTCGAGGCGACCGGGCATTTGATGTCGAATTTTGCCTACCTGCTGCTGGCGATTCTTTGTGTTCTTCTGTATCCCTCCACCGGCGGACCGCCGGTGGGCTGGGTTCGCACAGTGCTAGTGGACATTCCGATTTTCCTGGCAGCATCGGCTTCCGTTGGCCTTTTCTACATCTGCGCCCAACGCGAACTGCATCCCGGAAAATGGATCAAAGAGATCCTTTTTTTGCCATTTTTGCTAGCATTGGGAATTGGTCTGTCGCTCAACAACGCGCGAGCAGTGCTCGAAGCGATGATTAATCACAAGTCGGATTTTACGCGGACACCCAAGTACGGAATTGAACACAAATGGCAGCCGTGGCGCAGTTGTAAGTATCGGCCGCTCAAGTCGGCGCTCCCGTTGGCTGAATTGGCATTTGCGATCTATTTCACCTACTTCGTGGTGTTCGCTATTATACATCGGCAGTTCTTGTCAGTGCCGTTTCTGCTCATGTTTCAGGGCGGCTTCCTCTACGTCTGTCTCTCTTCATTCCTGGCTGGCTGGTCAAAATTCAATGTTGGCAGCTCACGCGTGCAGGCCACAATTCCTGCGTGACAAATCGGAATTCTCGAGTAAAAGATTCGGCCATGCTTCGGCCGTTTGCAGTCATTTTTAGCGTAATCTCGGCTACCTCCGCGTTTGCGATCGCGCCGCTGGACACTTCAAACCAGTTGATCATCAGCGTCCGTGATCAGAGACTGATGCTTCTGCGCAACGGCAATAAAGTGGCGGTCTATCCCATATCAACTTCGATGTTCGGCTTGGGCGACGCGTGGGGACGAATGACCACTCCTCTCGGGTATTTGGCGGTAGAAAAAAAGATCGGCGACAACGTGCCGGTCGGTGCTGTGTTTCATAATCGGCGGCTAACGGGTGAAGTTCTTCAGCCCGACACTCCCGGCCGCGATCCGATCACTACGCGCATCATTTGGCTACGCGGATTGGAAGCGCAAAACGCGCACGCGTTTCAACGTTGCATTTATATTCATGGAACGCCGGAGGAAAAAAAAATCGGTCGTCCGGCGAGTTATGGCTGCATCCGCATGAAATCGAAGGATGTCGCCGAGCTTTATGAACAGGTGCCGCTCGGTGCTATAGTGCAAATTGTTCCTGATCGGCTGCCCAAACTGGAAAAAGCGAAGCCGCGTCAGGAAACAAGCGGCGGTGTCGTGGCTGCAAACGCAGCGCCGGAACCGCCACCGCAAATAAGTGCCACCACGCTCGCGACGCCGCCTTCCGGGTCACTCAGCGTAGATCAAATGCGAATGGCTGGAGCGCTTGCCGGCGCCCGGCAGAAGACAAAGCTTGCATCGAACAAGCCTTTGTAGGAATTGCTCTCGGCAGAATCCCGCTCTCGCAAAAGTTTTCATCGGCAATGGCTAACACGAGATCAGCGGCCAAGCGTTCCCGCCAGACACAAAGGCGGGCGCTCCGAAATCGAAGCGTTAAGGCGCACCTGCGAAGTCTGCAGAAGCCGATCCGCTCCGCGCCAGCGCCAAACGCCGATGAAATTCGCCTGGTCATTTCAGCGATAGACAAAGCTGCTAAGCGCGGGATCATCCATCGCAACGTGGCCAATCGTCGCAAGGCGCGGCTCAATAAGGCGGTCGGCACGGCAAAATAACGCGAACCGCCATCTTGGGCAGGGCTATGGCAGAATCGAAAACGCTGGCCGATGCTCGTCCGATTGATCGGTTTGCAGCGGGATCTGGTTTTTCAACCATCGGCTAGGCTGGTTCCCCCGCGCCCCTTTGGCCGCGCTTTGGCTCGCATCGGAGAAAGCAGCCGATCAATCGTCGCCGCACTGATGTTTGCCAGCTTCTCTTTAAGCGGTAAAGCGAGCGCGCCGTATTCTTTCTCGTAATTCGGGCAGCCACTCTGGCAGTGCCGCTTGGAGTCGTTTCCCGCAAAAGCTGACCGCTCTCAAACCAAATCCGCTCGAGCACCAGCTGCACTTGCTTCGGTGGATAAACGGGGCTTAGCTCCGCTGCGCTTAAGTAAACGCGGCCTTCCTCGCCCATTTTAACAACCCAATGGCGTGCTTGCGACTGTAACCGCACAACGCCACTAGCTCCTCGATCAGCTGCTTTTATACCTGCGGCCCTGCGCCCGCACATAACGCCAGCGCGTCTCTTGCAGATACTCTCGGTTGCTCCTCATACTTACTCATTCCGACGTTTCCATGGGTTCGATCGAATATCAGGCAACGATTCCTTACACCCTTTTCTACTCAGTTCCTTGGGTATGACTAATGCGAAGCAATTCGCCATGCTTTGCTTTTGGCTTTTAAATTTTTAATATAAGGTTCTTTGCACGATCAATCATGATCATATCCTTCAAGAAATCTGCTAAAGAGAATTTATTCCAACCCGTCGATGCTCTGCCCTTGGGAATCTTTCGTTTTCTTTTTGGATTTCTGTTATGTATTGAGTTTCTCGTGTTAAGCCGTAAAACCTTTCCTCATTACTACATTGAACCCGTGTTTCATTTTACTTATCCACTCTTCGACCTTTTGGGATTAAAGCCCCTGTCTAAGCCTTTTCTATGGTTGATTTTCAATGTCCTGCAAATCTCGACTGTTGGTATTATGCTGGGTCTACTTACGCGAATATGTTTTATTCTTTTTACTTCGGCATTCGGATATTTCTTTTTCATGGAGAGCGCTCCTTACACCAATCATTACTATCTCATTTTTCTGCTCTCATTTTTGATGTGCTTTGGCCATTCAGGTTCCATATTTTCTTTCGATAGTCTAATCAATAAGAATGCCCGAAAGGAACAAGTTGGTTATTGGGAGTTATTTTTGTTACGTTTCCAAATCTGTGTTGTGTTTTTTTTTGCTGGCCTAGCAAAATTGAATGCAGATTGGCTAATCCACGCCGCGCCCCTTTATCTAAATCTAGTGAAGCATTTGTTTTTCCTGGGCTATCCTCTTCAAGAAAAATGGATGGCTGTTGTCCTTAGCTGGGGAGGGATGTTATCGGATCTTGGGTTAGGGATATTGTTATTTATCAATCGCTGGCACAAGTTAACCTTTACTTGGCTTTGTCTATTCAACGGCACGAATATCTTTTTGTTCGGTCTCGGAATCCAAACTTTTCCCTATTTGATGCTCTCGACTTATGTTTTGTTTCTACCAAGCGCTATTGTAAGAGAATCCGTTGCGCGTTTTTTAAACGGGAAATTTTTGAAATACGAACCGATGATGGATAAGACATGACAAAAAGGAAGGTTAGTAGTCAAGGCACGCCCATCAAAGGATCGCCTTGGGTTCTGGGATTTGTCATTATTTATACATCTCTACAAATTCTGATCCCATTAAGGCATTTGCTCTATAGGCGAGATCTGCAGTGGACACACGAAGGAAGCAACTTTTCTTGGCGTATGATGGCGGATCACCATGAAACTAATGTGAGCATCACCATTGAAGATCCACGTACAAAGGGCGTTTACATCGTTGATCCCCAGAAATTATTGAACGATAAACAATTAATCATGGCCACCAATCCCTATATGCTGTTTCAATATGTCCAATTCTTGAAACGACTAACGAAACAACACATGGGTATCAAAGATCCCATTATCAGGGCGGACATTCAGGTGTCTGTAAATGGTAAGCCCTTTCAATATATGTTTGACGCAACTTGCAATTTATCAGAGGTGAGCTATTCGCCATTTCAAGACTTAAAATGGGTTTTACCTTTCAAGGAAAATTAATTATTAAAGCTACTTCATTATGCCGCCTAGGAAGATTGGACCGGAATGGGTGGCAAGAAATTTCCGTTGAAGCACAAAGCGTTTGCCAAGCGGTTTCGCTCGTGCGGTGTTGGCGATGGCGTGAAAGTAGGTAGGGTCGGGCGGTGCGAGGGCCGTATGCCGCAGCCCGGCATCTTTACCATCTTCTCCTTTGCATATCTTGCTGGCCGGATAGATTCTGAGAAATGATTCCTGCGCTTCTTCTCATCATCGTTGCGGTGGTGTTTCGTATCGCCACCGGCTTTTTCGGACACTCCGATGCAATGGGGTGGATGAACTTCGCGCCCATTGCCGCGATTGCGCTCTGCGCGGCTGCTTACTTCCCGCGGAAGTACAAATTCACCGTCCCCATGATCGCGTTGCTGATCTCCGATGTGCTATTGGACGCGCACTACGGGTTTTCACTTTTTAGTCCGTTTGTGCTCTCGCACTACGTTGGCTTTGCGATTGTCGGCTGCCTTGGATTGCTCCTTCAAAACCGCGCGTCGTGGAAAACACTCCTCCCTGCATCGGTCGCCGCGTCGATCATCTTCTACGTCATCACTAATTCCGTTTCGTGGATTTACGACCCTGGTTACGCCAAGAACTTCGCTGGATTTATTCAATCACTGACGGTTGGCTTGCCTCAATACAGCGCGACTCCCAGCTGGATGTTTTTCCGTAATTCACTAGTCAGCGATCTGTTGTTCACTCTGCTTTTTGTTGTTTGCATTAAGCTTGGCCGAAGCGCGGCGGGATCGCGGGCGCGCGCCCCAGTTCCGCGCACGGCTTGACCGCCATGCAGCCGCTGGAGCAGCGCGACGAAGTCGAGATGCTCTCGCTGATGCTGTTGATCAGGCGCTTCGAAGAACGCGCCAGCCAGCAGTATCAAGCGCAGAAGATTGGTGGATTTTGTCACCTTTACATTGGACAGGAAGCGGTTGTGGCTGGCGCGGTGGCTGCTATTCGCCCGGATGATTACATCATCACCGCATACCGTGATCACGGGCATGCTCTTGCCCGTGGCACAACCGCAAAGGCGTGCATGGCAGAGCTTTTCGGCAAGGAGACCGGCTGCTCGCGTGGACTTGGCGGATCCATGCATTTTTTCGACAAGGAACACCACATGTACGGCGGGCACGCAATCGTCAGCGCTCATGTGCCGCTGGCGGTAGGGTTGGCCTTCGCGATCAAGTACCGTGACGAAGATCGCGTCACGCTCTGCTTCTTCGGAGATGGGGCGATTAATCAAGGTTCGTTTCACGAAGCGCTGAACCTGGCTGCACTGTACAAGCTGCCTATCATTTTCATTTGTGAAAACAACCTTTTCGCCATGGGCACATCGGTGGAACGATCGACCTCGCTCAAGCAGATCGTCGACCGCGCGGAGGGTTACGACATCCCCGGAGAAATCGTTGACGGAATGAATTTTCGCGAAGTGCGCGACAAGGTCGCAGAGGTTGCCGATTCCATTCGGAAGGAATCGCACCCTTCATTTCTCGAAGTGCGCACGTATCGCTACCGCGGCCACTCCATGTCGGATCCGGCGAGTTACCGGACTAAGGAGGAACTGGAAAAATATCGCCTGGATGATCCAATCATCCGTTTGCGCGCGCAGCTCACGCGGGAGGGCAAATTGACCAACGAACAGTTCGATCAGCTTGACAAGCGGGCGAAGGAAACAGTGCTGACTGCGGTGAAGTTTGCCGAGCAAAGCCCCGAGCTGCCGGTCGAGAAACTTTACGACTACGTCTATTTCAACGGAGCAAAGGCGTGAGAGAAATCACATATCGTCAGGCCTTGAACGAGGCACTTGCTGAAGAGCTGGAACGCGATCCCAACGTTTTCCTGATGGGCGAAGAAGTGGCCGAATATCAGGGAGCGTACAAGGTGAGCGCCGGGTTGCTTCAACGCTTTGGGCCGAAACGCATCATCGACACGCCGATCAGCGAGAACGGATTCGCCGGTCTCGGCATCGGCGCGGCAATGGTCGGCCTGCGACCGATCATTGAGTTCATGACGTTCAGTTTCTCGCTCGTGGCGTTCGATCAGGTCGTCAACAACGCGCCCAACATGTTCATGATGTCCGGCGGGCAATTTAATATCCCGATTACATTTCGGGGTCCGAATGGTCCGGCGCATCAGCTTGCGGCGACGCACTCGCACGCCACGGAAAACTTTTACGCCAGCGTGCCCGGTCTGAAAGTTTGCACGCCCGCGACGCCACGCGACGCTAAAGGTCTGTTGAAAACTGCCGTGCGCGACGATAACCCGGTGCTGGTCCTTGAAGCGGAACTCCTTTACAGCTCGAAGGGAATGGTTGAGCCGCCCGATGAGGAGCTGCTCATCCCGCTGGGAAAGGCAGACGTGAAGCGCGAAGGCAGCGATGTCACCGTGATTTGCTATTCGCAGACTGTTCCCATTTCCCTCACGGTCGCGGCTCAACTGGAAGAGGAAGATATTTCCGCCGAGGTCGTTGATCTGCGTTCGATCAAGCCACTCGACGAGAAGGCGATCTTCGAATCTGTAGCGAAAACGCATCGCGTCGTGATTGTCGAACAGGACCACTCATTCTGCGGTGTTGGCGCGGAAATTTGTTATCGCATTCAAAAAACCATTTTCGATTCGCTCGATGCGCCGATTCTGCGCGTATCACAGGAAGATGTCCCGATGCCATACAATGAAGACCTGGAGCGCGCCGTCCTGCCGAACGCCGAAAAACTGGTCACCGCTGTGAAACAGGTCTGCTACGCGTGAAATTAGTTAAAGGAGTTACAACCATTACAAAAAGGAATTGCCACTGTAACGATATAACTCCTGTAACGTTGTAACCTTTTGAACCATGCCTGAGATCCAGATGCCGAAACTGAGCGACACGATGAGTGAGGGAACCCTCGTAGCGTGGAAGAAAAAGAAGGGCGATCAGGTCTCGGCTGGTGAAGTGCTCGCCGAGATTGAGACAGACAAAGCGACCATGGAGTGGGAATCTCCCGAGGACGGAACGCTCGCCGACATTTACGTGCAGGAAGGCGGGAAGGTGAACGTTGGAGACAAAATCGCGTTCATCCGGGGCGAAGGGGAGGAAGCTCCCGCGCAAGAAGCGTCGGCACAGAAGAAGGGGAAAGAGCCGGACTCGGCAGGAGAGAAAAAAAACAAGCCGCAGGCTGAAACGGAAAAACCTGCACCGGCGCGAGCCCAACAAGAGGAAATCGCTCCACCGCAGCAAAAACATGGAGAGGGCGCGGTGTCAGCCGCCCTCGATGAAGAAAAACAACAGAAGCCTGAGCCGATAGGACGAGAACATGAACAACCCCGCGTGAAAGCGTCGCCTGTTGCGCGACGAATCGCATCGGAACTCGGCGTTGATCTCTTTAGCGTAAAAGGCACCGGACCTGAGGGGCGAGTGACCGAAACGGACGTTCGCGCAGCGGCGAAATCGCAACCTGTAGCGGCGGGCGTGTCGCCCGCGGGAAAGCAGCCGGCACGGCTGCCACTACAGGCTGGCGAAAGCGCGCGCATTCAACTTTCCGGGATGCGCAAAATCATTGCGCAGCGGCTGGTGGAAAGTCTTGGCCCGGTTCCACACTTTTATCTTACTATCGAGATCAACGCCGGCCCGCTGATGGAGGCTCGTGAGGAATTGAAATCCGCCGGGGAAGGAGCAGATGCGGCGAAGATCACCGTGAACGATTTCGTTTTGAAGGCCGCGGTGATGGCTGCGGTGAAGGTACCGCGAGTGAATGCTTCATTCGATAAGGAATCGATTGTGCAGTACGCGGACGTCGATCTGGGAGTTGCGGTGGCAATTGAAGACGGGTTGCTGACGCCGGTAATTCGCGACGCCCAAGACAAATCGCTACGCGAGATCAGCGCATTGGCCAAGGACCTGGCGCATCGCGCCCGAAACAAGCGAATGAAACCTGAAGAATTTCAGGGCGGCACATTCACGATCTCGAACCTTGGTGGGATGGGCATCGACAGTTTCTCCGCCGTGATTAATCCTCCGCAAGGCTTCATTCTTGCCGTCGGCAAGATCACCAAAGTTCCCGTTATCGATGATTGCGACCAACTCGTCGTGGGCCACCGAATGTCGATCACGATGAGTTGCGATCATCGTGTCATCGATGGCGCACTCGGCGCGGAATACTTGAAGGAACTGCGTCACCTGCTGGAGAACCCGGCGTTGCTGATGGTTTAAACCTGTAGCCGCTTCGCTGAGCGAACTGGGACGTCGATGTGAGCGCCTCGCGCGAACTGCGTCGCCGACAAGGTTGACGGCTACAGTGCGCGCGTTTCCCACATCATGAAATCATCGAGCGTCTGGCGGGTTTTATCGGTGACGAATTCAATCACGGTTGCGTCATCGACGAAGCCGAGGACCGGGGTTGCGTCCGGAATCAAATCAAATGGGTCGATCAGGTAATTGAGAGCGGCAACGATCCACAGCAGTGCGTTGTCGGGGACTCGATCGTATTCGCCGCGATGATGAGCGCGGACTAACCGCAGCATGGTTTGCAGATAGGGCCAACATTCTTTGAATGGCTCCCTCGGCACTGCCGCCGCCTTTTTCGCTGCGTCGTTGAAAAGGCCTAACAGAGTTTCAGAATCGTTGAGACATGCTTTTGCATCGATCAGCGCCCGAGCGAATGCGTCGCTGCGAAGCGCAGGTTTTCGATAGGGCACATTTTGCTCAGAATTCCTCGCGGCAGGCAGGGCTTTTGTTGCTGAGCGCGACTTCGTTTTCGCTTTCTTCATCTCGCAAATCAAAACACTTTAACCCGCAGATGAGAAGTAGATTCGTGGTGCACCGGCATTAAGGTTTCGTCGCCAGAATGAGCGGTGACGGCCCCGACGCGTCGAGTTTTCGCACTTTTTTGAAGCCTGCGTCCTCCAGCCACTTTTTGATTTCGTTAAAGCTGAATGTATCGCCTTTTTCGGTGTTCACGAGCATTTGCACTGCAAACATCAGCGAGGGTAGCGGTTTGGTGCGATCGTCATTTACTAGCCATTCCGCGATGGCGATCGCGCCGCCTGATTTTAGCGCGCGAAACACCTTTTTGAGCAACTGCTGACTGCGTTTTTCACCTTCGCTATGCAAAATGTGGCCCAAGGTGGCGATGTCGTAGCCATTGCCGAAGTTCGCTTCCAACAAATCGGCCTCGACAAAATCGAAGCGGTCGCGGACGCCAAATTTCCCCGTGATCCGTTTTGTCGTCGGAATCATCCCCGCCCAATCGACTGCGGTCACGCGCATGCGCGGCGATTTCTGGGCCAGCGCAATTCCCCAAATTCCAGACCCCGCTGCGAGATCGATTACCCGCAATCCATCTTTCGCTTTTGCGACATTCAAATGTTCGGCAAGTTGCTGCGCGGCGGCGTAGCTCATAGGAATGATTGTCTCCACCAATTGGCTAAAGAATTCCGTCCCCTCGGTTTCTTGGTTCACGGCGACGGCGGGCCGTCCGTCGCGCACGATATCAGCCAATCGCAGCCAGCGCGAAATCATGACCGGCAAAATCGAACCGAAGAATCCGGCGAGCGAACCCGGCTTGTCGGTTAGGAGAAATGTCTGACTCTCTCGCGTCAGAGAATATCTCGATTGCCGATCTTTTTTCAGCAGCTCCAAACCGACGAGTGAGTTCATGATGACACGCAAACCGCGTTGAGATGCGCCGGTTTCTTTTTTGAGTTGATCAACCGTTTTTGCCCCGCCCCGTAACGCATCGAACACTTTGTTGTTTACAGCTGCGCTGATGATCAGCGGCGGCGCGTACGCGAA
>Ga0209474_10004066_pt1 | contig 12681 bp, 10 predicted proteins | sample GraSoiAngelo_145_FD_185902 | JGI IMG/M metagenome (GOLD analysis project Ga0209474, IMG submission 185902) | Grasslands soil microbial communities from the Angelo Coastal Reserve, California, USA - 14_1009_05_20cm (SPAdes) (version 2) | ecosystem: Environmental > Terrestrial > Soil > Grasslands...
GAAGCTTCTGCGCGAAGGGCGCGTCGCCGAGGCGCTTCCGCTGCTCGAAGAGGCGCGCAGGGTCGATGCGAGGAACGCGGCAGTCGCGACGGATCTCGGCTCGGCGCTGCTGCGCCTCGGCCGGCGCGCGGAAGCCGAGCAGCAGTTCCGGGCGGCCATCGCTCTCGACGCGAGGAGCTGGCCTGCGTACGCGGCGCTCGCTGCTCTCCTGTCCGACGACGAACGGCGCTGGGACCTCGCGGACGACACGCTGTCGCTGCTCGGTCGGGGCATTGCCCGCGCCCGGGGAGAGGTGGCGCGCGCGAGCCTGCAGCTCGCCCGCGCCGATTTCCTGCGCTCGATCGGGCGGACGGCGCAAGCTCGCGCGGAGCTTCTCGCGCTGCGCGTCGTGGACCTCCCGGGCGCGCAGCAGCGCCGCGTCGCCGAACTGCTCGACCGGGTCGCGGCGGACGAGCGGTTGCGCGCAGGCGAGGATTGGCCGGAGCCGCAGGTGTCGGACGGCGAGCGCGACGAGCTGAACCGCGGCGAGCGCGACCTCCTCTCCGGCGACGCACGCGCCGCGCTCAACATCGCCGAGAAGCTCTGCTCGACCCACCCCGCCTGGCGCGCGCCGCGTTGGCTTCGCGCGCGTGCCCTCGACGAGCTCGGCCGCGTCGACGAAGCGGTGCGCGAGCTCGGCATCCTGGTGCAGCTCGCGCCGTCGAACGCCCTGGTCTGGCGAAAGCTCGGCGAGCTCCTCGCCGGGCATGGCGGTTTGCTCGAGGCGGAACGGGCTGACGAGGCGCTGCGGCGGGCTCTCGCGCTCGAGCCGTCCTGGACCGAGCTCTGGCTCGTACGCGCACGTGTGGCGCTCCGCCGCGGCCGACGCGCCGACGCGCTTCGCGATTTGTCGAGGCTGTCCAACGACACGGCGGGTGACGATCGCGAGGTCAAGCGGCTGACCGACGTCGCGCGCGCGCAGCTCGACGTCGCTCCCGGAGCGGCGACCGAACCGGCGCGAGCGCCGGAGCCCACGCCCGAAGCGCGCGAGGCGCTGCGGCAAGCGCAGGACGTACTGGCTTCGTCGGGAGGCAGCGAGCTGGCGTTGTCCTTGCTCGCACGCGCCCTCGAATCGTCTCCCGGATTCGTCGAAGCAGCCTCGGCGTGGACGGCCCTCCGAGGAGAGCTGCCGGTGGGCACGCGCGACGCGCTCTGGGGCGACGGAGCCGCGCTGCTGGACCTCGCCATGCAGATTCAGCGCGCGCGCCCGGCGGACGGCGTGGTGCTCGCGGCGCCTCTGATCGACCGCGCGGTGGAGCTGGGCATTCCGGAAGCGCGATACGAGCGCGCTCTCGCGCGTGCCGCGAAAGGAGACAGCGCGGGTGCCCTGGTCGATCTCACGGAATACGCCGCTTCCTCTCCCCCGCCGGTGCATCTGGAGGAGGCTCGCGCGTTGCGCGCGCAGCTCGTGCCCGCGCCTCGTTTCGATCCCGCGGAGCTGGTCGCCCGCGCGCGGCTCGCGGAAGATCGTCCCGACGCCGCCCTCGCGGCGCTCGGCGGCCGATGCGATGCAGGACGGCCCGCACGCACGCTTCTCGCCGTCGGCGAGGTGCGCGAGTACTCGGGCGAACCCGCGGAAGCGCTGGCGTGCTACCGGGCGGCGCGCGCGACCGACCCGGCGTCGCGCGAACCATTGGAGAGGCTCGCGCGCGTTGCGGCGCGCGTTCCGCCTGCGCTGCTCCAAGGCTATGACGAGGAGCTGCGCGTTGCGGCCCGCTCCGGCATCGCGGCCGCTGAATGGGCGCTGGCGCGTTCCGCGCTAGCGCAGGGGCGAAGGGACGAGGCCCTCCCTCGTCTCGAGGCCTTTCTGCGCGGGGCGCCTGTCGGGGAACCCGGCGTTGCGGCCGCGCGAGCGACTCGCGATGAGCTCGTCCGCGCGAATGATGCTGCCGCGCGCGCCCGGACGCGCCGCGCCATTGCCTGGGGGGCGCTGGCTGCGTTGGCGGCCGTCGCGATCGTCGCGTTGTGGTGGCGCGGAGAAACGGTTGCGCGCGCGGTGAAGCTGCGACCACGGCTGTATCCGGCCGTCGCGCGATCGGTGGCTGCTTTGCGCCACGACGTCCTCAAGCACCGCGCCAGCGTCTTGCCCATGGCGCGGGACGCGTCGGCTCGAGAGGAGGTCGCTCGCGTTCTTCTCGACCCGGAGCCCGCTTCGCGCGCCATCGTGCGCGAGTACGAGCGGCTGCGCCAGGATGCGCGAAGCCACGGGGTCGCGCTCCGCCCCCTGCGGCGCGAGCCCGTGTTCGGCCCGCTGGCGCGCGATCTTGCCGCGGCCGAGGCGCTGCTGCGCCAAGAGCAGCCCGACGTGGATCGACTCGGCGCGATCGACCAGCGGCTGCGCGAGACGCACGGTCCGCGGTTGGCCGCACTGCTGCGGCTCGGACCGCGCACGCGCCTGGGCGTACGCGAGCTCGAGACTTGGATCCGCGGCGTCGAAGCCGAGGTGAAGCGCGGCGGCTCTGGCTGGACGTCGCCGTCCGTCCTCGTGCAGGGGATGGAAGTCGAGTTCCCCGTCGAGCGCGACGCCCTGGCGACGATTTTCGCCAACCTGCTGCGCAACGCCCAGGCGGCCGCGGCGCCCGCGGGCCGCGTGCTGATCCGCCTCGGCGAGGAGCGCGACGCGGCGGGGAGGCGCGTCCGCGTGCTCCTCGTCGGCGACTCGGCGGAAAGCGATCTGACGATCGAGGCCATCGAGTCTCGCGAGAGCGGCCGCGGCCTCGCCATCGTGCGCGACCTGACGCGCGAGTGGCACGGCCACCTCGTGGTGCGGCCCGAGAGTGCTCCACTGCGCAAAGCGGTCGGCGCATGCTTCCCCGACACGTTCGCCGGAGCGCAGGCGTGAGGCCCCGCTGGATCGTTTGCGAGGACGGCGACGAGTACCTGTCCCGCTTTCGCCGGTTCCTCGGCGGCGAGTTCGACTTCGTCGCCGCCGGTGATTTCGAGACGGCGCTGCGGTGCGCGACGGGCGCGGCCGGCATCATCCTCGATCTCGACTTCCGGCGGACGCACGGTGCCTTGCTGGTGGACGAGTCGGGAAGCTCGCACGCGCGGCTCCCTCCAGGGGAGCGCCAGCGCCTCGCGGAGATGCAAGGAGTGTTGATCCTCCGCGCCCTGCGGCGGCGCGGCGTGCCGCTCCCCGCCGTGCTCTGTGCCGACGTTGACGATGCGGCACAGGTGCGGCGCCTCGAGGACGAGCTCCGGCCGCTGGAAGTGGTCGCGGGGAGCGAAAGCGTCGCGCGGATCGGCGAGAGGCTGCGCCAGCGCGGCTGAAAACGTGGCGCGAACAGCCCCGCGTGGTACGCGGCGGCGACGTGCGTTCCATCGAGGCCGACCTGCTGGCGAATCGGGAGCTGTACGGCGAAGTCGTGCAGCGGAAGCTCGCACACGCGCGCGAGTCCGTCTGGATTGCGACTGCGAACGTGAAGGCGATGTTCGTCGACACCGGCTCCGGTTTCCGCTCCGTCCTCGATCTGTTCGAAGACCTGCGCGCCCGCGGCGTCGAGCTGCGTCTCTTGCACGCCGAGCTACCTTCGCGCCCGTTCCGCGCCGCGTTCGAGCGGAAGGAGGCCTTGGTGCGCGGCGGCCTCTGCCTGAAGATCTGCCCGCGCGTGCACTTCAAGGCGGTGGTCATCGATCGCGCCTGGGCCTACGTGGGCAGCGCGAATCTGACGGGCGCGGGTCTCGGCGCGAAGAGCGACGAGAAGCGGAATTTCGAGCTGGGCTTCTGCACGGAAGACTTCGACGTGATCGATCGCGTGACGGCGCTCTTCGAAGCCATCTGGAGCGGCGCGGAGTGCGGCCGATGCAAGCTGCGCGACGTATGCCCCGATCCACTCGGCCCCGCCGTCCCGTCACGCCGCGCCAGAGTCGTCCGGCTGGGCCGTTCCCGCAGACTGCGCGTAGAGCGGCGCCGGCGCGGATCGCGTATATACTGAACGCCCGTATGGGAGCCCGCACGGGAAGCGCCGACCTGCCCCTGCACGGCGGACGTGTCCCGGCGTGGCTCGCGCAACGCATGGCGCGGCTCGGGACGGTGATCGTCGAGGCGCTGGTGCTGCACGAAGGGCCGCACGGCGTCCTGCGGCGGCTGGCGCATCCGTTCTGGTTCCAGGCGTTGGGATGCGTCCTGGGGATGGACTGGCATTCGTCCGGCATCACGACGAGCGTTCTCGGCGCTCTCAAGCGCGGCCTCGCGGGACGCGAGGACGAGCTGGGCCTCACGGTCTGCGGCGGCCGCGGACGGCACTCGCGGCGAACGCCATCCGAGCTGATGGCCGTCGGCGAGCGCACGGGGATCGACGGAGCGGAGCTCGCGCGCAAGAGCCGCCTCGTCGCGAAGGTCGACAGCGCCGCGGTCCAGGACGGCTTCTCGCTGTACCTCCATGGATTCGTCGTCGCGCGAGACGGCGCGTGGGCGGTGGTGCAGCAGGGCATGAAACCCGAGGCGCGAACGGCGCGCCGCTATCACTGGCTGAGCGAGCACGTCCGCAGCTTCGTCGAGGAGCCGCACACCGCCATCGAAGGCGAGCCGCAGGGCGCGATCGTGAACCTGACGGATCGGCGCGCCGGGGCGTCGCGATCCGCGCAAGTCGAGCTGGCGACGAGGCCCGATGCGGTCGTGCGCGAGCTGAGGCGGATTCCTCATCTGCAGATGCCCATGCACCACGACGTTCGCCCGACGGACGTGTTCCTGCGGCGCGTCCACGCGACGCTCGCCGCCGCGGCGGAGCGTGGACCGCGCGATTTCCCCGAGCTGCTTCTTCAGCCCGGTGTCGGGGCGCGCACTGTGCAAGCGCTCGCGGCCGTCGCCGAGGTCGTGCACGGCGCGCCCTGCCGGTTCACCGATCCGGCGCGCTTCTCGCTCGCGCACGGCGGGAAGGACGGCCATCCCTTCCCGGTGCCGCTGCGCGTCTACGACCAGACGATTGCGGTGCTCAAGCAGGCCGTGTCGCAGGCGCGTCTCGGCCGCGACGAAAAGCTGCAGGCGTTGCGCAGGCTCGACGAACAGGCCCGCAGGATCGAAGGCGCCGTGAACGGCCCGACGCTCGATGCGCTCATCGCCGATGAGGAGGACCACTCGCACGAATACGGTGGCCGCGACGTCACCGGCGAGGCGCGCCCGCCGAAGCGCGGTCAGCTCGCGCTGTTGTAAGAAAGCGACGCGGGATGGTCCGCGGTATGAATGCCGCCCCACCCTGCGGCAGATGAAATGACCGAGCGCCTGTACTTGAACGATCCCTACCTGACGCGTTTCTCCGCGCGCGTGGTTTCCGTCAGCGATCTCGAGGGACGGCCGGCGGCCGTGCTGGACCGGACCGCCTTCTATCCCGAAGGCGGTGGTCAGCCTGCGGACCGCGGCACCCTCGCAAGTGCGGCGGTCCTCGACGTGCAGGAACGCGAAGGCGTCATCCTGCATGTCGTCGATCGCCCTCTGCAGCCCGGCGAGGTTGAAGGCGCCGTCGACTGGCAGCGGCGATTCGACCACATGCAGCAGCACCACGGACAGCATCTGCTGTCGGCGGCATTCGAGCGCGTGCTCGAAGCGCCGACGATCTCGTTCCACCTCGGCGAGCGCACCTGCACGATCGATCTCGACTGCTCCATCGCGCGGCTGGACGAGCCGGCGCTGCGTCGCGTCGAGGCGGTCGCGAACGAGACGGTCTGGCGAAATCTTCCGGTCATCGCTCGCGATTTCGTCGCGGAGGAGCGCGCGCGCCTCCCTTTGCGCAAGGAGCCGGTGAAAGGCGAACGCGTCGTCCTGGTAGAGGGCGTGGATGCATCTCCTTGCGGAGGCACGCACCCGACGCGCACGGGCGAGGTAGGCGTCATCGCGGTGGTCGGCGCACAGAAATGGGGCAGCGGGAAGGCGCGCATCGAATTCGTCTGCGGTGAGCGCGTCATTCGACTTGTCTCCGAGCAGGCTAAGTGGCTCGCCGGCGCCGCCGAGGCGTTGAAGTGCGCCGTGCGCGAGCTGCCGGAAGCAGCACGACGGACCGCCGACGACGCCATCGCGCGGCGCAAGACCGCCGAGGCGCTGGAAAGAGAAGTAGCGCGGTTGCAGGCGGCGGAGCTCGCCGCGCGCGGTTCGCCGGTCGTTGCCAAAGTGGAGCGCGCCTCTCTGGCACGCGCGATCGCGGCAGCCGTCGCCGAACGCGGCGCGATCGCGCTCATCGCGGCCGTCGAGGACGGACGCGCTCATCTGTGTTTCGCGCGGCCGCGCGGCCCCGACGGCCCGGCGATGAACCAACTCTTGAAGCAGTCGCTGCAGATCATTGCAGGCAAGGGCGGCGGCAGCACCGAGTTCGCGCAGGGCAGCGGCGATCCGGCGCAGCTCGACGAAGCGCTCCGCATCGCCCGAGCCGGCGTCGAGCAAACCAAATAGCATCGGCGACGGGCGTAGCGCGTCGCCGGCGCCGGTCTTCTGAATCACGGTTTGTGGTACGGAACGGCGGCCATGCACATCCGTTGCGATTGGACGCTGCCCGAAGTGCGCGCGATCCACGATCTTCCCCTGCTCGACCTCGTCCACCGCGCGCAGACGGTGCACCGCGAGGCATTCGCCGACAACAAGGTGCAGCTGTGCTCGCTCCTTTCCATCAAGACAGGCGGCTGCCCGGAGGACTGCGCCTACTGTCCGCAGGCCGCGCGCTATCACACCGGAGTCGAAGCGCAGCCGCTGCTGGAAACAGACGAGGTCATCGAAACCGCCCGCGCCGCTCGCGCCGCGGGAGCGACTCGCTTCTGCATGGGCGCGGCGTGGCGCGAAGTGCGCGACGGGCCGCAGTTCGACCGCGTCCTGGAGATGGTTCGTGGAGTGCGCTCGCTGGGGCTCGAAGCCTGTTGCACGCTGGGGATGCTCACCGCCGAGCAGGCGCGCCGCCTGAAGGAAGCGGGATGCACGGCGTACAACCACAACCTGGACACGAGCCGCGCCGCCTACTCCAGCGTCATCACGACGCGCGATTACGACGACAGGCTGCGCACGCTCGGCCACGTCCGCGCGGCGGGCATCACGATCTGCTCCGGCGGCATCATCGGAATGGGCGAGACGGTCGACGACCGTTGCGAGATGCTGCGCACGCTCGCCGCGCAGGAACCGCACCCGGAATCGGTACCCATCAACATGCTCGTGCGCGTGCCGGGAACACCGCTCGCGAATCAGCCGCCCGTCTCGTCGATCGAAATGGTACGGATGATCGCGACCGCGAGACTCCTCATGCCGCGCGCGCTGGTCCGGCTCTCCGCCGGCAGGTTGCAGCTGAGCGACGAGGCGCAGCTCCTCTGCATCCTCGCGGGCGCGAACTCGATCTTCTTCGGCGACAAGCTCCTGACCACCGGCAACCCGGAGTACGCGCAAGACATGGCGCTCCTGGCCGCCGCCGGCATCGAGCCGCTCGCGCCACAGGCGTGAGCGCAGCTCCCGCCGGACTGGTCCGCTACTCGATCACGTTCCGGACGTTCTCAGAAGTTGGCGCCTCAGCGCGAGGGCGGTCCCGCCCGGAGCGCGCGCGCCCACGGGCCGCACCTGGTCGGCAACGGCAGTCGTCCGCGGCGTGTCGTTCGATTCCATGACGGCCTGAACGACCCCGACGCCCACGCCGACGAGAATGCCGCCGCCCGCGCCGATCATCAGGTCGCGTTGCCAGTGATCGCCGTCGTTCAGGAGCGCGATCCCGCCGCCGACGAGGGCGCCGGCAATGCCGCCGTACAGCGCGTCGGTCGCGATGATCGCCATTGGTGCGCGATGCTGCTGCTCGACGACGACCGGTTGTTCGTAGGTCCTGACGCGCGTCGTGGCGGACGGAGGTGGCGCGGCGTCCGGCGGAGGATTGACGACGACCTGCGTGCCTGGTTGCGCTGGCGGCGGAGGAGGTGGCGGTTGAGTCTGCACCGTCGTCGAACCGGGAGCGGTCTGCACGGTGGTCGTGCCGGGCTGCTGCTGAACCGTCGTCGATTGCGCAAACGCCGGCAACGAAGCGAAGGCAGCGAGCGCGATGAAGGTGCGGAAGGCGGTCACGGGTGTCTCCTCGGAGAAGGTGAATCGTCGCTGTACAAGACACGGTGGCGACGAACCCCGGCCACCACAATCCGCGCAGCGAACGGACGGCGGCGCGCCCGGACTCGAGGCATGCAAGCGCGGAGGCGCTCGCTCGACCCTCGACGCGGGCGGGCCGCCGCCCTGGTCAGAACTTCATGCCGTAACCGAAAGCCGCGTCATGCACCTTCTGCGACTTCCACTCGTTCGTGCGCGCGGAAGAATCCGCGACCGCCATGTACCTGTCCGCGCTCGCGGCGTCGACGGCGCCGAAGATCGCACCGACGATAAGGCCCGCCCCAGCGCCGATGGCCAGATCGCGGCCCCAGTTGTCGCCGCCGTTCAGCAACGCAACGCCCGCGCCGACAGCGAGACCCGCGATACCGCCATACAGCGCGTCACGCGCGATCACCGCGACCGGGCTGCGCGTCGTCTGCACTTCAACCAAATCCCTGAACGCGTCGCTCTGCGGAGCGGCCGCGTTCTCGTTCGTCACACGCGTTCCCGTGCCCGCCCACGCCGGCGCTGCGACCAGCACGGCGAGAAGCGGTGCGACCAGTAGCTTGTTCATCGATGCCTCCGGGTTGTGCTCTCCTGGCAGCAAGTTGGGTTCTGGGGAGGCGACCTGGCAACGGACCAGAACACCGAGCGGGCGCACGGTCGTTCCCCGGCTCGGCGTCAGCACTCGGTGCCGGTGTGCCTGCGGAGCAGCGCGAAACCGGTGCGCAGGGCGGCGCCGCCCTGACATGTTCCGCGACTGATTTCGCTCTCGTGAATACCTTCGCGCGCATGGGTCCGGTGGACGTCGCGATCGTCGGAGGCGGCGCCGCCGGCACGCTCGTCGCAGTCCAACTCCTTGACCAGGCCCAGGGCCCCTGCCGGATCGCGATCGTCGATCGGACGCGCGCTATCGGGCGCGGAGTCGCCTACGGTACGGCGGAACCGTGGCACCTCCTCAACGTCGCGGCGTCGGGAATGAGCGCGTTTCCTGACCGCCCCGACGATTTCGTCCGTTGGAGTGGCGCCTCGCCCGACGGCTTCGCTCCTCGCGCGACTTACGGCGAGTACCTGGAAGCGACCCTGGCCGAAGCTCGAGCACGCGCCGCGACCGGCGTGTCGCTGCTCGCCATCAGCGGGGAAGCGGTCGCGCTTTCCGCCGATGCGTTGGCTGTGCGGATCCAGCTCGCCGACGGGGTCGAGGTGACCGCCCGCGCCGCGGTGTTGGCGCTGGGTAATTTTCCGAGCGCCGGCCTGTCGATTTCGGGTGGCGCGGCGTACCGCCCCTCGCCTTGGGAGCCGGGCGCGTTGGACGGCGTGCCGTCGCATTCCGACATCCTTCTGCTCGGAACGGGGTTGACGATGATCGACGCGGCGCTGGCGCTCGATCGCCGCGGGCATGCCGGGACCGTGCATGCGCTGTCGCGTCATGGCCTGTTGCCGCACGTGCAGGCCGAGATCGATGCGGCGCCGTCCCGGCTGCGCATCGGCGCAACGGGAGTGCGTGGTTTGTTGCGCGCTCTTCGCCTCGCGGCGCGCCAGGAACCCGACTGGCGCTCGGTTGTCGATGCGCTGCGACCCGTCACACAGCGCGTCTGGATGAGGCTCTCGGATCGGGAGAAGCGGCGGTTCCTCCGCCATGTACGCGCCTTCTGGGACGTTCACCGCCACCGCATGGCTCCGAGCGTCGCCGAACGGATCGCGCGGCTCCGCGCGGACGGCAGGCTGGAGGTCCACGCGGGGACGCTCCGCTCGATCGCTGCCGGCGGCTCGACCGCGATCGCCCGCTATCGCCCGCGCGGCGAGCGCAGCGAGAAGGAGCTGCGCATCACGCGCATCGTGAACTGCACTGGGCCCGCGATGTATCTGGCCGACGTGCACCACCCTCTGCTCGCCTCGCTCCTCGAGAGCGGTCTTGCTCAGGCGGACTCCCTCGGGATGGGGCTGCGGGCCGACGCCGACGGCGCCGTGGCCGGAAGCGCGACGGGACGCCTCTTCACGCTCGGCAACCTGCGCCGCGGAGAGCTGTGGGAGACGACCGCGATTCCGGAGCTTCGCACGCAAGCGCACGCCATCGCGGCGCGGCTCCTGCGCGAGCTGACGACGTCCGCCGCGGCCGAAGCAACGATGTAGCTGAGCGGCTGCCGGTCCGGTTATGGTCCGGTCCCGATGAGCTTGAACCGCGTCATCGCGACCGCGTCTCCACAGATCGCGTCGACCGCTGCGGTGCTCGGCCTGTTGCGCGCCGGTCCGGGCTGCGATCTCGCTCCGGGGGCCGTCGTTCGCACTCCGGCAGGTTCGGTCGAGCTGGGCGCGTTCTCGGCGCTGCTGGAAAACGGCGTGATGATCGGGACATCCGAGCACCCCGTGTTCGTCGGACAGAAAGTCGTTTTCGGGCACCGCTGCGTCGTAGTCGGTTCGGCGATCGGCGATCTGTGCGAGATCGGCAACGCCTCGATCCTGCTCGCGGGAGCGCGCGTAGGCCGCGGGTGCATCCTCGGAGAAGGCACGCTCGTACCGCCGGAGACCGTGATCCCGGACGAGACGGTCGTCGTCGGCAGACCTGGTCGCGTCGTCCGCAGGATCAACGACAAAGACCGGGAGCGGATCGCGCGACTCCGCTCGTTCGACCTGTCGCTGCCGCCGTATCTTCTGCAGCCGCTGTCGGGCAGCATGCCCGCCGGAGCCGCCATGGGACGCGTCTATGCTTTTCTCGGCAAGGAACCGCGCATCGATCCGAGCGCCGTGCTGTTCGACAGCGCGGAGATCACCGGCGACGTCGTCATCGGCGCCGGATCGATCATCGGCGCAGGCGTCAAGATCCTCGGCGATTCGCACGGGCCGGTGCGCATCGGCGAGCGCGTCCAGATCCTGGAGAACACCGTGCTCCACCTGCTGCCCGACAATGAGCTGGTGCTGGAGGACGGCGTCGTGATCGGCCCCGGCGCGATGATCCACGGCTGCCGCATCGGTCACGGCACGGTCGTCGAGCCCGCGGCCATCGTCTGCGACTTCAGCGTCGTCGGAGCGGAGTCGCTCGTGCGCGCCGGAACGCTCGTCAAGCAGCGTTCCCGATTTCCCGATCGCGCGGTGCTGGAAGGCTTTCCGGCGGAGCAAGTCGGCACGCTGGAAGCGGCTCCGGATTTCCCGAATTGGGGTATGCGCCGCTCCGACCTCGCGACACTCTCGCGCCGGCGCTGACCGGGGGACGCAGAAAATCGCCTTTCCGAGGAGCGGGACCGCTTTTCGGTGAATGGCGTAACTGTTTGATTTCACTGGCTCTTCAAAAAAGCCAAACGTGGAATTTGCCTGTGCATCGTCCGAACATGGACACTGTAGGTGATGCTGGACGAAGGACTGCGAGCTCTCGTCACGCACTACGGGGTCGAGGCGCCGCGCAAGAGCGGCATTCTGCTCGTCGACGACGAACGCCCCAACCTGATGGTTCTGCGCGGATTCCTCGATGGCGCGTACCAGGTCTACGAAGCGGAATCCGGAAAACAGGCGCTCGATATCGCCGATAAGGCGGACCTCGACGTCGTCATCACCGACCAGCGAATGCCGGAGATGACGGGCGTCGAGATGCTCGAGGAGCTGCGCTCGCGCAAGCCAGACGTCGCCGGAATCGTCCTCACGGGATTCACCGATCCTCCCGCGCTCATCAGCGCAATCAACCGCGCGCGCGTATTCCGCTTTCTCAAGAAGCCCTGGCAGCCGGAGGACATCCTCGAGGCGGTGCGACAGGCGTGCGAGCACGTCTACCAGTCGCGCACCATCCGCAAGCTGGTCTCGCTCCTCGCTCGGCGGACGGAAGAGCTGAGCGCCTCGCTCGAAATGATCGAGGCAGCCCACCGACAGGTATTGCACCTCGAGCGCCTCGGCACCATGGGCAGGCTCGCCGCCGGCATCACGCACGATCTGCGCAACGTGATGATCAGCGTGAACTTCATCGAACGCGAGCTGCAGCAGCAGAACGCGTCGAAGGATCTGCTGGAGAGCGTGCACATCGGCACGCAGGGGATCGCGAATCTGCTCGAGACGCTCGAGGCGATGCACCAGTTCGCCTCGGTGGGCGCCATCCACCTCGCCATGGACAAGGTGGCACCGGCCCAGGTCATTCAGGGCGCGATCGCCATCTCGCGCATGGACCTGAACTTCCGGGCGCGCAAGGTGGAAGTGCAGGTACAGGACGATCTGCCGTACGTGAACGGCGATCGACAGAAGCTCATCCAGGTGCTCGTCAACCTGGTGCGCAACGCGCTGCAGGCGACGGAGCGATCGCGCCGCATCCTCATTCAGGCGACGCGCGACGCCGACCACGTAGTGCTGGCAGTGGAAGATGAAGGCCCAGGTGTTCCGCACGAATTGCAGGAGAAGATCTTCGAGCCGTTCGTATCCACCAAGGGCGACCGCGGCATGGGCATGGGGCTGTACATGGCCAAGCTCATCGTCGAGTCGCATCGCGGGCGTATCCGAGTCTCGAATCGACCGGGCGGGGGGGCGCGATTCGAGGTGCGGCTGGCACCCGCGGCCTGAAAGGATCCCGCTGTGACTCCCCCCAAGCTCGTCGCGCCAATCCGGACGTACGAGGAGTTGGACGGCGCACAGGG
>Ga0209474_10004068_pt1 | contig 12680 bp, 9 predicted proteins | sample GraSoiAngelo_145_FD_185902 | JGI IMG/M metagenome (GOLD analysis project Ga0209474, IMG submission 185902) | Grasslands soil microbial communities from the Angelo Coastal Reserve, California, USA - 14_1009_05_20cm (SPAdes) (version 2) | ecosystem: Environmental > Terrestrial > Soil > Grasslands ...
AATCGCGCGCGATCACGGAACGCGAATTTCGCTCGGCACAGATGCTCATCACGCCTGGCAGCTAGAGTTTATTGATCTGGGGTTGGCCGCAGCACTCCGCGCAAAAATTCCGAGCGATCGCATTCTCAACTTTATGCCCATTCTTGAGTTACACAGTTGGGCGGAACACGTGCGATACGGCAAAGCACTTAAAGGATGACCTGCGACTCTAACTCGCTTTTTCTCGTAGCGTCTTGGTCGCGCTGCTGTGCCAGATCATCAGCGCGGCTCGCTTCACCATGATTTCAACTCTACTGCGCGCTTTTTCCTTGTTCTTCTTCGTGCTCGACCACGGTTCGCCATCAAGATGTGTCGCACCAGGCGGCGACGTAATCTTGAGCTCGCGAAATTTGCGCGGCGTTAACGGGACGTGTTCCTTTCGTCCGGCCAGGTGCGCATCCACATGTTTAACGAAAACCTTTCGCTCATGCTCGCGCACCGCGACAAAGTCCAGCCGCCCATCGTCTGTTTTCGCTTTGGGAGCGAGATGCAACGCCGGGCCAGCCGAGCGGATATTCATTGCTCCCCAAAGGATGTAGCGACCGGAAATATCTTTCCCATCGATGCTCATTTTCCATGGGCGCGCGGGATAATCGAGCGCCAATTCCCGCAGGAGCGTTAGATGCGCCTTCAGTTCTTCCTCAGGCGAAGCACCCTTTGTTTCGTTGGCCTTTGCCGCGGGAAAGTAGTCAGCGAACAGCCCACCGCCGGCGGCTTCCAAAAAGTACTCCGTCTGTGATCCACTGCGTGCCATGCCGACATCGAACGGCCGGCTATTTCCGCAGTGAAGCGATTGAAGAACCTCGTCAGCAGATCCGGCGAAACCGAGGCTGCGCGCCAGATTGTTCGCCGTGCCCAGCGGCACAATCGCCAGCGGAATTCCGGTTTCTATGATTTGCCACGCAGTTTTGTGCACCGTGCCATCTCCACCGGCCGCGACAACGAGGTCCACTGGCTTTTTGAACGCCTTTTTCCAGCCGTGCTTCTTTGTCGATTGGTAGAATGCCTGATGCCCGCACCTAGTCAGGCTCGCCATTAATTGTTTCTTGCTGTGTTTACGGTCTCCCGCTTTCGGGTTATGAATCAAAAGGATTCGCATGATTTCGTCGCCAATTGAAGCGCTTGTAACACCTAATCGGCCAAAAGCGCTCGGATACGCGTTTTGTCTGTGAAGATGCGCATTTTGGTCTCAAACGACGACGGCGTTTACAGCCCGGGGATCGCAGCGCTAGCGAAAGCAGCAAATCGGTTTGGAGAGGTGCGCATCGTCGCGCCCGATGTGGAGCAATCTTCGATGGGACATGCGATCACGGCGTCCCGACCGCTGCGCCTTAAACGCATTCACCTTGATAGCTTTGACGCGTATCGTGTCAACGGCACGCCAGCCGATTGCGTTGCGCTCGGCATGCATCGCTGGGGCCATGTTGACGTCGTTCTTTCGGGAATCAATCTCGGGTTAAACCTCGGCAATTCCTGTTGGCATTCCGGCACGCTTGCAGCGGCGAAACAGGCAGCATTGTTGGGCTCGCGTGGCATCGCGTTCAGCACAAATGTGAGCGACAGTCGTGAACCGGATTTTGCAGCGCTCGAATCTTATGTCGTGCGTGTGTTCGAACTGCTGTTGCCGATCAAAACGGTTTCTCTGGTCAATGTAAATCTGCCGGAAAAGCCGAAGGGCATCCGATGGACGCGGCAATCTGTGCGGCATTACGATGGCAAAGTCGTTCCCGACAAAGACCCGGCGGGCCGGCCGATTTTTTGGTTCACAGTCACGCCGCTCGAAGGCGCCGCGGAAGGGACGGATCGCTGGGCAGTTGAGCACGGTTGGGTATCCATCACACCGTTGCGTCTCGATCTCACAGACGAGGCAGACCTTGCTCGCGCCTTGGCTCTTTCAGATACACCAGCGACGAAGGTGTCGGGCGAACGGTGCCAACGACGCTCTTCCTCTGCCTCTTCGTCTAAATCTATATCGTCTTCCAGAGGACAGAAGTAGAGGAAGCGGAAGAGCAACTTTCCGCAGCAGCCACGAACCTGTAGCCACGGGCCTGTGGCCGATCCAATTTGGTAGGCGGGCAATCTCCTCTGCCCGCCGCTTGTTGTTCACAAAGGGCGCGTGCGGAATGGCGCGCCCTACCGCAAGACGGCTCACAGAGCCGTGGCTACAAGGATTGGCTTCAAGAGCGTCGAGTGACTGAAAGGTGCCACTTGCGTAGAGACCCATTTTTTCAATAAAATTGTTGCTGTGTCGGGGAACCAGATCAGAGGGAAGGTTCGAATCGTATCCGAGAGTTGCCGCAGCCGATGTTTAAGAAGTTGTCCAGCAGCACTGTACTGCACGAGACCGCCGAACAATTCCACATCCTGGTGGATAGTGTCGAGGAGTACGCCATTTACCTACTGGATTCAAACGGCAACGTGATCACCTGGAACACAGGCGCGGAGAAAATCAAAGGCTACTCCACGGAAGAAATCATCGGAAAAAACTTCGCCTCCTTCTATACAGCGGACGAGGTTGCCGCCGGCAAACCTCAACGCAATCTGCGCGAAGCGACCCGTCGCGGATACATTCGTGATCAGGGTCTGCGAGTGCGCAAAGATGGATCGACTTTCGAAGCGGAGGTTATCATTACTGCGCTTCATGATGACGCCGGGAAACTTCGCGGTTTCTCCAAAGTTACACGTGACATCACCGATCAAATACGCAGCCGGGAGTTTGAAGCGGAAAAAATTGCAGCGCAAAAAGCAAGTAAGGCGAAAGACGATTTTCTGGCAGCGCTCAGCCATGAACTGCGCACACCGCTGACGCCTGCTTTGGCAGCAGCCACGTACCTCCAGGATAACGCGGAGAAACTTCCGCCAGAGTTCACCGAGGATATTGAGATTATAAAGCGGAACGTCCAACTGCAGGCGCGATTGATTGACGACCTGCTCGATCTCACCCGGATCGCTCGTGGCAAGCTTCATCTCGAATTCGAAGATTGCGACGCGCACACCATCATTCAAAACGCCCTCGAAACCGCAAGCTCAGCCATCGCAGCGAAACAATTGAAAGTCTCGACCACGCTCGACGCGAAACGGCACCATATCCTTGCGGATTGCATTCGGCTTCAGCAAGTGTTTTGGAACTTGATCAACAACGCGGTGAAGTTTACCGCACAAGGCGGACAGATCACGATCCGCACGTTTGATGACAAAGCTGCACGTTTTCATTTTGAAATTGCCGACACTGGGATTGGAATTGAGCCGCAGCGGTTGGCTTCCTTGTTTCAGCCATTTGAGCAGGCTGACCCTTCTGTAAGCCGACAGTTCGGCGGCCTCGGCCTCGGGCTCGCCATTTCCAAACGCCTCGTCGATCTTCACCATGGCAGAATTGAAGCCGAGAGCCTTGGCCGAAGTTTCGGCGCGACATTCAAGGTTACGCTGGACACTCTGCCACAGGGTGCGGCAGCGGTTGGCCTGAATCATCGCCTCGGCGGAAAAACATCCAAACCGCTCCGTATACTGCTTGTGGAAGATCACCAGGACACCCGGCGCACATTATCGCGTCTACTTACCCATTTTGGTCACAACGTTGTAACGGCAGATAAAGTGGAAGGCGCAATGGCTATCATGGCCTCGAACAACATCGACGCGGTGTTGTGTGACATCGGCTTGCCCGACGGGAGCGGTTACGAAGTAGCCGCACAAGCGCGGGCGACAGGGCGCATCAAGGCAATTGCGCTCACCGGCTTCGGCACCGAGCAGGATGTCCAACGTTCTAAAGAAGCCGGCTTCGATTTTCATCTGGTCAAGCCCATCAACTTCCAAGAGCTACAAACTGTTCTGGACCAGACAGGGACGTAGCTTACCTAGCGGCTACTTCACGAACGACGGTGCGCGGTTCTTCGTCGTCGCGCAGACCCTCGAATGTGGCGTGACGGAGGAGGCCGTAGTTCGTCCACTCAGTAAAACTGATTTGCGCCACGAGCTTTGGTTTGAGCCAGCATAGCTCTTTCATTTCTTCAGTGGTGATGCCTTCGCCGAAATGGCTCGTGCGGCTGCTCGGCAGATTGGCAAATGGACATTTAGTCGTTAGGTATGGCCGCATTGCTGCGAGTAGCTTCGCGCGCACATATGGGTTGAACCCCTGACGGACCTTACCCGCGAACAGTAATTTTTTTGCTTCGTAATAGCCGACCAGTACCGATTGAAAGCTTGCCGCATCGGGTTTGTAGCCGCCGATCACGAGCTCCTGGCCTTTGTTGATTTTGAATTTCAGCCACGTGGTCACTCGCGTGCCGGCGCGATAGAGCGAATTTCGCTTTTTTGCGACAATGCCTTCGAGTCCCGCCGATTCGATTGTTCGAAGAATTTCTTTAGGCGAACCGGAAAGGTTCGCGTTGTATCGCACGTCCGAGCCTTGGAGGATCTTGCGTAACTTTTCCTTCCGTTCGGCCAATAGTTTTTTGGTCCAGTCTTCTCCTTCGAAATTCAACAGATCGAAAGCGTAATAGACAACCTGCCAGTCCCGCCTGAGCGATGCTCTGTTCTGGAGCGCCTGGAACGACGGACAGCCGTTTGAATCCACCGCAACGATTTCGCCGTCGATCGACGCAGTGCCGGCGTGGATCGAGCGAACCAACTCGGCAACAGCCGGAAAATCACTCGTCAGATTTTTGTCTTTCAGTGAGAGCAGACGCGCGTTCTGTTCATGTTTTAATCCAAGCGCGCGGTAGCCGTCCCATTTCACTTCGTAAATCCATTCGTCGCCTTTTGGCAATTCGGTCACCGCTGTCGCTTTCATCGGGCTGACAAAGCGTGGCGCGGGAGGGGAACTTCGTTTGGCACGTTTTGTCTCCGAGCGGCGGCTTTCGCTCGGCCGAGGACGCCTGGAAACACGCCGCTCGTCTGTGTCGGCGATTTGTTCCATTGTTCGGCCACTCAACGCGGAAACGCCTTCTCGCTTTGCCGAAATTGTTTGCGCGTTCCTGCTTGTCTTGCGCAAAATCCATTTTGTTTTGCCGTTATCGTTAGCTGTTCGCTCGAGCGTCCATTCGCCTTTCAATTTCTTGCCGCTCAAAAACACCGAGAGCCGGCCTTTCCAGTAGTTGCCTTCGATCACTTCATACGTGCCCAGGTCCCACACCATGACCGTGCCGGCGCCGTATTCGTTAGGCGGAATCACGCCTTCAAACTCCAAATAGTCGACAGGATGATCTTCGGTTTCGAAAGCCGAATGCGTTTCGTTCGCTTTCACCGGCAAACCTTTTGGCACGGCCCACGACTTGAGCACGTCGTGCATTTCGAGACGGAGATCGTAATGCAGGTGACTTGCCGCGTGCTTCTGCACTACGAAACGACGGCGGCTTCCCTGTGCACTGCGCCGGGGACTGTGCGGTGCCGGTTCAGTCGTTCGCGCGAAATGACGTTTCGCATCGTAATCGGACAATGACTCCGGAATGCGGCGCGGCTTGGCCGGTGCCGCGGACCCAAACTCTTTCGGCAGCTTCTGTTTTAGTTTTCTCAAAGGCGCAAAGAGATCCCCTACCCGTTTCAGCCGGTGCAATGCTTCCTTCGGCTCGAAATCTAGAAGAGCGGCATCGGATTTTTTCAGTGCGGTTGCCAATTCGTTCCACCGAACGGGCATCGACACGTACGGGCGGGCACGTTTCGCGCGCAGCGAGTAAACGCCAATAGTCGTCTTGAAATCGGCGTTCTGGCTCCAGTCGATAAACACTTTGCCGACCCGCAAATTTTTCGCCATGGCGGCGACGATGTTCTCGGGATGTTTTTTCTCCAGTAACTCGGCCGTCGCGCGCGCGAAGGATTGTGTTTGATCGTATGTGACAGCCGTGTTTAGCGGCACGTAAACCTGAATGCCTTTTGATCCGGACACCTTCGCAAAACATTTTAGCTGCAGTCTTGTCAGCATGTCGCGCAAGAGAAATGACACTTCCGCGCAGTTTAGAACGTTTGCGTTCTCACCTGGATCGAGATCGAACACGATATGGGTGGGCCGTTCGATGTGCGGCACGCAATGCAGAAATGGATGCAACTCCAGTGCGGCGATGCTCGCGGCCCACATCAATGTGCGGCGGTCGTTGATGAGAATGTAAATGATGTCGGGGCCGCCTTCGTGACGCGGCACCGGAAATGTTTTCACCCAGTCGGGCGTAAAACCTGGCGCATCCTTTTCATAGAAGGCTTCGCCAAAAACACCGTCCGGGTACCGCTTCAGCGTCACCGGCCGATTGCGAACTTGCGGCAAAAGATAGGTAGCGACGCGCCGGTAGTAGTCGACCACATCGGCTTTGGTGAACTTTCCGGCTGGGTAAAGAACCTTCTCGGGATCCGAAACTGTTATTTCCGTCTTTCGACTCACCGAAAATAAAAACGATGCGAGACGGCCAGGTGCGCGTCCGTTAGGCAAACCGCGCGGTCAGCGTGCTGTGTACAAGTAGGCGGCCATGTCCAATGCATCCTGATCAGTCACACCTTGTTCCGGCATTGCCGTGTGCGGGTTGACCTTGCGCGGATGTTGGATCCAGGATCGCAAATTATCCGGCGTATTTTCGAGCATTCCGGCGAGATAACTTCGCTGTGAAATCCCAATCAGCGGCGGCGCGGTGAGCGAATTCGAACCGTACACACCCGGAATGGTGTGACACGCCACACAGCCATAACTGGTCAGCGCAGTTTTGCCGCGGTCCGGGTTGCCGTTCGTCAACAGTCGCGACTGTTTGCTGGCTTTATCGCTACACGCGCTCAGTGTGAGCACTGCTATAAGACCACACTTTGTTATTGGATGCTTCATGAGAACCGCTCGATTGCACTGTTGTGCTCGGCGGAGTTCGCGCCGCTGGTAACCGCGAGCTCAAACGTTCGTGCGCGCATTTCCGATTCGCGTAACCAGCCTGCAAATAGCGCGAGACCCGCAGCGATGTAAACGAGACCTGCCGGAATCCACATGATCAATCCGCCAATCTGCTGATCTTCAAGCGGCGTTAACCCCCAGGCGGCCGTACGCTCGGCATATCCTGGATACCAAACGGAATTTGCGAAGGTCAGTAGCGCGCCTAGCAAACCGCTGTGCAACGCGGTCGTGAACATGTATAGCACCGCAAGTCCAAACCCGAGCGCCCGCTTCCGGCCGTGAATCACGGCCCACCAGAAGAGCAACGCAGAAAATAGAAAGCTGGCGTGTTGCAACGCGTGAATTGATTCGTTCTCGAGTGTCGCTTCGAATAACGCCGGCGCGTGCCACGCCCAAAGGACCACCGCATGAATAATCCAGGCGACTACGGGATTCGAAATAGTTCGCCACGTTGTTTCCCACGCTCCGACTTTGCTCCAGCGCGCCAGCGTGATCGCCCACGACCTCGGTAGCGCCCAGAGAAATGGCACAACTGGCCGGCCAAGCACGAGCAGTGGCGCGGCGGCAAGCATCAGTAATTCGTGTTGCGTCATGTGCGCGGAGAACAACACACTTCCCCACGCATGCACGGGCGAGACGAGTGCCAACACAAGCGCCGCCCAGCCCAGTGCGAAGTAAACAATGTTTGATTTGCGAACTGACTTGGGGGAAGCTCGCCGCAACCGAAACACGCCTAACGAGTAAAGAACAGCAGATGCAACAATCGGAATAATCACGCCCGGCTCAAACGTCCAAGCGCGCAGCAGTTCGCTCGTGTTTTGTGGGCCGGCGATTTCAATCTCATGAGCGGACACTTGGGTTACGAGCGCGACCAGAAGCGGGAGCATGAGCAGGAACAGTTTCATGGGATCAGATGGGACACGGCGAATGCATTGCGGCAGCGAGCACCTGGGCAAGCACGACCAGCAGAAACAGCGACATGGACATCAACGACAACACCGCCATGAAGTGCCGTACGAACTTGATCCGCGGCGGGGAACCCGCGACTGGTGAGCGGCCGTTCCACCCCAAAACTCCGCAGCCAACGATCGCCGCCCCGAAAGCAATTGATACCACAAGGAGCACGATTCTGCTGTGCGCGACACAAACCGGAAGGACGAGTGAATAGATAATCTCAAACTGCGTAAGCCACAGAACCGGCGGACCGAGGATCCCCAGCCATAGCGCGAAATCCCGCAGCGGCCGGTCAGTTGCGGCAAGCTCGGCTTCAAAGCCACCGTGGTCCGAAGTAGACGATTGCATAAAGCGGAATCCAAACGCCGGCGATCCAGTACCAGTACGCAGCGCCAACCCGCACATCGCGTGCGTGTCTGATATCTAGTCCTTTCAACCACACCCAGAGAGTCATCAGAAGATTTTCCGCCGTGCCGGTAATCAGATGCAGCAGGTGCATACCGAGCACGGTCCAAATGACCGCCGAATATGCGTTGTCGTCCCAGCGAAACTTCAAGCCACTGAATTCGAAAAATCTCAGCGCAATCGTGCCGAGTCCGATCAACACCATTGCCGTCATCCCGAGTCGCACGGTGCGCAGATCCATCCGCAAACAGGCGCGATCGACAATAAACATCGGCACACAGCTTGCGATCAGCACCAGCAGGTTGGCCGTGGCGAAGCCGAGGTCCGGGTCGGTCCGATAAAGTGCAACATCAGAACGAACTGGCGGCCAGTTCGTGAAATTCATTCGCAAATAAAAATAGGTGCCGACCAGCAACGCGAACATCGTTGTCTCGATGAACAGCATGAACAGGTTGCCCCACCAGATCGGCGACGTGTGATCCTCAACCGCAGCGGGCAATTTCGAAACGTCTATGACTGCCGTGTTCATGCTTGCGCGGCGAGACTCGTTTGCGCGGCGGATATCTGTGGCTTCGGCTTCGCGGCTTCGACAATGAATTTCGGTTCGTTGCCGCGCCAGAACCAGGCGTAGAGCACGATGAGCGAGAAAAACATGCCCGCAGGAATCGCCCAGGGCGTGAAGATGACGAACGTCATCGTGAGGCCGACCACGATTGCGAGCGCCAGTGGCCAGATGGAATCGGTCGCAAGTTCGTACCGATGCTCAGGCACCGCATCGATGACCGTGGTGTTCAACACTTCGCGTTTTTCCGTACTCAATCCAACCACGACTGGCTTTTCCTCCGGCGAATGCCACAGCGGCTCGGCATCAGAGACGCTCGGAAGATTGTAAAAATTATAGGCCGGCGGCGGAGACCCTGTTGCCCATTCCAAACTCGGCGCTAGCCATGGGTTCGCGTCGGTAAACGCACTGCGCCCTAGGGCAATCGCGACGTTGATGACGAACAGAAGAACGCTCACACCGATAATACCTGCCCCGATGGTGGCGAGCAGATTCAAATTTCCCCAGCCGGTCTCCGCCACGTATGTGTAAATGCGGCGAGTCATTCCGTGCAGTCCCAGGATGTGCATCGGGAAAAACGTGAGGTTGAACCCGGCGAACAGCGTCCAGAAATTCCATTTACCTAACGACTCATTCAGCATTCGCCCGGTCCACTTTGGAAACCAGTAGTAGAGCGCACCGAACAACGGAAAAACTGCGCCGCCAATTAGCACGTAATGGAAATGCGCGACCACGAAGTAGGTGTCGTGCATTTGCAAATCGAGCGGCACCGAGGCGAGCATTACGCCGGTCAGTCCGCCGAGCACGAACAGCAAAATGAATCCGCAAACGAAAAGAAGTGGCACTCGAAGCCTCGGGCGTCCGGTCCAAAGCGTGATGATCCAACAAAAGATTTGTATCCCGCTCGGGATCGCGATCATCATGCTCGCCGCGCTGAAGAAGCTTCGCCCGAGCAATGGAATCGGCGTTGCAAACATGTGGTGCACCCATAAGCCGAAACCGATGAATGCCGTCGCGATGAGCGAAAGCACCATCACCGGATAACCGAAAACGCGCCGGCCGGAAAACGTCTCAACAATCATCGATACCATTCCGGTCGCCGGGATGAAAATGATGTAAACCTCGGGATGGCCGAAGAACCAAAAGAGGTGTTGATACAGCAGCGAGTCGCCGCCTTCGGCCGCATTAAAGAAATGCGTGTTCACGTGCGCGAGCCGATCCATCGCCAGGTAGCCGCTTACCAGCATCACTGCCGGCATGGCGAAAATGATCATAAACGACGTGACCACCTGCGCCCACACGAAGAGCGGTATGCGATTCAGGGACATACCTGGGGCACGCTGCTTGAAAACCGTCGTGAGGGTCACGACTGCACCCGCCAAGGCAGAAATTTCCGTCAGCGTGATCATGTCGGCCCAGATGTCCACGCGGTGTCCCGGCGAATAGTCCGGACCAGATAGCGGGGTGTAAGCAAACCAGCCCGCATCCGCGCCAGCGTTTACGAGCAAACCGCCCCAGAGCAGCAAGCCTCCCGCGAGAAACGCGTAGTAGCCAAAAGCATTCAGGCGCGGGAAGGCCGCGTTGCGCGTCCCGACCATGAGCGGCACAAAGTAAAGCCCAAGACCTTCCATAATCGGCACCGCGAAGAGGAACATCATCGTCGTGCCGTGGACGGTGAAAAATTGGTTGTATAAGTCCGGGCCAAGAAAATGATTTTCCGGAAACGCGAGCTGAATGCGCATCGCTGCTGCCAGCAACCCGGCGAGCCCGAAGAAAATGAACGCCGTCACGATGTAGCGACGCCCGATGTCCTTGTGATTGGTGCTGCAAAGCCAGCCGATTAATCCAGGCGGTCGCGTCCAAAGCGCTGACAGCGCGCGCTCTGCCTGCTCGTTAGGCGCAGATAAACTTGAGACTGGCGCATGTGAGACGTTCATGATGACATCGTCTTCTCTGGGGAGCGCACGCGTCTCGCGTGCTGGTTTGGGCGTCGCGCCGAAACAATCTCTTTAACACGCGTCGCGTGACGCCGAGACGCAGACCCAGCAAAAGTTCGCGATCGCGAGGACGCGCTCGCCAGCACGCGAGACGCGTGCGCTCCCCAATCGAATTGCTCGCGGCGTGTCATTTCAAGCTCTCCAGATAATCCAGCAGCGAGTTGAGATCGTCGGAAGACAGCTGATTCGGCGGCATGCGAACTCCGGGCTTCAGCGCTGATGCATTCAAAATCCAGCCAGCCAAATAACCGCGGGTGTTCGGCAACTCGCCGGCTGCAATCATCTTTCGCCCGCCAATGTGCGTGAGATCGGGCCCAAGCGTCGCGCGCGCTTTGGTACCCTGAATCGTGTGACACATCACACATTGTGAGGCGAGAAAAACATCGCGACCGCGGCGTTGCGAATCCGACATCGGCTCAGGCGCGGATTTCTTTTGAGCCGCCAGCCAACTGCTGAATGCGTCAGGCGCTTCCGCGACGAAAACCAGTCGCATGTGTGCATGTTGTTCGCCGCAGTACTCGGCACATTGCCCGCGAAATTCCCCGGTGCGTCGGGCGGTGAACCATGTTGTGGTGGGATGCCCCGGGACGAGATCCTTTTTGCCGTGAATATTCGGAACCCAGAAGCTGTGGATGACGTCGCTGGATTGCAGCTCCAACTTCACCGGCTTTCCGACGGGTACGTGAATCTCGTTTGCAGTGGTCACGATCTCGCTCGGCTGCGGGTCCTGATATTCCACTTCCCACCACCATTGGTGTCCGGTTATTTTGATCGAAAGCGCCTTTGGGTCCGGCGTGGCGTAAATTGCGTTGCCGGTAAAGAAGTCGCAGATCAGGAGCGCGAACAAAATTAGCACCGTGATAACTACGAGCGTAGAGACCACTTTAGTCGCGCGGTTTTCGCTCGCTTGCGTCGGTTCCGGCAGGATCGGCGGCTGCGGATCGCCAGACGCGCGGCGAATGTTTCGCAGGATCGCGATGAACAGGAAAATCGCGACGAGCGCGAAAATCACGAGCGTCACCCAAAAGAACGTCCACCACAGATGCGCGATGTGCGCCGATTCGGATGCGGCAGGATTCAACGCTGATTGGAAATCTGCAGCGCTCATAAAGCTGTAGAGTCCGCCGTCTTCAGCGGAGTTGTTTGCGGGATCTCAGACCTTCTGCGCTGAGGACAGCGCACGCTACAGCAACTCGTGTTCATCATGGTTGCGGCTGCGAGGTGTTATGCGGCGTTCCTTCTGGAACCGAATTTGGCGGCGGCGCCCCTTTGATGTGATCGTCGCGCGCATTTGCGGCCCATTGATTTGTTAGGCCGCTCAGGCTGCGCACGTAAGCCACGATTTCCCAGAGTTGATCGTTCGAAATTTTGCCGCGGAACGACGGCATTCCGTTAGGCCGGCCTTCCACAATCGTCGCGTACACTTGCTGCGGCTCGTGTCCGTAGATCCATTTCTCGTCCATCAATGGCGGGCCCATCCCTCCGCCACCGTGCGCGTGACAACCAACGCAGTTGTACGCTTCGTAGAACCGCTTACCCTCGGCCATCATCCATGAGTTGTTTTCGTCCGGGTTCGACACGGACGGCGCTTTGTTATGCTGTGGGCCTGGAGCCAGATCGCTCACCTGCGGAAGCGACGCCTCTTCCGCGGAAGGCGGTTGAACCACGAGTGTCCGCTGCTCGCGTTCACAGCTCGAAAGCAGGACTGGGAGAAGAACAAGAAAAAAAAGAAAGCAGATATGCAGAAAGGTTTGGGTAGAGCGCCTCACTCCGTGCGCGCCGTACGGACGGCAACTCCGACGCATCGGAGTGCGTACCATCCGTTTTGTTTCGCTCTCCTGATTCATTTTGCTGACGTGAGCTGTGC
>Ga0209474_10004069_pt1 | contig 12678 bp, 12 predicted proteins | sample GraSoiAngelo_145_FD_185902 | JGI IMG/M metagenome (GOLD analysis project Ga0209474, IMG submission 185902) | Grasslands soil microbial communities from the Angelo Coastal Reserve, California, USA - 14_1009_05_20cm (SPAdes) (version 2) | ecosystem: Environmental > Terrestrial > Soil > Grasslands...
TCAAACCCGCTCCGAAGTGGCAGGTGCTCTCTGCTATCGGCGGCGCTTTGCTCGTGCATGGAATCGCGGTTGCACTTGCCTTCCACAAAGAACCGCCGCCAGTCGATACCTCCGATATCCCGACGGCTACAATCGAGGCTACGCTCGACCAGCCGCCTGCTGACGAGCCAACGCCGCCGCCGGAAGATGTTCCAGTTCCGGAAGCGCCGCCGCCGCCGGAAATCCAACCCGAATTCCACGAAGAACAAACGCCACCACCACAAAAGAATAAGCAGAAGGCTCAACCCATTAAGGCTCCTCAGGTGGTGGGCCCGCCTAAACCGCCAGGGATGATGACGGCCTCACAGGCGAAAGCCAGCGCCATCAGTGCTCCGCGGCCCGATTACCCCTACGAAGCGCGTAGTCGCAAAATTACCGGCAGCGGCGTCTGTGTCGTTACCGTTGATCCCGGAAGCGGAAGTGTCAGCGACGCTACCATGGCCCAAAGTATAGGGAATCCAATCCTCGATAACGCGGCTGTGAGCGCTTTCAGGCGCTGGCGATTTAAGCCGGGCACGGTTTCCAAGGTTAAAATACCAATCACGTTCACCATGACTGGCGCGTCCTATTAGCCGGCGAAAGATGTCTTAACTATGCATGTCGCTTCACCGATCCCAAAAAAGCGGGCGCGGATCGAAATCATTCCGCTCATTGACATCATGTTCTTTCTTCTTGCCAGTTTCATGATGGTGAGTCTGAGCCAGACTCACATGAAAGGGATTAAGGTAAATCTGCCCGCCCAGGGCGCACCCCCGACTACGGTTACGAAAGATTACGTCGCGATCCGCGTCTCACCCGGCAACGCGATTTTCTTCGATGGACAGTTTGTCCAGGATGATCAGGTTCTGCCGCGGCTTTTTCAACTGCACGCCGCAAATCCGAACATCAAGATCTCGATCAGTGCCGAAATGATGTCGACCCATGGCGACGTCATCGCGCTGCTGGATAAAGTCCGCCAAGTCGGCATCCAAAAAGTCGGGTATCAGATCCGGGCCGCGCCGCCGACAAGTCGTCAATAACCGATCGCGGCAGCGGTATCTTGCCGATGCTCCGAACCGCACTGGCAGCTTATGGGGTGGAAAGCCCACGTCACGTTTTCTCCTAAGATTTCTCCGGCTGGCGTGTTTATCTCACGAGGACGTGTGATGACAAACAACGCACTCATATACCGAAGGCCGTCGAAATGGCCGATCGCGGCAGCGCTCGCCGCGGCAGTTCTGATCCACTTCTCCGCAGTGGCAATCGTATTCCATCAGGAATTACCGGCAGCGGTGTCGCCGTCATCAGCTGTCAGCGGGCTGGCCGTGGATGCCATGATGGAGCAAAGCATCGGTAATCTATTTTTGGATAACTCCACCGTTTCCGCTTTCCGCCGCTGGCGTTTCAAATCAGGAACACCCCCGCGGGTTCGCATCCCGATCACTTTCGTGCTGACCGGCGCGTAGTATTAAAATACCGAACCAGTTCGGCCACCGCCTTCGCGCGATGACTGATCGCGTTTTTCGTTTCGGGCGGTAATTCGGCGAACGTCTCTTCAAATCCTTTTGGAATGAAGATTGGATCATAACCGAATCCATTTTCGCCCCGCGGAGATTTCGTGATTGTGCCGGCTACTTCACCCGCGAGCGTTGTTATCAGTTCCCCGTTTTTCGCTAGTGCGATGACGCAGCAGAACCGGGCCGACCGTTCCGTCGCGCCTTGCAATTCGCGCAACAGTTTTTCCACGTTGCGCAGATCGCTCGCGTTTTTTCCGCCATAGCGGGCCGAAAAAATTCCCGGCGCGCCATTCAGCGCGTCCACTTCGAGGCCGGAATCGTCCGCGATCACCATTTCATGCGGAAAAATTTTGGAGATGGCGATCGCTTTGATCACTGCGTTATCTTCAAAGGCGCGCCCGTTCTCACGGATTTCGGGGAGATCGCGCGTGCGCGTCAGGTCGCGGAGTGTAAAATTCGGGCCGAGCAGTTGCGTAAATTCGCGCGTCTTGTGTTGGTTGCGCGTTCCCAGGAGTAAATTCATCGCGCTCAAATTCGCGGTCATCCCTCGACTTCGCTCGGGATGACAATAATCTCAATCTCACATGAGCGCGCGCCGCAAACCTTATCCCTTCGACCGGTTCGAGCCGAAGTGGCAGCGTTTTTGGGACGAACGCCGGACATTTCACACCCCCAATCCGGGCGAGAAAAACTTCGATGGCTCCAAATCAAAGTTCTACGTCCTCGACATGTTCCCTTACCCGAGCGGCGCGGGGCTGCACGTCGGGCATCCCGAAGGTTACACCGCGACTGACATTGTGGCGCGCTACAAACGCATGCGCGGCTGCAACGTCCTTCATCCGATGGGCTGGGACGCATTCGGCCTGCCGGCGGAACAATATGCGATCAAGTCAGGACAACATCCCGCCATCACCACGCGCGAGAACATCGCCAAGTTTAAGACACAGCTAAAGCGCATCGGTTTCTCCTACGATTGGTCGCGCGAAATCAGCACAACCGATCCGAAATTCTATCGCTGGACGCAGTGGATTTTTCTCCAGATTTACAATTCCTGGCTCAACCCCGAGACAAAAAAGGCCGAGCCAATTTCGACTTATCGCGGCGACGATACGGATAGCGTTCGACTGGCGTACGTCGCGGAAGTTCCAGTGAACTGGTGTCCCGATCTCGGCACCGTCCTGGCGAATGAAGAAGTGATTGATGGCAAGAGCGAGGTCGGCGGTTTTCCCGTCGTTAGGCGACCGATGCGGCAATGGATGTTGCGCATCACCGCCTTCGCCGATCGGTTACTCCACGAACTCGAAGGACTCGACTGGCCGGCGGGAATTAAATTGCTGCAGCGAAATTGGATCGGAAAAAGCGAAGGCGCGGAAATCGATTTCAAGATCGACAAGCACGAACAAAAAATACGCGTGTTTACGACACGACCGGACACGCTTTATGGCGGAACGTTCCTGGTGCTCGCGCCGGAGCATTCACTGATCGATCTCATCGTGACCGAAGAGCAGTGGCCGGCGATACGCGAATATCGCGAGAAGACTGCACGCAAAAGCGATCTTGAACGAGCGGAACTTACGAAGGAAAAGACCGGCGTTTTTACCGGCGCCCACGCCATTAATCCAGCGAACGAACAGAAGATCCCGATCTGGATCGCTGATTATGTCCTGCTCGGTTATGGCACCGGCGCGATTGGGGGGGTGCCGGCTCACGACGAACGTGATTTGGAGTTCGCGAAGAAATTCGATCTACCGGTTGTCGAGGTTGTTCAGCCACTGAGTAACCAGTCGGCGTTTGGATTCGTCGGCGAAGGAATCGCCATCAATTCGCCGATTATCAATGGCCTGACGACGGCGGAAGCGAAAAAGAAAATCACAAGGTGGCTGGAGGAACGGGGTCAGGGCAAGGGCGCTATCAATTACAAGTTGCGGGACTGGCTTTTTTCGCGCCAGCGTTACTGGGGCGAACCGTTTCCGATCTTCTGGGAAAATGGCAGGCATCACTCGTTAAGCGAAAGCGAACTGCCGCTCGTTCCGCCGGGACTTGAAGATTACAAACCGACCGGCACCGGTGAACCGCCGCTGGCGAAAGCGAAAGATTGGATTCGCTACTCCGAGAAAGCGACGCGCGAGACCAACACCATGCCGCAATGGGCCGGTTCCTGTTGGTATTACCTGCGTTTCTGCGATCCGGTTAACGAGTCGCGGTTCGTCGGAGAAGAGGCCGAACGCTACTGGATGGGCGGAAAACAGGCGGGCGGGGTCGATCTTTACGTTGGCGGGACGGAGCACGCCGTGCTGCACCTTTTATATGCGCGCTTCTGGCACAAGGTGCTTTTTGATCTCGGCCACGTTTCGAAACCGGAGCCGTTCCAGCGTCTGGTGAACCAGGGAATAATCCTGGGCGAAGACAACCGCAAAATGTCGAAGCGCTGGGGCAATGTCATCGATCCACTCGATGTCATCGCCGAGTACGGCGCGGACGCCTTTCGCTGCTACGAAATGTTCATGGGCCCGCTCGAGCAGATGAAGCCGTGGAGCATGAAAGGCGTGGAAGGCCTCTCGCGTTTTCTCGCCCGCGTCTGGCGTTTGCTCATGGACGAAAATCAGGCGGGCGAATGGGGATTGTCCCCTCGCATTCAGGACGTCGCGCCCGACAAATCGCAGCTCAAGTTGGTTCACGCCACGATTAAGAAAGTGACCGAAGACGTCGAATCTCTCTCTTTCAACACTGCCATTTCGCAAATGATGGTTTTTGTCAACGCCTTCATCAACGCGCCGTCCGTTCCGGTTTCTGCAATACGAACGTTCCTGGTTTTGCTCAGCCCATTCGCGCCGCACATCGCGTCAGAGCTGTGGGAAAAAATGCGCGAGAAATTCGCCATTACGCCCGCTGACCTGACCGATCAATCTTGGCCGGAGCATGACGAAAGACTGCTCGTGGAAGACGAGGTCGAAATCATCGTGCAGGTAAACGGCAAAGTGCGCGATAGGTTCCGCGCACCGCTTGGGGCAAATGAAGAGGAATTGAAGGCGACCTCACTGGGGTTGCCGAAAATGCGGGACCTGCTCGCCGGCAAACAAATCGCGAAGGTCGTGGTTGTGCCGAACAAGCTTGTCAACCTCGTCACGAATTAGGTACTTGAATATTCCATGTGGAAGGAATTCAAAGAATTTGCAGTCAAAGGTAACGTCATCGACCTGGCGATAGGCGTCATCATCGGCGCAGCGTTCGGAAAAATTGTCAGCTCCATCGTGGAGGATCTTCTCATGCCGCCGTTGGGCAAAGTTCTCGGTAACCTTAACTTCGCCGATTACTATATCCCGCTCTTGGACAAGATCACACCAGGGATGTCGCTGGATGCGGCGAAGAAAGCCGGCTTCCCCGTATTTGCCTACGGCAATTTCATCACCGTCTTGATCAATTTCCTAATCGTCGCCTTCTGCATTTTTCTGGTGGTGAAAGCGATCAACAAATTGAAGCGCCCCAGCCCGTCGGCCGCGCCTGTAGCGAAAGATTGCCCGGCCTGCGCCATGTCAATCCCGATCAAGGCAACGCGTTGTCCGCATTGCACGAGTGATCTCGGGAGCGTCCGCGCCTAGGCGGATCGGCCCGATCTGCGAGCGATGGCGAAACAATTGTGACTCTGCCGTTCAAATTAGCATCGAGCAAGGGACTGCTCGATCCCCAACAATCCCTCTCGATCGACCAACAAGATTCGGTTCGGCGTACAAAGCCAGATCCGACCCTGTTCACGCTCTATCCAGTCGGTTCCTGGCGCCCACGGCGAAAACGCCGGCAAAATCCAGCAACCTGATTCCTGCACCAGCGCGGGAAATTTTAAACGCAACCCCGCCCCATCGTGCAAAGTCGCCGCCGGATGAAAATGCCCGATGATCTGGATGCGCCCATTTTGCTCTCGTTCGCAATCGCCGTGATGGAATTCGAACCGGTCCGTGGCGAAGGAATCGCGCAGATCCACTCTAAGGCGTTTGATTTGAGCGTCGTGATTGCCGGCAAGGAGAACTACGTCGCACTGTTCTCGCAGACGCGTGATCAACGGAAAGAATTCGCGGGCGCCGTTTTTATCATGAACGAGATCGCCCAGCAGAATCAGGGTGGCCGGATGATAATCGTGAAGCAATTGGCTTAATCGCGTTTCGATCGATTCCATTCCCCAAAGCGGGACGAGACGCCCGGCCACGCGCTGGCTTAGCTCGAAGCCAAAGTGTAAATCGGCAATAGCCAGCCAGTTTTCCCGTTCATGGAAAAGCGCCAGGCGCGAATCCAGGAGCACGCTTTCTGCTATTAAAGCCTGTGACTGTGAAAACGGGCGCATGGGCAGAGGGGCGGAAATTAGGGCTTGCCAGCTGCGGCTTCAACGCATATCCAGCGCGAATCCGATTACAAGCGACATCGTTGCGACTTGCTCTCGCATGTCTCATCGGTGCATTTCTCGCAAGTTGCGCGACCCAACCACCGGCGAACCGCAACAGCGCGAAATCGCATCGCATGAACGTGCGCACGACGGCGTATTGTGTCCACGAGCGGGGCGGCGGCGGACGACGCAACGCGGTCGGCGAATATCTTTCGGGCCGAATTGTTCGGAGCGCTGCTTCTGATTGGTCGCGCTTCCCGCTCGGAACCCGCTTCAAAATCGTCGAGACCGCCGAGGAGTACGTGATTGATGACTACGGCACCGCTTTGGTCGGTACCAATACGATTGATCTGTACAAACCGTCGCGGTTGGAAATGAAACGCTGGGGCGTGCGCCACGTGGATATCGATATTTTGCAATGGGGTTCGGAAGAACAGAGCATCAAAGTTCTCACACCGCGGGCGAAGCATACCACCCCACGCCGGATGTTGATCGCACTGGCGAGCAAGAAAAAATCATCGCAACTCGCAGATCGCGAACTTTAATTCTGCCGCCGAGATTGGCAGAATCGCACCGCGATGAAAATTCTCGTTGTCGGCGGCGCCGGTTACATCGGTAGCATTTGCGCGGAGGTTTTGCTCGATCAAAAGCACGACGTCGCCATTTTCGATAACCTAAGTGAGGGACATCGTCACGCCGTAGATCCACGGGCAGAATTTATCGAGGGCGATCTGGCCGATAGAGAGGCGACGGCCGATGCTCTGGCGCGGTTGCGACCAGAGGCGGTGATGCATTTCGCCGCCAATGCGCTGGTGGCCGAGTCGATGCAGAATCCATCGAAGTATTTTCGCAATAACATCGCAAACGGCCTCAACCTTCTCGATGCCATGATTGCAGCGGAGGTGAGATCGCTCGTTTTCTCCTCCACCTGCGCGACCTTCGGTCCGCCGGAACGTCTGCCGATCGATGAAGAAACGCCGCAGCGCCCGATCAATCCCTATGGCGAGTCTAAACTGGCATTCGAGAAAATTCTCCGCTGGTACGATGCCATTCACGGGCTCCGGTTTGTGTCGCTTCGTTACTTCAATGCCGCCGGTGCATCAGAAAAGTTCGGGGAGGATCACCGCTTGGAGACGCATTTGATTCCAAACGTGCTCAAGGTCGCGTTAGGACAAAAACCGTATGTCGAAATTTTCGGGACGGATTACGAAACGCCCGACGGCACCTGCATTCGCGATTACATTCACATTATCGATCTGGCCCACGCTCACATCCTCGCGCTCGAGGCTCCGGCCAGCGCTTTTTACAATCTCGGCACTGGCGGCGGCTCGAGCGTGCGCGAAGTGATTGTGAGTTGTCGCAAAATCACCGGGCAGCCCATTCCGGTTATGGAAAAACCCCGGCGCCCGGGCGATCCGCCGCGCCTGATCGCGTCATCCGAAAAAATTAAACGTGAGCTCGGCTGGCGCCCGCAATTCCAGACTCTCGATGCCATTGTCGATAGCGCATGGAAATGGCATCAAAAATTTCCGAACGGTTACGAAGATTGACGCGCTGACCTGGGGAGCGCAGGCTGCCAGCCTGCTCTTTTCGGCCGCTGGCCGAAAAGCTTCTGCGAAAATCGATCGTTAAAGTCGACCTTTTCTCGCCGGCAAGCTGCCGACGCCTGCAGGCTAGCAGCCTGCGCTCCCCAGAATCTAACGCGCAGCGACGTAACAAAAAAAGGCGCCCGCTGGCGAACCAGCGGGCGCATAATTCTAATGTGGTTTGTCGCTGATTAAGGCTTTGTTGTTGTGGTGGTCGTGGTTTCTTTTTTCTCGATCACCTCGCTGACCGGCTTCGTCAGTACGACCTTGCGAACGACCATGCGGTCACCTTCATTCACGTAATAGACGGTCGCGGGCATGTCCGGACGAACTGCCGACCATTCCACCGTTCTGCCCGTCGGATCCACGAGGGTGGTGCTCTTGGTGTAATAATATTTCACCGGCTCCGCCGTCGTGGAGGTGCGGAAACTGATGTAGTCTGAGGCCGGCGCGGCCGCGATTGTTCCAACACTCGTGGTCGTAGTTGATTGGGTCGTCGTCGTGCCCGTCACCGGGTCGGTCGATTTTGTGATGGTGGTGGTTTCTTGCGCCACCGCCGTGGTCAAAGCCAACGCGCTGATTGCTCCGATTGCCAACATTTTGCTTAATCTGTTGTCTTTCATGTTTGTCCTTTGCTTTGTTAAACGGATGCTCCCCGTCGTGATTAACTTTGACTGCTTCTGGACGGGTCTTATTCAACCGCAAAGAAGGTTCGTAGATTCAGAGGTCAGTGGACGCATCTCCAGGCGTTACGCCCCAATGATTTCCTTTCGTTTTTGAACCTGTATGCAACCCCTTACCGGATTCCGCGATTTTCTTCCCGCTTCCTGCGCGGAACGAAATTACATCTTCGCGAAATGGCGCGAGGTCGCAGGCCGTTACGGCTTCGTGGAATTCGACGGACCAGTGCTGGAAGAGCTTGATCTCTACAAAAGGAAATCAGGCGAGGAGATCGTCCGGCAATTGTACGAATTCGTTGACAAAGGAGAGCGTGCCGTGGCGCTGCGGCCTGAAATGACCCCCACCCTGGCGCGGATCGTCGCGGCGGAACACCGGCAATTCCGCAAGCCGTTGAAATGGTTCTCGATTCCGCAGGTGTTTCGTTATGAGCGCCCGCAACGGGGACGTTTGCGCGAGCATTTCCAGCTCAACTGCGACATCGTCGGCGAAGAATCCGCCGAAGCAGACGCAGAATTGATCGCGCTTACCATCGATGTCGTGCGCATCTTTGGTTTTACCTCGCAGGATTTCGTTGTGCGCATTAGCGACCGGGAGTTTTGGACGGAATTACTCAAGCTCGAGAAAGTGCCGCCTGATCGCTGGGAAGAAATGTTGCAGACGATCGATAAATCGGAGCGCGAGCCGCGCGAAAAAACCGAGGAACGACTCGGGAAATTAGCGGGACCGGTCTTCGAGATTTTCGAAAAAGGCGGCGAAAGCGCGAAGCTCAATAACATAATGGAAAGCCTGCGGCTGCGCGGTCTCGCCGATTTTGCCAAAATTGATGTCCGCATCGTCCGGGGTCTCGCCTATTACACTGGAATCGTTTTCGAAGTCTTTGATCGCGCAGGCAAGTTTCGTGCAATTGCCGGCGGCGGGCGATACGACCAACTGATTGCACAACTAAGCGACAACGCCGTTTCCATGCCCGCGCTGGGCTTCGCCATCGGCGACGTCGTCCTCGGTGAAATGATTCGCAGCCACGGTGCTGCTCGCGCGCAAATGGAAAAAACGATTGAGACCGAACGCGCGATCGAGATTTATGTGGTCATCGCGAAAGAAGAACAGCGTGGAAATGCCATTGCCATGATGCAGCAACTGCGCGATCGCGGATACCGTGTCCATTACTCCTTGGCGGCGGCGAAAGTAGCGCGCCAATTCCGGTTGGCCGAGCAAAGCGGCGCGCGCCTGGCCGTCGTTTTCGGCGACGAATGGCCGCAAGTGGGAGTGAAAGATCTCGTCAGCGGCGAGCAACGGTCGGTCGCACACGAAGAATTATTTGCGCGACTCGCTACCTTCCCGACTTTGTCATCCCGAGCGTAAGTCGAGGGATCCCGCGGTGATTCCTTAAAGGTCGCATAACGAGATTCCTCGACTTCGCTCGGAATGACAGAACAAATGTACCGCACCCATCACTGCAACGAACTGCGCAAAACCGATATCGGCCGTGAGGTCAAACTGGCCGGCTGGGTGGCGGTGCGGCGCGATCATGGCGGCGTCATTTTCATCGATCTGCGCGATCGCGAAGGATTAACTCAGGTGGTTTTTCGCCCCGAAGAAAACGCCGAGGTAGCAAAGCAATCCCACAGCTTGCGTACAGAAGATGTCATTCAAGTTTGCGGAAAAGTCGCGCCGCGTCTGCCCGGAACCGAAAACCCAAAGCTGGCGACCGGCGACATCGAAGTGCTCCCGCAATCGCTTGTGATTTTGAATCGCGCCGAGAATCTGCCGTTTCAGCTTGATGCCGAGTTAAGCAATGAAGATCTCGAGCTGACCTATCGCTATTTCGATCTGCGTCGCCCGCGCCTCGCCCGCAATTTGCAAACCCGGCACCGCGTCACCCAGGCAACGCGACAGTTTCTCGACTCGCAGGGATTCGTCGAAATCGAGACGCCGATTTTGAGCAAAAGCACACCGGAAGGCGCCCGCGATTTCCTTGTCCCCAGCCGGTTATTGCCTGGAAAATTTTACGCGCTGCCGCAGGCGCCGCAACAATACAAACAACTGCTCATGGTCGCCGGAATGGAAAAATATTTCCAGATCGCGAAAGCATTTCGCGATGAGGATTTGCGGGCCGATCGCCAGCCGGAATTCACCCAAATCGACATTGAAGCGTCCTTCGTCACACCTAACGACATTTATGCACTGACCGAGGGAATGCTGGCGGCAATTTTTAAGGCCGCGCACGGGATCGAAATCCCGACGCCATTCCCGCGGCTGACGTATCGCGAAGCGATCGATACTTTTGGCAGCGACAAACCGGATCGCCGTTTCAACATGAAACTTATCGATCTCGGAGACGTCTTTCGCAGCAGCCAGTTCAAGGTTTTCCAGAGAGCGCTGGGTGAGGGCGGCGTGGTCAAGGCGATCAACGCGAAAAATTTTGCCGGCATCACCATCGGTCAGGTGGATGACCTGACCGCGATTGCGAAAACGTTCGGCGCGAAAGGACTCGCCTTCATCAAGGTGGAGAACGGGGAATGGAAATCGCCCATCGTGAAATTCTTTTCCGAAGCGGAGAAGGAATCGGTGCGCACGAAATTACAGATTGAAGAAGGTGATTGTATTTTTTTTGCCGCCGGCAAATGGGAGATCGCCTGCGAAGTGCTTGGCCGAATTCGATTGCGCATATCGGAAATCCAAGGTTTGACTTCTATTAAGCGCCAGGCCGGCTCGGACAACCGACCGTCCGGCCCGGACCTCGATTTTCTTTGGGTCACAGATTTTCCGCTGATGCAATGGAGCGCCGAGGAAAATAAATGGAACGCGGTGCATCATCCCTTCACCCGACCGAAAGCGGAAGATCTTCCGTTGCTCGAGCAAAAAACATTCGGCGAAATGCGCGCCGATGCCTATGACATTGTGTTAAACGGTGTCGAAATCGGCGGCGGCAGCATCCGAATTCATGAGCCGGAGTTACAGGCAAAAATGTTCGAAGCATTGGGGGTAAGCGCGGAAGATCAGCAGGCAAAATTTGGTCATTTGCTGCGCGCATTTCGCCTTGGCGCACCGCCGCACGGAGGCATCGCTCTGGGTCTCGATCGCCTCGTCATGCTGATCTGCGGCGAAGAATCCATCCGCGATGTGATGGCGTTCCCAAAAAATAATCGCGGCCAGGAACTGATGACACAGTCGCCCGCCGAGGTCGATCCCAAGCAACTACGCGAGTTGGGAATTCGATTAGCAACCGAAAAGAAGTAGCGATCGAGCTCGCTTAGAAGCGGCACACGTCGCTCAATATCCCAAGGCCTTTTTGCGCTCCGCGGCCGTCGGCAGCGGGTCCTTGCGGATTGTGATTGCCTCCGCGCCCGAGTCTTTCAGCTGGTGAGCCTGAACCGCGTTGAACTCCATATCTTTGGTGAATTCCGGCGGAAGGTCCGCCTCCGCATAAATGGCGTGCACCGGGCATACGTCCACACACGCCATGCAATCAATGCAATCCTCCGGGTGAATAACCACCTGGTTCTCTAGTTCATAGAAACAGGCGACAGGACACACCTCTACACAGTCGGTGAACTTGCATCCGCTACATTTGTCAGTCACAACGTGAGGCATGGGATAATGTCGTTGAGGGTTGCGCGAAGGAAATACTATTAACCCTCAACTAATTCACTGGTGCTCGCCTGGTCAAATCTTGTCTCAATATCAGACTAAACTCCTGCCGGGTGATGTTCGCGGGTGGTGCGGAACAAAATCGCCACGAAAAAGGTAACAATGGTGCCGAAGCAGATCCACCACGGAAATTCCAGGACGGGCAACCATTCCGGTTGGGAATAGAGCTGACTCCCGAATATTTTGGCCAGATTGTTGGGAAGTCCGCTCAAAATCGTGACCACGATAAAGCCGGCAATCATGGCAATGAAATTGCCGTGATCGTTCCCGCGCGTTTTCGTCAGCATGCCGGCGAGAAAAATTCCGAGAACGGAGCCGTAAGTGTAACCATAAATCCCGAGCACAATCGGAATGATGCGCACAGTCGGCCGGACGATGACAAAGTAAGAGGTAGTCGAGGCAACGACGATCATCAGAATCGAAAACCCGACTGTAGCCCAACGGACTGCGCGCAGACTATCTACACCGTTGGCGCCTGGGCGAATGTAGGTGACGTACCAATCGCGGGTAAAACTAGTAGCCAGCGCGTTGAGCGCAGTGCTAAGCGAACCCATGGCGGTCGCGAAAATCCCGGCGAGCAACAGTCCGCGCAGGCCCACCGGCATTTCATAAAGGATGTAGTGACAAAAAATTTCGTTCGGCGTCTTCGGTACTACATGGTCCTGATGGGTTTGATAAAAAACCCAGAGCAGGACGCCGATGCTGAGAAAGGTGAATGCGATCGGAATATCGGCCAGCCCCGACATGATGAGCGAACGCCGGCTCCGGCGCACATCGGGCGCGGTCAACATCCGTTGCACCATGTCCTGGTCCGTGCCGTGCGTTGACATGGTCATAAAAGTGGAGCCGA
>Ga0209474_10004072_pt1 | contig 12675 bp, 15 predicted proteins | sample GraSoiAngelo_145_FD_185902 | JGI IMG/M metagenome (GOLD analysis project Ga0209474, IMG submission 185902) | Grasslands soil microbial communities from the Angelo Coastal Reserve, California, USA - 14_1009_05_20cm (SPAdes) (version 2) | ecosystem: Environmental > Terrestrial > Soil > Grasslands...
GCGGAGGATTTTGAGTCCTCTGCGTCTGCCAGTTCCGCCACCTCGGCGCGCCGCGCAGCGTAGCCGCTTCGCGCGGCACCCGCCAGCACGGCGCCGTCTGGCTCACCCACCAGTCGCGTGCTACACATCTGGGCGCTCCCAATGGCGTTCCCGCATCGGCTTCGACGGGACGACGCCGAGATCCTGGTGAACCTGAACGCGCGCGTCCCGAAGCACCTCTGGCGGCGCGTGCGCCTGCAGTGCTTGCGAGAGGAGTGCCTCCTGCGCAGCTTCATCACCGAGGCGCTGCGCGAGTACCTGCGCGAGCGCCAGGTGCGGCGCGCCTGACGGCTACGGGCTCGCGGGCGCGCTCCCCTGGCCCCGGCGGTCGACCGCCAGCGCGGGGGGCACCACCGCGGGCGCGGGCCGCGCGCGGATCTTGCGGACGGCTTCCGCCGCCAGGCTGCGGAGGAGCGGGTCCTGCCCGTCCTTGGCCAGGGCCTCGAGCGAAGGCAGGGCGGCCGGATCACCGATGTCGCCGAGCGCGAAGATCGCGTTGCCGCGCACCGCAGGGTCGATGTCGCGCGAGAGGAAGTCCATGATCGGCCCGGTCGCACGCCGGTCGCCGATCTTGCCGAGGCTGGCGAGGATGCGCCGCTTGGTGCCGAGGTCGGTGTCGCGCATGAAGAGCTGCTGGACGAGGAGCGGAGTGGCGTCCTTGGCCTGGACGTGGCCCAGTGCGTCGATCGCCTTGATGCGCACGCGCATGTCGAGGTCACTCGCGGCCGCGACCAGGGCCTCGGTCGCCTTCGGATCGTCCATCTGCCCCAGGGTGCGGATGGCGTCGAGGCGCTCCTCGACGTCCTCGCTCTTGAGCTTGCGCACGCTGTCGCTCAGCTTCTGGCTGTTCTCCGGCTTGCGGTAGCGGTCGCGAAGGTGGGCCCGAGGACTGTCCTCCTGGCCGAAGGGTACGATGCTGTCCTGCGCGAACGCGAACGCCGGCAGGACGACGGTAGCGAGCGCGAGCCGGGCGCTCAGCCGCGCGCGGGACGACATCGCGCGGAGTCTCGCCCAGGGCGGCGCGGATTGCAACCGGCGGCGGCCGGTCGCGCAGAATTCTCTTCCGCCCGCCGGAGGTTCTTGCTAGGGAAGGCAGGTGGCGATGGAACGGGCGATGACCGGCCGGCGAGCGGCCCTGGACGGCCTCGCGCGCATCCTCGACGCGGGGGCGCCCGAGGAGCTGTTCACCGGCCCGGAGAGGGAGGCGCACTCTCTCTACGGGCTTCTCGTGGATACGGCCCGGGCGCGTGCGTCGGCGCACTACTGGGAGATCTGCCGCACGGCGCGCCGCCGGGGCGTGACGCCCGAGTACGTGGTGGATCGCGCCGCGGTCCTGCTCGCCACCATCAAGGAGCGGCGGCGGACGGACCTCTACCGCATCCTGGGCGTGCCCCCCCTGTCCTCCGGGGAGACCATCCGCGAGCACTGGCTCGAGCTCGCCAAGCAGCATCACCCGGACGCCGGCGGCGACGGCGCGCGCTTCCGCCAGGCGCAGCAGGCGTACGAGATCCTGCGCGATCCGACACGCCGGGCCGAGTACGAGCGCTTCTGGCTGCGGGCGCTCGGCCCCTTCGAGCGCGTGGCGCCGCGCGAGGACCTCCCCCCGCTCGAGGTGATGGCGGCCACGGCCCGCGCTGCGCGGCATCCGGTGGTGGAGGGGCCGCCGCCCCCGGCCGCCCCGGAGCCCCCGCCGCCCGTCGCGGAGCTCGCCGGCGCGAGCGGGCTGCTCACGCGCGTCGCGGCCCTGCTCGCACCCGTGGGCGCCGACGAGATCGAGCGCCTGCGCGCCGAGCTGGCCGGCGCAGTCGCCGACCTCGAGCGCGTGCGCGATCAGCTCCGCACGCTGGCGAGCCTCAAGCACGCCCTCGAGGCATAGGAGCCGCGAGCGCCAGGCGCGGCGGCTCGGCCGCCGGCGTCTCGCGGCGCGCGAGCGCCGCCTCCCAGGGCGCGGTCGCGGCCAGCAGGCCGGCCACGTCGAGCGCCGGCAGCGCCGTCGTGGGCACGCTCGCCAGGCGGCTCCGCCCCTCGGCGAGGAGGCTCCGTGCCCCGCGCCGGTTCCCGTGCGCGAGATGATGATAGGCGACCGCGATCTGGATCACGCCCTGGAGCGCCTGCCGCTCCGTGCCGGCCGCCGTCTTCCACACCGCCTCGAGCACCTCGTGCACCTCGAAGAAGAGCCCCTCGTTCCAGAGCGCGGCGGCGACCCGGCAGGCGCGCACGACGCCGGCGCCGGGCGGGCCGCGCCGAAAGGCGGCGGCGGCTCGCAGCGCGCGCCTCGCGTGCGCGGCCACCGCCGCCGCGTGCGGCGCATGCACGGGGAGGAGCGCGCGCCCGCCCGGATCGATCAGATGCACGGCCGCGAGGCGCGCCGCGGCTGCGGGAGGCGGCGCGTCGGCGGGCGCGGCGAGCCAGCCGAGCGCGGCGCCAGCCGCGTCGTCCTCGCAGGCGGCGAGCCCCAGCTCCGCGAGCGCGTTGCGCAGCGGGAGCGGAAACCCGGGCGTGGCCACGCGCGTATCTCCCCTGTCCTCGGCGTCCCCGGTGTGCTACCAGGCCGGCGTCGTGGGTCCTGTCTACACCGCGCACGTCACCGTCCGCCACGATGAGCTCGACCGCTTCGGGCGCCTCCACCCGGCGGTGTACCTCCGCTACCTGGCGCACGCCGCGGTCGAGGCGAGCGCGGCGGCCGGCTACGACGCGGCCTGGTACGCCCGCGCCGGCGGGATGTGGCTCGTTCGCCGCTCGACGCTCGCGGTGACCCGTCCCGCCCGGGCGGGGGAGCGCCTCGCCATCCGCACCTGGGTGGAGGACTTCCGGCGCGTGCGCTCGCACCGCCGCTATGCGGTGCACGGCGCCGACGGCGCTCCCGTCCTCGAAGCGCTCACCGACTGGGTCTACGTCGACGTGGAGAGCGGGCGGCCGCGCCGCGTGCCGCGCGAGCTGGAGACAGCCTTCGGCTTTGCGGCGGGCAACGGGAGCGAACGCGAGGCGTGGAGCGCGCCGCCGGCGCCGTCGGCGCCGGCGCTCGGCACGCACCGTGTGCGCGCCTGCGAGGTGGACTCGATCGGGCACGTCAACAACGCCGTCTACCTCGAGGTCGCGACCCAGGCGGTGCTGGACGCGATCGAGGACGCGGGCTGGTCGCTCGACCGCATGCTCGCGGCGGGCAGCGTGCCCCTCCTCGCGCGCGCCGACCTCGAGTACCTCGAGGGCGCGCGCTACGGTGACCGGCTCGCGATCGCGACCTGGTTCGCCTGGGCGCCCGCCGCGCTCGATGCGCACCAGCAGATCGCGCGCGCGAGCGGCGAGCGGCCGCTCGTGCGGGTGAGCACGCGCTGGCGCTGGGTCGCCGCGGCGGGCGGCGAGCCGCTTGCCGCGCCGGACGGCGTGCGCGCGGCGCTCGGGCCGCTGCTCGCAGCCTAGCGATGGCGGGCACGACGGCGCTCGCGGGCCGCGTGGCCGTGGTCACCGGGGCGTCGTCCGGCATCGGCCGCGCAGTGGCCCACGAGCTGGCCGCCGCCGGCGTGCGCGTGGTGCTCGCCGCCCGCCGCGCCGGGCGGCTCACGGAGGCCGTGGCGGCGATCCGCGCCTCCGGCGGCGAGGCGGAAGCCGTCGTCACCGACCTGCGCGACGAGACGCAGGTCGAGCGGCTCATCGAGGGCGCCGCCGCCCGCCACGGGCGCCTCGACGCGCTCATCAACAATGCGGCGGTCGGGCACATCCGCCCCGTCGCCGAGGGCCGCAGCGAGGAGTGGCGCGCCGTCCTCGAGACCAACGTCCTCGGCACACTGGTCGCCTGCCGCGCGGCGCTCCGCCACATGCTGCCGCGCGGCGCGGGCGACATCGTGAACATCACCTCGGCCTCGGCGCACGAGGCCTGGCCGTACCTCGCCGCCTACTCGGCCTCCAAGGCGGCGGTCCACACGCTCTCGCGTGCGCTGCGCGCGGAGGTGGCGGCGCAGGGCATCCGCGTGATGACGATCGAGATCCACAACGTGGCGACCGAGTTCGCATCCAACTTCGATCCGGCGCTCCTCCCGGCGGCGACGGAGCGCTGGAAGGAGCTCGGGCTCCTGAACCCCCACACGCCACTGCTGGCGCCCGAGGACGTGGCCCGCGCGGTCGCCTTCCAGCTCGCTCAGCCCGCGCACGCGAGCGTCCACCACCTCACCCTGCGCTCGCGCGCGAACTAGGCGGCTGGCGCGGGGCCGCCATCGCCGGCTACGATGCGCGCGCGAGGGGCGCGCCGAGGAGCGCGCGGCAGCGGGCGAGCCAGCGGAGATGCGCCTCCGCCTGGCCGAGCGCGGCCTCGTGAGCGAGCCGCCGGGTAACCGACGCGCCGGGCCGAGCGGCCTCCTCGCGGACGAGCGAGAGGTAGCGGTGATACTCGATCTCCTGTCGCTCGAGCTGGGCCAGGACCGCGGCGTGCCCGCCACGCTCGGCGGCCAGCAGGCGGACCAAGATCTCGTCGCGCAGGGGCGCCGGCCAGGCCGGACGCCGGGTGAGCCAGGTGCCGAGCGCCCGCTCGCCGCGCGGGGTCAGGCGGAAGATGCGCCGCGCGCGCGAGCCCGCGCCCTCGTCACGCCGCACGACGAGCCCCCGCCGCTCGAGCTCGTGGAGGAGCTGGTAGACCTGGCCGATGTTGGGATGCCAGAAGGGCCCGATCCGCCGGTTGAAGCGCTTCAAGAGCTCGTAGCCGTGTGCTTCACCTTCGCCGAGCAGCGCCAGCAGCGCGTACCGCAAGTGCATGTCCCGCCCTCCCTGCGCGAGCTGGGAAGCGAGCCGCGTGCCAGGAGCGGGCGCGCGCGGATCCTGCGTGCGCGGCGCGCGCCCGTCAGCCGAGGTTGACGGGCGCGCGCTCTCCGCGCGGCGGATGCTGCGTCCGGCCCGTGGACGGCCGTTCACACGGCCCGCGGGTCCTCGGCACGGCGCGTCCTCGCGCGCGGGTGGCGACGCGCGACCTCCTCACAGACGACTGCGCCGCCGACACGGGCGACGAATGTGGACATGCGGCGCAACGGCTCAGCGAGCGGAACCGCCCGGCTCCTCCTCGTCGTCCAGCCCGGACTCCTCCTCGCTCGCTTCGCTCGGGACGGTGCCCGGAGGGGGTGTGATGCCGACCGCCTGACTCCAGTCGATATCGTCGTCGACCCCCTCCGCCGCCTTCTCGCGCCGCTCTCGCTTGCGAGCCTCCTTGGCCTCGTGCTTGGCCTTGCGCTGGAGCTCCTTGGATCGCTTGTTGGAGCGGAATCGCGCCATGGCCGTTTATTACCAGGCGATTCTGGGCGAGTCCACGGCGCATCCGCGACACTTGACTCGGCGCGGAGCGCATGCGAGCGCGATGCCGTGTCTCTGCCGGGGCGCGCCGAGCTGCTCGCGCTGATGGACGCGAACATGGTCGCCGTCTACGCCGCCGACACGCGCGCGACGCCGGGCGGCGCGGTCGCGGAGACGCCCGGCTTCGTCATGTGCCGCACGCCGCACGGCACGGTCGCGACCAACATGGCGATCGTCACGGGCCGGATCGACGCCCCGACCATCCGGGCACGGACGCGCGCCTTCTACGGCCCGACCGGGAGCCCCTTCTCGGTGTGGACGCGCGAGCACGCCGACCGAGGGCTCGAGGCCGAGCTGGGTGCGCTCGGCTTCCACCCCATCCACCGCGAGCCCGGCATGACGTTCCTCCCGGGCGCCGGGCGCCCCGCGCCGCCCCCGCCCGAGGTCACCATCCGTCCCGTGACCGACGACGCCGGCCGCGCGGGCTACGCCCGCGTCATGACCCGGGCCTTCGCGGTCTACGGCGCCCCCGAGGCGTCGACCGCCGAGCACTTCGCGAGCCTCGCCGGCGTCGTGGGGCCGACGACCCAGGCCTACCTCGCCTACCGGGACGGACGCGCGCTCGCGGGCGCCATGCTCTACATGGCGCACGGCGTGGGTGGCATCGGATGGGTCGGCACCTTGCCCGAGGAGTTCGGGCGCGGCTACGGCCGGGCGGTCACCTGGGCGGTGATCGCGGAGGGGCTGCGTCGTGGCGCGCGCTTCATGAGCCTCCAGGCCTCGCCCATGGGCGAGCCGATGTACCGCCGCATGGGCTTCACGACCCCGACGCACTACCGCTGGTTCCTGGCCACGACGTGAAGGCCGCGTCACCCAGCATCCCTCGTGTCCGAGAGGCGGAACCGTCGACGAGCGTCAGTGGGTGCCGCGCGGAAGCCCAGAGACGACGAGGCGACCGTCGAGCCGCCGTGAGCATCCCGCCCGCGCTCCCTCGAGGCGGCGGCCGGCTCGTCGAACGCTGTTCACTTCGAGCCCGCCCAGGGCTGTGGATTCATCCCGAAGGGCCCGTTACATAGGCAGTCGTGCGGCATGTTCTCGGGGACCAACTCTGGAGGGTGGGAGATTCGCCGGTGAGGGCGGCGCGCGCCGATCACCGCGCGTGCGCGCCGAGCGACCTCCACCGGATGCTGCTCGACGTATTGCACGCCACCGCCTCACATCGGGATCTGCAGAGCCTCCTGTGTGATCTGGCCGGCCTTCTTCGCCGGGTCGCCCGCTTCGACCGGCTCGCGATCGTGCTCCACGATCCGGAGCGCGACCTCATGCGCCTTCACACCATCGTCTCACTCGAGCCGACCTTCACTACCGACCTCGAGCTGCCCGTGCCCGAGTCCCCCGCGGGCCTCGTCTGGCAGACGCAACGGCCGTTCGTCGTGCCGCGCATCGACGCCGAGACGCGCTTCCCCGAGGCCCGCCGGATCCTGCGCGCCGAGGGCATGCGCTCGTTCTGCATCCTCCCTCTCACGACGCCGCTCCGCCGTCTCGGCGGGCTCAGCTTCGCGAGCCAGGACGAGGATGCCTTCTCCGAAGCCGACGTCGAGGTCCTGCAGGAGCTCACGAGCCAGGTGGCACTGGCCGTCGACAACACGCTCCACCACGAGGCCGCTCATCGGGCGCAACAGGAGCTGGCACGCAAACGTGACCGCCTCCAGTTGCTCCTCGAGGTCAACAACGCGCTCGTCTCGAATCTGGACCGGCGCGCTCTGTTCAGCGCGATCTCCAACTGCCTCCGGCGCGTCGTCGCTCACGATTACACGAGCCTGGCGGTCTACAACGGCGAGCGGAACGCGTTCGACATGTGGGCGATCGAGTTCGCGGGGAAGGGGCTCATCAAGGAGCACATGTTCGTCCCGGTGGAGGGGTCGCCGGCGGGCAGGGCGTTCACGACGGGCGAGCCCGCGCGGTTCGGGCGAGCCGATCTCGCGGCACTAGACTCCGATGTCGGGCGTCTGCTGCTCGCCGAAGGCATCCAGTCGATGTGTTGCGTGCCGCTCACCGTGCACGACCGCCGGCTGGGAACGCTCAGCATCGGCCGGGTCGGCGGCGAGCCGTTCACCGACTGTGACGCGGAGCTCCTCGCCTCGGTGGCGAACCAGGTCGCCTTCTCGGTCGAGAACGCGCTCGCGTTCCAGGAGATCGCCGAGCTCAAGGACAAGCTCGTGGCGGAGAAGGTCTACCTCCAGGACGAGATCCGCACCGAGTACAACTTCGAGGAGATCATCGGCCAGTCGTCGGCGCTGAAGCGCGCGCTGCACGAGGTGGAGACCGTCGCGCCGACCGACTCCGCCGTCCTCGTTTGCGGCGAGACGGGTACGGGCAAGGAGCTGATCGCCCGCGCCATTCACGAGCTCAGCCGGCGTCGCGAGCGGACGTTCGTGAAGCTCAACTGCGCGGCCATCCCGACGGGCCTGCTCGAAAGCGAGCTCTTCGGCCACGAGCGTGGCGCCTTCACGGGCGCGATCGCGCAACGGGTCGGGCGGTTCGAGCTGGCCGACGGGGGGACGCTCTTCCTCGACGAGGTCGGCGACATCCCGCTCGAGCTGCAGCCGAAGCTCCTCCGCGTGCTCCAGGAGCAGGAGTTCGAGCGTCTCGGCAGCACGCGCACCAAACGCGTCGACGTCCGATTGGTCGCGGCTACGAACCAAAACCTCGAAGAGATGGTCGCGGCGGGGACGTTCCGGAACGATCTGTACTACCGCCTCAATGTCTTTCCGATCATGCTTCCACCGCTCCGCGAGCGGCCGGAGGACATTCCGCCGCTCGTGCGGTACTTCGTGCAGAAATTCGCGCGTCGCATGAACAAGCGCATCGAGACCATCCCCGCAGACGCCATGACGGCGCTCTCACGGTATAGCTGGCCGGGAAACGTGCGGGAGCTCGAGAACGCGGTCGAGCGCGCCGTCATCCTGACGACGGGGCTCGCCCTTCGCGTACCCGTGTCGGAGTTCCGCGATCGCGCCCTCGCGCCGTCTGCCGGCGCTGCAACGCTCGAGGCGACGGAGCGCGAGGCGATTCTCCGCGCGCTGCACGAGAGCAACTGGGTGCTGGGAGGTCCGCAGGGGGCCGCCACCCGCCTGGGTCTCAAGCGCACCACGCTTCAATCGCGGATACAGAAGCTCGGTATCGATCGGCCCAGGGCGTGAGCCGACTGCCGACATGTCGGCAACCTCCGTCGGACGCCCGCCGCGGTTGACCGTCACCGCGCGGCTCGGAATCCTGCCCTCGGCGTCACGGGCGCGGCACGGCCTATGCGGGTCGCCACGCGACGACCGTGTCGTAGCGGCGCCGGGGGCTCGAGACGGCGACGCGGGCTCGGCACGGCCCCGTCCTCGAGTGCCGAGGGCCTCGGTGAGGGACCGGCCGCGCCGTGGTTCAGGATGATGAGGACGATCCACAACAGCGCACCGAAGGCCAGCCGGGCGAGGTCCGCCGTCGATGCCGAGTCGGGCCCGAGGACAGCCGTGTACACGAGCGTGGGGATATGAGCGAGGAACGCCATCGCTCACCCTTTCCGCCGCGGGCTTGCTCGCGGAGCCGAACCCGGGCGAGTGTCATCGTCTCTCGGTTCAGCATCCAGGCGCATGATGACTCGATGGCGTCGCAATCGGCGTGCCACTGCTCGACCGGCCGAGCCGGCGGGCAGACGCGCGAACGGACGTGGGCGATCGACGACGCCTCGGGTAGTGGTCGAAAAGGTCATCGACGGTCGGACGCCGAAAGCTCGGCACCCGTGCCGAACCGTCGTCAGGTCCACGGATCGGATTGGAGTCGTCCTTCCTGGGCCTCTTCCTCTTCGGCGAGCGGCGGCTCGGGCGCCGGGGGCACTGGCTCGCCGCCGCACTCGTCTTCCTGGGCTCGTGGCTCTCGGGCTACTTCATCGTCGCCACCGCCGGACTCCTCGGCGTGCGCCGGGGACTCGCGCACCGGGCCGGGGCGTCGAGCTTCCTAGCCTCGGCCGCCTACCTCGCCGGCATGCTCGCGAGCGCCGCCTTCGGCGTCCACCCCTTCGTTCTCCCGGCAATCGGCGATGCGCGTCACGCGCTCACAGTCGACAACGCGGCGCCCCCGGGGGCAGGCCTCCGCATCGGCCTCGCCTGGTGGGTGCCCGGGATGCTGCTCGCCGTCGCGTACTGCGCGTACACCTGCCGGCGCTTCCGCGGGAAGGTGACGCTGGAAGGCGAGGGATACTAGGCATGGGCGCCGTCGCCCGCGGGGCGCGGGGCGGTGACGAGGTCGGGGCCGCGTGGGCCGGGCGCAGGGGGGAAGTAACCGGATATCGGGTCGCACGTCGGAAGGAAAAGTGGACTCACGCGATCCGGCGTGCCGCCTCCTGGACGCGGTCCATCCACATGGTGAGCGCCGGAGCATACGCGTGGGGGACGCACTCACCGCAGATCTCGTCGGCGAGCCGGGCCATGACGCGCAACGAGCCGTCGAGCGTGGTCGAACGCACGAATGTAGTGGGCAGGCAGGCGAGCAGCTCGGTCAACTCTCGAAACGCCCCGGCCAGGGCGGCGAGGATGGCTTCCAGAACCGGCTCAGCCGGCGCGCGTTGCGGCCGGTAGAGCAGATCGTGGATGGCCCGCAGCTCGCCGGCGAACACCATCGCCGCGCTCTCCAACCGCGCGCTGACGCGCTCGGGTCGCACCGTGCCATCGTCGCACATGGTCGCGATCGCCTGCAGCTCCGAGAGCACCAGATGTAGATTCGTCTGCACGCGGTCGAGGCGCTCTTCGAAGGTGACGCGATGGATCTCACGCACGATCGTATCCTGACGGCGCGAGACGAACTTGGCGACCACGGCGCCAAACACCAGCAGACCGGTGACTGCCTCGGCGATTGCCAGGACTCGGGTTGCACCCACCGGTACGACGTCGCCATAGCCGACCGAGGTCGCGGTCACGAAGCTGAAGTAGATCGCGGTTGCCAGGCCCTCGGCCGTGAAACCGATCGGGACCCGGCCCGCGACCAGACCATGGTAGCCCAGGAGCGCAGCCAGCCAATAGGCAACTCCGCAGAGGACCACCATTGCCAGCCAGAACAAGAAGAGCTGCGAGGTTGGTCGGCTGTCGATCGCATCAAGGAAAGCCGTCGCCCACTGCCGCCGGTGCGACCCGTCTAGCGAGCGCTCTCGTGGCCGGGCGGCGGTGTCCTGCCCCGGCACCAGAGGCACATCGACGAGCGGCGGCGCAAGGCGCTCGACCGCTTCTCCCCTTTCCATCCAGTCCCCGATACCGCCGCGGTAGTGTCGCAAGTTGGAGTATCCCAGTCGGCGCAGCAGGCCCACGGCCTGCTCGGCAAGGGGTCACGTGAACTTCGCGCAGTAGACGGCGATCTCGGCGGCGAGATCCGGGAGGACTTGACGGGCTCGCGCTTCAATCTCGGCGAGCGGCAGGCTCACCGCGCCGGGGATGTGTCCCCCCGCATACGACTCACGCGGCAGCACGTCCACTACCGTCAGCGACGCGTCCTCCAAACGCCGGCGGATATCCTCGGCCGAGATCTCCGGGATCTCTGTTGGTGCGGCCTGGTCGGCGGGCGCGCCGGACATGAACGCCAAGATACCCGAAATCGCGCGACATAGCCCTAGCGTGGCACAGCGCCCCAACTAGTACATCGCCTGCGACCCGGCGACCGGAGTGCCGTACGTCGCCGACACCCGCCTACACCCGGCTGGTCGGCGGGCTCGAAGGCAGGAGCGCATCGAGCTCGTCCGGTCGCGCACTGGCGGGCAGACCTGGGACGCCCCGACCTCGCGCTCCTGCTCGAGCCGGGCGATGAGAGACTGCTCGCGGGCGATCGCCTCTAGGACCTCGTCCCTGAGCCTCACGGTGCTCGGCCGCTCAGGCAGCCAGGAGAGGAGCGAGGTCCTGGGGTCTCATCCGCGGTTGGCCCAACGATCGACCATGCGCTTGAGGACGTGCGGTGTGAGCTCGAGCTGCCAATCCCACCACGCTGGCCACCGCATCCGGGGCTGCTTGTATCACCGGTGCGGGCCGGCCAAAACGTCGACGGATCGAGACGAGGTTCGCGGCAGCTGCACCTTCAAACGCTGTGAGCGATGTTCATCGCCCACGGATTCCAGCGCCCCTCCAGGCTACCGCGCAGGCGACCATTCTCGGAGACTGGCTGAAAGGGACGAGCGGGATCGGTCCGCCAACAGTATGACTTCCAACGGGTTGGGCATACAGGCAGTAGGGCGAAACGCTCGCGTCTTCCACGGCTGGTGGATCGCTAAGTGCGACGAAGGTATTGATTTTGCGTAAACTTATTAGCCGACTCCGTACTCCAGGCCACGGCCAGGCTACCGCGGGCCGGCGTGGGTGAGGCCCGCTCCCTCGCCGCCCGCCGCGCGATCGGCACAGTCTCCAGAACGCGGCCCGGAGCCAGGCGGGCTCTCCAAGCGAAGACGAAGGCACACGGCTACGAGCTCTTGAAGCGGTTCAACCGGCGGATCGGGCCCTTCTGGCATCCCAACATCGGCCAGGTGCTTCGGAACCCCAAGCACACCTGGTGCCACCGCACGAAACCAATCAGTTAGCCGCCTGAGGAAGGCGGGTTGTGGGGTGGAGTTGGGTGGCCTTGGCAACAAGCGGCAACAAAAGGACCCGCCACCGACCCTGCCCTCGCCGCGAGGTCGAGTCGGACCGCATCCCCGAACTCCTCGGGGAGATGGAGCAGGTGGGGCCATGCAGAGGGCGAGGCTCGCCTTGGGGAATCGACCGGCCCGCGCCGACCGAGGAGCGCCTGCTCGTCATCGCTGATGCGGCGTCCCGAGCCGGCGTCTCCAAGCGTCTCGAAGGACTGACTCTATCGCCACGCGGACCGGGTGCGCTCGCGGTGCGGTTCTCCGGGGGCCAGCATCGCTTCAGCGCGAAGGGGATCGACCGCTACGTCGCAGGCTGCGGCGCCATCTCTCGCGTTACCGTGCCGGATGTTCCGCCGTCTGCTAGGTCCCGCGCGGCTTCACGGATGGGCGAGGAGCTGGATCGCCGCGAAGGCCGCAATCGAGGGAAAGAAGGCGAGGTGGTCGCGGCAGATGGCGCGAGCCAGAGCACTTTGAACCTCCACGGAGTCGGTGCGGGCACCGAGCCGTACCGCATGAGGTAGGGTGCGCGCCCGCGCGGTGACAATCGGAACCCCACAGAGCGCGAGCGCGGCGAGGCGGATCGCTAGGGGGCCGGGGCCCACAAAGACCTGGATGAGGGTGCCACCCATCGTTACGAGCATCACGAGCCCGACGAGGTAGCTCATCGGGCGCGCAGACGTCGTGACGTGCCGGTAGTACGCCGCGATGGAGGC
>Ga0209474_10004074_pt1 | contig 12671 bp, 10 predicted proteins | sample GraSoiAngelo_145_FD_185902 | JGI IMG/M metagenome (GOLD analysis project Ga0209474, IMG submission 185902) | Grasslands soil microbial communities from the Angelo Coastal Reserve, California, USA - 14_1009_05_20cm (SPAdes) (version 2) | ecosystem: Environmental > Terrestrial > Soil > Grasslands...
TCGATCAGCACGCGTACGGGCACGCCCGCCTGAAAGCGCTTGACGATCTCGGTCATGTAGCGCGAGTCCTGCATGAACCAGAAGCCGACGTCGATGCCGACCTGCTCCTGCTGGATCAGCGCGAGGAGCTGCGTGCGGCAGTTGGTCGTCGACGGATCGCACAACGTGTCGGCGGCGCGCGCCGACGTGGCGCACACCACGAGGGCAACCGGAGCGATGAGCCAGCGGCGTCCGAACGGGATCATGCCGCCACGGTCTGCCAGGGCGGTGCCACAGCCGTTTCCACAGCTCGAGTGGAACAGCTTTACCGTAGCTGAGCGATCCGCCGCCGCAAGTTCGGAAATCGAGGTTTTTTTCTGTCCCTGTGCCCGACAGTTTCGGCCGCCGCGTAGCACCGCAGCGACACGGCGCGGCTGTTTTGAAACGTTGCGAGCCGGACAGTTTTACATAGCGGAAAAGCAACACGAGCCGCGGTGCAGCCAGCACGACGGCGCCGCCTCGTGCGCGTCGCGGCGGAGACGGTTTACGCTCTGCCAACGGGCCGGCCCGGCCATGAGCGCCTTGCCCACCGCGTCGTTCATCGCCGGATCGCGCACGCCTTCGGCGGAGTAGACGGCGACGACGGTGACGATGCGCGCGGCCAACGCGCGATCGTCGCCGTGGGTCACGAGCACGACAACGCCTTTGCCGAGCGTCGGACCCATCGCCGGCATCGCGGCGGTGATCGGCAGCATGAGGCGGCCGCCCGGCGCGATCGCGTCGAGCCACGTGTCGAGCGGATGTGTCACGCCGGCGTTCACCAGCACCGCGTCGAACGGGCCGCCGACTGGAGCGGACGCATCGGCGTGCCGCAGGTCCACCTGGGGATAACCGGCGAGATTGCGATGCGCCGCGCGCGCGAGCGCATCGTCGACTTCGTACGCGACGACGCGCCCGTCCGGGCCGACGCATTCGGCCATGACGGCCGTGTAGTAGCCGAGGCCGGCGCCGACGTGCAACACGCGCATGCCGGGCGCGAGCCCCAGGTGATCCATCCACACGCCGAGCGTTCCCGGCTGCCCGTTGAACAGGTGCCGTGCGGGATCGATCGCCACGGCGATGTTGTGGTAGACGCGCGCGGGATTCGCGTCCGGCGTCGCGCGATATCGCTGCGGACCGCCGCACATCTGGTACGCCATGTCGCTGTCGGCGAGGACGGTCCACGGGCCGGCGGGCAGGAAGCGCTCGCGCGGCACGGTCGCGAACGCATCCACCAGATAAGGCGATCGCAGCTTCACGACGGCCTCGATCTCCTCGGCAAAGAAACGCCGCCGCTGTTCGAGATCCAGATCCTGCGTCGTCACGCCTGTCTTGCCCTCTTCTGAGACTTGCCGCGCCGGCGGCGCGGCGGCCTCGGCTCATCGTCCACGTGGGTCGCGTGCATCGCGTCGTGCTCGGCGGTGTTCTCGTACATCTTCCGGACGATGTCGCGCGTCAGCACGACGGGCGTCGCCGGACGATTCCAGGTGTACTGATGCTTTCCCGGCGCGCGGGGGATGAACCGCAGCTCGCCGGACTCGTTCAGCCGTTTGAGGATCGTGTGCACGGCGGCGAGGTCGTTGGCGTACTTCGACACGTCGAACCCGATCGCCTGGAGGCGATCGCGGACGTCGACCGGCGTCATCGGCACGCCGGCGCCGCGCACGACGAGGCGAATCGCGTCGGTGAGGCCCATCGGCACGGTCGGCGTGAGGCCGAGCAGCTTCGACAGCGTGCCGATGGTCTGCGCGAGCTCGGCGAGGCGCTGATCGATCTCGCGTCGCTTCGCCCCGAGCTCCTCGTATTCGCGCGTCGCCGCTTCGAGCGCGCGTCGGTAGTCTTCGTGCGTCACGTCTACTTATACATAATGTTTAAATGAGTGTCAAACTCGCCGTCCTCTGTGCTTCGCCCCGCCCGGCCTGCCAGGCGCGCCCGACCTGCCCGGCCTACCGTTGAATCGCGTACGAGATCTTCACGAAGAACTGGCGATCGAGCTTCTCGAGCCGATCGAGATCGCTCAGCTCGCGATCGTCGCCGTAGCCGAGAAACAGCACCGATTGCCAGTTCAACTTGTACGCGAAGAGCAGCTGGCCGCTGAGCGTCGCCGATCGCGCCGCGACGTCCGACGACGTGTAGAGCGACGGATCGCGATCGGTCGATACGTACTGCGCGATCCCGCGCAGGAACATCCGCGCCGTGAACGTGTAGGTGGTCCGCAGGCGCGACACACGCGCCGTCAGCAGGCGCGCGCTCTCGCGGCCGCCCGCATCCACGTTGATCCACCGCTCGTTCTGGACCACCTGCACATCGAGGTGCTCGGTGGGATCGAGCCGCGCCATCAGGTTTACCGTCGTGCCGGTGCCCGGCCGGCCGTTCGCGAAATCGATTTCCTGCCCCGTCCTGCCGTCCACGGCGAGCCGCGTCACGCGGCGCGACGGGCTGAACTGCGCGATGTAGCCGAACTGGCGGCGTCCGATCGGACGGTCGAGCGCGCGGACCGAGTCGTCGATGTAGCGCAGCTGCACGAAGCCGTTCCACCGCGTGTCCATCCCGAAGCCCGGGAAGAAGCTGCGGCTGATCAGATCGCCGCTGCGATCGACCTGGTAATCGAGGTTCGCGAACGTGCGGAGACGCCGCACGAACCCGGTCGGGCGGAACGTCCAGCCGGTGCCGGCATAGCCTTCGCGATAGCCGACCTGCGGCACGAAGCCGACGTCGGCGCGGAAATCACTGCCGATGTCCTTGTACTGCAGCGACGCGTCGTAGCGCCGCGTGGTGTGTCCGAACGTCAGGACGCCGGCGTGCGACGCCAGGGATTGCCCGGTCCACTCGCTCGCATCGTCGGGACGATTGGGCGTCATCGTCGCGCTGTAGAGCCACTGCCCCGACAGGACGTCGTCGGCCGATGGGCGCCACTCGAAATCCGGGCCGGCGACGCGGTTGTGGGATGCCGTGTCGCGCCCCTCGCGATCGGCGACGAGCGCGCCGACGTAGGACAGGCCCACCTCTCGCTTCGCGCGGCCGACGAACACGGTGGATGCGAAGTCCTGCGGCGCGAGCGACGAATCGTTCGGCCCGGGAATGATCACGCTGCCGCCGCCGCGATCCTCGGTCGCGAGGGCCGTGTAGCGGATGCCGCCGCTCTTTCCCGTCACGCGTCCGCCCCACTGCGGCGACGTCATCGTCCGCGTGTAGACGGCCTGAATCTGCGTCTGGAACAGATCGACGCCTTCGAGGAAGAAGGGCCGCTTCTCCGGGTAGAAGAGCGCGAAGCGCTCGTTCGCCGAGATCTGCGCGACGTCGGACTCGACCTGCGAAAAGTCGGGCCTCACGGTGAAATCGATTGCGTGGTCCGCGTTCGGCGTGTACTTCACGTCGAGGCCGACGCGCGGCGCCACGCCGCCGGAGACGAGCGGCGACCCGAGGGCGTCCCGCGGCGCCTCGTTCCGCGCCGCACTCACGTACGGCGCGGCCACGAGGTGCCCCCCCGCCGGCAGCCGCTCGAGGCCGACGAGCATGTTGAACCGGCAGACGAAGCAGTTGCTGCCGCGCGGCAGCTGCGCGGAGAAGAACTGATAGCGGAACTCGCGCGGGTAGTTGCGGTACAGCAGGATTCGCCACGTCTGCGGGTCCGACGGCTTGTAGCGCAGCGAGGTGAACGGAATCTTGATCTCCGCCGTCCAGCCGTGATCGGTCGTCGCCGTCGCCGACTCCCAGAAAAAATCGGGCGACGAGTCCTCGCCCGACCCGTCGTCGGTGATCGCGTCGTACTGCGTGTTGTGCGGCGTGACGATGAAGAACGTCGCGGTGCGGCCGGTGTTGCCGGCGTCCAGGATCAGGCCGCCGAAGTCGTAGCCGTCGGAGATGTTGTCGCGATCGGCGAACGGTGCGCGGATCCGGGACGGATCGGGATCGTCGAACTCGAACCCGGCATAGAAGAAGCGGTCGTCGAAGGTGAGGTAGCCAACGCTCCGCACCGGCGGCTCCGCGTTGTCGCCCGGGTTGGTCTCGTACCAGCGCACCACGCGCGCGGCGCCGCGCCACCCTTCGTCCCCGAGGCGTCCGTCGATCGTGATCGGTCCCGCCGCGCGCGACATGCGAATCGTCTCGCCCGAGAGCGCCGACTGCGCGACGGCCGAGCTCGGGAGCCCGACAGCGATCACGACGGCTGCGAGCGGCCCGATACTCCGTCTCCGCATCGAGCGTGTTAGACGAGCGCGCGCCTTAAAACGGTCGGCGCGCGGAAAAATCGTAGTACGCTTGTTGATTGCGATATGAACAATCGTCGACCTCTACGTCGTACGTCGCATTCCTACCCAGTATTCCTAGCGTTGCCGCTCGCCGCGGGCCTCCTCACGGCCACCGCGCACGGCGCGGCCGCGCAGATCCCGCCGCCGCCCACGTTCGCCGCGCCGCCGACCCGGCCGGCGCCGCAGGGGCCGCTGCCGACCGGAACGTTCCTCGGCGGGGTGCCGTCGGGCGAGCCGACTGGCCGCGTTGAACCGATTACGGTCGTCGGGGCGATTGTGCGCGCGCTCGAGCACAACCTCGGCGTGCTGACCGCCGAGCAGGCGTTGGGCCGCGCGCAGGGCGTCCGCTGGCGGGCACTCGCCGATCTGCTCCCGAACGTGAATGGCCGCGTCACCGAGACGAGGCAGACGATCAACCTCGCAGCGTTCGGCTTCGGCAGCGGCCCCGGGTCGCCGTTCGCCGACATTCCGTCGATCGTCGGCCCGTTCAACGTGTTCGACGCGCGCGTCTATCTCAGCCAGTCGATTCTCGACTTCGGCGCGCTGAACGGCGCTCGCGCCGAGGCGCACAACCTCGAGGCGGCTCGGCTCACCTATCGCGGCGCGCGCGACTTCGTGATCCACGTCGCCGGCAACCTGTACATCCAGGCGCTCGCGGCATCGGCGCGGGTCGACGCCGCGCGCACGCAGCAGCAGACGGCCCAGGCTCTCTACAACCAGTCGCTCGATCTGAAGCAGGGGGGCCTCATCGCCGGCATCGACGTGCTGCGCGCGGAGGTGCAGCTGAACGCGCAGACGCAGCGCGCGACGGCCGCCGTCAACGAGTTCGAGAAGGCGAAGCTGCAGCTCGCGCGCGTGATGGGGCTGCCGCTCGGGCAGCCGTTCACGCTCGACGCGAACCTGCCGGATCTGCCCAACGCCGACATGTCGCTCGAGGCCGCGGTCGATCTCGCGTATCGCGCGCGCCACGACTATCTCGCGGCGCTCGAGCGCGTGCGCGGCGCCGAAGCCGAGCGCCAGTCGGTCGCCGGCAGCGCGCTGCCGTCGGTGCGCGTCAACGCCGACTACGGCGCGATCGGCCTCTCGCCCGCCGACGCGCAGGGGACGTTCGCGGTGATGGGCGCGGTCAACGTCCCGATCTTCCAGGGCGGCCGCACGCGCGGCCGGCTTCTCGAGGCGGACGCCGACGTGCGCACGCGCCGCGCGGAAGCCGAGGATCTGAAGGCGTCGATCTACTACGAGGTGCGCGCGGCGTTCCTCGATCTCGAGGCGACGGCGCAGCAGCTTGCCGTCGCGGGCAAGGCGCGCGATCTCGCCGGGCAACAGCTCACGCAGGCGCGCGACCGCTTCGCCGCCGGCATCGCGAGCAACATCGAGGTCGTCCAGGCGCAGGACGCCGTCGCCGTCGCCAGCGAGCAGTTCATCTCGGCGCAGTACGGCTACACACTCGCGAAAGGCGCGCTCGTCCGCGGCGTCGGCTCGTCCGAAGAGGCGCTGCGCCAGCTGCTCGGAGGCGCGCGGTGATGGCCGATCAGCAGGTCGTCGACAAACCGTCGCTGCTCGCGAACCGGCGCGTGCAGATCGGCGCCCTCGTCGTGCTCCTTGCGGCGATCGGCATCGGTCTGTGGCTCTTTCTGACCGCCGGCCGCGAATCGACCGACGACGCGCAGGTGGATGCGCACGTGACGCAGATCGCCGCGCGCGTCGGCGCACCGATCACCAAGGTGAACGTCGAGGACAATCAGCGCGTCGAGGCGGGCGCCGTGCTCGTCGAGCTCGACCCGCGCGATTACCAGGTGGCGCTCGATCGCATGCGCGCGGAGCTCGCCGACGCCGAAGCCAACGCGATTGCGGCGCAGTCGAACGTCCCCATCACGTCGACGACGGCGACGAGCAACGTCGCGACCGCCCGCGGCGGCGTGACGCAGGCGCAGAGCGGCGTCGCCGCGGCGGAAAAGGAAGTGGAGGCGGCGCGCGCGCGCCTGATTACGGCGCAGGCGCGGCTGCGCGAGGCGGTAGCGAACGCCACGAAAGCCTCGCGCGACGTCGAGCGGCTGCGCGGCCTGCTCGCGAAGGACGAGGTCTCGCAGCAGCAGTTCGACGCCACCTCCGCGGCCGCCGACGCGCAGAGCGCCGGCGCCGATTCCGCGCGCTCGCAGGTGACCGAGGCCGAGGCGGGCATTCGCGTCGCGGAGAGCAAGCTCGCGCAGGCGCGCGCGGGCGAGCAGCAGGCGCACGCCGAGCTGCAGACCGCCCAGACCGCGCCGTCGCAGATCGCCGCGACGAAGGCGCGCGCGTCGGCCGCAGAAGCGCGCGTGCAGCAGGCGCGCGCGAACCTGGCGCAAGCGGAGCTGAACCTGCAGTACACCGTCGTGAAGGCGCCGGCCCGCGGCGTCGCGTCGCGAAAGGGGATCAACGTCGGGCAGGTCGTGCAGCCCGGGCAGCCGCTGCTCGCGCTCGTGCAGCTCGACGACGTCTGGGTGATCGCGAACTTCAAGGAGACGCAGCTGAAGGACGTGCGTCCCGGCCAGCGCGCGCGCGTCGACGTCGACGCGCTCGGCGGCCGCGAATTCACGGCGAAGGTCGATTCGATCGCCGGCGCCACCGGCGCGCGCTTCAGCCTGCTGCCGCCGGAGAACGCGACGGGGAACTTCGTCAAAGTGGTGCAGCGCGTGCCGGTGAAAATCGTCCTCGAGCAAGGCCAGGATCCCGAGCACCTGCTGCGCCCCGGCATGTCGGTGAATGCGACGGTGTATACGAAGTAGGGTCTCGGGGCTGGGGGCCAGCCCCGACACGGTTCCGTATGACCGAGCACAAGCACGTCAATCCGTGGTTGATTGCGGTTTCCGTGATGTTCGCCACCTTCATGGAGGTGCTCGACACCACGGTCGTCAATGTCTCGCTGCCGCACATCGCGGGCAGCCTCTCGGCGTCGATCGACGAAGCGACATGGGCGCTGACGTCGTATCTGGTCGCCAACGCGATCATCCTGCCGATGACCGGCTGGCTCGCGAGCATGTTCGGGCGCAAGCGGCTGCTCATGCTCTCGGTCGTTGGCTTCACGGCGTCGTCGTTTCTCTGCGGCCTCGCGCCGACGCTGAGCGCGCTGATCGTCTTTCGGATCATGCAGGGCGCCACGGGCGGCGCGCTGCAGCCGCTCTCGCAGGCGGTGCTCCTCGAGGCGTTCGCGCCGCAGGATCGCGGCAAGGCCATGGGCTTCTGGGGCCTCGGCATCGTCGTCGCGCCGATTCTGGGGCCGGTGCTGGGCGGATGGCTCACCGACAGCTACAGCTGGCGGTGGGTCTTCTACATCAACATCCCGGTCGGCATCGCGTCGATCGTGATGACGAAGCTCTATATCTTCGACCCGCCCTACCTGCGGACCGAGAAGCGCACGGTCGACTACTGGGGCATCGGCATGCTCACGGTCGGCATCGGCGCGCTGCAGATCGTCCTCGACAAGGGGCAGCAGGAAGACTGGTTCGAGTCGAATCTCATCACGACGCTCGCGGTGGTCAGCGCGGTCACGCTCGTTGCGCTCGTGTGGCACGAGCTCACGAGCGACAACCCGATTGTCGATCTGCGCGTGTTGAAGGAGCGAAGCTACGCCGTCGGCGTCTTTCTGATGACGGTCGTCGGCTTCGTGCTGTACGGCAGCATGGTGCTGCTGCCGATCATGCTCCAGACGGTGCTCGGCTATCCGCCGCTGCAGGCCGGCATCGCGATGGCGCCGCGCGGCATCGGATCGTTTTTCATGATGCCGATGACCGGCCTGATGACCGGCAAATTCGATCCGCGGAAGCTCCTCAGTACGGGCCTCGTCGTCGGCGGCATGACGCTGCTGTGGCTGTCGTGGCTGAATCTGCAGGCGGGATACTGGGACATCTTCTGGCCGCAGCTGATTCAGGGCGTCGGCATGTCGCTGCTCTTCGTGCCGCTCACGACGATCGCGATGGACCGCATCCCGCGGGAGAAGATGGGGTACGCGACGAGCCTCTTCAATCTGATGCGCAACATCGGCGGCAGCATCGGCATCGCGACCACCGGCACGATGCTGGCGCGCCACAGCCAGGCGACGACGGCGATGCTCGGCGCGAACGTGACGCCGTACGATCCGACGTCGCAGTCGATGATGTACCAGTTCCGGGCGGCGTTCCTCGCCGCCGGCTCGGACGCCGTCACGGCGACCAACCGCGCCTACGCCGCGCTCTTCGGCCTGGTGCAGCGGCAGGCGACGATGGTCGCCTTCGTCGGGATCTTTCAGCTGATGGGCGTGATTTTCATCGTGCTGATTCCGCTCGTGCTGCTGATGAAGCGCCCGAAGTCTGGCGGCGGCGCCATCGGTCACTGACGATCGTCATGGCTGAGGGCTGATGGCTGATGGCTGAGGGCTGATGGCTATGGCATATGGCTGATGGCTACGGTCATCCATCAACCATAGCCATCAGCCATCAGCCCTCAGCCATGACGCCCGTGCACGACACCGTGCTCGATGCGCTTGTGCTCGGCGACGGTCTCTTCCGGCAGCTTCTCGCGCAGCCAGATGCGTTCGATGGCGGGATAGACGGCGGCAACCGGCAGCGCGATCAGCGCGCCGATCACGCCGGCGACCGACGCACCGACGACGAACGCGAGCACGACGGCGACGTTCGACAGCCGCAGGCGATCGCCGTACGCCCACGGGCCGATGAGATAATTTTCCGCCGTGTGATACGCGACGAAGATCAACGCGACGGTGAGCGCGGTGTTCGTCGACACCGTGAAGCCGAGGAGGATCGCCGGAATCGACGACGCGATGAAGCCGAGCACCGGCACGAAGTCGCAGACGCCGGCCATCACGGCGAGCAGCAGCGCCGCCGGCACGCCGAGTAGCACCATCGACACGCCGACAACCGCCGTCGCGAAGAGCGAAGTGATCACGTTGCCGGCGACATACGCGAAGATCACACGTTCGCATTCGACGAACGTCTTCTCCAGCCGCGGCCGGTGCGCGACGGGGACGAACGCCACGAGCCACTCGCGGGTTTCGTCGCGCTCGATGAGCAGATAGATCGTCAGGATGAACCCGAGCAGCGTCACGACGACGGCGGAGCCGACCGAGCGCGCGAACGCCAGCGCGTACTCGCCCACCCGCCCGCGCAATTGATCCATGTCGTCGCCGCCGATCGAGGCCCGCGCCCACTGCGGCAGCCTCGACAGCGTTTCGCTCTCGAATTTGCCGAAGTGTTCCGTGACGTACGACGCCTGCGACGAAAGCGAGGCCCACGTCAGCCACAGGAATCCGCCGACGAGGCCGACGAGGACGAGGCCGACGGCGAGCGACGCGCCCCACCGCGGCAGCCCGCGGCGCTCGAACCACGAGACCACCGGATCGAGCGTCACCGCGAGCAGCACCGCGACGATGAGGACGAGCACGACCTCGACGAGCTTGAACCACAGCCACACGAGCACGAGCGCCGCGAGGATCTTCAGGATCGTGGGCCACGGGACGACGACGGCGACGCGGCGCTGAGGCGACGGCATTCTCTCTGCAGGTTCGGTCCAGCATGGCGCATGCCGGAACGCGCGCGGAGGTGGCCGGCATCAGCATCTCGCATCCGGACCGCGTGCTCTTCCCCGCCGCTCGCACGACCAAGCTCGGCCTCGCGCGGTACTACGAATCCATCGCCGACTGGGTGCTCCCGCACCTCGTCGATCGACCGCTGACGCTGGTTCGCTGCCCCGCCGGCGTGCCGGCGTCGGGCGCGGCCAAGGGCGTCGACTGCATCTTCATGAAGCACGCGAAGGCGTGGGGCCCGGCGCCGATCCGGCGCGAGCGGATCCGCGAGAAGACGAAGACCGGCGAGTACCTGATCGTCGACACGCTGCCGGCGCTCGTCGGGCTGGTGCAAATGGACGTGCTCGAGGTCCACACCTGGAACTCGCGCTTCGCGCGCGTCGAGCAGCCCGATCGCATCGTCGTCGATCTCGATCCGGGCCAGCGCGTGCGGTGGCCGGCCGTGGTCGCCGCGGCGAGACTCGTCCGCCAGCTTCTCTCGGCGCTCGACCTCGACGCGTTCGTCAAGACGACCGGCGGCCGCGGCCTGCACCTCGTCGTGCCGATCGCGCCGCGCGCCGGGTGGTCGGAATGCCTCGCGTTCGCGCGCGCGTTTGCGCAGGCCGTCGTCCGGCAGCGGCCCGAGATGTTCACCGAGCGGTTCGCGAAAGTCGGACGCGAGGACAAGATTCTCGTCGACTACCTGCGCAACAACCGCACGAACACGTCGATTGCCGCGTTCTCCACGCGCGCGAAGCCCGACGCGCCGGTGTCGACGCCGCTCGCGTGGGCCGAACTCTCGGCAAAGCGAACGCCCGACCGCTTCACGATCGCGACCGTGCCGGGGCGGCTGGCGAAGCTGAAGGGCGATCCGTGGAAAGCGTACTGGACGTGCCGGCAGCGGCTGCCGCGCGAAGCCGTGCGTGCGCTCGAAAGCCTGTAAACTGAAATCGTGGCTGTGCGAGCAGCCCTGAAGGGCTGCGCTACCGATGTGCGAGCAGCGCTGAAGGGCTACGCTGCCGATGTGGCGAAAGCGGCGAGGCTCGGTTGCGCCGTGGCGTCGATGTTGGTTTCGGTAGCGCAGGGCTTCAGCCCTGCTCCTGCCGCAGCCCAGGACGCGCCTCGTCCGGCGTTTTCCGAATGGCTCGCGGCCGTGCGCACCGAAGCGCTCGCGCGCGGCATCAAGCCGGAAGTCGTCGACGCCGCGCTGGCGGACGTCGAAGAGCCGCTGCCGGTCGTCCTCGAGCGCGACCGTGCGCAGGCCGAGACGGTCTTCTCGCTCGAGCACTACGTCGCGCGCCGCCTGACGCCGAAGCTGATTGCCGGCGGCCGCGCCGCGATGGCGCGTTATCGCGATCTGCTCGACGAGATTGGCGCCGCCTACGGCGTGTCGCCGCGGATCATCGCCGCCATCTGGGGCATCGAATCGAACTACGGCGGGTTCACCGGCGTTCGTCCGACCGTCGCCGCGCTGGCGACGCTCGCCTGGGATCCGCGGCGCGCCACGTTCTTTCGGGGCGAGCTCTTCGACGCGCTGGAGATCCTCAACCGCGGCGACATCGATCTCGCGCACCTGCGCGGCTCCTGGGCCGGCGCGATGGGACAGGTGCAGTTCATGCCGTCCAGCTATCTCCGCTTCGCGGAGGACTACGACGGCGACGGCCGTCGCGACATCTGGGGAACGCCGGCCGACATCTTCGCGTCGATCGCGAATTATTTGAGCAGCCGCGGCTGGGAGGACGGCGACGCGTGGGGCCGCGAGGTGAAGGTGACGCCCGACGCGGAGCGCCGCATTCGCGCCGATGTCGCGCCCCGCAGCGGCACCTGCGCCGCGACGCGCACGATGATCGGCCCGCTGCCGGCCGATCGGTGGCAGAAGCTCGGCGTGCGGCTGCGCACGGGCCGGCCGCTGCCGAAGGGCGACGCCTCGACGTCACTCGTCTCGGGCACAGAGCGGCACTTCCTCGTCACCTCGAGCTACGACGCAATCCTCGACTACAACTGCTCGCATGCGTACGCGATCACCGTCGGGCTCCTCGGCGACGCGATCGCATCGAGCGCGCCGATTCCGGCGGCGCGCGCGAAGGCGGCGGCCAAACCGCCGCGGCGCACGCGCGCGAAAGGGTGATCCGATGGCAGGCACACTCGAGATGGACGATCGCGGCGTGATCATCGCCTGCGCGTCATGCGGGCAGAAGAATCGCGTCGCGTACGAGCGGCTGGGCGACGAGGTGCGATGCGGGCAGTGCAAGCAGTCGATCAAGCCGCCGGCCGCGCCCGTGGAGATCCACAGCACGGCCGACTTCGATCGGCTCGTCGCGCGATCGTCGATTCCGGTCGTCGTCGATTACTGGGCGCCGTGGTGCGGCCCGTGCCGGATGGTGGCGCCGGAGCTGCAGAAAGTCGCCGCGCGGCAGGCGGGCCACGCCGTCGTCGTGAAAGTGAACACCGACGAGCTGCCGGATCTCGGCGAGCGATTCAACATTCGATCGATCCCGACGCTGGCGGTGTTCGCGGGGGGCAAAGAGGTCACGCGCGCCGCGGGCGCGCGTCCCGCGGAACAGATCGAAGCGTTGATCGCGCGCGCCGCCGTCACGCACCCGTAGCGCACGATCGTCGACGGAATTCCCCTCAGCGACGCGAGGCCGTTCTCCGGTGTCGTCTGCGGCTTCGTGACCGCGTCGACAGCGACGGAGCCGGCGAAGCCGGCTTGCTCCAGTAGTACCGCGTGAGCCAACGACTCAGGCCGTCCAACCCCGGGAACAGCACCCTCTCGTTGATGTTCGCCTGATCGAGCTTGTCCCGCACTTCCCACTTCAACGCGGCGGGCACGACGACGCGCGTGGCGAGCGCGGGGTGGGCGGCGA
>Ga0209474_10004078_pt1 | contig 12664 bp, 12 predicted proteins | sample GraSoiAngelo_145_FD_185902 | JGI IMG/M metagenome (GOLD analysis project Ga0209474, IMG submission 185902) | Grasslands soil microbial communities from the Angelo Coastal Reserve, California, USA - 14_1009_05_20cm (SPAdes) (version 2) | ecosystem: Environmental > Terrestrial > Soil > Grasslands...
CGGGAGAGGACGCGGTCGCCGCCTGCAACGCGCTCGGTCTGTTCGGCGGCGACGCGCGACTGGTGGTGGTCGACGGCGTGGAGACCTGGAAGGCGGTGGACGTGAAGGAGCTCGAGTCGTATCTCGAAGCTCCGGCGCCGACCACTGTCCTCGCCCTCCTCGGCGATGGGATCAAGCGGGACTCCGCCCTCGCCAAGGCAGTCGCGAAGGCCGGCGACCTCCTCCTCTACGACGTCCCGAAAAAGCAGCTGCCCGAGTGGATCGCCGAGCAGTTCGCGCGCCTCGGCGCGTCCGCCGACCGTGACGCCTGCCGTGCGCTCGTCGAGGCCGTCGGAGACGACGTCGGCGATCTCGCCTCCGAGGTCCAGAAGCTCGCGACCTGGGCCAACGGCGAGCAAATCACACGCGTGAACGTCGAGGAGCTCGCGGTCGGACGCGCCGAGACGCCGATCTTCGCGGTCACCGACGCATGGGGTCGCCGAGACGTCGCGGCGACACTCCGCGCCACCGAGTCCCTGCTCGACCGCTCGCACCGCCCGCGGTCGGGCGAGCTGATCCGCCTCGTCGCCTCGCTCGTGGGGCACGTCGGCCGGGTCCGGAAGGTCTCGCGCCTGGCCGACGAGGGAATCCGCTCGAGCGAGATCGCGAGCCGGCTGAAGATCCATCCGTTCGTCGCCGAGAAGGCGGCGAAGCAGGCGGGCAACTTCTCGCCCGAGGAGCTGGCGCAGGCGACTGTCCGGCTGGCCGAGCTCGACGCAGGGGCGAAGGGCGGCTCGCGCCTCCCGCCCGAGCTTCAGCTCGAGCGGACGCTTGTCGAGATCACTCGCCGGCCGGAGCGAGCCGGCTAACCGCTACTTGCCGGAGTCGCCGGCGGTGAGCTTGGCCGCCTGGGACTTGCGCCGTGCCACGGTGTTCCGGTGGAGGGTGCCGCGTGCGGCGGCCCGGTCGAGCCACTGGACGAGCTCGCGATGCCGCGCCTCGGTCTCCTTCGCGTCGCCGTCCGCGACCGCCTCGTTCAGTCGGCGCATGAGCGTCTTCGCGGTCGAGCGCCAGCGGAGGTTCTCCTGCCGCTGCCGCGCCGCCTGGCGGACGCGCTTCTCTTGCTGCTTGATGTTCGGCATCTCGGAAAAAGGCCCGCAGCTTGCGGGCCGGGCGATGGTAGCAACCCCTCTCCCTATGCTGCCCTCGTGGAGGATGCCGAGCGGCAGCGGCGAGAGCGGCGGCTGGCGCGCGACCGCCGCCGGCGCGAGCAGGGCAGGCCGACGTACTTCGAGAGTGACGCAAGCCTCGACTCGTGGCCGGTTTCCCAGGATCCGGCCGAGCGGCCGACGGCGATCGTCCGCCCGCGCCGCGAGCGCGGCGAGCTGACGGAGCTCGAAGCGCGGGCGCTCGACGAGGAGGGGCAGTCGACGCAGGTCGGAGCCGGCGCTCCGGTCGAGGCCGAGCCGGAGGGCGACGTGGGACGTGGCCTCGCGCGGTCGGGCGCCATCTTCTCGCTGGCGACGGGACTCTCTCGGATTCTCGGTCTCGCGCGCGAGATCGTGGCCGCGGCGCTCTTCGGCATCACCGGTCGGATCAACGCCTTCGAGATCGCATTCCTCATCCCGAACACGGTGCGCTCGCTCGTCGCCGACTCGGCGCTGTCCGCTGCGTTCGTCCCCGTGTTCAGCGACCTGCTCGTGAAGGGCGAGCGGAAGCGCGCCTGGCGAGTTGCGTCCTCGCTCTTCTGGCTCATGCTCCTCGGCCTCGGAGGCCTCACGGCGCTGTTCATCCTCATCGCGCCGTGGGTGATGCAGGTCTTCGGCTACGGGCCGCACCACTACGGCGGGCTCGCGACCGGCCTAGCGCGGATCCTCTTCCCTCTCGTCCTCATCCTCGGGCTGTCGGGGATCGTGGTCGGGATCCTCAACAGCTACGACCACTTCACCGTGCCCGCGCTGAGCCCGGTGCTGTGGAACGTGATCATCATCTTCGGCCTTGCGCTCGGCGTGCCGAGCACGAGCTCGCACTCGACGAGGCTCTACATCTACGCAATTTCCATCCTCGTGGCGACGATCGCGCAGTTCTTGCTGCCGCTTCCGTGGCTGCGCGGGCGCGACGACCGGCTGCACATGGTGATCGACATCCGCGACCCGGCGGTGAAGCGCACGTTCGTGCTGATGGTGCCGGTCACGATCGGCCTCGGCCTGATCAACATCAATGCCGTCATCGACCAGCTCTTCGCGACGCACTTCCTGAACAGGAACCTTGCGTCCTCTTTCCACTCCTGTCGCGCCACGCGGCACGCGAGGACTGGGCCGGCTTCCGAAGCACCGTCGCGACGGGGCTGCGGCTGATCTCGTTCCTGCTCCTCCCTGCGAGTGCCGCGGCTGCCGTCCTCGCGACGCCGATCGTGCGGCTCCTGTACCAGCACGAGCACTTCACGGCCGTGGATACGCCGATCGTCGCGAGCTGCCTTGCCGCGTTCGCGCTCGGGCTCACGTTCAACGGGACGATGCTGATGCTGAACCGCGGCTTCTTCTCGCTCCAGTCGCCGTGGATCCCGAGCTGGGTCGCCCTCGCGAACCTCGGCCTGAACGCGGCCCTCGACGCGGTGTTCTACCGCTTCGGGATCTGGGGGATCCCGCTCTCGACCTCGCTCGTGAACATCGCCGGGACGTTCGCGCTCCTCGTTCTCTTTCGGCGACGCATGGGCAGTTTCGAGCTCGCGGAGACGACCCGGAGCTTCGTCCTCGTCGCCGTCGCTTCGGCGGCTCTGGCCGCAGTGGCCTGGGGGGTCTGGCACCTGCTCGACTCGGAGCTCGGCCGCTCGCTCCCGGCGCAGATCGTCTCGCTCGGCCTCGGGCTCGGGCTCGGCTACGCAGCCTTCTTCGGGGCGTGCCGGCTGCTGGGCGTGCGCGAACTGGAGACGATGTTGCGGCTGCGTCGCGGCCACGCTTGACCTGGCCCGGCGGGCCCGGAGAGACTCGCGAGGACACCTACGAGGAGGAACCCATGTCCGTGATCATGACGCTCTGGTCCGAGGGCGACCCGGCTGGGATCGAGCGGTACGCCGCGGAGAACCCGCAGCAGATGCGCGAGATCGTCGACCACGCTGCGGAGCACGGGATCATCGCCCACCGCTTCTACGGGGCCGAGGGCCAGATCCTCGTGATCGACGAGTGGCCCGACGAGCAGAGCTTCCAGGAGTTCTTCGCGCACATGCAGCCACAGATCCAGCCGATCATGGAAGCCGCCGGGATCACGAGCGAGCCGCGCCCGGTCTTCTGGCGCAAGCTCGACACGGGCGACGACTACGGCTGGGGCGCCTAGTCGCCCCGCAACGCGTCGAGAGTCACCCGAAGACCGGAGCAAACGGCGCTGAATTGCGACGAAGCCGTGCGTCCGACGATACGGGTTCGCCGATAACCTCGATCGCGAGGGCGGAGGGAGTCACGGACCCCACCCGGGTGGGGGGCGCCTGCGGCCGCGGCCACAACGGCCCCGTCTCGGACCGGCCGGGGTCGGAGCGGACGTGCGTCAGTACCATCGCCGCTCGTGGACCAGGCACGGATCCGCAACTTCTCGATCATCGCGCACATCGACCACGGCAAGTCGACCCTCGCCGACCGGATTCTCGAGCTGACCGAGGCCGTCTCCGCGCGCGAGATGCGCGAGCAGCTCCTCGACTCGATGGAGCTCGAGCGCGAACGCGGCATCACGATCAAGGCCCAGGCCGTCCGCGTCACGTGGAAGGGGCACGAGCTCAACCTCATCGACACCCCCGGCCACGTCGATTTCACGTACGAAGTCTCTCGCTCGCTCCAGGCCTGCGAAGGAGCGCTCCTCGTCGTCGACGCCGCTCAGGGCATCGAGGCGCAGACGCTCGCGAACGCGTACCTGGCGATCGAGAACGGGCTGGAGATCGTCCCCGTCGCCAACAAGATCGACCTCCCCGCCGCCGATCCGGACGGGACGGCCGTCGAGGTCGCCGATCTCCTCGGTGACGACCCCGCCCGCGTCCTGCGCATCTCGGCCAAGACGGGTGACGGCGTCGGCGACGTTCTCGACGCAATCGTCGAACGCATGCCTGCGCCGGCAGGCGACCCCGAGTCGTCGGCGCGCGCACTCGTCTTCGACTCCTCCTACGACCAGTACCGCGGCGTCGTCGCCTTCGTCCGGGTCGCCGACGGCACCCTCTCCACCCGGGAGGCGCTGCGCACGATGGCGACCGGCACCCGCTTCGACGCCGAGGAGCTCGGCTTCTTCTCCCCGGCCATGACGCCGGTCGAGCGCCTGTCCGTCGGGGAGGTCGGCTATGTCGTGACGGGGTTGAAGGACGTCTCGCGCTTGCGCGTCGGCGACACGCTCACCTCCGTGCGCCGGCCGGCCGACGAGGCTCTGCCCGGCTACAAGGACGTCAAGCCGATGGTCTTCGCCGGGCTCTTCCCGACCGACTCGGACGACTACCCCGAGTTGCGGGACGCGCTCGAGCGGCTCAAGCTCAACGACGCCGCGCTCATGTACGAGCCGGAGACGTCGAACGCGCTCGGCTTCGGCTTCCGCTGCGGCTTCCTCGGCCTCCTCCACATGGAGATCGTCCGCGAGCGCCTCGAGCGCGAGTTCGACCTCGACCTCCTGGTCACCGCGCCGAACGTCGCGTATCGCGTGAAGGAGAAGAACGGAGACTGGATCGAGGTGCACAACCCGTCCGAGTTCCCGCGGGAGGTCGAGGAGGTCGAGGAGCCGTACGTCGCCGCGTCGATCATCGTCCCGAAGGAGCACGTCGGAGCTGTGATGGAGCTGAACAACGAACGGCGCGGCACCTTCGGGCGGCTCGAGTACCTCTCCCCGGAGCGCGTCCACCTCACGCACGAGCTTCCCCTCGCCGAGATCGTCCTCGACTACTACGACCAGCTCAAGTCGCGTACGCGCGGCTACGCGTCGTTCGACTACGACCTCGCCGGCTTCAAGCCGGGCAATCTCGTCCGCGTCGACGTCCTCGTCGGCGGTGAGCCCGTCGACGCGCTGTCGCTCATCGTCCATCGCGATTTCGCCTACGACCGCGGACGGCTGCTCGTCGACAAGCTGCGGGAGGAGATTCCGCGCCAGATGTTCGACATCGCGATCCAGGCCGCGATCGGCTCGCGTGTGATCGCGCGGGAGACGGTGAAAGCGAAGCGGAAGGACGTGCTCGCCAAGTGCTACGGCGGCGACATCTCGCGCAAGCGCAAGCTGCTCGAGAAGCAGAAGGCAGGCAAGAGGCGGATGAAGCAGGTCGGCGCCGTCGAGGTGCCGCAGGAGGCGTTCCTCGCGGTCCTCAACATCGGCCAGGGACAGCGCTCATGAGCAGACCCGCACGTCACCTCTACGTCCACCTCCCGTTCTGCGCCCACCGCTGCGGCTACTGCGACTTCGTCACGGTCGTCGGCCGGAGCGGGCAGCATGCCGCCTACGTGGACGCGCTCCTGCGGGAGCTCGAGCTCGAGCGCGGATTGCTGGCCGGCGAGCTCGAGACGGTCTTCCTCGGCGGAGGCACACCCACGTTCACCGCGCTCCCTGATCTCCTGCGCTTGCTCGAGGCGCTGCCGGCGGCGGAGGAGGTGACCGTCGAGGCGAATCCCGAGACGGTGACGCCCGGGCTCGCTCGCGCCTTGCGCGGGGCCGGTGTGACGCGCATCTCCCTCGGCGCCCAGACGTTCCGGCAGCGGCTACTCGACGTCCTCGAACGTGTTGCCCGTCCGGACGACGTCCGAAGCGCGCTGCGTCATCTTCGTGATGCCGGATTCGACAACATTTCGCTCGACCTCATCTATGGGATTCCCGGCCAGAGCGCCTCCGATCTCGAGGCCGACCTCGACGACGCGCTCGTGCTTGCGCCGGAGCACCTCTCCTGTTACGAGCTCGAGGCGAAGCCGGGGACGCGCTTCACCCATGCCTGGGGAACTGAGCTGGCGCGCCAGGCCGACGCGATGGAGGACTACTTCGAGCGCGTCGTCGCACGGCTGACCGGTTCCGGCTACCGCTGGTACGAGACGGCGAACTTCTGCCGCGTGGACACGGACGGGCGGGACCTCCGCGCGCGGCACAACCTCGCCTACTGGCTCGGCCGCGACTACCTCGGGCTTGGGATCGGCGCGGTCAGCACAGTCGAAAACCGGCGCTGGCGGAACGCGCCGCGGCTCGGGCGCTACCTGGAAGCGCTCGCGGCCGGACGGCCCCCCGAGCGCGAGGTCGAGCGCCTCGATCCGGGTGTGCAGGCACGGGAGCGCGTCATGCTCGGCCTCCGGCTCGACGAGCCCTTGCCGCTCGCCGGGCTGCGGCCGGCACTCGACGCCGAGGGCCTCGCTCGAGCGGAGCAGCTCGGCCTTGCCGTCGACGGAGGGCAGACTCTCGCCCTCACGCGGCGGGGCCGCTTCCTCGGCGGCGGGGTCACGGCCGAGATCCTCGCCTGACCCGGCCCGGCCACTCCGCAGGGCACCGGCTAAAATCTCCTGCAAATGCACGAAACGCTGCAGCTGAGCGAACGGCAACAGGCCGTCCTCCGACGCGTCGTGGAGGAGTTCGTCGGCACGGGCGAGCCCGTCGGCTCGAAGACGCTCGTCGCGCGCTCCGACCTGCGCGTCTCGCCGTCCACGGTCCGGTCCGAGCTGGCAGAGCTCGAGAACTTCGGGCTGCTCACGCATCCGCACACGTCTGCGGGGCGCGTGCCGACCGAACGGGGTTACCGCTACTACGCCGACGAGCTGCTGGGACGGCTCGAACCGCATCCGGCCGCCTTCCCGCTCGATCTCACGTCCACGAGCACCGAGGTCGAGTCGGCCTTGCAGGCTACGACCGAGATGCTCTCGCAGGTGACGCGGCTGCTCGCCCTCGTCTCGGCGCCGCCGCTCGAGGCGACGCACGTGCGGCACGTCGAAGTGCTACTCCTGCAGCCGCAACTGGTGATGGTCGTAGTCATCACCTCGGCGGGCGGCGTCTCCAAGCGGCTCTTCCACTTCGAGGAGCCCGTCGACGCGGGGCTCGCACAATGGGCGAACGACTACCTCAACGAGGCCGTCTCCGGGTTGCAGCTCGGAACGTCGCTGCTCGGGAGGCGCTTCGAGGACGCCGGGCTGAGCCAGGCTGAGCGGGCGTTCCTCACGGCGCTCCGGCCGGCGTTCACGGAGCTCGTCTCGGCCGAACAGCGCCTGTACGTAGGCGGCGCCGCCGACCTCCTGGGCGGCGTGCGCGCCGACGAGCTCGATGCGTACAGGAGCCTGTTCGAGCTCGTCGAGCGCCGGGCCGACCTGCTCGACGTGCTCGGTCAGCCGACCGCCTCGCGGCGTCCGTATGTCCGCGTGGGACACGAGCTCGTGCACCCAGCCCTGGCCGAGATCGCGCTCGTCGGCGCGTGCTACGGGCTCGTCCACCGGGCGCTCGGCGCCGTCAGCCTCGTCGGGCCCGTCCGGATGGACTACGAGAAGGCGCTCGGCGCCGTGCGCTCTGCCGCGCTCGAGCTCTCGCGCTTCGTCGAGTCGATCTACGACGAAGCCTGAGCCCCCTACGGCGAGCTTCGGCGGCAGATGCCGTCGCTACATTCCGAGCGATGGCGATCACCGACCGCGACTACTACGAGCTGCTCGGAGTCGGGCGCGACGCGAGCGAAGCGGAGATCAAGCGCGCCTTCCGGCGGCTTGCGCGTGAGCTCCATCCAGACGTCTCGGAGGCGCCGGACGCCGACGAGCGGTTCCGCGAGGTGGTCGAGGCGTACGAGGTGCTGTCGCGGACGGAGACGCGCGATCTCTACGACCGCTACGGCCACGCAGGGCTGCGGAGCGGCGGCTTCGACCCAGGCCACGTCGACTTCGGCAGCCTGGCGGACCTCTTCTCGGCCTTTTTCGGTGACGACGTCCTGTTCGGCGCGCGTTCGCGGGGCGGAGGCGCACGCGGAGCCGACCTCGCCGCGACCGTCGAGATCGACCTCGTCGAGGCGGCGCACGGGGTCACGCGCGAAGTGCCGTTCGAGGCCGCCGTCACCTGCACGCGCTGCGGTGGGGACGGCGCGGAGCCGGACAGCGAGATCACAACCTGCCCGACCTGCAACGGGACCGGGCGGCTCCAGCAGGTGACGCGGAGCGTCTTCGGTGAGTTCGTCCGCACCCAGACCTGCCCGACGTGCGCCGGGTCGGGCCGAAGGATCGAGCGGCCGTGTGCCGAGTGCCGCGGCGCCGGTCGGGTCGTCGAGGAGCGCATGCTCGCGGTCGATATCCCGCCGGGAATCCACCACGGCCAACGGATCCGCCTCAGCGGCGAGGGGCACGCAGGGCTCGTCGGCGGCCGGGCCGGGGACGTCTACGTCGAGGTGCGGATCCGTCCCGACGAGCGATTCGTACGCGAGGGGGACGACATCTACACGACCGTCGACCTGACCTTCACGCAGGCGGCTCTAGGCGCCACCCTCCCGATCCCGACGCTCGATGGGGAGGAGGAGTTCGAGCTCCCGCCGGGGACGCAGCCCGGCGAGATCGTCGTCCTCCGCGGTCGCGGCATGCCCGTCCTGCAGAGCCACGGCCGGGGCGACCAGCGGATCCTCGTGAACGTCCGGGTGCCTCGCCGGCTCACCGACGAGCAGCGCCGCCTGCTGCGCGAGTTCGACGAGCACGCCGACGCGGGGACGTACGGCAAGGACGAGGGCGGGCTCTTCGACAAGCTCAAGAGCGCCTTCCGCTGAGACGGTTCGTGATCGTCGGCGGTGAGCCGGAGCTCGCGCTCCTGCTCCACATCTTCCCGGAGGGCGTCGAGGAGCTCGACGGCGCATATGCCGTATACGCGGACGAGCCGCCGCTCGGCTTCGACGTCGTCGAGATCGACGACGTGTCCGACGGCTGGGAGGACACCTGGCGAGACTTCCACCACGGTCTGCGAGTGGGCCGCTGCTGGGTCGGTCCTCCGTGGGAGGAGCCGCCGGCCGACGCCGTGAGCGTGATGATCGACCCGGGCCGCGCCTTCGGCACCGGTACGCACGCGACGACGCGGCTCTGCCTCGAGCTGTTGCAAGAGTTGGAGCCGACCAGCCTGCTGGACGTAGGTTGCGGCTCGGGCGTCCTCTCGGTCGCTGCGGCGAAGCTCGGCTTCGCGCCGGTGCGCGCGGTCGACGTCGACGAAGTGGCACTCGAGACGACCAGGGTCAACGCCGAGGCGAACGGCGTCACCGTCGACGTCGGCGCAGAGCTGCAGCCCGCGGCGCTCGCCGTGATGAACATCGCCCTCGACGTCGTCGAACGGATGCTCCCGGAGCTTCCCGTCGAACGGGCGATCACGTCCGGCTACCTGGAGCGGGAGGAGCCGCATGCCGACGGGTGGCGCAGCGTGCACCGCAGCGTGCGCGACGGCTGGGCCGCGGACCTGCTCGAATTCCGGCCGTGACGACGTTCTCCGTCCGGTTCCTGGGCTGCAAGGTCTCACACGTCGACGCGCACGCGGTGCGTGAGCGGCTGCTCGCCGATGGACACGCGGAGCGGGAAGGCGCTGCCGACGTGGCGGTCGTCAACACCTGCTGCGTCACCCACGAGGCGGTTGCGAAGTCGCGGAAGGAGGCGGCTCGCGCGGCCCGTACGCACCGGCGCGTCTACGTCACCGGCTGCGGAGCGAACCTCGCCGGCGACGCTTTCGCCGGGCTGCCGGACAACGTGGTCGTCGTCGCGCGCCGCAGCGAGGAGACGCCCGCGTTCGTCGCGCGCGACGTGGGTGCGATCGGGTGTGTGCAGGCCGACGCCCGCCTCGACCGCGTCCGCGCCTTCGTCAAGGTGCAGGACGGCTGCTCGTTCTCCTGCCGCTTCTGCGTCATCCCCCTGGTGCGCGGCTCCTCGCGCAGCCGGACGGCCGAAGCCGTGCTCGGCGAGATCCGCCGCCGCGTCGCGCAGGGCCACCGCGAGGTCGTCCTCACCGGGATCAATCTCGGCTGCTACCGCGACCGCGCGGCCGGGTACCGCCTGCCGCGGCTCGTGCGCGAGGCGGGCGCGATACCGGGGCTCGAGCGGCTCCGCCTCTCCTCGATCGAGATCAACCACGTCGACGACGAGCTCGTGCGCGCGCTGCGCGAGACGCCCGCCGCGAGCCGGCACCTGCACGTACCGCTCCAGTCGGGCGACGACGCCGTCCTGCGCGCGATGGGCCGCCGCTACTCCACCGGCACGTATCTCCGCCGGCTCGAGCCGGTACGTGAGGACTTCAACCTGACGAGCGACGTCATCGTCGGCTTCCCGTCCGAGGACGAGCGCGCGTTCGAGCACACGCTGCGCGTCGTGGGGGAGGCGGGGCTGACCAAAGTGCACGTCTTCCCCTATTCGCCGCGACCCGGCACGGGCACCGCAGCCGAGGACCCGGTACCGCCGCACGTGAAGAAGGAGCGGAGCGCTCGGCTGCGCGGGATCTCGCACGCGGCGTGCCTCGCCCACTGGCGCTCGAAGGTCGGCTGCGACGATGTCGTGCTCGTCGACCGTCCGGGCCGTGGCTACGGCGACGACTACTCGCCGTGGCTCGTGCCCCCGGAGTCGGCGCCGGTGGGAGAGCTCGTCAGGGTCCGCGGCGCGGCCGTCTCGGAGGAGGGGATCCTCGCTGCCTGACGACTGTCTCTTCTGCCGCCTCTACCGCGAGGGCGACCACGTCGCCGCGACCGACGGCTTCGTTGCGATCCGCGACATCCAGCCGCAGGCGCCCGTGCACCTGCTCGTCGTGCCGGAGCGCCACGTCGACTCCTTCCGCGAGATCGGCGAATTCCCGCCCGAGGAGGCGAAGCGGATGCTCGAGTTCGTCGCCGACCTGGCTGCACGCGAGGGGTTGACCGATTACCGTGTCGCCGTCAACGTCGGCCCCAGCGCCGGCCAGACGGTTTTCCATCTGCACTGGCACGTCAAAGGCGGCTGGACGTGAGCTTGATCGAGGAGATCGACGACGAGCTGAAGGATGCGATGCGCGCCCGCGACGCCGAGCGTCGCGACGCGCTGCGGCTGATCCTCAACGCCCTCAAGGGCTCGCAGAAGGAGCTGCAGCGGCCCCTGAGCGAGGAGGAGGAGCTGCAGGTGCTACAGCGTGAGCGGAAGCGGCGGATCGAAGCCGCCGAGGCGTTCCGCTCCGGCGGGCGGGAGGAGCAGGCCGCAGCCGAGGAGCGCGAGCTGGCGATCCTCGAGGAGTTCATGCCGGAGCCGCTCTCAGAGGACGAGATCGACGAGATCGTCGACGACGTCATCGCCGAGGTGGGGGCGACGAGCATGGCCGACCTCGGGCGGGTGATGGCCGACGTCATGCCGCAGATCGCCGGCCGCGCGGACGGCTCGCAGGTCAGCCAGATCGTCCGCGAGAAACTCGCGTAGCTGAAACAACTCCGGTTGTTTCGTCATATATGGGTAGGTGGCAGGCGCTCGTGATCGGGAGGCCCGCTTTCGCCGCTTGTGCGAGGCGCACACGGCAGCGGTCCTCGCCTATGCGCTGAGGCGCACGTCGCGGGATGACGCCGCCGACGTGGTCGCCGAAACCTTCCTCGTTGCGTGGCGCCGACTCGACGAGGTCGAGGAGCGGAGCGCGCTCCCCTGGCTGTACGCGGTTGCGCGTAGGGTGCTGCTGAGCCAGCAGCGCTCGACGCGCCGGCAGCAGGCGATTGCGGAGCGCTTGGCCGCCGCCGAGCCGTCCGGGTTGCTCGAGACCGTTGGATCGTCAGTTGGGTCGCGGTGCCTTCTCGACGCGCTCGCCGGGCTCTCGGAGACGGAGCGCGAGGTGCTGCTGCTCTCGGCCTGGGAAGAGCTCTCGAGCACCGAAGCGGCCGGTGTGCTCGGCTGCTCGGCCACCGCCTATCGAATCCGCCTCCACCGGGCCCGCCGGCGGCTACGCGAGCGCCTCGCCCAAGCCGACCCCGGTGAGCCCGCGCGGTTGGCGGCCCCTGCTGCTCGAACCGAGGAGAGTCCCTCATGCTGAACGCACCGGAACTGATCGAGCTTCGCCGGGCCAACCCGATCTCGCTCGCCGATGCTCGCCGCCTCGCTGACGAGCTCGACCTGCACTCGCGTGTCCTCGGGCTCCCTGCGGAGCCGCTCACGTCAGGTCCTGGTTGCGGCGCTCGCCGGCGCGCCCTCGTCACTGTCCTTGCAGCCGCTGCGCTGGTCGCGGCGATCGTGGCCGCGACCCCGGCCTGGGCGCTGGTTCGTCAGGTCTTGCCCTTCTGGAATCAGCCGACGGCGCCGCAGTCGGTGCAGGTCCAGTTCTCGTCGCTGAACCTCGGCGCTCCCCCGGGCATGAACCCACGCGCCGTCAGCGGCGAGACGCGCGAGGTCGGCGAGTTCAGCTTCGGCGGATCGACCCGCACCCTCTGGGTCGCACCGGCGAAGAACGGTGGCTTCTGCTCACTCTGGCTCCCCGGCGGCGGTGGAGGCTGCAGCACCTCGGGCCGGCCGCTCAGCACGGGGGCGCTGCTACGCCTGGGCGTACCGGAGTGGATCAACGGCGACGCGATCACGCCAACAGTCAGCGACGTCGTGATCCGCTTCAGCGACGGCAGCGCGGTCCACCCGCGGATCGTCTGGGTGTCCGCTCCGATCGACGCAGGCTTCTTCGCGTACGACGTCCCGGCCGGCGAGCAGACGGCCCAACGCCACGTCACGGCTGTCGACGCGTACGACCGGCAAGGGGCGCTCGTGAAGCATCAGACCTT
>Ga0209474_10004079_pt1 | contig 12664 bp, 13 predicted proteins | sample GraSoiAngelo_145_FD_185902 | JGI IMG/M metagenome (GOLD analysis project Ga0209474, IMG submission 185902) | Grasslands soil microbial communities from the Angelo Coastal Reserve, California, USA - 14_1009_05_20cm (SPAdes) (version 2) | ecosystem: Environmental > Terrestrial > Soil > Grasslands...
CCCGAGCCCCAGATCGTCCTCAACCCGGATGCGCCTCTGGTCAAGGGCACCGACGGGAAGGCGAAGATGTCCAAGAGCCTCAAGAACATCGTCGGCGTCACGGACGAGCCCGAGGTCATCCGCAAGCAGGTCCACAGCATGGTGACCGACACGAAACGGGTCTACAAGTCACAGCCTGGCCATCCGCGGTCCTGCAACGTGTGCGCTTTCTACAAGTTCTTCTTCGACGACTGGGAGCACTACTGGGAGCTCTGCCGGAAGGCGGAGATCGGGTGCAACGACAAGAAGAAGCTGCTTGCGGAGCGGATCATCGAGCGGTTCGCGCCGTTCCGGGAGCGGCGGGCCGGCCTGACTCGCGAGTACGTGGACCGCGTCCTGGACGCTGGCGCGGAACGGGCACAGGATGTCGCCGGCCGGACCATGGTCGAGGTCCGCCAGGCGGTCGGGCTGCCGCCCTACCGGGATCGTTAAAATCTGAGCCGCATGGCAGAGGCCGCGGCCCCAAGGCGATACACCCGCCGGACGTTTCTAGGCTGGTGGCTGGCGAGCCTTCTGACGGCGACGGTGATCACCGCCGTCGCGCCGATCCTGGTCTACTTCTGGCCCGCGCCTCCGAAAGGCCAGAAGAAAGGCCCCGTCAACGTCGCCCTGCAAACTCCCATCGACCAGCTGCAGGAGGGGGACGCGGTCAAGTTCGACGCTCCCCGCAGCCCGAACACGGCTTTCATCATGGCCGACGGGGGCGGCGACAACGCTCCGGGCGAGCTCGCCTTCGGCGGGTTCGTGGTCAAGAACTCGGGCAAAGTCAACGTCTTCGCGATCAACTGCTCGCACCTCGGCTGCTCGGTGGCGCTCAACAAGGACGCCAGGACGTTCGACTGCCCGTGCCACGGATCGCGGTTCCACCTCGACGGCACCGTGCTGCAGGGTCCCGCGCCGGCCCCGCTTTCGCACCTGACGTGGAAGCAGGGAGCAACTCCCGACCAGATCGTGGTTGACGGCATCGTGCTGGGCTTCTGATGGCAATCCCACACCCGCGCGACATCCAGATGGCGGTCGTGGACTGGCTCGACGAGCGCTATCCGTTCACCAAGGCCGTCGACGAGGCGCTCTATCAGCGCGTGCCGAACTTCGCCAACGCCTTCTACTACTGCTTCGGCGGGATGGTCTTCATCCTGATCGCGTTCCAGCTCCTGACCGGCGTGTTGCTCGCGCTGTACTACGTTCCCGACGCGACCGGGAATCCGGCGCCTGCTTACACCAGCGTGCAGTTCATCCAGAGCACCGTGTACCTCGGCTGGTTGATCCGGGGCGTCCATTTCTGGAGCGCCAACCTGCTGATCATCATGGTTCTGCTCCACATGGCCCGCGTGTACTGGACCGGGTCTTATCGGGCGCCGCGTGAGCTCAACTGGATCGTCGGAGTCCTGATGCTGTTGATCGTCCTCTTCCTCTCGTTGACCGGGTACCTCCTGCCCTGGGACAGCAAGGCCTACTTCGCGACCGAGGTGACGATCAAGATCGCGGGCCTGACGCCACCCCCGCAGCTCGGCATGTTCGTCAAGGAGCTGCTGCAAGGAGGCCCGGTGGTCGGCCCGCCAACCCTGCAGCGTTTCTTCACGCTGCACGTGTTCGTGCTGCCGGCGGTGATCGTGCTGTTGATGTACGTGCACTTCCGGTTCATCCGGGCGCACGGCATCTCGGAGCCGCTGTGAGCGATAAGAGCATGAGGAAAGAAGGACCCGGCGCGGCGGTGGCACCGCCGAAAGAGGTCCAGATCATCGAGGTCGACGGCCACGGCGGCGGCCACACCCTCGAGCCCGACTGGAAGCGCCTGCCGATCGGCCCTGACCACATCCTCTACCCGGTGGTGGTCGGCCTCGCCCTCTTCCCCATCCTGATGGGCGACGCGGGGCACCATCTGGCCGACGACATGCCCGACGAGGACACCCACCCCTTCTTTCCGGACCACTTCTGGCCTTACCCGATCATCGCGGTGGTGATGCTGGTCGCGGTCGGCCTGCTCGCGGCGTTCGTGCAGAAAAACCTTCAGCTGGAGCCGTCGGCGGACCCCCGCGCGGTCACGATTCCGCGACCTGACTGGTACTTCCTCTTTCTGTTTCAGTTCTTGAAGCTCGGTCCTGAGCTGATCATGTCCCAGGTCATCCCCGGGATCGTCGTGGGCGCGCTGGTCCTGTTTCCGTTCATCGACGGGATCGCCGGTCCGCGGCTCGCCCGGCGACTGGGCTGGAAGAGCTGGCCCGTACCCGGGCGCAACATCATCACCGGGACGATCTGGGTGCTCGGCCTCCTGTATGTGGCCTTCCTGGAGTTCTGGGCGCTGGCCGGGCCGGGCTTCTGTCTGCCCTATCTCACCGGCCCCGTCTGCGGGGCCTGAAGACTCCTCCCCATTTATGGGAGGTAGCTCCTCCCCATTAATGGGGAGGTGGCGCGCAGCGCCGGAGGGGCAGCGCCGGAGGGGCTAAGTCCGGCTGTCGTAGAGCTGCTTGGTCAGCTCGACCTGCGCCAGGTGCTCGCGGGCGTGACCGTAGTTGGAGATGAGCCAGATCAGGCCAGGCTTGGGGTCGTGGTCCTTGCGCGGCCGATCCTGGATCAAGTCCTCGGCCGTGACGCCGGCCAGGTGCTCGTCGACTTCTCGGTCCGCCTGGTCTGCCAGCGCAAGCAGCTCGGCGGCATCGGCCTCGACCCTGAACTCTGAATCCCGGTCGCGGTCGCTTGGCAGCGACCGGACGGCGCGGATCATCTCCCTTTCCGAGCCGAGGCTGTGGGCCACGAGGACTGCGATCGAGTTGGCTTTCGGGAGCGGCCGCCAATTGAGCGTCCCGTGGTCCAGGCCGCGAACCTGCGCGCGGAATTTCTCGTGCAGCTCGTGGAAGAGCTGCTGGAAAGCCTCGCCGACCTCCCGTGCGCCTGCTTCATCCATGCCGGGTCATACCTTCTCCGTAACGCGGTATTCGAGGTACCGCCCCAACAGTAATCGCGTGTGGGCCTCGAGCGCCGGAAGCACGCTGAGGACCAGACCCACCATCGGGTAGAGGAAGTATTCGAGGTAGATCCCGCCCCTCTTCCACAGAGGCCACTCCGCCGGCTTCGGCGGGAGCATCCGGATCTCGAAGTAGAGAAAGAAGAGCACTGTGGAAAGGGTGACGCCCAGCAGGACGCCGGAGATTCCCCAAAGGCTCTGTCCGAGGTCCGTCAGCGAGAAGTCGGTGCTGACCCAGATCGGCACCGACGCGCCGAAGAGCAGCAGCACGGGCAGAAAGATCCAGTTGAGGTGATTGAGGAAGAGATTCAGGAAGCGCCTTACTCGCAGCCACAGCGGGATCTCGGGATGGCTGAACAACCGGGCCAGCACATAAGGGACGTCGGTGATACCCCAGGCCCACCGCTTGATCTGGTTGTACTGGCTGACGTGGGTCGCCGCATAGTCGCGCGCCTGCGGCGAGTCGCCGTAAATCGGCAGCCAGACCGACTTGACCGCGAAGCGCTTGCCGAAAGTGAAGAACGCCTTCCAGTAGAAGCGCGAGTCCTCCGGGATGACGTCCTTGTCCCAGTAGCCGACCTTGTGCACGAAGTCGAGGCTGCACGTGTAGCTCGAAAAGGCGACGAGACGGTGAGGCTGGGAGTGGAGGAACATCTGCCACTGCGACGTGCTGGCGGACATGATCCGCACCGCGAGAGGGACCTGCCAGATGTTGTTGTGGAACAGCGGCACGGGCTGCCAGATCCGGTAGTCGCGCAGAGGGTCACGCGCATGATGCCAGCTGATCCAGCCGAAGTACTGAGGGTGGACGCGGTAGTCCGAGTCGAGGTCGGTGATCAGGACCTTGCTGAGGTCAAAGCCCTCCTCGGTCAGGACGCGCACCATCCACCGCCCGCCCCAGTTCATGGCCGCCGACTTGCCGACCACGATGCCCGGCTCGAGCGGGTCCTTGATGTGATAGAAGCCGCGGAGCCGGTGGCCAAACTTCTCTTTGAGCCGAGCCACGTTCTCCCAGCCGGGCTTGTCCGTTTCGCGGGTGATGATGCCGACGAGCTTCAGCTCGTCGGGGTAGTTGGCGTCCACGATCGCCTGCACCGTTCTCTCGAGCACGTGGTAGGGCTCGGTGTAGGTCGGGACCACGCTCAGGTGGAGGTACTGGAGTGGGTCGACACCGCCCGCCGGCGGTTGCTGGCGACACATCGCGAGCCAATCCTTTTTCATGTCGCGACGCATCCTCAACATCGTGCTGTAGACGCCGGTCACGACGCTGACCGCGCGGACGACCCAGTACGTGTCGAAGATCAGCACCACCACCGCGACGAAAAGCGCTCCAGACGAATGGAAGATGATCGGGATCCAAGCCGGGGCAAGCAGCAGGACCCACGTCACCAGTCCCGGCCCAGCCTCGAAAAGGCGGGCGCCGAACTGGCGCATTGCCTGCTCCCAGGCAGGCGCGGGCGGCTGGGCTTCGATCACGGCCACGAGCCGATTATGTCCTCCCCGCCATGCGGGGAGGTGGCGGCGCAGCCGCCGGAGGGGCTGGAATACAGATCAAGCCGCCGGCTTTGTATTTGACATGAAAAACCTTCAGCACTTCGACGGCCCGACGTTCGAGGCCGACGTGCTGCACGCGACGGAGCCGGTGGTGGTCGACTTTTACGCCGACTGGTGCCACCCCTGCCACATGATGGGGCCCGTGGTGGAGCAGCTGGCGGGCGAGTTTGCCGGCAAGGTCAAGATCGGCAAGCTGGACGTCGACGCCAACGAGGAGATCGCCATCCGCTACGGCGTGATGGGCATCCCCACGCTCGGACTTTTCAGGGACGGCAAGATGGTGGACCGCCTGGTCGGATACCCCGGCGCAGCGGCGCCGATCCGCACCTGGATCGAGAAGAGCGCGAACGTAACGACAGCCAACAAGTAAGTCGCACGGCGATGGGCGGGCGGGGAAATCCCGCCCACCCGACTACTTAGACAATCCCAACCGTATACCGGAATGGGAGCAGCGCCTGCGGCGCAGCCGCACGCGCGATGAGGGAAAAACCATCGGGGTTTTCCCTCATATCTTTTAGTGGCCCCACATGGCGCGTTCTGCGTGCTGGACCGTCTCGGCACCGTGCTCGCCAGTGCGAATGCGCACCGCGTCCTCGACTCCGATGACGAAGATCTTGCCGTCGCCGACCTCACCGTTCCCGGTCCGCCCGGCCACGGCGAGCTTGTCGACGACCGTCGTCACGATCTCCGCCTTCATGACCGCCTCGACTTTCAGGCGCGGGCGGAGCGAGATGTGCACGGAGGCTCCGCGATATTTCTCCGTGTAGCCTCGTTGGGCGCCGCATCCTTTGACCTCCGTCACCGTCACGCCCGACACGCCGCACTCGTCCAGCACGTCCTGGACCTCCTGCAGCCGTTCGTGACGGATGATCGCGACGACCATCTTCATGTTGAATCCGGTCCCGTTTGCCGTCATGCCGCCGACACCTCCTTTTGCTTCGCGGGAACGGCTTCGCCGTTGGGGTGCGGGTGCGGGTTGACGGTCGGCGTGTCCGCCGGGCGGTAGACGCCTCCAGGCACCGGCATGAACGATTCTGGGTAACCCCACATGCCGTGCTCGCTGATGTCCAGGCCCTCCATCTCTTCGCCGGCCGAAACGCGCAGGCCGACTGTCTTCTTGATGATCCAGAACAGGCCATAGCTCAGAACGAACACGGTGACGAAGGAAGCGCCCACCGCGATCGCCTGGGCACCAAGCTGGTGGAAGCTGCCCGTGTAGAAAAGGCCGCCCTGGCCCACACCGTTGAACTTCGCGAGCGCCGGGGTCGTGAAGAGTCCGCAGCTGAGGGTGCCCCAGATGCCGGCCATTCCGTGGGCCGGCAGCGCGCCGACGGGGTCGTCGAGAACCCGGTCGAGGGCGAGCACTCCGACGACGACGATCACTCCGGCTACCGCACCGATGACTATGCCGGCCCACGGCTCGACATAGCCCGAGGGTGCGGTGATCGCGACGAGCGCCGCGATGGCGCCGTTTCCGATCATGCCGACGTCCATCGTCTTGGTGATCAGGTAGACGGTGACCAGGGCCGCGACCGCACCACCCGCGGCGGCGAGGTTGGTGACCACGACCACGTCCGCAAAGTGGAGGTTGGTCGCGTTAAGAGTCGACCCTGGGTTGAAGCCGAACCACCCGAACCAGAGGATGAGCACGCCGAGCTGAGCCAAGGGCATGTTGTGCCCCGGAATCGCGTTGGACCTGCCCCTCTCATACTTGCCGATTCGCGCTCCCAGCAACAGAAGGCCGGCCAGGCCGGCGGTTGCGCCGGTGAGGTGAACGACTGTCGACCCTGCGAAGTCCTGCGAGCCGAGGGTCGCCATGAGGAATCCGCCACCGAACAGCTGGTGGCTGATGAGTGGATAGATGAAGGCGGCAAACGGTACGCCGAACAGGATGTAGACGATGAACTTCGTGCGCTCGAGCATCGTCCCCCACACGATCGCCAGGGAGACGGCGCAGAAGACGAACTCGAAGAACCACTTTCCGGCCGCGGGCACCGTGCTGGCGGCGATCGCCGGCAGGTCCATGGACGAACCCGGGCTGAACGTCGGGAAGAAGCCGCTGCCCCCGATGAGGGCGAACGCCCCGCCCGCCCCGAACGCGAGGCCGAAACCAACGCCCCAGTAGGCGATCGAGCTCACGCTGAGGTTGGTGATGACCTTCGCCACCACCGTGCCGACGTTCTTCATGCGGCTGAAACCGACCTCCAGCATCGCGAAGCCGGCCTGCATGAACATCACGAAACACGCGGCCACGATGACCCAGACCGTGTCGGCCGCCACACCGGCCGCCGAGGTCGCGGTGGTGTCGTCCGCCAGGACTGCGATCGGCGCCAATGCCGCGAGCAAGGCGATCGCGGCCGCAATGCCGAACACGCGCCGGCGTTTGATGAGCGCTTTCCGAAACTCCATAGCTGCAGGCAAGGACGCCACCTCCGTTGTGTTTCCCCCGGGGCGGCGAGCAGCCGCACCGCTTGATGGGCTCAGCGTAGGAGCGCCCGGCCGGTCGCAAAAACGTGCGGACTTGACGAATTGAAGGGCGTGAGCTCGTAGCTTTCACACAAGGCGGCCGGGCTTGTGGACAAGTCATTTTCGTGTCAACCGCACGGAAAGCGGCCGCGTCCGTTTGTGACAGTCTCACCTGATTAGTTGCCTGGCACGTTCCTACGATCAACGTGCGACCCGTCAAATCTTCGTTTCGTGGAGGGTGTTCATGGCAGTGGAGACAAAGGCGGCCGGTAAGACCAGCCCGCGGGAGGTGCTGGAGCGTGCCAAGGCCGAGGGGGTCGAGGTCGTCGACGTCCGTTTCGTGGACCTTCCCGGCACCTGGCAGCACTTCAGCCTCCCCCTGGGCGAGCTGGAGATCGACAGCTTCAAGGACGGGCTCGGATTTGACGGCTCGAGCATCCGCGGCTTCCAGTCGATCGACGAGAGCGACATGCTGCTCATGCCCGACCCCGACTCGGCGACGATCGACCCGGTCCTCTCGCACAAGACGCTGTTCCTGATCTGCGACGTCGTCGACCCGATCACGCGGGAGCCCTACTCCCGCGACGCGCGTTTCATCGCCAAGAAGGCGGAGGACCACCTGCGCCGGTCGGGCATCGCGGACGTCAGCTACTGGGGACCCGAGGCGGAGTTCTACCTCTTCAACTCCCTCCGCTTCGACCAGAACGCGCACAGCGGCTACTACTACATCGACTCGGAAGAAGGCATCTGGAACTCGGGCAAGAACTCCGAGCCAAACCTCGCCTTCCGCCCGCGGCACAAGGAGGGCTACTTCCCGGTGCCGCCAACCGACAAGCTGCAGGACCTCCGCTCCGAGATCATGCTCAAGCTGATCGAGGCCGGGGTGCGCGTGGAGGTGCAGCACCACGAGGTCGGGACCGCCGGACAGGCGGAGATCGACATGCGATTCGACTCGCTCACCAAGATGGGCGACAAGATGATGGTCTACAAGTACGTGATCAAGAACATCGCGGCGCAGCACGGCTACGTCGCGACCTTCATGCCCAAGCCCCTCTTCCAGGACAACGGCTCCGGCATGCACGTCCACCAGAGCCTGTGGAAGGACGGCGAGAACCTCTTCGCCGACGCGAAGGGTTACGCCGGCCTCAGCCAGAGCGCGGTCTACTACATCGGCGGACTGCTGAAGCACGCGGCGGCGCTGCTGGCGATCTGCGCGCCGACCACCAACTCGTACCGGCGGCTCGTGCCCGGCTACGAGGCTCCGATCAACCTCGTCTACTCGAAGCGCAACCGCTCGGCGTGCGTGCGCATCCCGATGTACTCGACCAACCCGAAGACGAAGCGCGTCGAGTTCCGGTCACCGGACCCGGCCGCCAACCCGTACCTCGCGTTCTCCGCGTGCTTGATGGCCGGCCTCGACGGAATCAAGAACAAGGTCGTCCCACCGGAGCCGGTGGACAAGGACATCTATGAGCTGGAGGGCGAAGAGAAGGCGAGGATCAAGTCCGTGCCAGGATCGCTCGCCGAATCGCTCGACGCGCTGGAGAAGGACCATCAATTCCTGCTCGAAGGTGGCGTGTTCACAAAGGACGTCATCGACACGTGGATCGACTACAAGCGCAAGAAGGAAGTCGACGCAGTCGCGCTGAGGCCGCACCCGTGGGAGTTCATGCTCTACTCGGACGTCTAGACCCGACCTCTAACTACTCCAGGGCCCCGGGCTCGCACCGGGGCCCTTCTCTTTTCCGGGCCCTAAATGCCGAGCATCGCGCGGGCGCGCAGGGCGATGCTGATCGCCACGCGCGTCTCCGGGTCGTCGAGCTTCAGGTCCGTCAAAGCCTCGATGCGCTCGACGCGGTAGGTCATCGAGTTGATGTGAATGCCCAGGTTCCGCGAGGCGGCACGGCGAACCCATCGTGCGGCCGACAGCGCCTCGAGCGTTTCCAGCAGCGGCGTGTCGCGGGATTGCGCGTACCGCAGCAGCGGGCCGAGGAGCTCGTCGACGAAGCGACGCAGCGCGTCCGGGCTCTGGACCTCGAGCAGCAGCCGGAACGCGCCCAGCGAGCGGTAAGACGCGACCCGTCCGCGCCCGCCCGCCCGCCGCGTGAGCCGCAGCGCCTGTCGGGCTTCCACGTGTGAGCGCGCCAGCTCGCTCACGCCATTCGCCAGGTTGCCGATGCCGACCGAGCCCGAGCCCGGCTTCATCACCGGGGCCGCCGCGGCCAGCACCTGGGCCGCCAGCTTCTCGACCGCGGACAGGTCCGCCGCCAGCTCGTCGGGCACCAGGAACACCGCCGAAGCGGACCGCACAAGCGTGAGGGCGCCAAGCATGCGCGAACGGATCAACCCCGTCAGCGCGCCGTCGAGCCGGTCCTGCTGGCCCCGCGCCGCGAGGGCCGCCTCTGTCTTGTCGTCGTCCGCCTCGAGCACGACGACCCACGCCCGTTGCGGCAGCCGGTGTCCCAATCGCTCGGCCTGGCGGGCGATCCGCTCCGCCTCGTCGGACTCCAGGCCGCCGGCGAGAACCTCCTCGACCAGGTCGCCGCGCAGCCGGCGCTCCACCTCCGCCGCGGCTCGTTCCTTGGACAGCTCGAGAGCGAGCACTGTCGAACCGTGCTCCAGGGCGCGAAGGCGGCCTTCGTCGTCTACGGCTTCCTCATCGATCCCGACCGCGAGCAGTCCGAGCATCTCCGCCCCCGCGCGCACCGGCACGACGTCGAGCGGCTTCGCCGGACGGCCTGCCGTGATCCTCACCTCGCGGGCCGTCGTTTGGGAGAGGGTTGGCGGCACGTGGATGCGCTGCGGCATGCCGTCCGACGACTCCCCCACTCCTCTTACGCGGTAACCGTCCACCGAGTAAAGCGCCGCGCGTGCTCCTGCGAGCGAGCCGATGACCTCCAGGATCGATTGGAGCCCAGCCCCATCCAGCGACAGCTTGGTGAAGCGTTCGTGGATATCGTGCGAGAGACGGATCTCGGCCAGCTGGACCTCGGTCCGCCGCTGCAGCTCGCTGCGCTCGAGGATCCCGGCCACCTGTCCCGCGATGGCGCGTAAGAAGTCGATGTCGCCTGAATTGAACTCGCGTCTTTCGGTGCTCTGAACGTTGAGCACGCCGACCAGGCGCGGCCCCGACTCGATGGGCACCGAGGCCATGGAGTGGAAGCGGTCTTCGTCAAGCCCAGGCACCCACTTCCAGTGCGGCTCCCGGCTCACGTCCGGCACCACCGCCGGCTTGCGGGACTCGGCCACCCAACCGGTGATGCCCTCGCCCACCTTCATCGTCACCTTGCCGACCATGTTCTCGTTCAACCCGTTGGTCGCCGTCAGCAGCAGGTCCCGATCGGTCAGCAGGTACAGCGAGCAGACGTCGGTTCCGATGGCCGAGGTCGTCTCGCGAATGATCAGCTCGAGCAGCTCGTCCGGGCGCGGGGTCGACGCCGCGGCCTGGGCGAGGCGGACGAGAAAGCTCAGCTCTCGGGCGGCCAGGCTGGAATCGGCGGCGCCTGCGGTGACGTGCACGCCAGTTAAGTTACGGCTGCTCTTCATGCCAGCACTCGTGTCAATGACACCATGGACAACGCCTTGGCTAGTGTGAACGATACGGACTCGACCTGCAGCCAGCTTGGCGTTAGATTTAGCCCAGCGTGGCCTCCCCCCACTCCGGACAGTGGCGCGAGCACTTCGCCGGGGTCGACCTGCCCGTCCCGGTTTACGGCGGCGCGACCGCGACCGGGATCAACTTCGACAACGCCGCCAGCACGCCACCGCTGAACCGAGTCCGCGACATGGTCACCACATTTTCCGACCTGTATTCGAGCGTGCACCGCGGAACCGGCTACAAGTCGCGGCTCTCGACCGAGGCATACGAGCAGGCGCGGGAGCTTGTCGCGCGGTTCCTCAACGTGGATGAGAAAGACCAGGTCGTCATCTTCGTCAAGGGGACGACGGACGCGCTGAACCGGATCGCGGCGGCCGAAGCGCGACTCGACGGGCGTCAGGTGCTGGTCACCGAGATGGAGCACCACGCGGATCTTCTGCCGTGGCGACATCGCAGCGGCCACATGATGGTCGGCCTGTCAGATGAAGGACACATCGACCTGGAGGCGATCGAGCAAGCGCTGAAGACAAGCGACGGCAAGATCAGCCTGGTCGCGATCTGCGGCGCATCGAACGTGACCGGTTTCGTGTCGCCCATCCATGAAGTGGCCGCGCTGGCGCATCGATATGGGGCGCGGGTTTCGGTCGATGCCGCACAGCTCGCGCCGCATCACCGCATCGACGTGCGAGCGGCGGACGACCCCGGGCACCTCGATTTCGTCTCGCTGTCAGGCCACAAGATGTACGCACCCTACGGCGCGGGAGTGCTGGTCGCGCCGCGCGATTTCTTCGCGGGCGCGCCGGAGGTGATGGGCGGCGGCGCGATCAGCATCGTCACGTGGGACGACACGGTGTGGGCCGACCTACCGGACCGGGAGGAAGCGGGATCGCCGAACGTCATCGGCGCGGTCGCGCTCGGAGTCGCGATCGAGACGCTTCTGGAGCTTGGTTTCGACGAGATGCTCGACCACGAAGTCACGCTCGGCCTCCGGCTCATCGATGGATTGAGCGAGATTCCCGGGGTCACGGTGCTGGGCGGCGTCGAGCCGCACACGTCGGGCACCCGCCTGGCACTGGCGAGCTTTGTCGTAGACGGCTTGCACCACGGCCTGGTGGCCGCGGCGCTCAGTCACGAATGGGGCATCGCGGTGCGTCACGGTTGCTTCTGCGCCAACCCGTATGTATTTCACCTCCTCCACATGAGCAGGGACGACGTGGTCGCGGTGGAAGGCGAGGTCACCGCCGGACGCCGCAAGGCGCTTCCCGGAGCGGTGCGTGCAAGCCTCGCGCCTTACAACACCGAGGCCGAGGTCGATCGTTTCCTGGAGGCGGTCAGGCAGGTTGCGCGCGGCCGCATCAAGGCGACCTACGAGCAGGCGGCCGATGGGACGTACGCCCCGTCTGGCGGATGGCCCCGCATCCAGACCCCGCTCCACGCGATCGTGAAACACTAGGGGGCGACTTGATCAAGTTCATCGTCGAGGTCCTGCTGGCGATCTTTCTTCATCCCGTCGCGTTCGTCCTCTGCATCATCGACATCGTCAACCGGAAAGACCTCGGTGGGGGCTGGAAGGTGCTGTGGATCATCATCACCTTCTTCTGGGGCATCGGGCCCATCCTCTACATCCTTCTCGGCCGCGGCAAGTTCTGGTAAGCGCCTGACGGCATGAGAGACCGCGCGGCGACCAGGGCATTGGTGCTCGGTCTGCTGGCGCTGCCCTTCGGCGTGTTCGCCCCGTTCGCGATATGGAGCGGAGCGCGCTCCCTACGGCGGATCCGCGCCTCCGGCGGCGAGCTGCGAGGCGGGGCCAGCGCCGGAGGGGGGTTGATCGCGGGACTGATCGGGCTCGCGACCTTTCTGATCGGGACGGCTTACTGGCTCATCGCTTCGTGATCGCGCGCATCTTGATCTGGCTCCTGATCGTGCTGGTGGCCGCGTTCACGTATCCAGGGGCGCTCATCGTTTCGCTCGCGACGCGCGTGGCGCCGCCGCCCACCGCGTCGACCGGACCGACAGGCGCGGTGTCGTGGCTGCACGTCGCG
>Ga0209474_10004080_pt1 | contig 12661 bp, 8 predicted proteins | sample GraSoiAngelo_145_FD_185902 | JGI IMG/M metagenome (GOLD analysis project Ga0209474, IMG submission 185902) | Grasslands soil microbial communities from the Angelo Coastal Reserve, California, USA - 14_1009_05_20cm (SPAdes) (version 2) | ecosystem: Environmental > Terrestrial > Soil > Grasslands ...
CGCACTGGGCGATCATCTGGTCGATCTTCGACTGGTTGCCCTTGGTGCCACGGACGAGGGCCTCGGCGAAGGCACGTCCGTCAGCCACGAGCGGATGCCGTGCCCAGAAGTCACGCTCTCGGGCCGTCGGGTCGTCCTCGGTGTTCAGGTCCAGCTCATAGAGGAACTGCAGGGCGATCTCCCGGGCTTTCCGACGCTTGCCCATGCTAGCGGGGTCCACGCGCCCGAGGCCGGGGCTCGGCGCGCGGGGCCTCCACGCGGTACGCTCGCCGCCGACCCGCCCCATGCCGGCGCACGTCCTCGATCCACTCCGCCATGGCGAGCGCGGCCTCCGCAGCCTCGCCGCCGCGGTTGCCTACCGCGCCGCCCGCCCGCTCCCACGCCTGCTCCTCGCTGAATGCCGTGACCACGCCGAAGGTCGCGGGCACGCCGGTCGCAAGGGCGACCTCGCGGATCCCGGCGGCCGCCTCGCGCGCGATGTGCTCGAAGTGCGGAGTCTGGCCCCGGATGACCACGCCGACGCAGACGATACCGGCGTAGCGCCGCGTCGCGGCCAGGAGCGCCGCCGCCTGGGGGAGCTCGAAGGAGCCGGGCACCCAGTGAACCTCCACCCGGTCGACGCCGAGGCCCGCCGCGCCGAACGCCGCCCGGGCGCCGTCCACGAGGCGCTGGGTGATGCGCTCGTTGAACCGGGCGGCGACGATCGCGAAACGGTGGGAGCGCCGCACCGCGCGCGGGCGGCGTGACTTCGGCGCGCGGCCGGCCATCTCAGTCGGGGAGCGACGAGAGCAGATGCCCGAGCTTGTCGCGCTTCGTGCTCAGGTACTTCCGGTTCGTCTCGTTGGCGGGGACCTCGATCGGCACGCGCTCGGCGATGTGCAGACCGTAGCCCTCGAGGCCGACGATCTTCTTCGGGTTGTTGGTGAGGAGCCGGAGCTTCCTCACCCCGAGGTCCACGAGGATCTGGGCCCCGATGCCGTAGTCGCGGAGGTCAGCCTTGAAGCCGAGCGCCTGGTTCGCCTCGACGGTGTCCTTGCCGAGATCCTGGAGCTCGTACGCGCGCATCTTGTTCACGAGACCGATCCCGCGCCCCTCCTGGCGCATGTAGACGAACACGCCCCGCCCCTCGGCCTGGATGATCGCCAGCGCCTTCTCGAGCTGCGGCCCACAGTCGCAGCGGCGCGAATGGAACACGTCACCGATCAGACACTCGGAGTGGACGCGCACCAGCACCGGCTCGTCGCCCGCCACCTGCCCCATCACGAGCGCCACGGGCACGCGCGAGTCTACGGTGGTGTCGTAGGCGATCGCGGTGAAGTCGCCGAAGTCGGTCGGCAGCTTGTGGGTCGCGATCCGCCGGACCAACTTCTCCTTCATGATCCGGTACTCGATGAGGTCCTTGATCGTGATCATCTTGAGCCCGTGCGCCTGCGCGAGCTCCACCAGCTGCGGCAGGCGCGCCATGCCCCCGTCCTCGTCGAGCACCTCGCAGATCACGCCCGCGGGCGTGCAGCCCGCGAGCCGCGCCAGGTCCACCGCGGCCTCGGTGTGCCCCGCGCGGCGCAGGACGCCGCCCGGCATCGCCCGGAGCGGCAGGATGTGCCCCGGGCGCGTGAGGTCCTCCGCCGTCATCTGCGGATCGACGAGCGTGCGGATCGTGACCGCGCGGTCGTAGGCCGAGGTGCCCGTCGTGACGCCGCGCCGCGCATCCACGGTGACCGTGAACGCGGTGCCCATCGGCGCCGTGTTGTCCGAGACCATCATCGAGATCTTCAGCTCGTCCAGGCGCTCGCCCGTCATCGGGGCGCAGATGAGGCCCCGCCCGAACTTGGCCATGAAATTGACCGCCTCCGGCGTCGCCTTCTCGGCGGCCATGACGAGGTCGCCCTCGTTCTCGCGATCCTCGTCGTCGACCACGACCAGGACGCGCCCCTGGCGCAGCTCCTCGATGGCCTCCTCGACTCTCGAAAACGCGGTCATGTCGTCCCCCTGAGGGCCAGCGATCGTACCAGGTACTTGCCGATCACGTCGGCCTCGATGTTCACCGCCTGCCCCGGCGCCAGCCGTCCGAGCGAGGTCACGGCGAGCGTGTGCGGGATGAGCATCACCTCGAATGTCCGGTCGCCCAGCGCGGCGACCGTGAGGCTCACTCCGTCCACCGCCACCGACCCCTGGGGGATCAGGAGCGGCGCGAGCTCCCGGCCGGGCAGCGCCACGCGCACCCGCGTGGTCGATTCTACACGCGTTGTCTCCTCCACGGTTCCGACTCCGTCCACGTGGCCGAGGACTAGGTGACCACCGAGGGCGCCGCCCAACCGGAGCGGGCGTTCGAGGTTGACCGGATCGCCCGCGCGCAGATGGCCGAGCGTCGTGCGGTCGAGCGTCTCGGGGCCGAGCTCGAAGACGAAGCCGTCGGGGCGCCGCTCGACGATCGTCAGGCACGCTCCGTTGACCGCGAGGCTCCCGCCGACCGCCGTCTCCTCGAGGGTCGCCCGCGCCCCGTTGACCGCGAGGCTCCCGCCGACCGCCGTCTCCTCGAGGGTCGCCCGCGCCCGGACCTCGAGCCGGGCCACACGCCCGCCGCGGGCCGCCGTCGCGACCGTCCCGAGCTCCTCGACGATCCCCGTGAACATCTACGCGCGGGGCGCCTCGCGGAGCACGTCCGCCTCGATCAGGAGGTCGTCGCCCAGCGGGGTGACGGCGAGCGCGGCGAGGCGGACGGCGCTCTTGAGCTCGCGTCCGGCGCCGCCGACCGCCGTGGGCGCGGCCCGCCCGCCGACGAGGAGCGGCGCGACCAGCACGGCCACGCAGTCCACGAGCCCCGCGTCGAGGAACGCGGCGTTGACCTCGCCGCCACCCTCGACGAGGACGCTGCGCACCTCGCGCGCGTAGAGCTCGGCAAGGCACGCGCCCGGGTCCACGCGCCCGTCGCGCGTTGGGCAGCGGACCACCGTCGCGCCGCCGGTCGCGAGGCGCCCGGCCCGGTCGGCAGGCGCCCCCTCGCCCACCCCGCGCCGCCGGTCGCGAGGCGCCCGGCCCGGTCGGCAGGCGCCCCCTCGCCCACCACGATGAGGGCGCGCCGGGGGTCGCCCGCTCGGATCAGCCGGGCGCCGGGAGGCGTCCGACCGCCCGTGTCGAGCACGACCCGGTAAGGCTCGCGAGGCCACGGGCGGTCGAGCCGCACCGTGAGCTCGGGGTCGTCGCGCAAGACCGTCGCGACGCCGACGACGATCGCGTCAGACTCGCTGCGCAGCCGGTGGGCGTGGGCCCGCGCGGGCTCACCCGTGATCCAGCGCGAGGCGCCCGCGGCGTCGGCGATCTTCCCGTCGAGGGTCATCGCCGCCTTGAGTGTGACGTGGGGCCGCCGCTCGGTCACGGCGGTGAGGAACACGCGGTTCTGGCGCAGGGCCTCCTCGGCGAGCACGCCCCGCACGACCTCGATTCCCGCGCGCTCGAGGAGCGCGAAGCCGCGCCCGGCCACGAGCGGGTTCGGATCACCGATCGCCGCCACCAGGCGGGCGATCCCCGCCTCCACGAGGGCGGGCGCGCACGGCCCTGTGCGCCCCGCGTGGGCGCAGGGCTCGAGCGTGACATAGAGGGTCGCGCCCCGAGCCCGGGGGCCCGCGGCCGCGAGCGCCTCGACCTCGGCGTGCGGGCCTCCCGCCCGGAGGTGGGCCCCCTCACCCACGATCGCGCCCGCCCCCGCGACGACGACCGCGCCAACCATCGGGTTCGGTGACGTGAGGCCACGGCCGCGCTCGGCCAGGTCGAGGGCGCGCCGCATGAAGCGCTCGTCCACGGCGGTCATTGTAGCCAGGGCCGCGAGGCCGGCGTCATCGGGGCGTGGCCTGCCGTCGGCACGCGGGGCTTCATTGTAGCGAGGGCCGCGAGGCCGGCGTCATCGGGGCGTGGCCTGCCGTCGGCACGCGGGGCTTCATTCCCCGGGCACGAGCGCGTCGACGAAGGCCTCGGGCTCGAAGGCCTGCAGATCCTCGACGCCCTCGCCGACGCCGACCAGCTTGATCGGGATCTTGAGCTCGCGGACGATCCGGACCACGATCCCGCCCTTCGCCGTGCCGTCGAGCTTCGTCAGGGCGACCCCCGTGAGCCCGATCGCCTCGTGGAACATGCGCGCTTGGGCGAAGCCGTTCTGGCCCGTAGGCGCGTCCAGGACCATCAGCGCCTCGTGAGGCGCGCCCGGCATCTGCCGCTCGATGACCCGCTTGAGCTTCACGAGCTCGTCCATGAGGTTCGTCTTGGTGTGCAGGCGCCCCGCCGTGTCCACGATGAGCGTGTCGGCGCCCCGCGCGGCCGCGGCCTTCACCGCGTCGAAGACGACCGCCGCGGGATCGGAGCCGGCGGCCTGGTGGATCACCTCGACGCCGACGCGCTCGCCCCAGCGCTGGAGCTGCTCGATCGCCGCGGCGCGGAACGTGTCGGCCGCCGCGAGCAGCACGTGCTTGCCCGAGCCCTTGAGCGCGGCGGCGAGCTTGGCGGCCGTCGTCGTCTTCCCCGAGCCGTTCACGCCGAGCATGAGAACGACGGCGGGCCGGTAGTCGAGGTGGAGCGGCTGGGCGGCCCCAGCGAGCGTGTCGAGCAGGAAGCGGCGGAAGAGCGGGCGGAGCTGGTTCGCGCGCGTGAGCGTTCCGAACATCGCTTCCTCGCGCGCCCGGTTCGTGAAGTCGCCCGCAAGCATGGCGCCCAGATCGGCCGCGATCAAGAGCTCCTCGAGCTCAGTGTAGAGCGCCTCGTCGATCGGGCGCTCCGGGTCGAGGACCGCACCCAGCCCGCTCGCCAAGTACTCCTGCGACCGGCGGAGACCCTCGCGAAGGCGCGCGCCGAGGCCGGCGAGGAACGTCACCGGGCGTCCGAGGGCAGGACGAGTCGCTCGATCACCGCGCCGCTCGGGCCGAGCCGTGGCACGCTGCGCCCGTTCAGTTCGAGCGCGACGCCACCCGCGTTGCCGATCGTCAGGACGAACGGACGGTTGGAGACCCACTCCCGGGTCTCCCCCGCGGGGATGGTCTCCTCGCTCGTGCGCCCGTCCTCCGTGCGTACCCGCATCCACGTGGCTTCCGAGGTCCGCGCGATGAGGCGGTAGGGCGACGTGACGCCGACGATCTCGGCCCGTGCCTCGACGCTCGGGGCTCCCTGAGGCGGCGCCGACGCGGCGGGCGCCGGGACGGGCCGTGGCGCCTCGACCGGTGGCGGCGCCGGGACGGGAGGCGCCGCCTGCGGCTCCGCGACGCGCCCACCCTCGAGAGGCGCCGGGGTGGGGTGCAGCCAGAGCGTGACCGCGAACAGCGCGACGCCGAGCACCACGAGCAGCACGAAACCGGCGAGCACGGCGCCGCGGGTCCTGTTCTCGGCCGCCTCGCGTCGCTTGGCGGCGGCCTCCGAGACGGGGGCCGGTTGGGCCGCCGGGCGCGGCTCGTGCGCAGCGGGCTTCACATCGGTCCCGCCGCCGGGCCGCCCCTCGTAGATCGCCAGCGATTCGTCCGGGGGCACCCCCAGCGCCTGGCAGTAGGCGCGGATGAAGCCCTTGGTGAAGACGGGAGCCGGGAGCGCCTCGTACCGGTCGGTCTCGAGCGCTTCCAGATATTGGGTCAGAGCCCTGGTGGAACGGGAGATCTCCTCGAGGGAGACCCCGCGCTGGGTACGGAGCTCGCGGAGATGAGCGCCGACGGACGACATAATCCTGCCGCCGCCGAGTCTAGCTCATTTCGCCTGAGACTTCACCTACTTACTGAGCGTTCAGATTGACAGAGACGAGCTTCGACAGGCCGGGCTCCTCCATGGTGACGCCATACAGCACGTCGGCGGCCTCCATGGTCTTCCGGTTGTGGGTGATGACGAGGAACTGCGTCTGGCTGGTCAGCTCGCGCAGCACCCGGAGGAACCGGTGGATGTTGGCGTCGTCGAGCGGCGCGTCCACCTCGTCGAGCACGCAGAACGGGCTCGGCCTGAAGTAGAAGATCGCGAAGAGGAGGGCGAGCCCCGTCAGCGCGCGCTCACCGCCCGACAGAAGCGTGACCGACTGGAGCCGCTTGCCGCGCGGCTGCGCCATCAGATCGACGCCGGTGTCCAGCGGGTCACCGCCCTCTTCCGCCTCCACCAGCCGGAGCTCGGCGCGGCCGCCCTCGAACAACCGCTCGAAGATCTTCTGGAAGTGGCGATTGATCTCCTCGAAGGCTTGGGCGAAGCGCTCCTGCGCGCTCCGGGTCATGCCGCGCAACGCCTTGTCGAGGTCCTTGATCTCGTCGTGCTGCGTGCAGAGGAATGTGAGGCGCTCGTCGAGCTCGCGGTACTCGTCGTCGGCGACGAGGTTCACGGGCCCGATGGCGGCGAGCCGCTCCTCCAGCTCCGCGACGCGCTCGCGGACACCCGTGAGGTCACGCGACGGCTCGTGGCCGGCGCGGAGCCCGGCCTCGTCCACGCCGTAGACGCGCCACGCCTCCTGCCCGAGCTCCTCGCGGCGCACGCGGCACTCCGTCGCCGCGAGGTCGAGCTCGTGGATCCGCGCGATCAGCCGCCCGACCTCGCCCTCGACCCCGCGGCTCTCGCCCTCGATGGCCCTGAGGCCTTGGGTGAGCTGCTCGTGCGCCTCGGCGGCGAGGCGCGTCTCACCCTCGATTCGGTCGCGCTCGACCGCGACCTCGCGCGCGCCGACGTCCGTGCGCTCACGCTCCTCGGCGAGCCAGGTGCGCCGGCCCTTCAGCTGCCCCTGCCGCTCGCGGGCCTGCGCGAGCCGCTCGGCGAGGTCGCGCTCCATGTCGGCAAAGCGCTGGAGCTCGCGACCGAGCGCGTCCACGCGTTCCGTCGCCCCGGCGGCCTCCACCCGGCAAGCCGTCAGCTCGCCGACGAGGACCCCCTCCTCCGCCTGGGCGCCGTCGATCGCCTGACGGGCGTTCCGTCGCCCCGGCGGCCTCCACCCGGCAAGCCGTCAGCTCGCCGACGAGGACCCCCTCCTCCGCCTGGGCGCCGTCGATCGCCTGACGGCTCCGAGCCATGGAGGCCTCGTGGGCCTCTTCGGCCTCGCGCGCGAGCAGCACGCGCCGCTCGATCTCGCCGAGCGTCCGGGCGGTTTCCTCCGTCTCGAGCGCCACCTGGCGCGACTCCACGCGCACCGTCTCGAGATGGCGCTGCACCCGCTCGTGCTCGCGCGCCGCCTGCTCGAGATCCTTCTCGCTCGCGAGGCGCTCTGCCTGGCGCGCGCTCACGGTCTGGTCGAGCCCCGCGATGCCCTCGCGGGCCCCCGTCACCTCGGCACCGAGCTCGGCCACGGTCACCTGCGTCTGCTCGACCGCCGTCGCGAGCCGGCGCACCTCGACCTCGAGCTCGCGGAGCTGGCGCTTGCGCGCGAGCAGCGAGTGCTGCATGTCCGACGCGGGGGTCGCGCCGCCCCCGTGGAGCCGGCCCGTCGGGCCCAAGACCTCGCCCGCGGGCGTGACGTAGGTCGCCACCACGCCGTTGCGGCGCCAGAGCGCTTCCGCCTGGTCGAGGTGCTCGACGATCGCCACCTGGCCGAGGAGGTAATGCACCAGGCTCGGGGTCGGCGCCGCGACGCTCCGCGCGATCCAGCGCACGCCCGACTCGTCGGGCGGTGTGGCGGCAGGCGACGGCAGGTGCTCAAGCGGCAGGAACGTGGCGGCGCCGAGCGACCGTTCCTGAAGGTACGCGACCGCCGCGCGGGCGTCGGTGAAGCGCTCCACCACCACCCACTGGAGCCGCTCGCCCAGGACCGCCTCGAGCGCGCGCTCCATTCCCGGCGGAACCTCCAGGAGGTCCGCGACCGTGCCGATCACGCCCGAGAGACTCTCGGCGCCGCCCTGGCCGAACACCGCGCGGACGCCGGCGCCGTAGCCCTCCCGCTGGCGCTCGAGCTCGGCCAGCGCCTCGACGCTCGAGCGGCGGGCTGCCAGCGTCACCCGAGCATTGGCGAGCCCACCCTCGGCCTCGGCGAGCCGCCGTTCGGCGCCCTCGAGGAGCGCGGCGAGCCGCTGGCGCTCGCTCCCGAGCGAGCCGAGCTCGGCCTGCGCCACGTCGCGCGCCTCCACGTAGCGCGCGCGCTGGACCTGGAGCCCTTCGGCCTCGGCTTCCACCTGAGAGAGCTCCCCCGCAAGGCGCTCGGCGCGGCGCCGGAGCTGCACCTCCCGCTCGCGCAGCTCGCCGGCCTGCCGTATGAGATCCACGCGCTCAGCGGCCAGGCGCGCCTGCTCGAGCCTGAGCGCCTCGGCGCGGTCTCGCTCGGCGGTGAGCGTCGCGCGTTGGTGCTCGAGCCGCGCCGCCAACGCGTCCGCGGCACGGGCGCGCTCCTCGGCCAGGCGCGTCGCCTCCGCCAGCGCGACGTGGCCGGCCTCGCGCTCGGCCAGCAGGGCGAGGCGCCGCTCGCCGACGACCCGGAGCTCCTCGTCGAGACGCACCGCCTCCTCCGCGAGCTCGTGCAGCTGCACGCCCATCTGCTCGCGGCGCTCGAGGAGCCGTTCGAGCTCCCCCTGGACCTTCTGGACGGACTGCCGCAGGTCGGCGAGTCGGTGGTCGCTCGCTTGCAGCAGCTCGCGTTGCTGAGCCTCGCGCGCCGCGAGGCCCGCGCTTCGCGTCCGCAGCGTCTGCTCCGCGTCGCGCAGGTGGCTGATCTCAGCGGCGAGGCGCTCGGCCTCGGTGACGCGCGCCATCCACTCGGCGGCGGCGAGCGCCAGCGCCAACTCGCGCTTCTCCGCCTGGAGTCCCTTGTACTGCTGCGCCTTCTTGGCCTGACGCTCGAGCGAGCCGAGTTGCCGCTTCACCTCGTCCATGACGTCCCGCACGCGCACCAGGTTCTGGCGGGCCGCGTCGAGCTTGCCTTGCGTCTCGTTCCGCTGCTGCTTGTACCGGGCGATGCCCGCCGCCTCCTCGATGAAGACCCGGCGCTCGTGGGGCTTGGCGGTGAGGACGTGGTTCAGCTTGTCCTGGTCCATCACCGAGTAGGCGCGCGGATTGGCGCCGGTGCCGGCGAAGAGGTCGAGGATGTCGCGCAGGCGCGCCAGGTTGCGGTTCAGGAAGTACTCGCTCTCGCCCGTTCGATAGAGGCGGCGGCTCACGGCCACCTCGGTCCACGGCACGCTGAGCGCGCCGTCGTTCGAGAACATGAGCTCGACCTCGCCGAGCCCCACGGGCTTGCGCGACGCCGAGCCGTGGAAGATCAGGTCCTCCATCCGCTGGCCGCGGAGCGACTTGGCGCTCTGCTCGCCGAGCGCCCAGCGGACGGCTTCGGAGATGTTGCTGTTGTGGACGATGACGTTGGCCGCGACGAAATTGTGAGTCTCCGCCACGGTGAGGTCGTACACCCAGGGCTCGGGCGGCGCCACACGCTCGACCGAAACGACCTCGTCCCAGTGGACGTCCGACTCGGCCAGGGCCCGAAGGCGGCGGACGACGGGCTTCGCTCGATCCGGGCTCGCGCCATGAGCCTCGATCAGGTCGGCGACCTCGGCGAGCCCCGCTCGCGTGGGTTCGCACCGCCCCTCCACGTAGGCGGCGAGGCGGGGACTCGTTGTTCGATGCGCCTTGACCTTGAGTCCGCTGGCCAGGACGGCTTCCCTGACCAGGGCCGTCGCTCCCGGGATGACGTCGAGGTTCGGGTTCGCCGCCACGTTGAGGGCGACCGCAGCGTCCAGCCGCTCCCGCTTCGCGCCCACGAACCGGACGTGGGCGGCCAGCCGCCGCATCTGGTCGACGCCGTAGACGTAGACCGAGTAGTAGGTCCGCCGCCGGCGCGCGCGCGTGTTGGCGACAAACTTCCGCTTCGGCCGCAGCAGGGCGAAGAGACCGAGCCTGAGCAGCAGCGTGCAGACATCCTCCGCCAGCGTCCGGCTGGCGGTGACGTACTCGAGGTACGGCATCGCGCGGCCCTTCGACATCGCCTCGTGCAGATAGGCGTCGCCCTCGAAGAGGCCGGACAGGAACTCGCCGACCACATCGTCGGAAGCGGTGAGGATCTGCCGTGGCACGGCCTTGGCGGCCGATCCACCCTCGATCGCGATGCCGAAGACGCGCTCCAGCAGGAGGCAGAGCGGACGGGAGAAGACCAGAACGTCGATGGCCTTCGGCTTGTACCTCAACGCTCTGGGCTCGACGCCGAACAGATCGCGGACGAGCCGTGCGTACTCGGCGACGACGGCCTGGTCGCTGTTGACGAAGCAGACCTGATTGACCTTCGTCGTTCGTCCCTCCGCGATCAGGTATCCGAGGAACCGAGCGAACCGGCCATCGACCTCGGCCGGGAGCCGGATCCGCTTGCCTCGATGCGACGACGCGAGCGAGTCGACCGAGACTCCCACCAGCGAATACAGGCGTGCCACGCGTCCGACGACGCCGATCCTGACGGGCTGCCCCTGCTGAGTATTGGTCAGATGGTGGGGTTCGATTCCGATGCTGGCGGCGAGGCGGCGCCAGCCGCCAGCCTTTCGGCGTGCGTCTCGTAGCCACGCTTCCAGGCTCCCGGAGTGCGGGACGTAGACCCGATCCTTCAGCGTGAACGAGGCGAGCACCGCGTCGGCCAGCGACTCCTGGACACCGACCTTCACGGGCAGGCTCCGCGGCACCGCGATCCTGACGCCTGCGGTCAGGGTTTCCGCGGTAAGCACTTTGAGTCCGCCGCCATCGAGGCTGAAGAACGGATGGTAGTGCGTCGTGGTGATCTCTCGACCCGACCGCGTGCGGACCTTCAACAAGAACGGGGGCGTCGTCCGCTTGATGAACGCCTCGATGGCCCGGCGCTCGAGCCTCAGCGTGACCGGGTCGAGCGAGAGCACGTCCGGCCCCTGGCCCGCGTCGAGCGCGGCGACGCCGTCGTCGAGCGTGTGCACGGTTGACGCGCGGCTGAGTCCTTCTTCGACGATCGTCCGAATCGGGACCAGGCGGCCGTCCGCAAGGAGCACTGGCGTGCCACCTTGTAGACACTTGCCGCAGCCGTTCGGGCCGACGATGCCCGTGATGCCGGGCAGGACCTTCACGACGGTCTTTTCCCCGAACGACTTGAACCCGTGCAGCGTGATAGATTCCAGGCGCATGGGATTTTTCTAGCACGGACGGGGCTTTAGACCAAAGAATATTGTACTAGCGGTGGGGGCGCTGGGGCCTCATTGGCCCCAGACCTTGAGCCTCAGCGGGCGCTCGTTAGCCCTTCAGATAACAACACTTCTTGTACTTCTTGCCCGACCCGCACGGACAGGGGTCGTTGCGGCCGACCTTCTCGCCCCCCGGGGTGCGCACCGGGGCCTGCGGCCTCGGGGCCGGGGCGGCGGCGCGGCCGAGCCCCTGCGGGAGCTCGCCGCGGGACTCCCGCGCGTCGGCCCAGGCCGTCACGGCGGGGAGCTCCATCGGCGCGTCGCGGACCAGCTGGACCTTGAAGAGGCGCTCCACGACGGCCGCCTTCACCCGCTCGACCATGTCCTGGAAGAGATCGAATGCCTCCTTCTTGTACTCGGTGAGCGGGTCACGCTGGCCGTAGCCGCGGAGGCCGATCCCTTCCTTGAGGTGGTCGATCGACAGCAGGTGGTCCTTCCACTGCTGGTCGATGACGATCATCATCTCGTGGCGCTCGAGCGCCCGCAGCAGGTCCGGCCCGAGCTCGCGCTCGCGCGCGGCGTAGCGGTCGCGCACCGCCGCGGCCACGACCTCGTCGAGCCCCTCGCGGGAGGCGAGCTCCGTGAAGCGCGCGGGCGGCACGCGGACGTCGAACTGTCGGTGGAGGGCCTCGCCGAGCGCGGCGAGATCCCAGTCCTCGGGGTGCGTGTCGTGCGTCGCGTAGGCATCCAGCGTGGCCACCGCGACGTCGTCGATCCACTCCGCGATCGTGTCCGCCTGGCTCTCGCCGTCGAGGATCTGCCGGCGCATCCCGTAGATGATCTCGCGCTGCTTGTTCATCACGTCGTCGTACTCGAGCAGGTGCTTGCGGATCTCGTAGTGGTGCGTCTCGACGCGCTTCTGGGCCGTCGCGATCGCCCGGGTCACGAGCTTGTGCTCGATGGGCTCGCCCTCCTGCATGCCGAGGCGCTCCATGATGCCCTGAATGCGCTGCGAGCCGAAGATCCGGAGCAGGTCGTCCTCGAGGGAGAGGTAGAAGCGCGAGGAGCCCGGGTCCCCCTGCCGGCCGGAGCGCCCGCGGAGCTGGTTGTCCACGCGCCGCGCCTCGTGACGCTCGGTCCCCACGATGTGGAGGCCGCCGAGCGCCACCACCCGCTCGTGCTCGGGCTCGGTGATCCGCAGCGCCTCCTCGAGGGCCGCCTGCCGGTCCACCGCCGCGGCCGTCGCCGGCTCGAGCCCCTTCTTGCGGAGGACCTCCTTCGCGAGGAAGTCGGGGTTGCCACCGAGCAGGATGTCGGTGCCGCGGCCGGCCATGTTCGTGGCGATCGTCACGGCGCCCTCGCGGCCCGCCTGGGCGACGATCTCGGCCTCGCGCTCGTGGTACTTGGCGTTCAGCACCTCGTGGCGCACGCCGCGCTTCTTGAGGAGCTTCGAGAGCTGCTCGGACTTCTCGATCGACACCGTCCCGACGAGGACGGGCTGCCCCTTCTGGTTCCGCTCGATGATGTCCTCGACGACGGCGTTGAACTTCTCGCGCTCGGTCTTGTAGACGACGTCGGGCTCGTTCACCCGGATGAGCGCGCGGTTCGTCGGG
>Ga0209474_10004082_pt1 | contig 12660 bp, 10 predicted proteins | sample GraSoiAngelo_145_FD_185902 | JGI IMG/M metagenome (GOLD analysis project Ga0209474, IMG submission 185902) | Grasslands soil microbial communities from the Angelo Coastal Reserve, California, USA - 14_1009_05_20cm (SPAdes) (version 2) | ecosystem: Environmental > Terrestrial > Soil > Grasslands...
CGCGCGCGATGTCCGCCATATTGCCGCAGCCCGCAATGTTTCCGAGCATAATCATCACGTCGCTTTTCACAGTAGGACTGACGCGAGCGGAAAAACCCGCGACTAGTTGGTAGGGAAATTTGCTTGCACGATAGGCGCGCTGGGGACAAGCTCGCAGCGCAATGAGCACGTTTGCGCGTTCGAAGAAATGCAGCCGCGCTTTTATTGCGACTTTTATCTCCGCAGCGTTTTTCTGGGCGCTACTCCTGAGTGTTTCTCCGCAGTTACACGCGCGCATTCACGCTGATGCGAACAGCGGCGATCACACTTGCGCCGTTACGCTGATCGCGACTGGCAACTATGATCATCCCGCGCAGCCGCCACTGGTCAGTGCACAGCTGCCAGCCATTCATTTTTCCAAAATTCCGGCGCTGACTCCGCAGTGGGTCGAGTCGCCGTTTCTTGGCGCATGCATTTTCGAGCACGCGCCACCTCCGGTCGGTTAGCATGCAGCTGAGCCGCGTTCTCGCGGGGCGTTAGAAATCTCACTCCGGCTGAGTCGCGTCCAGTTGTAGCGGCGGTCACCGCGGCGACCGCCGAATCCAAACCGAACGGGCGTTCGCCGCGGCGAGCGCCTCTACAACCATCAATTTTGAAAAATCTATTTCCAGAAAATCTTTATGAACAAATTTCTAATCGCATTCGGCGCATTCCTTTGGATTGCGCCCATCGCAACGGCTCAGGAGACAACCTCAGCCGTAGCAAATCCCACCGCTTCGCCGGCGTTGTCCGCTGCCGGTACTCCGGGAACGGCGACCGTTGAACAGGTCGTCGTTACATCTCAGGAACTGGACATTTCGCGCGAGGCTATTGTGCCAAGTCTCGGGGCGACGCGTTACACCGTCGGCCCCGACAGACTCGATTCACAGGCGCAAGGCGAGAGCGCGCCGTTTAATCAAACCATCCTGCGATTTCCAGGCGTGGCGCAAGATTCATTCAGCCAGCTTCACGTCCGGGGCGAACACGCCAATCTGCAATACCGTATCGATGACGTCCTCCTGCCGGAAAGCATTCCTGGATTCGGACAGGAACTCGAGACGCGTTTTGCCGATAGTGTTTCGCTCATCACCGGCGCGCTTCCGGCACAATTCGGTTTCCGTAACACCGGCGTGATCGACATCCATACCAAAAACGGCGCAGTGTTTCAGCAAGGCGAAGCCTCGCTGTTTGTCGGCAGTTTCGACACGATCAAGGAAAGCTTGGAGTACGGTGGTGTGCTGGGAAAGCTCAGCTATTTCGGCACGGAAAGTTATTTGCACGATGGCATTGGCATTGAAAATCCCACGCGCAGCAGCAGCCCAATTCATGATGATACAGATCAGTACAAGCTATTCGGTTATTCTTCATACATTTTTGATCCAACGAGCCGCTTGACCCTTCTGATCAGCGGCAACCACAGCGATTTCCAGATTCCCAATACTCCCGGACTGACACCAGCCTTCACTGTTGGGACAAGATCGACATTTGATTCGGCGAAGCTGGACGAGAACCAGTCGGAAGATTCGACCTACGCGATTTTGACTTACCAAAAGCACGTAGGCGATTTCAGTTTTCAGGCATCGGCTTTCAATCGCTACAGCGCCATCCTTTTTCGACCAGATGACGTGGGCGATCTCATTTTCAATGGTGTCGCCTCACGAGTCGATCGCGGCATTCTTTCGAACGGTATCGAATTCGATTCGAGCTACAAACTCACCGACCAACACACGCTTCGCGCTGGTTTCATTTTCACGGAGGGATATGCAACCGTTGACACTGTCACGCTCGTGTTTCCGGTGGATGAAAATGGCCATCAGACGAGCACGATTCCGCTGCGCATCGTCGATAATCACGATAAATACGGCTACTTCTACGGCTTCTATTTGCAGGACGAATGGAAGCCTTTCGAACAACTCACGATCAATTTTGGTGGCCGGCTCGACTTCGTGAACGCGTTTGTTGATGAGAATCAACTCAGCCCGCGGATCAACGTGGTTTATGAACCGTTCAAAGGCACGACGCTGCACGCCGGTTACGCGCGGTATTTCACGCCACCGCCGTTGGAAGGCGTTCCACAAAGTACCATCGCCAAATTCGCAGGGACGACCAACGAATCAGCGATCACCAAAGATTCTCCCGTGACATCGGAGCGCGCGCATTATTTCGACGTGGGCGTGACGCAGAAAATTGCCGAAGGTTTCAATGTAGGCATCGATGGTTTCTACAAAAGCTCGCACTCGGTTCTCGATGAAGGCCAATTCGGCGAAGCGCTCATTCTTTCGTCGTTCAATTACAAGCGCGGCGAGATTTATGGCGGCGAATTCACTTCAAGCTACGATCACGGTCCGTTCTCGGCGTACTTGAATGCCGCTTACGAATGGGCGCGCGGGACCAACGTCAGTTCCGCGCAATTTCTTTTCGATCCGGATGAGTTCGCTTACATCAAGAAAAACTGGGTCTTCCTCGACCACGATCAGCGTTTCACTGGGTCTGCTGGCGTTTCGTACACGTGGAACGACTGGAGACTGGCCATCGACGGACTTTATGGAAACGGATTACGCCGAGGTTTCGCCAATACTCAAAAGAACCATCCCTACGAGACATTCAACGTCAGCCTGTCGCGCCGAATCAAGATTACGGCGAAGACGGCACTCAACATCCGTTTCGATGTCGTGAACATCTTCGATAAAATTTACGAACTCCGCGACGGCAGCGGCATCGGCGTCGGCGCACCCCAGTTCGGTCAGCGGCGCGGATTTTACGGTACAGTGGCTTACGATTTTTGAAGTCAGACGATGAGTCAGTGTGGAGGAGAACTCTGTCATCCGAGAGACAATGCTGTTTGCGGTAGTGCGTAGAAACTCCTTGCGAAACAAATCGCTCAAAAGCAAAATCGCGCTCGATGCTCTCTTGCGCACTTCCCATTCGATCGGGGTGGTGTGCCGGCGCCGCTGCCGTTGTTCTTACTGGGGCGATTGTTCTAATGTTAGGTCTTTCGGTTGCGCCGAATTTGCATGAACGACTTCATCCCACCGGCGCATCGCTGCATGAATGCGCCGTTACGCTGATCGCTTCTAGTAGCTGCCATCACACCGTGGCTGTGCCGCTGATGATTGCGCCAGCGACTGCCGCACAATGTCCGAAAATTCCAGCGTTGATACCAAAGTGGGTCGAATCACCGTTTCTTGGGGCGCGCGTTTTCGAGCACGCACCACCTGCCCACTCCTGAACCGCTGATTCTTTCCCGCGCAAGTGGGTAGCGGCGTTCAGTGCGTTCCTTCACGCCGCTGAATCAACGTGCGCGAACGCACAATTCATTCGGCGATTTCGCCGAGTCTTTTGAACCAGGAGTTTTTGTATGAACAAAATAGTCTTACTCGTGCTGGCGGTTTTCCCGGTAACGGTCGTTTTCTCGCAGGAAACGGTGTCCTCCGCGAATTCATCGCCAGTGCCAACAGTTTCAAATACGACGCCCGCGACAACAGCGGATGTCGAAGGGCTGCGCCAGCAAGTGCAATCCCTCACCGAGACGGTGAAAGCGTTACAACAACAAGTGAAAAATCAGCAGGCCGCCTTGGAAAAAGCGAACCTCACGGGCGAGTCGGGACTTCCACAAAATCCGGAGCCCTTACCCCTCGCGGGCACCGAGAGGTCGCCCGTTCCAGCCGCGAGCGTGTCGCCACGCTTCCCAACAGAGGACATATCCGTTGTTCAATCGACCACTGCCCCGGCTGCATCGCCTGCTCCGGGCGCGAGCGCCAGTCCCTTGCCCGGAGATTTTCCGACCACCGATACCTCAGTGGTGACATCGGCACCGGAAACGATCTCAAGCACGGGGGCTGGCGCGTCGTTAACGCAACCGATCACAATCGGTGGCGGCAAAAATTACATGAACATTTCTTTCGACGGGTTATTCGCGCTTGCCTATTCAAGCGCGCGCGACCTCGATCACATTGAGGTTGGTGATCACGATCCACAGCAGCGCGGCTTCAACGCACGTAACATCGAGCTGGCGTTCGATGGTGCAGTCGATCCGTACTTCGAAGGGTTCGCGAATATCGTTTTCAAATTGGATAACGACAACGAAACCTCAGTGGAAGTCGAAGAAGCGTTCATGCAAACGACAAGCCTGCCGTTCAACCTGCAATTGAAAGGCGGGCAATTTTTCGCTGCGTTCGGCCGGCTTAACCCAACGCATCCGCACACCTGGGACTTCGCGGACACTCCCCTCGTCAACGGCCTATTTTTGGGGCCCGACGGGTTGCGCGGCGTTGGCGCCCAAGCTTCCTGGACATTGCCTCTACCGTGGTATTCGCAATTGATCTTTGCGTCACAAAATGGACGCGGCAGCACAGGGTTTTCGTTTCGGAATCCCGGGGACGACGGAATGTTTTTCGACCGCATTACAACCGATCGCGAGGTGCGCGGTCTGCAGGATTTTGTTTGGATCCCGCGTTTCGAAAATTCTTTTAATTTGAGCGAAACCCAGACCGTATTGGCTGGCGTTTCAGGAGCGTTTGGCTCCAACGAGACGGGCGCGAATTCACGAACTCAGATTTACGGCGCAGACCTGCTCTACAAATGGAAAAGCGCGCGTGCCGAAGGCGGGTTTCCATTCGTGAAATGGCAGACCGAATTCATGTATCGCCGTTTCGAAGCCGGGCACGGCGCGGACGATTCTTTTCCTGTCGCGGAAACATTTCACGACTGGGGTCTGTATTCGCAGGTGCTGTGGGGATTTAAAAAAGGATGGGTCGTCGGCATTCGGGGCGACTATGTCCACATGCAGAATTCCGAGTTTACCGACGACTTGGATCGGCAATCGCGATCTCGAATCTCTGCGAACCTGACGTGGTATCCCACTGAGTTCTCGAAACTCCGTTTGCAGTACAATCACGATTTTCTTGAGGAGAACTTTTTCCTGTCCGATCGCGAGGTGGATTCGCTTTTTCTCCAGTTTGAATTCATTCTCGGCGCTCACGGTGCTCACAAATTTTAAAAAACCATGAAAAAAACGCTGTTCATCTTGTTCGCGATCGTCACATGTGCCTTTTCAGCACATGGCAAGCTCAACGTCGTCGCAACGTTGCCGGACTTCGGATCGTTCGCCCGCGAAATTGGAGGCGATAAAGTCAACGTCACCGTTCTGGCGAAACCCACGGAAGATCCGCACTTCGTTGATGCGCGACCGAGCTTCGTAGTTTCAATGCGCAACGCCGATGTGCTGATCGACGGCGGCGCTGAGTTGGAACTCGGCTGGTTGCCGCCACTTCTGCAAAATGCGCGGAACCCGAAGATCGAGATCGGCAAACCGGGACGCATCCAGGCATCGCAGGGAATTCGCCTCATGAACGTGCCGACGAACGTCACCCGCGCCGCGGGTGATGTGCATGCGCTCGGTAATCCGCATTTCACTGTCGACCCGATCATCGCGAAGGCGATTGCTCAACATATCGCGGAATCGTTTTCCGCTCTCGATCCGGCGAACGCCGCATTCTACGAAGCGAACTACAAGAAGTTCGAGGAGACGATCAACGCAAAATTACAGGGGTGGGGCGCAGCGTTGTTGCCGTTCCACGGCCAACATGTGGCCGCCTATCATGATTCGTGGCCGTACTTCGCGCACCGTTTCGGCCTCAACATCGATCTCTTTCTCGAGCCAAAACCGGGAATTCCGCCGTCTCCCTCGCATCTGGCCGAAGTGATCGCGCAAATGAAAGCGCAGCACATCAAAGCGATTATTGTCGAGCCATTTCACGATCGGCGCATCGCCGAAAAAGTGGCAAGCGCGACGGGTGCCAAAGTGGTGGAGTTTTCGCAATTCCCAGGTGGCGTGCCTGGGACAGACAGCTACGTCAAGTTGATCGACACACTAGTTTCGCGGTTGGCAGCCGCGCTGAAATAACATGTGGGAGGTAATGTTTTGGCCCATCGTGGCCTGCGTCCTGTTACCGTGGTTGCTCGTCTATCTGGGCCTGCATGTCGTCCAACGCGGCATCATTTTCATCGACATCGCCATGGCTCAAATGGCTTCGCTGGGAATTTGTCTTTCCGTGCTGCTTCATCTCGATCTCGAAAGCTGGACAACTTTCGGAATTGCCCTCGGCTTCACGCTGGTCGGCGCAGCGATTTTTTCCGTGACGGGGAAACGGGCAAGCCAAATTCCGCAGGAAGCAGTCATCGGAATTTCATACGTCGTTGCTGCGGCTGCGGCGGTGCTGTTGCTCAGTCGCGCGGCGGAAGGCGACGAGGAAATCAAAAACATGCTCGTTGGAAATATTTTGCTAGTCACGCCGAGAGAAGTTTGGGAGCGCTTCGTATTATTTGCGGCGGTCGGCATTTTCCACTTCGTTTTCCGCGCGAATTTTCTTCTGGTCTCATTCGATCGTGACGGTGCCTATCAGAAAGGACTCCGGGTGCGCTGGTGGGACTTTTTCTTCTACGCCCTTTTTGGCTTGGTTGTGACGAGCTTTGTTCGCATCGCAGGCGTGTTGCTTGTCTTCAGTTATTTGATCGTGCCGGCGGTTTGCGGAATCAATCTCGCGCAACGAACCGCGAATCGCTTGCTCGTCGGTTGGTTCATCGCGCTTCTCGGCGGCATCGCGGGATTATTTCTTTCGTACTGGTGGGACTTGCCTTCCGGTGCAGCAATCGTCTGCACGTTCGGCGCACTACTAATCATCATTTCACTTTTCGCGTTGTGGCAGCATCGCCGAGATCACCCCGGCGAGAGTCGGGACCCACAATAGCAGTGCGCGGTGCGCCGTAATTCGTCCAGCGTCGGCTTTTACCAAACCGTTCGGCCGTGATTTTCTCTGATTTTGCAATCAATGGCGTTAAGTTAGATCGAGATGCATCGCACTGATCATTCGCGTTTTCGCAAAAGGCACGATTTCGTCCCGGATTTTTCGCACGCGGAGCGGCGGACCCGCATTGTGATCGGCGTTACTGCCGCAATGATGGTTGTGGAGATCGTGGTCGGCTTGATGTCGCACTCGATGGCGTTGCTGGCCGACGGCTGGCACATGAGCACTCATGTCCTTGCATTCCTGATAACTGCCGTTGCATACTATTTTGCGCGAACGCAGGCCGGCAACGCGCGCTTCAGCTTCGGCACGGGAAAAATAGGGGTGCTCGGCGGGTTCACCAGCGCGGTGGTGCTCTCAATCGTGGCGTTCTTAATGGCCGGCGAATCTGTGCACCGGTTGTTCGTTCCGTTGGAAATTCATTTTAACGAGGCTATCGGGATCGCTTGCCTCGGATTGCTGGTGAACCTGGGCTGCGCAGTCCTGCTCGCGGATCGCCATCACGAAAGTGGCAGTGGCAGCGCGCATCGTGAAGATTTGAATTTGCGCGCGGCTTATCTGCATGTGTTGGCCGATGCGTTTACTTCGGTGCTTGCGATTACAGCACTGACCGGCGGCAAATTTTTCGGCTGGGCGTGGCTCGATCCGGTAGTGGGAATTGTCGGGAGCGGCGTGGTTTTTTCATGGGCTTACACACTTTTGCGGGACACCAGCGGCATCCTGCTCGACCGCACACCTGCGTCCTTAGATTTGCCCGATGAAATTCGCCGCGCGGTGGAGAGCGATGGCGATTCGCTCGTGACCGATCTGCATGTCTGGCAGGTCGGCATCGGAAAGTATGCGGCAATGATTTCTGTGGTGGCGCACGAGCCAAAGAGCTGCGATGCCTATCGAGCGTTGCTTCGGGGGCACGATGAACTGGCTCACGTAACCATTGAGACGCATCTTTGCCGCGAAGATCATCCCGCGCCTGCGGGACTCGCCAGCCCCTAGGCTCCTAAATGGCCAACGCACTCTGGCAGGTCGTCGCGGCTTACGTTTTAGCGCTTGTGGGCGGATGGGTCAGCACGTCGCTGCAACTGACGCACAAAACGCTCTGTGCGCTGATCAGTTTCGCAGCCGGAACGCTTCTTGGTGTAACAAGCTTTGCAATCTTGCCGGAAAGCTTTGGGGCGTCTTCATGGTGGGCGGTATTGCTTGCGCTGGCTACCGGATACGCGCTCTTCTTTTTCATCAGCAAACATGTCCATCACGTTTGTCCTGCTTGCGCGGCCAGTCATTTCGATGCGGATGCGACACGACATTTTAGCGAAATCGCTAGTGCGCTGATTGTTGCATTGGCGATTCACAGCACGACAGACGGATTAGCTTTGGGAATTCAACAGGAAGCTCCCACGATGGATGCCACAAAATGGTCGCTGTTCTCCGCCCTTTGCATTCACAAAGTCCCCGAAGGCCTCGCGCTCGGCAGTCTTTTGATCGGCGCCGGCTTGCACCGGAGCGCCGCGCTCGGCTGGGTCGCCGCGGTTGAAGCGACCACGCTGCTCGGTGGCGTGATCGGCTATTTTTTTCTGACAAATATTTCGACGCTTTGGCTCGGATTAATCATGGCGGAGGTTGGTGGAGGATTCCTTTACCTGGCAGTGCACGCTGTTCTTGGTGAAATGTTGAAGCACGGGAAAAGACTTGTTCTGACAAGCTTCTTGCTGGGCGTAGCGTTGATCGCGGTGCTGAATATCGGACTGAGAATGGTCGGGTAGCGCATGCGTCTCGCGTGCTGGCGACGGTGTCCCGCCGTCGCGAACTTTTCCTGCTTGGCAGATTCACCGGAAATCATCCAGTCCTGATTAGTTGCAGCCTCAAGAAAAGATTGTTTCGGCGAAGACGCCGAAACCAACACGCGAGACGCGTGCGCTACCCTGAGGTTTGCGCTTCGCACAGCGAAGCGGCTACAGTATTTCGTGCATTCTTTTCGTTATCGTGACGGCAAGCTTCACTGCGAAGATGTGGATCTTGCGCGCGTGGCCGAGAAATTTGGCACACCACTTTATGTTTACAGCGCGGGAACAATTCTCGATCACTACACACGGCTCGATGCGGCGCTAGCGCTGCTTGATCACGTGATTTGTTACGCAGTCAAAGCTAACTCGAATCGCGCGATCCTGAAGCTGTTGGCCCACGCAGGCGCTGGTTTCGACATTGTTTCCGGCGGCGAGCTTTATCGCGTGATAGCAGCCGGCGGCGATCCGGCGCGTTGCACGTTCGCCGGAGTGGGCAAATCGCGTGAGGAGATTGAGTTCGCGCTCGAGCAAGGCGTTTACAGCTTCAACGTCGAGAGTGAAGTGGAGTTGGAATCAATCGATCGCATCGCGAGCGCGAAAAACTTGCGTGCGCCAATTGCTCTGCGTGCCAACCCCGATGTCGATCCGCACACGCACGAATACGTTTCGACCGGCTCGCGCGAGAACAAGTTCGGCATCGCGCTCGACGAGCTACCCGCGGTTTACGAGCGTGCAGCGAAAATGCTAAACATCGAGATCGTTGGCGTGCAAATGCATATTGGTTCGCAAATCACAGAGGCTGAGCCGTTCGCCAGCGCCATCAAGAAAGTGGCGCCAATTGTGCGGAAGCTAAAATCCAAATACGGAATTAAGTTTTTCAGTATCGGTGGCGGCATGGGAATCATTTACTTGCGGGCACTCGAGAGCGGATCAGGCAAATGGTGGCACGACCATGGTCCCGCATGCGCGGGATCCGCGTTTAGTATTCGCGATTACGCCGAGGCGATTGTGCCGCCGTTGCGCGAGCTAGGGATTCGCATCCTGGTCGAGCCTGGTCGTTTTCTCGTTGGCAACGCAGGCGTTTTGCTCACCCGAGTCCATTACATTAAGCAAACTGCCGAGAAAAAGTTCGCGATTGTCGATGCAGGCATGAACGATCTGATTCGGCCGGCGCTTTACCAAAGCTATCACGAGATCGTACCTTGTAGGGCGTCCGCCGCGGCGGACGCCAAGAGAACGGAAGAAATCGACATCGTCGGGCCGGTATGCGAATCGGGCGATTTTTTCGCGCTCGATCGCGAGATGCCTGAAGTGCACGAAGGCGATCTGCTGGCGATTATGAGCGCGGGTGCTTACGGATTTATGATGGCGTCCAATTACAACTCGCGGCCCTTTCCCGCGGAAGCACTGGTTCACGGCGACAAGGTTTCGTTGATTCGAGAACGCCAAACTTGGGAAGACTTAGTGCGTGGGGAAATCGAATCGCTGTAGCCGCCGTCCTGTGGGCGGCGCGTCCCTGGGCGTGTTTAGAGCGTCAAGCCTGCGCTTGGCGCAGCGAAGCGGCTACAGCTTGCACGCGCTCGCGCCATGCGTAAATAGTGCTCCTGCTTATGGGTGGTATTCGTCGGGTTTCTTTATTGCTTTTACTGTTGCTGGTGATGACGGGCAGCGCCTTCGCCGCCAGCGGCGAATATGTCATCGTGGTCGGCGGACCTTCGTTGTATCAATGGGAAAAATACAAACTTTATCCGCACGATCATTGGTGGGCGAACTTTGTGCGCGCCGCGCGTCTGCGCACTGAACAGTTGCGCGCATACTTTGGCCCAGACCAGCAAATGACCTGGCTGGTTTATAAACAGGGTTATCTGGATCGCGCGAAACAAGAACACCAGGACCTGATCGCTTTGATCGAGTCGGTGCGCGAAAAATTCAATCTGAATCTTGTTTGGTTTAATTCCGGGTCGGACGTTATCGACTATTTAAACAAAGGCCAACCACGAAACCAGGTGAAGATTACCGGCTTTGAATATTTTGGGCACTCGAACCGCGCCTGTTTCATGTTCGACTACAGCAACTTTATCGACAGCGCATGCAAATCGTGGTTGCACGAGAACGAGCTAGCCAGAATCGACCGGCGCGATTTTTCGCACGGGGCCTACGTAAAGAGTTGGGGCTGCCATACTGGCGAGAGCATGTCGAGGAACTGGTATCGCGCCACCGGAACGCACATGATCGGCGCAATCGGGAGAACGCAGTTCATGATGGAAGAGCTGCCGATCCTTACTTCCGAGGGCGGGAAGTGGGTCAACTGACCGAAATGACGAAGCGCAAATGTCTAATGACGAAGGAATGACGAATCTGTAGTTAAGGTTCGTAGTCCAACATCTATTCACCCCCGTCATTCGCCTGCCGCGCCGTAGCCTGGGCGAAGGCGGGGTGCTTCGTCATTTTTAGATCGACATCGGCCACGCATTTTGCGATGAAGATCTCCGGCGCTTGGGCTCAACAAGAACCTCGACAGAAAGAAATTATGAACTGGCAAAAATTCTTCACCGCATTCATCGCAGCCTTCATTTTCCTCTTCATTTTTGGCTTCCTTTGGTATGGCACGCTGATGCGCGGCGCGCATGAGGAAGTGCAGGCCCTTTTCCGAACCAAACCTGATTTTCCATGGTTGATATTGGGTCATATCGTCATGGCATTCTTCTTCACCATGCTTTGTGTCCGCTTCGTTCCAGCCGGTGGCATAGGTGCCAGCGCGGCACTGGGGATTCTGGTGGGTTTAGTGTACGCGGGTGCCGATTTGATCTCGTTCGCAGTCCAGCCCTTGACGACGAAAATCCTTTGGGGCTGGATCGCGGGCAGCGTGATCCAATTCGCGATTACCGGCGCAATCGTTGGCGGGATTTACAAGCCCAGATCACCGATGAGGCCATAGGTTCTAATTACATCCAACTCATGAAATGATTCATCTTAGCATTCATTGCCGCGTACGTTTTCATATTCTACAAACCGGCGTCTGCGCGAACCGCCTTAGCGACGATTTAATCTGGCAATTGAGCGTTGGACGTTGAGCAGCGTGTCACGCTGTAGCCTTGCGAAGGCGGATTGGGCGTTGGACGTTTCTCCCATGACTTCGCAAACTCCCGCTTCGCTCGGCTATCGGATGCCAGCGGAATGGGAGCCGCACTCGGCAACCTGGCTCTCGTGGCCACGACGCGAAGGGATCAGTTTCCCCGATTCGTTCGACTTGGTCATGCCGGCGCTGCGGGCAATGGTCGAAGCGCTGATCGAGTCGGAACAAGTTTGCATTAACGTCTGCAATGGCACGCACGAAGCAGAGGCGCGCGAAGTCCTGCGCGGATTGCCGATGGAACAAATTCAGTTTCGTCTGGTTCCGACAAACGAACCGTGGTGCCGCGATCACGGGCCGATTTTTTTGACGCGTGATGCCGATCCAAAATCCGCCACGGGACGGATTCGCCGTGGCGAACTCGCAATTGTTGATTGGGATTACAATGCCTGGGGGAACAAATATCCGCCATTCGACTTAGATGAAGTCGCACCAACGCGAATCGCGCAAATCCAGAATGTTCCGGTTTTTTATCCGCGCATGATTTTGGAAGGCGGGGCGATCGACGTGAATGGCGCGGGCGCGCTGCTTACGACCGAAGCGTGTTTGCTCAATCCCAATCGCAATCCGAATTTGCGCCGCGAAGAAATCGAACAACGGCTCCGGGATTTTCTCGGCGTGCGCGAAATTCTCTGGCTCGGCGACGGGATTGCGGGCGACGACACCGACGGCCACATCGACGATCTCGCGCGGTTTGTCTCCGAACGAACCGTCGTGACTGTCGTTGAAGACGATTCTCACGACGAAAATTACGCGCCGCTCCAGGAGAATGTCGCGCGTTTGCGCGACATGAAAATCGGGGCTCGCGACATCGACATCGTCCCGCTGCCGATGCCGAAGAAGATTGTGCGCGAAGGACTACGGTTGCCGGCGAGCTATGCGAACTTTTACATCGCAAATACCTGCGTGCTTGTGCCCACAT
>Ga0209474_10004084_pt1 | contig 12659 bp, 14 predicted proteins | sample GraSoiAngelo_145_FD_185902 | JGI IMG/M metagenome (GOLD analysis project Ga0209474, IMG submission 185902) | Grasslands soil microbial communities from the Angelo Coastal Reserve, California, USA - 14_1009_05_20cm (SPAdes) (version 2) | ecosystem: Environmental > Terrestrial > Soil > Grasslands...
CCGCCTGTTGTGGCAGACAATGTGCGGTGCCCCTAGATTTCGTCGATGAAAGAGAGGGGACTTTTTAGCGATTATTTAGGTCCGAACGCCCGCTCTACGGAACATGCCCGCCCGCATGTCGACTGAGTATTAGCCCAAATTTGTTTCGGGGAAATCATGTCCAAAGCGATTGTGATTGCCGCCGCGGCTGCCGCCGACCTCGAACCCGCCCCAGTGGTACACGACGAGGTCCTCAACGGCACGCCGAGAATGCGGAGCAAGGAACTGGCGAGAAGCCATGATGGCACCTCGCACACGATGGTCTGGGAGTGTAGTGCCGGATGCTTCAACTGGCATTACCACAAGGATGAGACGTTCGTCGTCATCTCGGGTGACGCTTTCATCACTACCGAGACGGGCGAGGAACGTCGCATCGTTCCCGGCGACATCGTCTTCTTCCCGGCCGGGACCTCCTCGAAATGGCGTGTCCCGCATCACATCAAGAAGATCGCCTTCCTCCGCCACACGATGCCGCGACCGCTGGGGTTCGCCGTGCTCGCCTGGAATAGGCTCCTGCGGATGAGGGAATGGTCTGTCAAATGGGCGAACCGAACGCCGGTTCTTGCTCTCACGGCCTTGTTGGAGTGAGCGCGAGTCCTCAGAACACCGCCGCGTCGCGAATGACCTTACTTCTTCTGGCCCGGACACGTCTCCCAGCCACCGGCGTGGTGGTTCCGCGCGCAGTTGCGACACCACTGCACCATCGCGTTGCAGCCGGGGCACGTCCTCGCTTTGTTGAGTCGGTCCACCTGGAACGCGCGGCACGGCTGGCGCCCTTCCGAGTACGGGCTGATCGCGTTGGCCATGGCCTACGGAATCATCGCCTGTTGGCGACGATCCGCTTCTTCAGGCGTTGCAGACTCGGGTCCCTGAAGGTCGCAGTAAAAGCGTTGAAGCGGCCCACGAAGTAGCCGTACTCACCAACGGCGCGGAAGATATGGCCGACGACGCCGTGACTCGACCGGACGACAAGCGTCCAGACTCCGTCTGCGTTGGTGGCCTCCTCGAAGAGAAGCGGGGCCCTTCGCATCATCATCGGTAGGTTGCGCGGGGATCACCGGTCGCGCTAGTGGACCTTCGTCCAACGTCGCGGACGCGTTGTCCATCAGCGAGATCGGCGTGGGAGCGACGCGAGTCTCGTGACCAACGCGTCGAGCTCGATCGGTTTCAGGAAGTAGCCGGCGAAACCGCTCGCGGGATCGACCGGCAGGTCGTGGCGCTCGCCGGTGATGGCAAACACGGGCACCTGCGCAGTGCGCACGGTCCGTGAGGCTCTGAGCTGTCTCAAGAACCAGTGTCCGTCTTCGCCTGGCATCCTGATGTCGACGAGGACGACGTCGAGCGCGTGCGTCTCGGCGAACGCGAGCGCCGCCCTGGCGCCATCGGCGCCTATGACCGTCGCGCCGGCGGAGTACAGGTACTCCCGAAGCATGTCGACGGTGTCGCGATGATCGTCGACGACGAGGATCATCAGGCCATCCAGCGGGCGCGGCGGCGTCTGAGCGCTCATGGCCAGGATCGAGTTTGTTTTTGAAAGTCTATCGTGGGCCGCAAGGGCCACACCACTGCACGTTCGTATTATCGTGGACGTCAATATGCGGTATTGGAGGCTTCCGGGATTGACCCGCGGTGCAAACCGCGTAGCGTTACGGGCGTCTCATGACCGCTCCCACACCTCTGAATCTCCTCGCTGGCCTCACCCTGCTCGTCGTGGACGACAATGACGGTCCTGTCCGCGTTTCTGAGGTCGTGCGGAGCCGACGTCCTGTGCGCGCGAACGGCTATCGGAGCCTTGACCTACCTCAACGCGTCGCCGAGCATCGACGCCGTCATCACCGACCTCGCGATGCCCGACATGGACGGCGTCGAGCTCGCCCGCAGAATCCGACGGCATCCATCGCGGAAGTCCCTTCTTCCGGTCATTGCCGTGACGGGATTCTACGAGCAGTACCTCGGCAGCCAGGATTTCGACGCGTTTCTGAAGAAGCCGGTCAACTTGGACGACCTGTGCGGGACCATCGCGGCGCTCACGCGCCGGGGCGATTAGACTCCTCGTCGCGCCGAGGGCCGCGCCGAGCCTCTCTCTTTTGCCACCACTTCTCGGTAACCGCGTCCACACCACCACGCGATACGTCGCCGCCGTGCCGCGCAAATATCGCACGCCCGGCCCGGGTACGATCTTTGCTCGTACAGGCGTCTGCCCGAGGAGGTGATGCGATGTCGCGCTGCGTTGCATCCTGGCCGCTCGGAGTCCTCATCGTCGGCGTCATGAGCCTGGTCGCGGCCGCCGAGGGCGCCGCAATGCTCGGCGAATCGGTCCTCCCGGCGGTCGACTCTGTCGAGCCGGTGGAACAGCCCGTCGGCCTGTTCGTGACCGTCGCCTTGCTGATCTGCGCGGCCATCGCGCGGCCCGTGCTCACGCGCCGCAGGCGGCGTTCGCCGCCGGCGGACGTCATGCCCAGCGTCCCGGCGGCGCTGGGCACGGAGCCGAAGTTCTCGGTGATCATCCCCACCTTCAACCGGGCCACGCTCGTCCTCCATGCCGTCGAAAGCGTGCTCGCGCAAACCTACGGCAACTTCGAGCTGATCGTGGTCGACGACGGTTCCACCGACGACACCGTCGAGCGCCTGCGTCGAATCGTCGATCGCCGGCTCAGTATCGTGACGATTTCGCATGGCGGGGTGTCTACCGCGCGCAACGCGGGAATCGCCGTGGCCAGCGGCGCGCTCATCTCGTTTCTGGATTCCGACGACCTGTGGCTGCCGCACAAGCTCGCGAGCGAAGTGGACTTCCTCGTCCGTCATCCGGAGGTCGGCGTGGTCTTCGGTGACCTGGAAAAATATGACGGCGTGCAGCACGTCGGCTCGTTCATGCGTACCACTGACGTCTTCGGCAAGCGGCTCCACTCGGCGCGGACGGACGGGTTCGTCCTGCATCCGCGTGAGATGTATCTCTGCCTCCTGCAGGAGGTGCCGGTGAAGACGCCGGCCACGACGGTGCGCCGCGATGTGCTGGAGGCGGTGGGCGGGTTCAACGAGCTGTGGACGTCGTCGGAGGACTGGGAGCTACTGCTGCGGCTCGCGCGCGTCACCGCCTTCGGCTACATCGACCGACCGCTCGCCGTGATCCGCATCTCGCCGGACTCGCTCCATCACCTGGATCAGGAGCGGGGCGACCGGGCCATGCTGCACCTGCTGGCGGAGCGTCGCCGTCAGGCCGCCGACGCCGAGACACGCAAGGCGGCCGCGCGCGGCATCGTCAGGCGTTCGAAGCATCTCGGCTGGTACTACATCGATTCCGGCCGGCGCATCGAAGGCGCCACGACGTACATGCGCAGCCTGCTCATCACGGGCGAGCCCAGCCTGCTGCTGCGCGCCGGTGCGGCGCTGGTCATGCCGCGCCACGCTTCGCGCGAATCGAAGGCGTCGGTTCAGAGCCTCGCGGTATGACGGGCACGAACCGCCCGCGGGCACCATCGCCTGGTTGAGTCGATCCTGAATCCCAACGCGATGATCGTCGATGGCCGGGCCACGTCGACGCGCACGGGCGGTCGATCATGCCGGACCACCGCCATCAGCTGACGGTCGCCGAGTTGATCGACCTGGTACGTATTTGAAGGGTCTCGTCGGTCCCGGCGACGTGCGCTGACACGCTGTCAGACGAGGCGTCACCCGAACCGTTCCGCGAATCGGTCGTGCTACCATCGCGGGGCGTGCGCGACGCGGGACGACGCTGGGCCTTCATCCTTCTCGCCGCGGCGGCGGTCTTCGTCGCGTCCGCGGCCGCCGTGTCGCTCGCCGGGGTGCCGCTGTTCGAGCGGCGCTTCTACGAGGCGCTGACGACGGCCATCCCGAACGCGCTCGTGTTCCGTCGCGTCACGCGGCTCGGCAGCGTGAGCGTGCTGCTTCCCGTGTCGGTGTTCCTCGTCGTGCTCCTGCCGCGCCAGTTCCTGCGTCGCTGGTGGGTGTGGGTGGTGGTGATGATCGCCGTCACCACGCTGGAGGGACTCGGCAAGGTCAGCATCGGCCGTTCGCGACCGGGCGGCATGCGGCTGGGATTCCCGAGCGGCCACACCGCGGCCGCGGCGGCCTTCTATCCGATGGCGTGCTATTTCTTCGAGGACGTGGTGCGGCGCTGGGTGAAGTATGCGCTCTACGCGCTCGCGGCGGTGCTCATCGTGCTGGTTGCGCTCTCCCGGATGGTGCTGCGCGTGCACTGGCCGCTCGACGTCGTCGGCGGCGCTGCGCTCGGCCTCGCGGTCTTTGCGGCCGCGGCCTGGTGGCACGAGCGCTATCCGGTGGAGGACGCCGTCCCGGCCGCCGTCCCGCCGCCGTGGCGCGTCTGGATCTATCGGTGGCAGAACGTGCTTCCCTTCGTCCTGCTGCCCGTGCTGTTCGTCATCCCGCCGCTGGCCATCTCCGGCACGCCCTTCGACCGCGGACTCGACGTCGCCGGCGGTGCTTGCATGGTGACGGGACTGGCGCTTCGCCTGTGGGCGACCGCCCATCGGGACACGCCGAGCGCGGCCCCGGCGCGCCCGCCGACACGGCTGGCGACTACCGGGCCCTACGCGCTCATGCGCCATCCGCTGCCGCTCGCGAATCTCCTCACCGGCGTCGGCGTCGCCCTGATCGCGGAGAACGCTCTCGCGCTGATCGTCGTGCCCACGGCCCTGATCGCGATGTATCGCATCACGGTGGCGCTGGAGGACGCGTGGCTCGCCGAGCGATTCGGCCGCGCGTACCTCGACTATTGCGCGCGCGTGCCCGCGCTGCCGAGGATCGCGCTGCCGACCTTCGCGGCCGTATGGTCGGCCGTCGGCTCGATGTCATGGCGCCAAGACGTCCGTAGCCTCATCGCCGCGGCGGCGACATTGGCGCTGGCGGTGCTGGCGGAGATGAGCGAGCGCATCCCCCACCTCCTTCGATGAGACGCCCTTCCACACACGCGCACCTCGTACTTCTACCAACTTGACGCCGGACGGCGGCCCGCCCTAAAGTTTCGCCACGAAACTCGCCGTGACCGTCCGCAGATTGCTCGAGCAGTGCCCCGGCGAACCTCTGTGTGACGCCTGCCTGGCCTTCGCCTGTTCCGTGAGCCTCACGGAAATGCGCCTCGTGACCGCCGCCGTCGGCCACGACGCGCCCTTCCGGCGCGACAGCGCCATCTGCGCGAGCTGCCGGCGCCAGACGACCACGCTCGCGTGGGGAAACGGCGACGTCCTCTCCGAGGCCTGAGGCCGCTTCCTTCTATCTATCGCCGTCCGCCCCCTCGCCGACCGTCTCGTATCGGAACGTTCGATTTGACCCCTCGGTCTGCACCGTTACCATTCAATGCGCATCTATAGCTCCGAGGGAGATCTCATGGAACGTCGCACCTTTCTCAAGACCACGCTCGGAGCGTCGACCGCCGCCGCGCTCGGCTTCGCTCCGCGTCTCATCCGCGCCGCCGAGCCACCGACGGAAGCCAACCCGTGGCGGAGCTTCGAGGCCGTCACGAAGATCGAAGTCGCCAACCCCACGGGCGTCACCCGCGTGTGGGTGCCGGTCCCGCTGCTGACCGACACCGACTACTTCAAGCGCGGCGGCGACACGTGGACGGGCAACGCCGCCGTGACGCGCTCGGTGAAGGACGCGAAGTACGACGTCGGCCTCGTCTACGCCGAGTGGCCGGCCGGCGAGAAGACTCCGGTGATCGAGATCACCAGCCGCTTCGCCGCGCGCGATCGCGCCGTCGACCTGTCGAGGCCGCCGGTGAAGGTGGTCCGCGAGGATCGCGCGGTACTCGCGCGTTATCTCGAGCCCACGAAGCTGATCCCCACCGACGGCATCGTGCTGGAGACGGCGCAGGGGATCACGCAGGGCATTGCCTCCGATGCCGACAAGGCGCGCGCGCTCTACGAGTGGATCGTCGAGAACACCTTCCGCGACCCGAAGGTCCGCGGCTGCGGGCTGGGCGACATCAAGACCATGCTCGACACGCGCTACTTCGGCGGCAAGTGCGCCGACCTCAACGCGCTCTTCGTCGGGCTGGCGCGGGCGGTGAAGATCCCCGCGCGCGACGTGTACGGCGCGCGCTGCGCCGACTCCGCGGAGTTCAAGAGCCTCGGCAAGAGCGGCGACATCTCCAAGGCCCAGCACTGCCGCGCCGAGTTCTATCTGAACGGCTACGGCTGGGTGCCGGTCGATCCCGCCGACGTCCGCAAGGTCATCCTCGAAGAAGGCGGCGGGCTGCCGGCCGGGCTGGCGGATCCCAAGGCGCAGCGCGCGCGCGCCAAGCTCTTCGGCGCCTGGGAGATGAACTGGCTCGCGTACAACTACGGCCACGATGTGAAGCTGCCGAACGCCGCCGAGGGGCCGGTGCCCTTTCTGATGTATCCGCAGGCGGAGACGGCGGAGGGGCGGAAGGACAGCCTCGAGCCGACGAGCTTCAAGTATCAGATCACCTCGCGAGAGGTGAAGGCCTAGCCGTCAGAACCGCGTGGTGAGGTCGACGAGCCACGCCGGCATCGCGTCGAGCACGCGCGCTTCCAGCACCTTGTCGCCGCCGGTGACGCTCAGCATGCCGAGCACCACGAGCGCCACGCCGATGGCGGGCTTGCCGAGGCGCGTGACGAGCGCGAGGCGATCGGGGCGCGCCGCGAGCCGCCGCGAGCCATAGGCGAGGAGCAACACCGGCGCCACCGCGCCCAAACTGTAGGCCGCCATCACCGCCGCCGCCGCGCCGAGCGAGCGGCGCTGCGTCGCGAGCCCGATGGCGGCGCCGAGCGTCGGCCCCCCGCAGGGCGTCCAGAGCGCGCCGAGCAGCGCGCCCACCACGAACTGTCCCGCCAGCCCTCCGGGGCCGAGCCGCGCGAGCAGCGCGGCCGCGCCGGCCGCGATCGGCGCCGCCGCGCGCGCGACGGCCGCGTCGAGCCGCGCGATCAGCAACACGAGGCCGACCAGGACGAGGAGCCCGCCGGCGATCACGCGGACGAGATCGCGGTCGAGCGCGAACCCGAGCAGCGCCACCGCGAAACCCACGACGGTCGCGGCGGTGGCGAGGCCGGCGGCGAGGACGAGCGGCCCGAGCCGGTGGCGCTCGACGGCGCCGGCGAGGACGAGCGGCAGCAGCGGCAGCACGCACGGCGAGAGCGCGGAGAGCGCGCCGGCGGCGAAGCCGAGGACACAGGCACCCACGCCGCGCCGCCGGCGCGGCTAGAGCGCGCTCTGGAACAGCGCGCGGAGCTCGCCGGGATCGGTGATGAACGACGAGCGGCTACGCTCTGCGCGGCCGTGGAAGGCAACCAGCGTGCTGCGGTCGGTCACGCTCAGCTCCTTCAGCGTCGCCTTGTCCGCATAGTCCACGACGAAGACGATCAGGCTCTTGTCCTTGAAGGCGCCGTCGGCCGCGAGCTGCTGGACGATCGGCTGCTGCCGGCGGCACGTGACGCACCACGAGGCGTGAACGAAGACCACGATGGGCCGGTTCTCGGTCTGCGCGGCCGTGAAGGCGGTCTTCGAATACTCGACGAGCGGCGCCGGCGGCGCGGCGGCCGTGACGGACATCGATGCGAGGATCAGGACGACGACGATCGGGAGCGCGCTCGCACGCAACGTGACACCTCCACAGGGCGCCCAGCGTACCATGGCCGCATGAGCGCGCTCGGGGCCCACCTCCGGCGGCACCCCGACCGCGCGGCGGCGGCCGTGTTGATCGCCCTGCCGCTCGTTCTGTTCGCGCCTGCCCTCCGCCCGGGGCACACGCTGTCGCCGCTCGATAACCTCTTCACGGCGGCGCCGTGGCGCGCGATCGCGCCGGGACCCGTGCAGCCCAACCAGGCGCTCGGCGATATCACGGCCGTCTTTCATCCGTGGACGCTCTGGGCCGCGCGCGAGGTCCGCGCCGGGCGCGCGCCGCTCTGGAACCCGTATGCGTACGCCGGCGCGCCGTTCTTTTCCAATCCGCAGACCGCGTGCCTGTTTCCGCTGACGTGGCTCGCGTGGGCGCTGCCGCCGACGTGGGCGCTGACCGTGCCCGCGCTGCTGAAGCTCGTGGCGGCGGGGCTCGCGATGTACTGGTTCCTGCGCGGGCTGGCGCTGCTCCCGCTCGCCGCCTTCGTGGGCGCCGCGGGCTTCATGCTCTCGACGACGCTGATCGCCTGGCTGCCGTGGACGCTCGCGAGCACGATGCCGTTCCTGCCGCTGCTCTTCGGTCTGGTCGACCGCCTGCGCGCCCGCGGCGACCGCCGGCTCGTCGCGCTGCTGGCGCTCGCGGTCGCCCTCGACCTCGTCGCCGGCTACCCGCAGGCGACGCTGCAGGCGCTCGCCGCCACCGCGGCGTGGGCGCTCGCGCGGGCGCCGTGGCGCGCCGGTGCCGCGCCGTTCCTGGCGCGCGTCGCCGCCGGCGTGGCCCTCGGGGGCGCGCTGACGGCGGTGCAGGCGCTGCCCTCGCTCGACTACGTACGTGAGAGCGCCGTCTACGCGTTCCGGAGCACGTGGACGCCGCCGCTCGCGGTGCCGCCGCGCGCGCTCGCGACCGTCCTGATGCCGTACTTCTTCGGCACCGCGGAGCGCACCTGGTCCGTGTGGCAATTCAACATCACGTCCACCTACGTCGGCCTGGTGCCGCTCGCGGCGCTGCCGCTCGCCGCGCTGGCGTGGCGGCGGCCGCCGACGCGCTTCTTCGCCGGCCTCGCCGCGACCGCCGGCCTCGTCCATTACGGCGCGCTCGCCGCGCTGGCGCCGGCGCCCGTCATCGCGTTCGGCAGCAACATGCGCCTGATGCCCGTCCTCGTCTTCGCGCTGGCCACGCTCGGCGCGCTCGGCGTCGACCGCGCGGCTCGCCCCGAGTCGTCGCGAGCATTACAGACGACGTGGCTGCGTGGCGGGTTCGTGGCGCTCGCGGCGGCGGGACTCGCAGCCGTGACGCTTGCGTCGTCGGAGCCGGCGGCGCTCGCGGTGCGGCCGCCGCTCGCCGCGCAATACGTCGGCGCCCTCGTCGGGCTCACCGCCGCCGCGTGGCTCCTGCGCCGCTGGCTCACCGACGGCCGCGCGCGGTGGGGCGTCGCGCTCGCCGCCGTGCAGGTGGCGACGCTGGCGCCGCTGGCGACCTACCTGCCGGTCCGTGACGCGCGCTGGCTGTATCCGACGCCGCCGGCGATCGCGTGGCTGCAGCGTCACGCCGGCGCCGCGCGCGTGCTGATCGCCGACCAGGTCGGTCTCCTGTACGGACTGCGCCAGGCCCACGGTTACGACGGGCTCACGCCGCGGCGGATCGCCGAGCTGGCCGGGCCCATCGGCACGGGCAAGGCGGCGGCGGCCGGCTATCTCGAGAACACCGTCGCGCTGCACGGCAGCGAGCCACTGCCGCCGGTCGCCGTGCTGTGGGCGCCGGCGCGCGCGCTGCTCGGCGTCCGCTACCTCGTGCTGCCACCCGGCATGCGGCCGGGGGAGGCGCACCTGCGCCCGGTCTACGAGGGCGCCGACGCGCGCGTGGTCGAGGATCCGGCGGCGCTGCCGCGCGCCTTCGTGGCGGCGCGCGCCCGCTGCGTGGACGACCGTGGCGCGCTCGCGCTGTTGCGCGCGCGCGCCATCGCGCCCGCGGCGGAGGTGCTGCTGGCGGACTGCGCCTCGCCGCCCGCGCCGGAGGCGCGCATCAGGGCGGTGCCGGAGGCACACATCATGGTCGCGCCGGAGGCGCGCATCAGGGCGGTGCCGGAGGCACACATCATGGTCGACGAGCCGGCGCGCGTCGTCGTCGCCGCGTCCACCGACGCGCCGGCGTGGTTGGTGCTGACCGACACGTGGTTTCCCGGCTGGCGCGCGCGCGTCGACGGCGCCGACGTCGTCGTCCGGCGCGCCGACCACGCGTTCCGCGCCGTCGCGCTGCCGCCGGGCCGCCACGAGGTCGAGTTCACCTTCACGCCGCGCGGGCTGCGCGCGGGCGCGGCGATCACGCTCGCCGCGCTCGCCATCGTCGGCGTGCTGCTCCTGCCGCGTCGTCGCGCCGCCGTGACGATCGCCGTCGCCGTGCTGCTGCTCGCGTCGGCGCGGACGGAGGCGGCGCTGCCCGCGCCGCCGTTCGCCCTGACGGCCACGCCCTCGTCGGTCCTCGCGGGCGACACCGTCGAGATCGGCGTCACCCCGCGCGCGGCGACGGGCGGCCCGTGGGACGTCTACGTCGTGTGGCTCTTCTCCGAGCGCGCGGCGTTCCTCGGCCCCGACGGCACGTGGGCGCCCCGACCGGTGCCGTTCCACGCCCGGCTGGCGGCGGGCGAGCGCGCGCGCGGCGCGTGGAAGCGCGCGGCGCCACCGGCGGACGTCACGCTCGCGCTCTTGATGGTGCGGCCCGGCGCCGACCCGCTCGACCGCGCCGAGTGGACGCACCGCCCGGCACTGGCGCAGGTTCGCGTGGCGGCGCCGTCCGACGCGCGTCCGTCGCGCCCGTGGACGACGCTGGCGGGCCTGTTCGTCGCCGCCGTCGCCGCGACCGCGCTGGCGTGGGGACGGGCGCTTTCTACGCCCCGGCCACTCTGATATGATCCGGGCGCCATGGCTCAGCGACTCCCCGAATTGGTCGGCCGCGCGATGATCGATCCCGAGTTCCTCGCCGATCTCCAGCACGCGCCCGACGCGATCCTGGCCCAGTACGAGCTGACCGACGACGAGCGCGCGACCGTCCTCGCCGCGCTCGCCCGCCTGGGCCACGAGTCGGCCGGCCAGCGCGCCGCGGCCCTGCGCTCCGCCCTCATCCGACGCGTGGCCACGTAAGGCCACGCGGGATCCCCGCGCCGTGGGCAGCTCGGCCGACACGCACGTTTTCCTGAGGAGCGTGCGTCTGTTCCGCAATATCGAGGGACCGGAGCTCGGGATCCTCGCCGACAGCCTGCACGAGCGCGCGCTCAAGCGCGGCCAGGTCCTGTTGCGCGAGGGCGACAGCGGCGACGAGATGTTCCTGGTGCGCGCGGGCTCGCTGGTCATCTCCAAGGCCGTGACCGGGCGCGTCGAGCAGGTGCTGGCGCGCGTCGGGCCCGGCGACTTCTTCGGCGAGATGGCGCTGTTCGACCGCTCGCCGCGCTCCGCCACCATCTCGGCGGACAACGACGCCATGCTCCTCGTGCTGGATCGCGCGGCGCTCGCCAAGCTGACCGAGGTGAGCCCGCGCGCGGCCGCCGCCTTTTTCGAGTCGCTCGTCCTCATCTTCATCGAGCGCCTCCGCGCCTCCGGCGATCTCGTCGCCGAAGTCACCCGCTGGGGTCTGGAAGCGACCGGGCTCGACGTCGAGACCCGATAACCACATGCGTGACGGCACGCGGAGCCCGCGACCTCGACATGGCTGAAGCGCCGCACGCGCCGCCGCGCCGCGCGCGCCTGGAACTGCTCGTCCGCCGCGAGGACGAGGCCGACGGCTTCGAGCTCCGCCAGATCGGCAGCGGCGTCGCCTTCGTGCGGTCGCGGCCCCAGCGCGTGGCCGCGGGCTCGTTCGAGCTGGCCGAGGTCGCCTCGAAGGTGGACGGCCAGCACTCCTTCATTCTCAAGAACACGGCGACCGATCGCTTCCTGCTCCTGTCCGGGCCCGAGAGGTTCCTGTGGGAGCAGATGGACGGCCGCACGTCGCTGCAAGATATCGCGACGGCGTACGTGCTGCGCTACGGCGAGTTCGACTTCGCGATCATCCCGCATCTGATCCGCAAGCTGCAGCGCGCGCAGCTGCTGACCATGACACCGACCTCGCGCCTGCGGCAGGCCCTCGCGCGCAACCGGCGCCAGCCCGTCGCCAAGATGGCGGAGTCCGCGCTGTTCGCGCTCGAGCGCGTCAACATCTCGAGCCGCAACGTGCAGGCGTTCTTCCGCGGCATCTACCGCCGGGGCGGGTTCCTCCTCTTCACGCGGGCGGCCGTCCTCGTGTGCGCGCTGTTGGCCGTCGTGGGGTTCGCGGCCGGCGTGCGGCTCTGGCCCGACGCCGAGCGGGTCGTCTCGGGCTTCGGCAAGAGCCCGCTGGTGGCGGTGATCTCCGTCAAGGTGCTGTTCCTGCTCACCGTCGGCGCCCACCAACTCGTCCACGGGCTCGCGCTCATCCACTACGGCCGGCGCGTGCGGGAGTTCGGCTTCACCTTCCTGCACGGCTTCGTGCCGACCTTCTACGTGGACGTCACCGACATCTTCATGGGCAGCCGCAAGGCGCGCGTGGTGACCGCCGTCTCGGGCGCGCTCGTGCACCTGGTCCTCGGCTCGGTGTGGCTCCTCGTCGCGGTCAACGCGTCGATGGGCTCGTTCCTGCAGGCCTTCGCCGCCGCCTCGGGGATCATCCAGTGGCAGGCCTTCGTGGTCGCCCTCTACCCGTTCTGCTTCATCGAGATGGACGGGTACCACGTGCTGGTGGACGTGCTCGGCATCCCGACCCTCAAGCATGACGCGATCGGGTATGTCGGCGGCCTGCTGCGAGGCCGCCGCCCGCGCCCCTTCACACGGGAGACCGCGCTCTTCGTGGGTTACGTCGTCGTCTCGACCCTCTCCGTCGCCGCCTTCATCGCCTTCAACGTCTGGCTGATCGTTCACGCGACCTGAGAACATGGGGGCCCCGAGATGGCCCCCCAAACCCCCCCCGCGCTCGTCGCGCCCCGGCAAAGCCGTGGCGC
>Ga0209474_10004085_pt1 | contig 12656 bp, 8 predicted proteins | sample GraSoiAngelo_145_FD_185902 | JGI IMG/M metagenome (GOLD analysis project Ga0209474, IMG submission 185902) | Grasslands soil microbial communities from the Angelo Coastal Reserve, California, USA - 14_1009_05_20cm (SPAdes) (version 2) | ecosystem: Environmental > Terrestrial > Soil > Grasslands ...
AATTTCCTTCAGCATCTCGGATTGCAGGTACAACTCCGTTTTTCCGGCAGGGAATTTGTTAAGACTGAGCATGAACGCCAGAACGTCGGCGTCTTGCTGGCGCGTCAGGCTCCCCGGCTTGCTCTGCGGCATGGTCTTGCGGATTCGGTCGAACAGATCGCCCAGCGTAAGGCCATTCCAATTCGCTTGAAAACCTCCGCCGGTCAACGGAGGCGCGGATTCCCCTCCAGTCATCATGGCGCCGTGACAGGCAGCGCACTCTTTCTGATAGACTGGCTCTCCTCGCTTGGCTTGCTCTTCCGTATAGACACCGTCCCAGACCGAACGCGACCCTGCTGGCTCTTGCGCCCGCAATGCGAAAAGCGAAGCTGCGATTAGCGCTGAGCCCAACAATAAGGGCAGTCTCTTCATTCTCCCGCCGACGGCAGCGTGTAGGCGATGTACTCGCCCGAATACGGCCCGCCGCTCACCGCCACCACGATGTACTGCTTCCCGTGGACCATATAGGTCATCGGCGAACCGCTTTGCGGAGCGGGCATGAACACCGCGCCCACTTCTTTTCCAGTCGCCTTGTCATAAGCCCGCAGCATGGCGCCGCGCGGATGATCCGCCGTTGTGGTCACTTGCCCTTCGCCGGCTATGACCAGCGTCTTCGTCACCAGCGTGCCGATGTTGTAGGTGGTTTGGCCGGTGCGTGGGATGTTCATGCCTTTCAGCAGTTCCGAATTGCGCACCACATCCGGAGTTTCGCCGTGGGCGATCTGCCAGACGAATTCACCTTTGTCGAGATTGATGGCCGTAATCGTTCCGTAGGGCGGCTTGACAATCGGCAAGTCGTCCTCTTCCAGGCGGCTGTAGCTGCCGCCGGCCCGCTTTTTGGGCGGCTTCGGCGAATCCGCACCTGCGTTTTCGCCCGGCCCGCGCAGAATTTGTACCTCTCTTCCCGCGACACCAGAAATGTACCGAAGGTCGGAAACTTCCTTGGGCGACTCCACCAGCCCGATCGGCTCAATGCACGAATTGCACGCATAGATGTAGGCGATGTGTGTCTCGGGATCGTAGGATCCGCCAGGCCAGTTGGTCCCGCCCGATGCCGTGCCCATGGTCAGCGTGCCGAGCGGTCCTTCCCGTTTGCTCACCGTCGGCGGCGTAAAGACAGGACCGAGATGATACTTCGCCACGTCTTGCTTGGCTTTTTCGCGCAGCGCAGGAGTGAAGTCGATCAGGTCATCGATGGAAACGCCGTTGCGGCTGTAGGCTGGCGGCTTCGTGGGAATGGGTTGCGTCGGAGAGTACCATTCGCCCGGCACATTTCCCACTTCCACCGGGCGCTCGGGCATGGGCCAGATCGGCTTTCCTGTAACTCGGTCAAACATGTAAAGAAATCCTTGCTTGGTCGGTTGGGCCACGGCCTTTACCGGTTTCCCGTCTACCGTGATGTCGGCAAGGATCGGCGCCGACGAAATATCCATGTCCCAGAGCGGGTGATGCACCAACTGGAAATGCCACTTGCGCTCGCCGGTTTTCAGGTCCACGCACACAAGCGTTTCGCCGAATAAATTGTTTCCCGGACGGTGCCCACCGTAGAAATCGCTGGTTGGCGATTCCACCGGCAAATACGCGAGACCAAGCTTTTCGTCGACCGTAACTTGCGACCACACGCCCGTGTTGCCCGTATATTCCGCCGAGCCTTTCTCCCACGTGTTGTAGCCGAACTCGCCCTTTTTTGGAATGGTATGGAAAATCCACAGGCGCTTGCCGGTGCGCACATCGAATCCGCGCGCATAGCCCTTGTTGTTGCGCATGCTTTTCGGTGTCATGCCCTCGCGAAACGCTGCCCCGACAATCACCGTGTCGCCGGCCACGGCGGGGGCCGACTGAATCCCGATTTCGCCAGTCTCCAGGTTGGGCGCCCATTCGCGGTTGTTGTTCCAGTCCGAGATCGTTTGGTCATCGTCGAGCTTCAGGTCCACAATGCCGTTTTCTCCGAACGACGGAACGCGCACGCCGGTCTTGGCATCCAGGCAAATCAGCCGGAAGCCGGGCGTCACATAAAAAATGCGTTCGTCCACGCCTTCAGACCAATACGCCAGCCCGCGCCCCGAAAGCTGTCGCGGGGCCGCGCCGCCGCGCTTGCCTTCGTGTTCGCCGTGAATCCACAGCAGTTCTCCGCTCTCTGGATCCACCGCGATCACCGCCCGCCGCGATCCCGCTGTCGCGTAAAGAACGCCGTTCACCATCAACGGCGTTCCTTCCAGCTTGTATTCCGCCCGGTCGCCGAAATTGTCCGTCTTAATGCGCCAGGCGATTTCCAGGTTGCTGAAATTGGACGCGTTGATCTGGTCCAGCGGCCGATACCGCGTTCCCGCGAGGTCCGCGGCATACGAAGCCCACTCCGTGTCCTTCGGGTGATATTGCGCGAAGACGACGGCCGGAATCAGGCTCAAAATCACGAAACACACGAACCGCAGACTTCCGCCGCTTGCTTTTCTTGGAAGCATTTCCGCTCTCTCCTGGAACTTCTGCGCTTTTGGAGCGCTTACCGCGTAAATCGGTTTGCAGGCGTTTAGCACGCGCCAGTCTAAGCCCGCAGAATCCTACTGCAAAGCATTAGTTTTTTTCACGCCTGTTTTTCCAATGACCGCTGAATGGCCCTTCGTTTTGTAAATGGCAGCGTGGCCGCGTTCCATTTGCGGCTATTCACACCGGGCGCTATGATGCGGCGCGCGAGTTTCATTCAAGATTCTGTGTTGTAGGAGTTGCCATGTTCATGCCGCCGACCCGCTTGAGATTCACGGCTTCCCTAGCCTTGCTCGTACTGTCACATGCCGGGAATTTCGCAGCCGCCCAGGATAGGCCCGTCGTCTTGAGAGTCTCCACCGTCCTCGATGGCAGAGGGAAGATTCTCCGCAACACCGTGATCGTGGTCGAAAGCGGAAAAATTGCCAGCGTTGGCGGAGCCGCACCCCAAGGCGCAATCACTTACGACCTCTCCACGCTGACGGTTTTGCCCGGCTGGATTGATGCCCACGTCCACCCGACCTGGCATTTCGACGCCACCGGCAAACTCGCTGGCGAGAACGAGCCCAAGGAGCAAACCGTCCTGGCAGGCGCCGCCAATAGTTGGAAGATGCTCACTGCCGGTTTCACTACCGTGCAAAGCCTCGGCTCGCCTCTCGACAAAGACCTCCGCGATGCCATCGACCGCCTGGGCTTGCCGGGCCCGCATATCCTCACCTCTCTCGATCCGATCTTTGGCCGTGGCGAGGCCACTGGCACTCCCGACGAACTGCGCGCCGTGGTTCAGCAGCACGCGAAGAATGGCGCCGATGTCATCAAGATTTTTGCTTCGGGCAGCATTCGCGAAGGCGGCAAGCCCACGCTTTCGCAGGACCAACTCAACGCCATTTGCAGCGAAGCCAAGAAAGTTGGCTTGCGCACCGTTGTGCACGCCTACGGACCCTCCGTGCGTATGGCCTCGCTCGCGGGTTGCACCGAAGTCGAGCACGGCCTCTACGCGACCGACGACGACCTGCGCTTCCTCGCCGAGCACGGCACCTACTTCGATCCCCAGGCTGGCCTCGTTCTCCAAAATTATCTCGACAACAAGCCGCACTACCTCGGCATCGGCAATTACACAGAGGCTGCCTTCGACCTTATGCAGAAGGTCTTGCCCGAATTTCAGGAGCTCTTCCGCCACGCAATTCGCACTCTAGGCCTTAAAGTGATCTTCGGGACCGACGCGGTCGCCGGCGCGCATGGCCGCAACGCCGAGGAATTTGTCTTTCGCGTTCAAACTTGCGGCCAGGACCCCATGGCGGCGCTGGTTTCTGCCAACTCCCTCGCTGCCGAAGCCCTCGGTATCCAGGATCGCGCTGGCTCCATCGCTCCGGGCCTCGACGCCGACATCATCGCCCTCGATGGCGACCCCTTGAAGGACATAACCGCCGTGCGCCGCGTCGTCTTCGTCATGAGAGGCGGAAAGGCTTTCGTGAATCAGCCGCCGGTCCAAAACAAATAGGCGACAATGGCGGGCAAACGTTTTTCCCTTGTCGTCCAGTTCTTCTTTTTCTTCTTTCTTTCTAGCGCCACGGCGCAAGCCCGTTGGTGGAGGGTTCAAACCAAAGGTACCGACACCAACCTTCGCGCTGTCGCCGCAGTCTATGCCCATGACCGGAACGGGGTGCAATTTCCCGTTGTTTGGACCTCGGGCTCCAACGGTGTGATCCTGAAATCGCTCGACGCAGGCAAGACGTGGCTGCGCCTGCACGTCAAAGACGGCGATGCGCTGGATTTTCGCGGCATTGTGGCCTTCAGCGAGAAAACGGCCTACGTCATGTCGAGCGGCGAAGCGGACAAATCCCGCATCTACAAAACCACCGACGGCGGCGAAACCTGGAATTTGCAATATTCAGACAATCGCAAGGAATTCTTTCTCGACTCCATCGCCTGCCTCTATGAAACGGAGTGCATGGCCCTCGGCGATCCCATCAACGGCAAATTCCTCTTGTTAAGAACGTCCGACGGCGAACATTGGAGTCCGCTTCCCACCGACAACATGCCCTCTGCTTTGGGGGGCGAAGGCGCATTCGCCGCCAGCAATTCGTGTCTCAAACTCCCCGGCGAGAAAGAAATCTATTTCGCCACCGGCGGCCCCGCGGCGCGGGTTTTCCTTTCAAAGGATGGCGGTCTCAGTTGGACCGTTACTCGCACACCTCTTGTGCAGGGAAACGCCTCCTCCGGAATTTTTGCGGTGGTCGGCGATGAGAGCGATCGGATCATCGTGGTGGGTGGCGACTACAAGGATCCGGCCTATTCCGAACGAGTCGCCGCCACTTCTCTCGACAATGGAAAAACATGGCGGCTTGCTGCTGGTCAACCCGGCGGGTTCCGTTCGGCTCTGGCCCTCATCGACCATGAGCGAATGGTGGCCGTTGGGCCGAACGGCGAAGATGTCACAAATGATTCAGGAGCCCACTGGAAACATACTGATTCATTGAATCTCAACGCAGTGGCTATTCTGGACATTGCGGCTGGCTGGGCCGTTGGTCCACACGGCACGATCGCCCGCTTCGTCAACCATTTCGATTACAGGCATTCGTCTTCGGAAAGCCCGCAGCAGCGAACCGTACCTCGCGCGCGCCAGCGCTAGTTCAGCTGAGTAAATTCTTGGCTCCCGGTTTCAGTTGGTCGTATAGTTCTTCCTTCTCGGATTTCAGCAAAAACCTGTCGCGGAGGTTTCACATGTCAGGGTCATCCAAGTCCAATTACAGCGCCGAACAACTCACCGATCGCCGCACCTTCCTCCAAGGCGCCGCAGCTGCGGCTGCCTTGTCAGCCATTCCCAGCTGGGCGCAGGCGCATTCCGACGACTTCGCAGCAATTCGCGCCGAAATTGAGAAGCATCACGACGAAGCCGTAAAGCGCCTGCAAGGGTGGATTCGCCAGCCCTCCATCGCCGCTGAAAATCGCGGCATGAACGAAGGCTGCGACCTGATGATGCAAATGCTACGCGAAGCCGGCTTCAGCGGCGTCAAAAAAATGGCCACCGACGGCCAGCCCGGTGTTTTCGCCACACTTGACGCCGGCGCGCCCAAAACCCTCGGCCTCTATTTCATGTACGACGTCAAACAAGCTGATCCCGCCGAATGGTCTTCTCCGCCGTTTGAAGCGGCTCTGCTCGATAAACCCGGCCTCGGCAAAATCATCATGGGCCGCGGCGCCGTCAATCAAAAAGGCCCGGAAGCCACGCTCCTCGCCGCGTTTCACGCCATTCGCGGCGCGGGCAAAAAAGTGCCCGTGAACCTCGTCTTCGTCGCCGAAGGCGAAGAGGAAATCGGCTCGCCGCATTTTCCGCAAGTCATTCGAAATCCCGAAGTCGCCGCCGCGCTGAAAAAATGCAGTGGCGTGTTCATGCCTTTCGCCTCGCAAGGCCTCGACGGCGAAGTCTCCATGTTTCTCGGCGCCAAAGGCGTCATCGAATGCGAACTCACTTCCAGCGGAGAGCGCTGGGGCCGCGGCCCGCGCAAGGACGTCCACTCCAGCAACAAAGCGCGCCTCGACAGCCCCGCGTGGCATCTCGTTGAAGCGCTTGCTTCGCTCGTCTCTCCCGACGGCAACGATCCCGCAATCGAAGGCTACACGGCCAAAGTCCGCCCGCTCTCTGAAGCCGAAAAGAAAATGATTGCCGAAGCCGCGCGCCGCATGAACGAAGCCGAAGCCAAAAAACTTCTTGGCATTCAGCACTGGGTTCACGACGTGAGCTTCCAGGAATCCCTCGAGCTGCTCGTCTCCCGCCCCACCGTGAACATCGAAGGACTCGTCGGCGGCTACACCGGCCCCGGCGGCAAAACCATTCTTCCCGGCAAAGCCGTCGCGAAGCTCGACCTTCGCCTCGTCCCGGACATGACCGCCTCCGAATCGCTCGCTATGCTCAAAGCGCATCTCGCGAAAAAAGGTTTCGGCGACATCGACGTGAACATGACCGGCGGCTACGATCCCACCTCCACGCCCGCTGATTCCGCCGTCATTCGCGCGGCAACCTCGGTCTACAAAAAAAATGGCATCGACCCCGTGATTCTTCCGCGCCTTGCCGGTTCTTGGCCTGGCTATGTTTTCACCGGCGATCCGCTGCGTCTTCCTGCCGGACATTTCGGACTCGGCCACGGCAACGGTGCGCACGCGCCCGACGAGTATTACGTCATCGAATCCAGCAATCCCAAAGTGCAAGGTATGGACGGCGCCGCGCTCTCTCACGTCGAGTATCTTTTCGAACTGGCGCAAGTAAGCTGAACCCCAGCGCAGCTATGCCGAGCCCAAGTGCACCTATGCAGAGCAAAGAATCGTGACTCCGCCCCCTCCAGAAGCTTCCAGCGCTTCGTCTTCACCCGGCAGCGGGCTTGCGCGCCATCTCGGCCTTTTCGGCACCACCATGGCAGTGATGGGCGGCATCATCGGTGCGGGAATTTTCATCAATCCTTATCTCGTCGCCGAACGCGTCCACACATGCTTCCTCATCTTGTCGGTGTGGATTGCCGGCGGCCTCGTCGCGCTCCTTGGCGGCTTCATTTACGCCGAACTGGCCGCGCGGTTGCCCGTGGTCGGCGGCCAATACGCTTATCTTCGCGAAGCGCTCCATCCCGGCGTCGCATTTCTTTACGGCTGGGTGCTGCTTCTCGTCATTCAAACTGGTGGCATGGCCGCCGTCGCCGTCACGTTCGCGCGCTATTTCCTCGAACTCACGCAATGGTCCATCAACGATTCGCTCATCGCCGCCGCGGCCCTGGCGCTTCTCACTGCGATCAATTGCCTCGGCGTCCGTGCCGGCAGCCGCGTGCAATCCGCCATGACGCTCATCGCGATCGCCGCCATCGGCGTGCTCGAACTCTTCAGTTTTCTCCGCAGCGGCCCCTCGCAAATTTCCTTTCACCCTCTTCTCGACCAGCCGCCTTCTCTCAATCTCGCCCTCGCCTTCGGTTCCGCGATGACTCCCGTCCTCTTCGCCTACGGCGGCTGGCAAACCTCCAGCTTTCTCGGCGGGGAAGTTCGCGACCCGCGCAAGACTCTCCCTCGCGGGCTCGTCTTCGGCGTTCTCGGCGTCATCGCCGTCTACACTTCCGTGAATTTTGTTTACGTCCGCGCGCTCAGTCCTGTGGGGCTCGCTGGGACCACTACTCCGGCTTCTGTCGTGATGCGTGGCGCACTCGGTCCACGCGGCGCCGCGCTTATCGCCGCGGGCATCGCCTTTTCCGCCTTCGGCTTTCTCGGCCAATCCATCCTCACCGCCCCGCGCGTCTATTTCGCCATGGCTGAAGACCGTGTCTTCTTTCGCAGCGTCGCCTGGGTTCATCCCCGCACGCGCGTCCCGGTCATTGCCATCGCCCTGCAAGGCGTCTGGGCCATCCTCATCGCTCTCACCGGAACCTACGCGCAAGTCGTCAACTACGTCGTCGCCATGGACTCGCTCTTCTTCGGCCTCACCGCTGTTTGCCTTCTCCTCCTGCGCCGCCGCAACACAGCTTCTTTCCCCGCCTCCACCGACTATCGCGTCCCCGGCCATCCCTGGACGACACTCCTCTTCATCATCGCCGAATGGCTCGTGGTTATCAGTACCTTTGCGCGCGATCCTCTGCGCTCCTCCATCGGTCTGGGCATCGCCCTTGCCGGTTTGCCCGTATACTTTTTCTGGCGCGCCAAATCCCGGGAGACCTCTGCCGCATGACCACCACCGTTCCCGCTCGCACCAAACGCTCCCTCTACATGGAGTGGGCCAAGACCCACTCCCACGCCAAATACAATCTCGCCACCAGCGGCCTCATCGGCGTTTCGCGCAGCGAATTTCCTCTCGATGTCCGCGAACTTGACATCACCGCTCCCGGCGGTTACGGCCACGCGCCGCTGCTCGCGCGCCTCGCAGTGCATACCGGCGTCACCGAAGACTGCATCGTCACCGCCGCCGGCACCTCCATGGCGAATCACCTCGCCATGGCCGCCGTTCTCGACCCCGGCGACGAAGTTGTCCTCGAGCAGCCCGCGTACGGCCCGCTTCTCGACGTCGCCAATTATCTCGGCGCGCGGGTGAAGCGCCTTCCGCGCCGCTTCGAGTCCCGCTTCTCTATCAGCCTCGACGAACTCCAGCGTGCCATCACTACGTCCACGCGCCTCGTCGTGCTCACCAATCTCCACAATCCCAGCGGCGCGCTCCTCTCCGCCGAAATGGTTGGCGCCATTGGCAAGCTCGCGATGCGTTCCAATGTGCACGTTTTAATCGACGAGGTTTATCTCGAAATGCTTTTTGGCAAGCCCGCTCCGTTTTGCTTCCCCATCGGTAATTCCATCGCCTCCGCCAGGGAGAACCCCTTTATCGTCACCAGCAGCCTCACCAAGGTTTATGGTCTCAGCGGCTTGCGCTGCGGCTGGATTCTCGCCGCTCCCGGCCTTGCCCGCCGTATATGGCTCCTCACCGATCTCTTCGCCGCCACCGGCGCGCACCCCGCGGAGCGCCTCTCCGTCATGGCCCTCGATCATCTCGAGAAATTCCGCGAACGCGCCCGCGCGCTCCTCACCGCCAATCGCGCCCTGCTCGATTCCTTCCTCGACTCGCACCGCGACCTCGAATGTTTTCGTCCCCCCGCAGGCACGGTCGTCTTCCCGCGCCTCCCGCACGGCCGCGACCCCGAAGCCTTCTTCCAATTGCTCCGCGAAAAATTTGAAACCACTGTCGTTCCCGGCAGCTTCTTCGAAATGCCGCGCCATTTCCGCATCGGCATCGGCGGCGACACGCCCACGCTCCGCGCCGCCCTCGAACGCCTCTCCTCTGCCCTCGACTCCTTCGCCAAGCGCTGAGTCGCCCCACCAGGGTATAATCCCGCCACTTCGCATCTACAGGAATGAGCCCGCGATGACCGTATCTGTTTTCATCGGAACCAGCGTCGACGGCTTCATTGCGCGCCCGAACGGCGATCTCGACTTTCTTCCGCCCGGCGGCGGCGAAGCTCACGGCTACGACGAGTTCATGGCCAGTGTTGACGTCCTCGTCATCGGCCGAAAAACCTTCGAGACGGTTCTGGCTTTTCCCCAATGGCCGTACGGAGATAAGCGCGTGGTGGTCCTCAGCAGCCGCGCGCTCGATTTCTCCGCCGTGCGCGGAGGCCGTGTCGAGCAGATGGCCGGGCTTCCAGCCGAAATCGTTTCCAAACTCGCAGCCGGCGGCGTCCACCCCGTCTACGTGGACGGCGGTATCACCATTCAACGCTTTCTGCGCGCCGGCCTCGTTCAGCGCCTCATCATCACTCGCGTCCCCGTGCTTATTGGCGACGGCATTCCCCTCTTCGGCTCCCTGCCGCGCGACGTCCGCCTCCGTCACGTCGCCACTCAGCACTACGCGAGCGGCTTGGTCAAAACCGAGTATTTCGTTTCCGTCTAGCGCAATTAGCTATTGATTTCCCGATTCGGCGATCAGCTTCTTGTAGACCTCTCGCGCGTGGTCGTAAGCCTGCCGGGCGTCCCCCAATTCCCGCGCCGAGATCTTCGGCGCCTTCTGCGTCCAGCATTGGTCCACGGCCGCCAGGCACCATTCCGCGCTGGCTCGCAGCGGGCGCATCGGCTTGCCATTCACGACCAAAAAAATCGGATTCGTGTGCGACGACGGCAAAATCCGTGCCGCAATCCAGCTGCTTCGCTCAACAGGAACGTCAAATTCCAAATCGCGCACCTGGCCGTCGGCCACCATGTTTTTCCGCGCCACCGCTTTCCCATCCACTACAATTTCCACCGGCACTTCCCTCGTTTCTCCAATGCGCGCTCGCTCAATATGCCAATAGGGCCGCTCCGAGTACGGCCGGTCCCGAATCAAGCCTCCCGGCGCGTTCGGCGCCGTCGTCACGACCCACGATGGCTGGTCTCCCGCAAGGTCATGCGGGATCAAGTCGACGGCAGGATTAAGGTAGGCTGCAGCCTTGAGCGTGACATGGACCGTCCCGCTCGCCGGAAGTTGGACTTCACTATTATGTGTTCCGGCTTCCAAGCCGTTCACACGGAAATCCATCAAATGACTGCGTCCGTCCGAAACATAGCTGCGCCCGCCGCGCACGGCCTCCAGCCATTTTGCATAGGTAAGTTCTCCATCCACTTTCGCGTACACGCGCCCTTGTCCCACACGCGTGTCCGTAATGCACGGAAAATCCGTCTCGCCCGACACGCGCGTTCGGAAACCCACATTCAGCGTTTGGTACCAGATGTTCAGCTCCCAAACGTACGGCGTGTCCATGGTGGAGATGAAGTCCGCGGTGTCGGGGTAGGTTACGTCCACGATGTACTCGTTCGCTCCAATTCCATCGAACCCCGGCATCTCGTAATTCGGCAGTTCGGATGATTTCACTTCCAGGCCCCAGCCCGAATGCGCAAATCCGACTACCGCTTTTTGCGATTTTCCCCAGCGAAGAATCGGCAGGTCCCAGGTGGGCCAATCTTCGATGCGCTTCGTCCCTGGATAATCCTGCTCCGTTAAACCAAGCAACACCAGATGCCCCGCATGGCTCGATGGAAAGCCCGAAACCTCCAGGTCGTAATGCATCAGCCCGTCCGGTTTGGAATGCGGATCGTCCTTCCCGGTGAAGAATTTCTTCTGGTAGTAGTAGCAAGGACCCCACGTCAGCACGCAGCTCACGTTTAGTCTCTCGCCTTGTACTTGCCTGGCCATGTCTTCCGGGCGCACACCCTGTGTCGGGTCCTGGTAGTGCGAGCACCCCGCCGCGTGTACGTGGTGGTCGCCGGAATACCACCCAAACTTGGAAGGATCGATCCATCGCTGCATTTGGAACTCAACGCGGTTGCCGCCTCGCTCCATCATCTCCACTCGCTTGGTTTGCGGCAGATATTCGGGTCCGAGCGTGCACGTCACCGCGTAACTCCCCTTTGCCAGCGCGATGGATTCGCCGTTGTGGCGGTAAACCTGGGGCTGAAAGAAGAAATCTGGCGCAAGCCGCTTCGACGGATTCGGATAAATCCGCCCCTGATCATCGCGAATCGTGAATGCGGCTATCGTCGGAAGCTTGTTTTCGTCCACAACGTTCAGGCGCAGCTTGCTCGCGGGCAGAATCTTAAACAGCACCGTCGCTTCGTTTCGGAAACCGATGTCTTGCGTGCCCTGTCCCACGTTGAAGCTCAATTTCGCCGAACGCTCGCCCGCATCTCGGCTGTAAATCGAAAGTATCCGGTATTCTAGGCCGAGCCCCGAGAGGCGCTCGGACATGGGGTTCTTGTCATAGAAAGAAATGTCCGCCCATCGCTGCTTCTCCTCTTCCGGCGTCAGCTTCATCGCAGGCTCCGCGCTGGAGTCCGATCGCGTGTACACCGCCCCGCTGTTTTCGCTTTGCACCTGCAGCTTGGCGGTAACCCCGGCGCCGTTGATCACCTTCACTAGAAAAAGGCGCGTCCCTTCCTGCTCCAATTCTGCTTTCGCCGGCCCCACCTCCACCTTCACGCGGCTCTCGGCATTAATCGTCACGATGGCCAGCGCATACTGGTCCAGCACGCGCTCCAGTTCGCTAACCGCTGCCGCTTCGTCCGCCCGCCCAAAGGCCGCCCCAATGGCCACATTGATCCGCTCTGCGTCGGCGGCCGGCAAAGGTTGGCCCAGAAAGCTCAGCGCCTCTTGAACCTGCCGAATGTGTTGCGCCATCGGCTGCAAAGCCACTTTCGGCGTCTGCTCCATGTTCTGGCTCATAGCATCCTGCGTAAAGGCCGCAGCAAACACCAACAAGGCAATACGCAACCTTAGGGGCATAAGGAATTTCATCGGGAGATCCTTCCTCGGGAACCTTGCTCCGAACCCGGAGAGATAAAGAGGAAATTACCGCATCCAAGCCTTCAAAGAAAGAGACCAAAATTTCACACCACGCTCCGCCGTCTGCCCCTACGCGCGACTACGCCGACATTCTTCCGCTTTTGGAGTGGGGTTCGCCCTGAGCCGCGAGCGGCGGCTTGCTTTTGGAATCCTGGCGAAAATATGAAAGTCGAAAAAGATAAAATTGATGCTGCACTTGCAAGGGCGCAGCCTTTGGTTTTCAAACGCTTAAACCCGAAATGAACGTCTACGGGCAGGTGAGATTCTGCAACCACTCTGCGCGACCGCCAAAAGGAATTCGCAAAACATT
>Ga0209474_10004087_pt1 | contig 12654 bp, 9 predicted proteins | sample GraSoiAngelo_145_FD_185902 | JGI IMG/M metagenome (GOLD analysis project Ga0209474, IMG submission 185902) | Grasslands soil microbial communities from the Angelo Coastal Reserve, California, USA - 14_1009_05_20cm (SPAdes) (version 2) | ecosystem: Environmental > Terrestrial > Soil > Grasslands ...
GAGCGTGACGTTCGTCGCGACCGGCCAGATAAGCGTGAGCTCGAACAACATGAACTTTCAGCCGTACAAGGATGGAATGCTGTTCTTCTCGAACGCCAGCTCGGGAGACGGGGTGGTCATCCAGGGGAACTATGGCAACTGGAACGGCGTCGCCTACGCTCCTCACGCCAACGTCAAGCTGACGGGCTCCAACAACGTCAAGGACCCCCACGCGAGCCTGGTCGGCTGGACCATCCAGACGACGGGAGCCGGCCAGACGCTGATCTACGACGACAGCCTCTTCCCGCAGCCGACGGCGGCCGAGATCACCCTCTACGAGTGAGGGTCCGCCCGCTGCGCGATGCGGGCGAGGTCACGCAGGACGAAGCGCTGCACCTTGCCGGTCGCGGTGCGCGGCAGTGAGGCGAGGAAGACGACGCGCTTCGGCCGCTTGAAGCGCGGGAGTGCCTCGGCGCAGGCGCGCTCGATGCGCGGGCCCACGGCCTCCTCCTCGCCGGGCACCGGCACGACACAGGCGACGAGCTCCAGGAGATCGCTCTCGCCGGCGCAGCCGATCGCCGCGCACTCGCGCACCCCGTCGACGGCCGCCATGACGCCCTCCACCTCGAGCGGTGAGACCCACTGGCCGGAGACCTTGAGCATGTCGTCGGTGCGGCCGAGGAGGCGGAAGGTGCCGTCGGCATTCTCGATCGCCTGGTCGCCGGTCACGAACCACTCGCCGCGGAAGGCGCGACGCGTCGCCTCGGCGCGCTGCCAGTAGCCGGCGGCGATGCTGCCGCCGCGGACGTGCAGCTGGCCGACCTCGCCCGTCGCCACCGGCACGCCGCTCTCGTCCACGACCTGCACCTCGTAGCCGGGGACCGGCCGCCCGAGCGTTCCCGGGGTGCAGTCGCCGGGCCGGTTCGAGAGGAAGACGTGGAGCGCCTCGGTAGAGCCGAGCCCGTCGATGATCTCCTGGCCGAAGCGCTCCTTCCACGCGAGGAAGATCGCCTCGGGCAGCGCCTCTCCGGCCGAGACGAGCCGGCGAAGCCCCGCGACCGCCTCGTCGGCGCGCGGCGGCGCATGACCCAGGAGCGCGCGGTAGACCGCCGGCACGGCGAAGAAGAGGCTCGGCCGCTCCTCGGAGAGGATCTTCCAGGTTCGGGCCGGTGAGAAGGGCTCCGGCGAGAGCACGACCGAGGCACCCGCGGCGAGTGGGAAGTAGAGGCTCGCGCCCAGCCCGTAGGCGAAGAAGAGCTTCGACGTCGCGTGGGCCACGTCCTCGGCGCGCACGTCGAGGACGTGGCGCCCGTAGCTCTCGACCGCGTGCAGGATGCTCCGCTGCGCGTGGACGACGCCCTTCGGGCGGCCGGTGGTCCCCGAGCTGTAGAGCCAGAACGCGGGGTCGTCGGGATGGGCGGCGAACGGCTCCCTCGAGGCCGGCTCGCCCTCGATCTCCCGCCAGAGGCTCCCGCTCCGCCCCGGCCCCACGGTGAGCACCGCCGGGGCGAGCCGCCCGAGGCGCATCTCGGGCTCGAGCACCTCGGCCACGGCTTCGCTCGTGATCACGGCCCGCGCCCGCGTCTCGCGCACGAACGGAAGGTAGTCGGCGGGCCGGAGAAAGCTCGTGACCAGCACCGGGACCGCCCCGGCCCAGATCGCGCCGAGGAACGCGTACACGTACTCGGGACAGTCGGTGAGGACGACGAGGACGCGCTGCTCCTCCTGGATGCCGAGCCGCCCGAGAGCGGCGGCCAGCTGGTGGACGCGCTGGCGGAGCTCGCCGCGGCTCACGTCGAGGTGCTCCGTCTCCGAGCGCAGGCGGAGCGCGACGGCGGCATCGTCGCCGCGGCGCAGGATCTCCGCGGCGACGTTGACGGGGGTGTCGTCGACGGAGGGCAACCGGCTCCCTACTGCTCGTTGTAGCGAACGTAGCGGAAGTCGATCGGCTGGCCGTTGACGCCGCGCGGGGGGGGAGCGATCCAGCTCGCGAAGTGGCCGGGCTCGAGCACCGGGTGGGCCATGAGGCTCCGCACGTACGCGCGGTCGGCCTCGGACGGCAGCCACTGGTCGCGGCGCCGCGCGAACCCCTCCTCGGTGAGCTCGTGGCCGGCGGGATCGAAGAAGTGCCCGGCGAACATCCCCTGCCCGCGGTGGAAGCGCCGCGACGGGAGCACCAGCTCTGCGCCCGTCCCCACGAGCCGCTTGTTCCAGCGGCCGAGCGCCTTCTGGCAGTCCTCGACGTAGGCGTCGCGCAGCACCTCGTTCATCGCCGAGCGGAGCGCGATCGGCTTGCGGACGAGCTTCCCGGCCTCGTAGACGTCCATCTCGTAGCCGCCCTCGAGCGCCAGGTGGTCCTCGTAGCGCTCCTCCTCCCGCGGCCGGCCCTTGAGGCCCGCGCCGAAGAACTGTGCGGCGTTGGTCGAGACCTCGCTGCCGAAGAGGTCGAGCGAGAGCGAGTACCAGGAGTTCAGGTACTTCTGGATCGTCGCCAGGTCGAGCGCGCCGGCGGAGCGCGGCTCCGTGCCCGCGCGCAGGCACTCGGCGGTGCGCTCGACGATGCGGCTCATGCCGCTCTCGCCGACGAACATGTGGTGCGCCTCCTCGGTGAGCATGAAGCGGCAGGTGCGCGACAGCGGGTCGAAGCCCGACTCGGCGAGCGCGAGCAGCTGGTACTTGCCGTCCCGGTCGGTGAAGGTCGTGAACATGAAGAAGGAGAGCCAGTCGTCGATCGGCTCGTTGAAGGCGCCGAGGATGCGCGGCTTGTCGGGGTTGCCGGAGCGGCGCTCGAGGAGCCCGCGGGCCTCCTCGCGGCCGTCGCGTCCGAAGTAGGTGTGGAGGAGGTAGACCATCGCCCAGAGGTGGCGGCCCTCCTCGACGTTCACCTGGAAGAGGTTGCGGAGGTCGTAGAGCGACGGGCAGGTGGCGCCCAGGCGCCGCTGCTGCTCGACCGAGGCGGGCTCGGTGTCGCCCTGGGTGACGATCAGGCGCCGCAGCGTGTTCCGGTGCTCGCCCGGGACCTCCTGCCAGACCGGCTTCCCGAAGTCGTTGCCGAAGCCGATCCGGCGGTCGGGCACGGGCTCGGCGAGGAAGATCCCCCAGCGATACTCGGGCATGCGCACGTAGTCGAAGTGCGCCCAGCCGCTGGCGTCGACCGACACGGCGGTGCGCAGGTAGATCGCGTCCTCCTGGAAGCGGTCCGGGCCCATCTCGCGCCACCAGGCGAGGAAGTGCGGCTGCCACTCCTCGAGCGCGCGCTTCAGGCGCTGGTCGGAGGACAGGTGCACGTTGTTCGGGATCTTCTCGTGCAGCTCCACGCTGCTCATGGTCTCAGGTCCTCCGCCGATCGAGCTCGGGCCGCCGGCCGGCCTTCCCATAGAGCGCGAGCGCTCCCTGCTCGCCGGTCGCGTTCGGCCGGATGAAGATCCAGTTCTGCCACGCCGAGAGCCGGCCGAAGATCTTGGTCTCGAGCGTCTCCGGGCCGGGGAAGCGCAGGTTCGCCTCCATGCCGGTCAGCGCGTCGGGGCTCATCGCCGCACGCTCCTCGATCGCGAGACGCACCTCCTCCTCCCAGTCGAGGTCGTCGGGGGCGAAGGTGACGAGTCCGGCCGCATGGGCGGCCGCGGCGTCGAAGGGTCCGCGGTGCGCGAGCACCTCGCGCAGGCGCGCCGGCTCGCCGAGGAAGCGGGCCTCGAGCCGCGAGAGGCCGGCGCTCGTCGGTAGTGCCCCGTGGTTCAGCGCCGAGAGCGCGATCGTGGCCGGCGGCTCGCCGCCGGCGAGCATGTAGGAGCGGTCGGCGGCGAGCGCCAGCTCGAGGAGCGAGCCGGCGAACGCCGAGCCCGGCTCGATGAGCGCGAAGAAGGTGCGGGCGGTGAGATCGAGGCGCTTCAGCGCTCGCTTCTGGAGGAGCAGGATCTCGCGCACCAGCCAGTGGCGGCGGTGGCGTTCGAGGGCGCGGTCGACGGCGAGCACGGCCCTGGGATCGCCCGCGGTCCTGAGCAGCACGACGCCGATCTCCGGCTCGTCGAAGCGCAGGTGGAGGAGGGCGTCGTCGAGCTCACGCCAGGCGGCGATCGCCCAGGCGCGCGAGCCGGCCTCGAGGAAGGACGGCGGGTCGTCGGGCTCGCCGCCGTCGGGCGCCCGCACCGTGAGCGTGGCGACACGCTTCCCGCGGTCGATGGCGAGACGCACCCACCGGTAATCGAGCGCGTCCGCCGAGCGGACCGGCGCGAGCGGCTCGAGCTCGACGCCGGGCCCGTGCTCCGGCCGGTCGCTGGTCGCGGCGAGCGCCGACGCGCGCTCGCGGACGCGCGCGGCGAACTCCGAGCGCGGCACCGCCTCGTCGACCAGGCGCCACTCGGCCGCGCGCTTTCCCTTCACGCCCTCGGCCGTGGTCGCGAAGAAGTCGGCGCGGTCGCGCCGGACCTTCCGCTTGTCGACGACGCGCGTGAGGCCGCCGGTGCCGGGCAGCACGCCGAGGAGCGGCACCTCCGGGAGCGACACCGCCGCCGCGCCGTCGTCGACGAGCAGGATCTCGTCGCAGGCGAGCGCCAGCTCGTAGCCGCCGCCCGACGCGGTGCCGTTGAGGGCCGCCAGCGTGCGGATCCCCGACTCCGCGCTCATCTCCTCGAGCGCGAGGCGCGTCTCGTTGGTGAACTTGCAGAAGTTCACCTTGAAGGGGTGCGAGCTCGCGGCGAGCATGAAGATGTTGGCCCCGGCCGAGAACATGCGCTCGCGGAGCGAGGTCAGGACCAGCGCGTGCACCTCGGGGTGGGAGAAGCGCAGGCGCTGGATGGCGTCGGCCAGCTCGATGTCGACCGCGAGGTCGTAGGAGTTGAGCTTGAGGGCGTAGCCGGGGACGAGGCCGCCGTCCTCCTGGACGTTCAGCGCGAGCGTCGCGACGCCGCCCTCGACCGCGAGCACCCAGTGGCGCCAGGCGGAGGGGCTCGTGTCGAAGCGGATGCCGGCCACGCCGTCTACTCCAGCTCGAGCGCGCGCCGCAGGCTCCGGTGGAAGTGTATGAGCGCCGGCTCGTTCCGCCCGTAGGTCACGTGGTCCTGCGCCCCGGAGCGGAAGCCACGCTGGATGCCTTCCCCCAGCCGGAAGTCCTCGCGGTCGACCGCGTCGACGGCGAGCTGCAGGTTCGCGGCCCAGTGCTGGCGCGCCTTCTCGGTCGCCGGGGGCTCGGGGACGTAGAGGGAGAGGTGGACCGCGCAGTCGTCGGGCGTGAGACCGGGGAACATGCGCCACAGCTCCACGTGGTCCGCCTGATGGACGAAGACGGCGTTGGGGAAGAGCGTGTAGAGCTCGATCGTGTGGCGCAGGAAGTCCCGCTCGGCCTCGCCCCGGTCGCCGAGCTCGGCGAACGAGCGGCGGACGGCGATCATGCGGTGGTGCGGGCCGAAGCCGTCGGAGGCGCAGAGGTTGCCGACGAAGATCGGCGCGACGCTCTCCTGGTGGAGCGCGGCCAGGTGATACGCCTCGAGGAAGGTGTCGACCGCCGTCTTCCAGTTGATGCGCGGCCGGAGCGTCCGGGTCTCGAAGTGGTGCCAGCGCTCGAAGCCGAAGCTCGCGAGCTCGGGGGCGAGCCCGCCCAGGTGGGCGTCGATGTCGATCGTCGCCTCGGGCGCGGCCGGTGCGGGTCGCACCCAGACGAGCCCGTACTTCTCGACTACCGGGAGCGGCCGCAGGGAGTGCTCCTCCCGGGAGAGCCCCGCGAAGCCCTCCTCGCCGGGGACGTCGATCAGCCGACCGTCGAGGCCGTAGGTCCACCCGTGGTAAGGGCAGCTGAGCGCCCGCTTCCCGCTCCCGCAGCCATCGACCACCCGCGCCCCGCGGTGACGGCAGACGTTGGCGAACGCCCGGAGCGTGCCGGCCCCGGTGCGGACCACCAGGATCGGCATGCCCGAGTCGTCGTCGGTCAGCCAGTCGCCGGGGGCTGCGACCCGGCAGGAGAGCCCGACCAGGAGGGGGTAGGCGCGGAAGAGGACGCGCTTCTCGAGCGCCAGCCGCTCCTCCGACGTGTAGGCCGAGACCGGGTTCGGGAACATCGCCTCCGCCATCGCGGTCGTGCCGGTGTCGAGGTAGTGGCGGAGGCGGCGCACGAGCTCCGCGCGGGTCTCAGGCCGCATGGAAGGGGCTCCGCGGGGCGAGCGCCTGCACGCGGGGGAGGACCTTCTCGGCAAACAGGCGGATGTTCCGCCGCGCCTCGTCGTGGGGCATGCCGCCATAGCTGAAGATCCCGATCAGCATGCCGCTCCCGGCGAGCCGCTGGTGCTCGCAGATGCGCTCGTAGACCTGGTCGGGCGTGCCCCACACCTGGAGGTCGGCGAGGAACTGCACGAAGCGGTCCTCGCCGTGCTTCTCGATGTTGCGGGCGAGGGCGCCGTAATACTCGTAGCCCTTCACCGTGGCCAGCCCGGCATTCGCGAACTCGTAGTGCTCGAGCGTCGAGCGGCAGTAGCGGCGGACGTGGGTCTCGAGCATCTCCCGCGCGCGCTCCTCGTCCTCGTGGCAGGCGACGAAGCTCGCGATGAGCGGCGGCGGCGCCTCGCTCCGGTTGAGCTCGCGATACATCGCCCGGTATGCGCCGAGCTCCCGGACCGCGGTGTCCCACGGCTTCTGCGGGATGATCAGCACACCTAGCTGCAGCCGGGCGACGATCGGCGCCGATTCGGGGGAGACGGCGGCGACGTAGGTGCGGCCCCGGAAGGAGCGGAACGGGGCCGGGCGGAGCGCGACGCGCGGCTGCGCATAGTGCCGCCCCGCGTACTCGATCGAGCCCGTCTCGAGGGCGCCGAGGATCGCCTCGGCGTACTCGACGAAGCGCTCGCGCGACTCCGCCATCGGGACGCGGAAGCCGTCGAACTCGGCGCGCGCCAGTCCGCGGCCGAGCCCGAGGATGACGCGGCCGCCGGAGACGTGGTCGAGCACCGCGATCTCCTCGGCGACGCGGACCGGGTCGTGCCAGGGCAGCACGACCACCATCGAGCCGAGCTGCACGCCGCGCGTGCGCCCGGCCATGTAGGTGAGGAACTGGGTCGTGCTCGGGCACATGTCGTAGGGCGTGAAGTGATGCTCGGCCGCCCAGATCGACTCGAAGCCGAGCGGCTCGGCGAGGTCGGCCATCGCGAGCTCGTGCTGGTAGACCTCGCGATCGGTGTGCTGCCCGTCCAGGTTCTGGAAGAACGCGCACATGCCCACGTGCATGGTGGTCGCCCTCCGGCGCCGGAATCCAGGCGCCGACGGCGGAGGCTACCGCGCGCCGCCTGCGCTTGCCAAGGGCGCGGCAGAGGTCATGAAGCCTGGGGCCTCCCGCTCCTTACGACCTTGCCGGATGGCTCGCGGGCGTCCTCTCGCCCCAACATCTTCGGGGGCAAGGACGTCGGCACTCCGCGGGGCACGATCCGGTCCCGGCCGAACATCTTCGGCGGGCGCGACTACGAGCTCCCGGACGGGAGTCGCACCGAGTCGCGGCCGAATATCTTCGGTGGGCAGGATCTGCGAGGGCAGGGTGGGATGATCACGACTTGCCGCCCCAACATCTTCGGCGGGAAGGACTGCCGGTGAGAGAGTCCGAGGGCGATCTCAGAGCGACCGGACCGAGCCACCGGTGACCTACGGACCGCCTCGATCCGCGACCGCCTGACGCGTCTGGTACGACGTGATCTCGTCGGCGTGGGTGAGCTTCGCCGGCGCCAGGCGCGCGAGCGCCGCGGGGTCGCCCTTCAGCACGGCGTCGAAGAAGTTGAGCGCGAAGAAGTTCACGATGCGGTGCGCGTACCGCCACGGCAGATGGCGCGGCTGGCAGGCCTCGTCGAAGCCGCCGATGACCGCACTCAGGTTCCGCGGCACCTCGCAGAGGTCGGAGAAGGTGAAGTGCCCGACGTCGGTCAGCTCCGCGAGCCCATCGAGCAGCGCGCCGGCCGGGAGCGCTTCGAACGGACGTTGCTGGTTGGCGGCGAAGGGGACCGTCGTGTCGAGCGTGCCGCCCACGATCAGCGTCGGGACGGTGATGGTGGCGAAGAAGGCGTCAGCGAACACCGCCGCGGGGGCCATCGGGAAGATCGCGCGGACGCGCGGGTCGGTGAAGGTGCCGAGGGGGGAGGCGCCGCCGGCGATCAGGAAGTCCGTGAAGCCGCCGAAGGAGTGCCCCGTGGCGGCGATGCGTGCGGCGTCGATCAGGTCGGCGAAGAAGTTTCCCGGCGCGGCATCGAAGGCGAGCATCCGATCGGTGACGAAGCGCAGGTCGAGCGGGCGATTCATGGCCCCTTGCGGGTCGCTGAGGCCCATCAGCAGGTCGACGAACGTGTCGCCCCGGTGGTCCGGGCTGGCGACCACGTAGCCGTGGCTCGCGAGGTGCGCGCACAGGAAGATGGACTGGAAGCGGATGCCGCCGTTGCCGTGCGAGAAGAGCACGAGCGGGAAGGGCCCGGGGGCGCGGGCCACGTCGCGGAAAGCGGGCGTGGGTGCGACCGCGACGCCGAGCACCTCGGCGATGTCGTGCGGCACGCCGGCGACGGCGGCCGGCGTCGACGGGTAGTAGACCTCGATCGTCACCGGGCGCGGGCCGCTGCCGGTGACGTCGGTCCGGCTGGGGTCGACCAGCGCGAGGGTCTGCACGCCGACCGGAAAGGGCCCGGGCTCGGCCGTCGGCCCGAGCGTGTGCGGCGGGTAGACGCTCTCGGCGAAGTGGCGGGCGCGATCGACGACCCGGTCGAGCACGTCGTCGAGCTGCGCCGCGACGCCCGGCTCCGGGGCGAGCCCGAGGGCCGCGAAGCGGGGGCCGCAGTCGTCGAGGATGCCGCGGCGCGCATCGGCGCGCGCGAGCGCGACCCGGTGATCGCGCCGCCCGCGGGCGCAGCCGCGCCCGGCCAGCGCGGGCACGAAGCAGCCCGGACCGAAGGCCTCGATCACCCGGCCGCGGAGCCGCCGCAGGCGAGCGGCCACCGCCCGCTGGCATCGGAGCAGCCGGCCCGTCGAGGCGCCCGGGCGGGCGGAGTAGCCGATCGCGAGCAGGTCCTCGGCGAAGTCGCCACACGCCTGGCGCGTACGCAGCCCGACGTCGGCGAGGCCCCCGACGTAGCCCAGCACGTCGGCATCGGCCGCCGTGCAGGGCACCCGGCTCGCCGCGTCGGCCTGGGCGACGAGGCGGTCGAGCGTACCGCCCGGCGCGCGGAGCGCGGTCTCGCACGCGACGTCCACCGTGCGCCGGCAACGCTCGATGGCGCCTGTGTAGGCGGCGAGGCAGCGGACGCCGGCCTTCCCGGAGCGCACGAGGCATCCCACCGTGTGGTCGGCACGCGCGGCCGGAGCGGCGAGCAGGATGACGGCGGCGAGGAGGCGGCGCATGGCCGGACGTAGCAGAATCGCAGCGCCGCCGTCGAGCCTTCTTCGGCCCTTCTGGAAGGCGGCGCGCTGGCGAAGTTGGCGCCGGTGCGCAAGTTGCCCACGTTTGACGGTGACACCGTGACCGGCGAGGTCGGCGACCGGCATCGGGGTGACGTCGAGGCCAGGGGGTGCGAGCGGCGGGAGGCCCGCTTCGACATCATTCGTCCCAGGTGCGCCTTCCCGTGCGACCCGTTTCCGTGCTTATGAGGGGACCTCGCCATTTTCTTCCGGTTCGGTAGCATCTGGGCCATCTGAGAAGGAGCCGGAACATGCGCTCGCAGTTGACGACCCTCGGGATGCTTCTGACGCTCGGGATCGCGCTCGGTGGCCTGCCCGCAGAGGGCCGGGCGGCCCAGGCCATGCTCAGCTGCCCCGGAATGGCGCAGGCGGGCCAACCGCTCACGGTCGAGATGACCATCGCCGTCGGAACGACGCCGCTCGGGGCCTATTCGATCGTCGTCGGTTATGATCCGGCGGTCTTGACGCTCGCGTCGGTCGCGGGGGGCACCACCACGGAGTTCTCGGGCACGCCGACGACGAGTACGCCGATGCCCGGCAGGGCCAACCTTGCAGCCTACCAGAGCGCGAGTCTCACGTCTCCGACGGGCGTGGTGAGCGTCGCGATGATCACCTTCAATGTCACCGCGAGCACGAGCACGACGACGGACATCGCTCTCACGGTGAAGGACCTCTATGACACCAACGCGATGCCGATCCTCCCGTCGGCGGGAACGGGCTGCAGCGTGTCGCTGAGCGGTACGACGCCGACCACCACGACCACCCCCGCGACAGCCTCCTCCACGACTACGGCATCCACCGCCCCTCTTCCAGGCCGGACGACGACCACGACTACGCCGCCGTGCACGAGCGCGCGCTGCACACTGGAGGCGGTCCAGAGCAATGCCGCGTGTGCTGGCCAGACCATTCCGGCGAGTGTGGCCAACAAATTCAGTCGGGCGGCAAACCTCATCGATCAGGCCGCGACGAGCTCGGCGAAGCGGGCGCGGAGCCTCCTCAAGAAGGCCAAGCGGACCCTCAAGGAGGCTGGGGCGAAGGCGATCCGGGCGACGAAGGGCAAGACGCCGAAGCTCTCTTCCGACTGCGGGGCGGCGCTCAAGGATGCCGCCAATGGCGTCCTGGCGGGGCTCGGAGTGTAGACCAGACTGGGAGTCGATCGAGCAGGGTCGCTCTCTCTCGGAGTTACGCGGCGCCGCCGTCGACCCGGATGACGGCTCCCGTGGTGAAGCTCGACGCCTGGCTCGCCAGGTAGACGGCGGCGCCGACGATCTCCGCGGGCGCGCCGCCACGCTGGAGGGCGAGCGTCGCCTGGGCTCTCCGCCGGAAGGCCGCGAGGTCCCACGCCTTGCTGATGTCCGTGAAGAACGGGCCCGCCTGGATCGCGTTCACTCTCACCTTGGGCCCGAAGGCGCGGGCGAAGCCCACGGTCATCGCTTCGAGCCCGGCTTTCGCCGCCGCGTACGGGATGACGTCCGGCGTGGGCCGGCTCGCCGCCCCGCTGCTGATGTTGATGATCGATCCCCCGTTCCCCTGCGCCATGCGGCTGCCGATGAGCGCGGTGAGACGAAAGGGCCCCTTCAAGTTCACCCCGAGCACCTTGTCCCAGAGCTCTTCGCTGACCGCCTCCACGCTGGGGTAGAGAGGCGACATGCCGGCGTTGTTCACCAGGACGTCCACCTGGCCGAAGTGCTCGTAGGCGGCATCGACGAGACCCTCGAGCTCGTTCCACCGGCCGACGTGGCACGCCCGGCCGAGCGCGCGCCGGCCGTTCGTGCGCCGGATCTCCTCGGCGACGGCGTCACAGGCTTCCTGCTTTCGGCTGGCGATCATGACGTCCGCGCCGAAGCGGGCGAACGCGAGCGCCATCTCGCGGCCGAGCCCCCGGCTGCCGCCGGTGACGAGGGCCACCCGCCCGCTCAGGTCGAAGAGGTCCATCGCCCGCGTCACTCAGCCGAGGAAGTTCGCCACCACCGAGACGAACGCCTTCGGCTGCTCGTAGGGGAGCATGTGCCCGGCCGCGTCGATCTGGACGAGCCGCGCGCCGGGGATCAGCTGGATCCACCGCTCCCCGTAGACCGGCGGGATGAGCCGGTCCTGCTTGCCCCAGAGGACCAGCGTCTCGGCCGCCACGCGGTAGAGTCGCTTCGACACTCGCCGGTTGGGGATGGGGAAGAGGATCTTGCCCGCGGTCGCCATGCGCCGCGAGTTGGCGATGTAGAAGTCGGCCAGCGCCTGCAGGTTGGTGAAGTCGAGGCCGCCCGTGAGGAGCGCCGCCCCCGCCGCGGGGTCATGGAAGAGCACCTGGGCGTATTCGTGAGGGAGAAGGGCGAAGAGGTCGGGGATCGGATGCTCCGGGATCCAGAGACCGGCGGCGCTCACGAGCACCAGCTTCGCCAAGTCGTTCGGCGCGAGCGCCGCCATCTCGGCCGCGATCATGCCGCCCATGGAGTGCCCGACGAGGTGCGGCCGCTCGAGCCCGAGTGCGGCCACCACGTCCCAGCCGTGAAGCGCGAAGTCGAGCATGTCCTCGAGGAACTCCTCGCCCGTCGACTCGCCGTAGCCGGGCAGCTCGGGCGCGTAGACGCGGTAGCGCGTCGCCAGCTCGTCGAGGAAGGGGTTCTCGTGCAGGAAGCCGCCCGCGCCGTGCAGGAACACGACCGGCGCACCGCTTCCGGCCTCCAGGACCCGGACCCGGGCGCCCCGTTTCGTCTCCACCCGCTTGACGTTCATGAGCGCGCCTCCGCTCGCGGGAGCGACCGCTCGGGCTCGAGTCGGTCCGCCATCGGCTTCGGCCACCAGCGGTCGTCGGCCCGCCACTCCGGCCAGAGGTCGCGGAGCTTCGGCATCACCTGCTCGGCGAAGAGCTTCGAGGAATGCCGGGTCTTCCAGTCGGGCATGTTGCCGTTGTGGAAGAGGCAGAACACGTGCCCGATGCGCAGCCCCTTGATCATCTCCTCCATCTGCTGGCGGACGGTCTCCGGGCTGCCGGCGATGACGTAGCGGTCGTCGATCAGCTGCTTCCAGGTGAGCGTCGGGAACTTGGCGAGCGCGTCCTGGGTGAGCTGCGAGAGGGCTCCCGCCTTGAGCGTCTTGATGGTGCGGTAGCCCGGCGGGTCGGCGAAGCCCGGGTAGACGTGCAGGCAGCGGTTGAAGAAGTAGCGGACGTGCTCGGAGTAGAGCTCCTCGGCCTCCCGGTCGGTGTCGGCGACGCAGATGATCTGCGCGAACGCCGCGCGATAGGGCGACGCGTCCTTCCCCTTGGCGGCG
>Ga0209474_10004089_pt1 | contig 12653 bp, 12 predicted proteins | sample GraSoiAngelo_145_FD_185902 | JGI IMG/M metagenome (GOLD analysis project Ga0209474, IMG submission 185902) | Grasslands soil microbial communities from the Angelo Coastal Reserve, California, USA - 14_1009_05_20cm (SPAdes) (version 2) | ecosystem: Environmental > Terrestrial > Soil > Grasslands...
GGCCGAGATCGAGGATCGGGGCGCTGTGAGTGATCCAGCCGGAGGAGATCAGATCGACCCCGGCGGCGGCAATCGCGGGTGCGGTTTCGCGAGTGATGCGGCCCGAGGCTTCGGTGACGGCGCGGCCGGCGACCATCTGGACCGCGCGGCGCAGCGTCGGCGGATCCATATTGTCGAGCAGCACTGCATCGACGCCATGCTCCAGTGCCTCGGCGAGCTGGTCGAGCGTGTCGACCTCCAGCTCGATCTTGACGAGGTGACCGGCAACGGCGCGCGCCCGCTCGAGCGCCGCCCCGACCCCGCCGGCGAGCACGACATGGTTGTCCTTGATCAGCATCGCATCGTCGAGGCCGAAGCGGTGATTGGCGCCGCCGCCGAGGCGCACCGCCTCCTTTTCGAGAATGCGCAGGCCCGGTGTCGTCTTGCGGGTGCAGACGATCTTGGCCTTGTGCCCCTCGATCGCATCGACCAGCGAGCGGGTCGCGGTGGCGACGCCCGAAAGCCGGCAGACCAGGTTCAGCGCGGTCCGCTCGGCTGCCAATACCGGCCGGGCTCGGCCGCTGATCCGTGCCACGGCCTGGCCGCGTTCGACCCGGCTGCCCTCGGCGCAGAGGCGTTCGAGGCGCAGGCTCGGATCGAGCAGCTCGAAAGCGAGAAGACCGGCGTCGAGCCCGGCCAGCACGCCGGGCTGGCGCGCCGCCATGGTCGCAGTGACCTCGGCATCGGCCGGCACCACCGCATCGGTCGTGATGTCGCCGGCGCGGCCGAGATCCTCGGCGAGGGCGGCACGGACGATCGGCTCGACCAGCAGGCGCAGCATCAACCTGCCCCGCTCAGCCGAAGGCCAGCATGCGCTCGACGGACAGCCGCGCTCGGTCGGCGATTTCCGGCGCGACGGTCACCTCATGGCTCATCGTCTCAAGCGCGCGGCGGATCTTCGGCAGGGTGATGCGCTTCATATGCGGGCACAGATTGCACGGCCGCACGAAGTCGAGATCGGGGTATTGCAGCGCGACATTGTCGCTCATCGAGCACTCGGTCAGCAGCACCACCCGGCCCGGCCGCTTCTGCCCGACATAATCGGCCATCGCGGCGGTCGAGCCGGTGAAGTCGCATTCGGCGACGACCTCGGGCGGACATTCGGGATGCGCCAGCACGGTGACCCCGGGATGGGTCGCGCGCAGATCGCGGATGTCGTCGACCGTGAAACGCTCATGCACCTCGCAATGGCCCTTCCAGGCGATGATCTCGACCGCGGTCTGGGCCGCGGTGTTGCGGGCGAGGTATTCGTCAGGGAGCATGATGACCTTCGGCGCGCCGAGCCCCTCGATGATCTTCTTGGCGTTGCCCGAGGTGCAGCAGATATCGCTCTCCGCCTTCACCGCCGCCGAGGTGTTGACATAGGTCACGATCGGCACGCCGGGATGGCTGGCGCGCAACAGGCGCACATCCTCGGCCGTGATCGAGGCGGCGAGCGAGCAGCCGGCCTCGACATCCGGGATCAGCACGGTCTTTTCCGGGTTCAGCAATTTGGCCGTCTCGGCCATGAAATGCACCCCGGCCAGCACGATGATGTCGGCATCCGTGCGCGCCGCCTCGCGCGCCAGCGCCAGGCTGTCGCCGACGATGTCCGCGACGGTGTGGAAGATATCCGGGGTCTGGTAATTGTGCGCCAGCACGACCGCGTTCTTCTCGCGCTTCAGCGCGAGGATGGCGGCAATGTCGTCGGCCAGGATGCGCCATTCGAAAGGCGGCACATGGCGCTCGACGCGGCTGTAGAGCTCAGGTAATGGCAGCGGCGGCGCCGGCGGATTCCGCATTGGGCGGGGGGTGGCGGTGTGCAACACGGGACAACTCCCTCGAACTAATGCTCTAAATGAGCATTTGTGGCGTCCGGAAAAGCCGGACGGCGGGGATCCGTCCGGCAGCAGTTAATTATGCTGAATATGAGAATAAGGTTCTGCGAGCAGATCGTCAACCCCCCGCGAGCCCGCCCTCGCAGCATGGCAGACCGCCGGGCAGGTATTATCCGGCCGTTCGCCTTCCGGCGCGAAGGCGCAGACCGGGGGCGGGACGCTCGAGCAACACCTCGCGGCGAAAGCGCACGAGCCGCGCCGGCCGGCCGCCAGTCGCCGCGCTGATCTCGCCGGTTTCCTCGACAAGACCCTGCTGCTCGACCAACCGGCGGAAATTCTGCTTGTGCAATCTGACGCCGGCGAGCGCCTCGACGGTCCGCTGCAATTGCAGCAGCGTGAAGGCCGGCGGCATCAGCTCGAAAACCACCGGCCGGTATTTGATCTTGCCGCGGAGGCGGCCGAGCGCGGTTGCCAGGATGCGGCGATGGTCGAGCGCCATCGCGACGCCGGTGCCGAGGACGTCACCAGCGGAAACCGCGCGGGGCATCCGCCGTCCGATATCGCGCACCGCCTCCGCGACCAGCCCAGCCTCGTAGAGGAGCTCGTAGCGTTCGAGGACCAGTTCCTCGTTCCACGATCCGGCCGGGAACCCAAACGCCAGACCGAGCCGTTCCTCGCGCAACCGCCGTTCGGGTTCGATCGCGGCTTCAGCCGCCCAGCGCGCCAGCCGTGGCTCGATTTGGCCGAGCGAGTTGGGTTTGCCGTCGCGCCAATCCTCCCACGGGAAATAGCGGTACCAGCCCTGCCACACCGCATCTGCCGAACCTGCGGTGCGGGCTTCGCGGACCAGGGCGAGATAGGCGACGACCAGCGCGGGCAGTGCATGCGAGTCCACGCCCGCCGCTCGGTCGCGATCGCCGAACGTATAGAGCTGCTCGACATAGCCGAGCTTTTGGCTGGTTTGCCGCTCGACCCAGGTGCGCAGCCCGATTTCGAGCGTGCGGTGCTCGGCTTCGAGCGGGCCCGAAGGCAGCGCTTCGGCCGACGCGTCGCCAGCGCTCCGGTTTGGCAGCCGGATCGCCAATACCCGCGGCTCCTGAACGCTGGCCGCGACGATCACCGCGGAAAGCCCGATCGACAGCGCCGCGCCATGCCCCACCGCCGACACCTCGCCGGAGCTTCGGCTCGCTACAGCGGCGACGGCGCGGGACGGCATGGAATCAGCTTGCGGTGATGTGGCTGCGGAAGGTCAGCGGGTCGCTGATCAGGCGAATCGGTTCGAGGCTGCCGCCGGTACCGCGGACGATGATCGTGCCGAAACCGAAGATCCGTCCGAGGATCGACTGGTCGACATCGACGCTTTCGACCTTGCTGCGGTTCATCTCCAGCGTGTGACGGGCGAACAGCCCGGATTTGTAGATGACGCGGCGGTCGGTGACGGCGAGCTCGGTGGTGGCGCGGCGGATGGCCGCTCGTGCCCAGGACGCGATCGCGAGGAGCCCGAACATTGCCGCCGCTGCCTCAAACCCGATGGTGATCTTTTCGTCGGCGAATTGGCCGCTCGCCACCAGGAGCGCCAAGGCTATTACCAGCAGGATCAGGGCGGGCAGGAAGATCAGCGCGTGCAACCGACTCTGATGGACGATCGTTTCTTCCGGCTGTAACACCCGTTGGACATATCTCATCGCGTGCTACCCTCGTCTCGCCCGCCGAACCCATGCCAGCGCAACCCTCGGTCGCGTCCGCACGGTGCCGCAACGTTGCCCATTCCGCCGCTCCGCTGCAACACGTGTCGCGGGCGGGCATCTGATTACCGGCATGTCTGACCTCCGAATGATCGATGGACACGCTGCTCCTCAAGCCGATCGTCACGCCATTGTTGATCGGGGCGGCGAGCCTAGCCGGGCGGCGCTGGGGCGAGACGGTCAGCGGCTGGTTCATCGGTCTGCCGTTGACCTCAGGCCCGGTGTGCTGGTTTCTCGCTATCGAACAGGGGACAGGTTTCGCCGCCGCGGCAGCGCGAGGCTGCCTGGCCGGCGCCGCGGCCGAAGCAGGGTTCTGTCTCGCCTATGGCGTGGCGGCGCGAAACATCGGCTGGCCGGGGAGCCTTGCCGCCGGGACGGGCGCCTTCGCGGTATGCGCGGCTGTGCTGCAGGTGATCGCCTTGCCGCTCTGGCTGCTCGCCCTGATCGTCTATGCCGCGCTCGCCGCGGCGCTATGGCTGATGCCGCGGCTCGCCAGCGGCCGCGCCCAATTGCCGGCGCCGCCAGGCTGGGATTTGCCGGCACGCATGATCGTCGCGACGGCTCTCGTTCTCGGCCTGACCGCGGTGGCGCCATGGCTTGGCGCGCGGCTCAGCGGGTTGCTTGCAACCTATCCGTTGTTCGGCGCCGTGCTCGCCGCCTTTGCGCATCATCTGAGCGGCGCCGCAGCAGCGGGCCGGGTCTTGCGAGGGCTGCTGATCGGGCTATTCGGGTTTACCGGCTTTTTCCTGCTGCTGGCGCTGACGATCGAGCCGATCGGCATCGCCGGCGCTTTCGCGATGGCGACCGCGCTGGCGCTCGCGATCCAGGGCGTATCGCTGTGGGCCGGTCCGGTCAGGCGCCCTCGACGATAAAGGCGCGGCCCTTCGAATTGGCGAGGCGGATTGGCAGCGCTTTCTGGTATTCGGGCGAGTTGTACCAGCGCTTGGCGGCCGCGACGTCGGCGAATTCGGTGATGACGACACGCTGCGGCGCTGGACTTCCCTCGATCAGCTCGGCCGCGCCGCCGCGCACGAGGAAGCGGCCGCCATATTGCGCGATGCTTGCGCCGGCCAGCGCGCGATAGGGCTCGTACCCCTCTGGATTGGTTACCTCGACTTCGGCGACGAAATAAGCTGGCATTCTTCCCTCCTGCTGATCGGCAGCGGCATGGCGCAGCTTACGGGAAGCGCGTCCAACCGGAAACGCCGCGTCTTGCGGCCCCGCCCGGGCTCCCCACATGCCGGCGATCGAGCCCCCAGCCCAGGACAGCCCCCGTGACAGCCAATTTTACTTTTGCCTCGGCCTACCACGATGTGGGTGCGCCGGAACCGATCACGCGGCCCGATCTGTTCGAGGGCGTGCTGTGGCGTCGCACTTTCGCCTATCTGGTCGACGCCTGCTGCATCGGCGCGATCGTCGTCGTGCTGTGGTTTTTCTTTCTGCTGCTGACCGTCTTGAGCTTCGGCGTGCTGGGGCCGGTCTTGTGGTTTCTGCTCGGCCTGGTGCCGCTCGCCTATCACACGCTGCTGGTCAGCGGCCGGCACAGCGCAACGCTCGGGATGCGCGCGTTTGGCCTGCAATTGCATTCCTGGAACGGCGAGCGCCCGGTCTTCCTGCAGGCGCTGGCGCACACGGCGCTGTTTTATCTGACGGTCGGGGTGACCGCCTCGCTGATCCTGCTGTTCACGCTGTTCAACCGGCGCCGGAGCACTTTGCACGATGTGCTGACCGGGATGCTGATGCTGCGCCGCCCGAACGGGGCACGCACCGGCCCCGATCCGTGGCGGCCATAAGCCGCTCGGACCGAAGCCGGCGTCGCCTTACATGACCAACGAACCGTTGGTGAGGCTGATCGTCTTGGTGCCGGCGGACGTACAGTTGCTGTTGAACGTTGAGCCGCCGGTGAACTCTATCTTGTCTGCCACCAACTGGGTGCACTGCGCGCCGCCAGAGGATGCACCGCCGGCATACTTCACCGTCTCCTTCGGGAAATAGACCGCGCCGGTGACGTTCTGCGTCCCCTGACCCTGCATCGACGGCGTGCAAGCGGTACCGTTGCCGTTGACATCGCTGTTGCCGTTGCCGGTGCAGGTCAGACGATCGCCGAACATTGCGACGCCCTTGTAGGTGCCCGTTGTCGGCGCGGTAAGGGTCACGTTGGCGCCGGCGCCGAAATTGGGTATGCCGGGGTTGCCGCCGGTGCTGTTGCTGAAGATGATCGTGACCCCGCCGGAGGTGTTGCCGGGGCAATCGGTCGTCAGCGTGGTGCCGGTCGGCGGCGCGAGCAGCGTGCTCTGACCCACCAAACTCAAATTGGCGGCGTCGAGAACATAGGTGCCGGGGCAGAGCACGAGCGTTTGCGTATTGGTCAGCGTGAGGTTTTTGTTGCCGCCGCCCAATCCAAAGATCGAACAGCTGGTCGGGTTGATGATCGTCGTGTTCGTGCTTGTGTTTACGGTGATCTTGCTCGTGCCGTTGTAGCTGTTGCCGAAGAGCTTATCGAGCCCCTGCCCGTTCGCGCTCCCGTAGCCGCAGGCGCTGTTATCGTTGTAGCCGGTCGGAGAGGGCACCCAGGCGTAGGGATCGTTGGTCGGGTTCATTCCGGTATGGATGCCGTCGGTCGCCGTTATCGCGCCGCTGGAATTACCGACAACATAAGCAGCCGACGTGGTGATCGAGCCGCTGCCGCCCTGATACAGCGCGTCCGACGCATCGGAATTGTCGTAAAGCGCGCAAGCGGTGAAAGTCAGAGCGCCGCTGCCGCTGTTTTGCAAAGCCCGGCTGGCGTGCCGGTTGAGGGTGACGACGCAGCCGGTATTCGTGGCGTCCAGCTTGGCGAGCGCCACCGCACGGGTCGAGATCGTCGGCCCGCTCGACATCAAGACGCCGGTCAGCAGCGCCGTCTGCGGCTGGCTGATGATCACCTCGACGTAGCAGTTGAACCCGGTAAAGAATGACGAGCAAGCAGGCAGGTTTGTCGTCGTCGCCGGCGGATTATTGACCGTGACGGTCGTGCTGGCTGTGCCGTTCGTGAAATTGAATGTCGCCGCGACGGCGCGGGCCGCATTGCGGAGCTGATCGCCGGTTATCGTCGACCCCGAAGAGGTCGCTGACGCCAGCGCCGCGGCGGCGGTCGATGCCGCGGAATCGACTGCGCCCTGCATTGCGCGCGTCGTGTAATACCAGCTGGCCACTTCCGAGCCGAGACCGGCAAAACCGACGATGCCGGACAGCGCGATGGCCAGCATGATCGCGATGGCGCCGCCGCGGTCACGGTACAGTTTGGTCAGCACCGGCAACGGCCGGTTCAGGATCGAGCGGATGCTAAGCATTTTGCTCACCTCTTCGAAATTAAGTCGCGCAGGTTTTCGTCGGCGGTGGCGCAACGCATGAGCTCGACGTCAGCGTCACCGAGAGAGCGTCCCAAGGGATGTCGAGGGCGAGCGTATAGCTCGCACTGACCTGGCAGCCGCAAGCTGCCGTGCGTGTGTAGGTGAAGGCCGAGGAATCGACAGTCGCCCCCGACTGGGCCGCGGCATAGGTTGTCACCTGACTTGTGTTGCCGACGCAGGAACTCCCGGTCAGGTTCAAGCTGGCGCACCGCGCTGCGGTCGCTACCGAGTAATCGAGTGCGTTCTGCACCCACAGGGCATAACCGACCTGGATGATGCCGAAGATGAACAGGCAGAGCGCTGGCATCGCCAGCGCCAGTTCGACCGCGGCGGCGGCCTGCCGATCCTTGGCGACGGCGCGGAAGCGTCCGATCAGCCCATTCAAGATAAGAGATCGCATCATCGGCATATCCCTATTGGATCCGCACGATCGCCTGCGACGACAGCGTCGCCGACGTGCCGAGGACCGAATACGGCATCATCGACGTATAGGTGTGTGTCGCGCTGATCGTGACGTAATAGCCGGGTTGGGTTCCGTCGGTGCAAAGCGTGCCCGTGGCGCCGTTTGCGGTTCCGCAGTTCGTCACCGTATCGTGGCTGGAAATCGCGGTGTTGGTCGAGTTCGGACAGCCGCAGGTCTGGGCGCCGACATTGGGCGAAATCGTCATGGTCGTCGCATTCGTCATCGCACTCTGGACGTTGCTCGACCACGTGTCGGGATTGTACGGGTTGACCGCGGCGTATTGCGCGCCGGCGTCTACCGCTTGGTTGATCTTGATCTGCTGCGACATGGCGAGGCCGATATCGATGAGCGGCGACAGCGCCCCGAGAAAGATCGGCGCCGCCAGCCCGAACTCGACCGCGGACATGCCCCTCCGGTCGCGCGCCAGCGCGCCGATCCGAGCAAGGCCTGGCCGCAGCATGGCGGTCAGCCGGTCGGATAGCGGGCGGCTGGGCAAAGAAATGGTCGATCGCCTATAAAACATCCCGCGCCCTCCAATGGTTGGCGCCCCGGGAAGATAGGCGAGAGATTATTGACGAAACGTAAATTCGGCCAGTTCGGCCAGTATCTTAACCGTACTTTTACTTAAAGAATGGTTATTAACCCTAGAGCGTCGCGCGATCCCGTGGGAGACCGGCAATCTAACTCCGACGATTCGCCGCTCATTTTTATCATTTCGAGCCGACAAGACCCCTGCGTACTTCGCTCGCGGAAGGGGTCAGATCGAGGCCGGCCGCGATCTCGACAGCCCTCCTGCGCGTTTGAGGTGAGCAGGCGGCGTTGTCTGAGGTGCCTCGCTCTGGCATGCTGTGAGTAGATGCCGGCGGTCAAGCCGGGCGCAGCCGACTACGATCGGCGAGTGAGGGGATGGGAATGGAGATTGGGTCGAGTGGGACCAAGCCGAGGCCGCAAGATCGCCCGGGCAGTCTTCAAGGCCCGCGCTCGGACGCCACGCTGCGCGACCGTCTTGGTCCTTTCCCGCAGTTTTTCGCGACCACCGCGGTGCCGTGCCCTTATGTCCCGGGCCGCTCCGAGCGCAAGCTGATCGTCGAGCTGACCGGCCGCGGCGCCGCCGCTTTCTATGACGATTTGTCCCGCGCCGGATTCCGGCGCAGCCACCGCTTCGCCTACCGCCCCGCCTGCCGGCAGTGCGCCGCCTGCGTGCCGGTGCGGATCGCCGTCGAGCGGTTCGCCGATTCACGCTCGACGCGCCGGGTGCGGAACCTCAATCGCGGCCTCGCCGCTCGGCTGGTCGCCGGCCGGGCCACCCCCGAGCAGTTCCGCCTGTTCGCCGCCTATCAAAAGTCGCGCCACCGCGACAGCGACATGGCCAACATGAGCTACGCCGATTACCGCAGCATGGTCGAAGACAGCGCGGTCCGCACCACGATCGCCGAATTCCGCGATTCGGACGGGGCGCTCGCGGCGGTGGCGCTGTTCGACCGGCTCGATGATGGGTTTTCGGCGGTCTACACCTTTTATGATCCGAGCCGCGGCAAGCAGAGCCTCGGCACCTGGAGCATCCTCTGGCTGGTCGAGGAGTGCCGTCGGCAAGGTCTTCCCTTTGTCTACCTCGGCTACTGGATCGCCGAGAGCCCGAAGATGGCCTACAAGGCGCGTTTCCCCGCGTTGGAGCGCCTCACCGACCAAGCCTGGGCGCCCTTCGCTCCGAAGTAACCTTAACCACGAAGACTCGACGTCTATGACCATCGGCGTCCTGTCATCGAGCCTGTTCGGCGACATGTTCGGCACCGTCGCGATGCGCGCGGCGTTCGGCGAACTCGCCTTTGTTGCCCGCTGCACCGAAGTCGAGGCGGCGCTGGCGCGCGCCCAGGCGCGGGCGGGGATCGTCCCGCCGGAAGCAGCGGCGGCGATCTCCAAGGCCGCCGCGATAATCATCGAACAGCCCGAGTCCCTCGATCTGGCGCGACTCAAGCGCGAGACCGAGACGGTCGGCTATCCGATCCTGCCGCTGGTGCGCCAGCTCGCCGATCGCGCCGGCGAGGCCGGGCGCTGGGTGCATTGGGGCGCCACGACCCAGGACATCATGGATACCGCCGCGGTATTGCAAATCCGCGCCGGGCTGGAGCTGATCGAGGCCGATCTGACCGCGTTGCGCGGCCATCTCGCCGGGCTGGCGCGGCGCTGGCGTGACGTGCCGATGGCCGGCCGCACCCATCTACAGCACGCCTTGCCGATCACCTTCGGCTTTAAGGCAGCGGTGTGGCTGTCGGCCTGCGACCGCCATGCCGCTCGCCTCGCTGAACTGCGCCCGCGCGTCCTGCAGGTGCAATTCGGCGGCGCCGCCGGCACCCTCGCCTCGCTCGGCCCAGGCGCGGAGAGCCTCGCCTCACGTGCCGAGTTGGCGCGCGAGTTGGGCCTCACCGAGCCGGCAATCACCTGGCATGTCGCGCGCGACGGCATCGCCGAGACGGTGCAGTTCTTGGCACTGCTCGGCGGCAGCCTCGGCAAGATGGCGTATGATGTGATGCTGATGGCGGCGACCGAATTCGCCGAGGCCGCCGAGCCGTTCGTCGCGGGACGCGGCTCATCCTCGACGATGCCGCAGAAGCGCAACCCGATCTCCTGCGAGCTGATCATCGCCGCCGCCAAGGCGTTACGCCAGCATGCCGGGCTGATCCTCGATGCCTTGGTCAGCGATTTCGAACGCGCCACTGGCCCCTGGCACGCCGAGTGGATCGCCTTGCCCGAAAGCTTTGGTTACGCCGCCGGCGCGCTGTATCAGGCCGCCTTCATGATGGGCGGCTTGATTGTCGACCCGCAGCGCATGGCCAAGAACCTCGACATGACGCACGGCCTGATCGTCGCCGAGGCGGTGATGATGGGCCTGGCGCCCCATACCGGCCGGAATGAGGCGCACGATCTGGTCTATGATGCCTGCCGGGCGGCGATCGAAAATGACCGGCCCCTTTATGATGTGCTGCTCGAAACGCCGGCTGTCGTAGGCCCGCTCGGCCCCGCGGCGCTGAAGGCGCTGACCGATCCGGCCAACTATCTCGGCGCCGCCCAGGCGATGGTCGACCGCGTCCTCGACGGGCGCGGCATTACGTAAGCCTTCGAATAGGAGGCGGGCATGCCAACGCGTGATATCGCCGTGGCGCGCACGGTGGCGGCGTTGCGCGAAGCGGTCGCTGCCTGGCGGGGGCGGCAGGGACGAGTCGAGCTGGTCCCGACAATGGGCGCGCTGCATCGCGGCCACCTGGCGCTCGTCGAGGCTGCCCACCGGCAATGTCAGCGAGTTGTTGCCTCGCTGTTCGTCAACCCGAAGCAGTTCGGACCGCGCGAGGATTTCACCGCCTATCCTCGCGACGAGGCCGCCGATCTCGCCAAGTTCCGCCAGGGCGGTGTCGATCTGGTCTTTGCGCCGACGGTCGCGGAAATGTACCCCGGCGGCTTCGCTACCACGGTCCAGGTCGGCGGGATCGGCGATGCGTTGGAGGGCGCGCACCGCCCCGGTCATTTCGACGGCGTCGCGACTGTCGTCTCGAAGCTGTTGCTGCAATGCCTGCCCGATGCCGCCTATTTCGGCGAAAAGGATTATCAGCAGCTGCTGGTGGTGCGCCGGATGGCGCGCGATCTCGACATCCCGGTGCGGATAGAGGGAGTTCCGACCGTGCGCGAGCCGGACGGACTCGCCCTCTCCTCGCGCAATGTTTACCTGTCGCCCGAAGAACGCCAGGTCGCGCCATCTCTGTATCGGGTGCTGAACGACACCGCCGCCGCGATCGGCGCGGCGCCGGCCAGCATCGCAACGAACCTCGACAAAGGTCTTGCCGCGCTACGGCAGGCCGGTTTTGTGCCGGATTATCTCGAACTGCGCGACGCCGCCGATTTGTCGCCGATGAGCGCACTCGACCATCCGGCTCGGCTGCTCACCGCCGCCCTCCTCGGTCGCACTCGCCTGATCGACAACATCCCGGTCATGCCGCGATAGCGGCTACGGGCAGATATAGCCGCTGCCGCTCGGATTCTTGAAACAGCCGACCGATTCCGGCAGCACGTGCTTGGGAATCCACAGCACGATTTCCGGGAAGAAGATGCAGAAGGCGATCACCGCGAAGAACACCACATAGAGGGGCAGCGACCGCACCAGCGCGACCGAGAACCTGACGTCGACGAACTTGGATGCCATCAACAGCGCAATCCCGTAGGGCGGCGTGATCAGGCCGAAGGCCAAGGTCACGATAATGACGACCCCCATATGGACCGGGTTGATTCCACCGATCTCCGTCAGCTTGGTGATGATCGGCATGAAAATGATGATCGCGGGGATCGCATCGACAAAGTCGCCGATAATGACGAACGCGGCCACCAGCAGAAACATGATGATGGTCGGATCGGTGCCGGCGTAACCGGTGATCCAGCCGGAGACCAGATCGGGTCCGCGCAGATAGGCCAGCATCCAGCCGAAGGCCGAGGCGGCCGCCACGGTGATCAGCGGGATCGAGTAGAGGAGCCCTGCCTTCGCGAAATCGAGCGGCAATTCGCGGATGTGGCGCCAATTGAGCACCGGGATCGCCACCACGAGGATGTACACCACCGCGACGAGGCCGGCCTCGGTAGGAGTGAACCATCCGGTCAGGATGCCGCCCATGATGATGACCGGAATCACCAGCGGGATCACAGCGTCCCAGGCTGCGCCAGCGAATTCAAATAGCGAGGCGCGCGGCTTCTTGAAGCCGACCGGGCCGAAGAAATAGCTGTAGATCATCAAGCCGATGCCGACCAGCACGCCCGGCACCACGCCGCCCAAAAACAGCCCGCCGATCGACACATTGCCGGTGGCGCCATAGACCACCGCCATGATGCTCGGCGGGATCAAATTCGCCATCGTCGAGGCCGAGGCGATCAACGCCGCGGTGAAGCCGGGATCGTAGCCTTCCCTCGCCATCGCCGGCGCCAAGGTGCGCGACAGCACGGCGACATCGGCCGAGGAGGAGCCGGATATGCCCGAGAAAAACATGCTGAACAGCGTCACCACCTGCGCGAGGCCGCCGCGGACATGCCCGATCATCGTCAGCGAAAGATTAATCATCCGCCCGACCACGTTGGCGGAGGTCATCAGCTCGCCGACCAGCAGGAAGAACGGCACCGCCAGCAAGGCCTCGGAATCGATGCCATTGAAGAGCTGGCCGAT
>Ga0209474_10004090_pt1 | contig 12652 bp, 9 predicted proteins | sample GraSoiAngelo_145_FD_185902 | JGI IMG/M metagenome (GOLD analysis project Ga0209474, IMG submission 185902) | Grasslands soil microbial communities from the Angelo Coastal Reserve, California, USA - 14_1009_05_20cm (SPAdes) (version 2) | ecosystem: Environmental > Terrestrial > Soil > Grasslands ...
AGGTAACCGCCCGCTCGCGTGTAGATCGCCCGGCCAACCGATGCCATCCGTCCGTCGAGCCACGCGGCGAAGATCGGATCCACCTGGTGTTCCCACTCAGCCGCGAGCTCCTCGTCGCTCGGGTTGCGCTGGTGCGGGTTCGCGAAGGCATCGAGCGCGAGCCTCCGGGACTCGGCGAACCCCTCGAACGTCTCGACCGGGCGAACCTCGACCCCCTCCACCGGAGGCGGCTCGGCGGTGAGCACCATCGCCGCGTGGAGGTAATCGGCCTCGTCGCGCTGCAGCCCCGCCGCGAGGAACGCTTCCTCGGTCGGCGTCGAGCGCTCGGTCAGCCACCAGCTCGCGCGCCCGGTCCCGCTCTCGTGCATGAAGCGGTCGACGTCGGCAATCGCGTTCGCGAGCTCGTGCTCGCGTAGCCGGATCCGCTCGACCTGCGCCCACGTCTGCCCGAAGTCGGCGCTGAGCGTGTAGCCGTCGGTCGAGCGCACAAAGCGCCCGGGCGCGGGCTCGAGGAACGGCCCCATCGCCTCGGCAAAGTCGACGAGTTCCGACACGGCGTTACGCTACTGGGCATGACCGATACCGTCGACGCGCCCGCCGCCACCCGCATCCCGCACTGGATCGGGGGACGCCGTGTCGAGGGCGGCTCCGGCCGCAGCGGGCCCGTCTTCAACCCGGCCACCGGCCGGCAGGCCGGCGCCGTCGACTTCGCGGCGGTGGAAGAGGTCGACGCGGCGGTGCAGGCGGCGAAGGACGCCTTCCCCGGCTGGCGTGCTACGTCGCTCGCGAAGCGCGCCGAGCTCTTCTTCCGCATCCGTGAGCTCCTCCACGCGCGGCGCGAGGAGGCGGCCGAGATCCTCGTCCGCGAGCACGGCAAGGTCTTCTCCGACGCGCTCGGCGAGGTGACGCGCGGGCTCGAGGTCGTCGAGCATTGCTGCGGCCTCCCGACGCTGCTCAAGGGGGAGCACTCCGAGCAGGCGTCGACAGGGGTCGACGTCTACTCGATCCGGCAGCCGCTGGGCGTCGTCGTCGGAATCACCCCGTTCAATTTCCCCGCGATGGTGCCCATGTGGATGTGGGCTCCGGCCATCGCGTGCGGCAACTGCTTCGTGCTCAAGCCGTCGGAGAAGGATCCGTCCGCCTCGCTCTGGGTCGCCGAGCTGCTGCGGGAGGCGGGCCTGCCCGACGGCGTCTTCAACGTGATCATGGGGGATCGCGTCGCCGTCGACGCGCTGCTCGAGCATCCGGACGTCGCCGCCATCTCGTTCGTCGGCTCGACTCCGGTCGCACGCGCCGTCTACGAGAAGGCGACCGCGGGCGGCAAGCGCTGCCAGGCGCTCGGCGGCGCCAAGAACCACATGATCGTCCTGCCGGACGCGGACGTGAGCGCTGCCGCCGACGCCGCTGTCTCGGCGGGCTACGGCTCGGCGGGCGAGCGCTGTATGGCCGTCTCCGTCGTCGTGGCCGTCGGCGACGTCGCGCAGCCTCTCGTCGACGCGATCAAGGAGCGGATCCCGAAGGTGAGGGTCGGCGACGGGATGGACCCGTCGTCCGAGATGGGACCGCTCGTGACGCAAGAGCACCGCGACCGGGTCGCGGCGTACGTCGAGAACGCGCCGGCCGAGGGCGCCACCGTCGTCGTCGACGGCAGGGCGGGCGTGCCGAGCGAGGGCTTCTTCCTCAATCCGAGCCTGCTCGACGACGTGACGCCGGAGATGAAGGCGTACGTCGACGAGATCTTCGGGCCGGTGCTCGGGGTGACGCGCGTAGCGACGTACGAGGAGGCTGTGCGGCTCGTCAACGAGAGCCCCTACGGCAACGGCGTCGCGATCTTCACCCGCGACGGCGGCGCGGCGCGGCAATTCCAGTTCGAGGTGCAGGCGGGCATGGTCGGAGTCAACGTTCCGATCCCGGTGCCCGTCGCCTACTACTCGTTCGGCGGGTGGAAGTCGTCGCTCTTCGGCGACCGGCACGTCTATGGGCCCGAGGCGATCGACTTCTACACGCGCGGCAAGGTCGTCACCTCGCGCTGGCCCGATCCCGCGACGTCGCGGGTCGATCTCGGCTTCCCGCAGACCCGCTAGCCCCAGCCGGGGCTGACCGGGCTCCTGACCGTGGCGCGGCGCACGATGCCGCTCGGACCGACCGCGTCGACCGTGAGCTGGACCGTGCGGCTCATGTCGTCCGCTACCGCCAGGCGTTCAGCGACCCGGTCGCGTACGAAACCGGTCCAGGCGCGGCCGTACTCGTATCGCCGGTGGGTCACAAGCGTCACGCGCCGGCCGTGGAGCGTGACCGTCACGCGGCTAGCCGGAGCCTTCAGCCAGACGGCAATGCCGAGATGAGGGCAGGGGAACGCGTTCCCGCAGTCGAGCCCGAGGTAAGAGTTCGCGACGTGGAGCGGCGGCGGGGCCGGGTGCGAGGAGCCGCAGGCGGCGCAAATGCCCGCGACCAAGAGGACTGTCCCCGCGCGACGCACACCGCTCATACGACCGGCCGGGCTCGGCAAGTCCGCCGGGACGCAGCTGTGCGAGGCTTATGCGCATGACGGACTCGCCCCATCACAGGCCGCTCGACGCCCGGGTGATGCCGCGCTTCGCGGGGATCCGCACATTCATGCGGGCGCCCCACACGACGGACCTGTCCGACGTGGACGCCGCCGTCTACGGCATCCCGTTCGACACGGCGACGAGCTACCGGACGGGGCCGCGCTTCGGCCCCGAGGCGATCCGCTCCGCGTCGGCGCTGCTGCGGCCGTACAACCCGGCGCTCGGCGTCAACGTCGTCGAGGCGCTCTCGATTGTCGACTACGGCGACGTGCCCGTCTCGCCCGGCGATGTCGAGCGCACATACGGGCAGGTGGAGGAGGCGCTCGCGGCGCTCGTCGGTGGCGGCGTCTTCCCGCTCGCCCTCGGCGGAGATCACTCCGTCACGCTCGCGGAGCTGCGGGTTCTCGCTAGCCGGCACGGACCGCTGGCCCTCGTCCAGCTCGATGCCCACGGCGACACCTGGGACGAGTACTTCGGCCAACGCTTCTTTCACGGCACGACGTTCAAGCGCGCGGTCGAGGAGGGGTTGATCGAACCGCGGGCGTCGGTGCAGGCCGGGCTGCGCGGTTCGCTCTACGGCGCCGAGGACCTCGACTCGGCGCGCGCGCTCGGCTTCGCCGTTCTCTCCTGCGACCAGCTGCGGACCCTCGGGCCCGGCGGTTGTGCCAGCCTCGTCCGCGAACGTGCCGGCAGCCGTCCTGTCTTCCTCTCCTTCGACATCGACGTGCTCGACCCGGCCTTCGCCCCGGGAACGGGAACGCCGGAGGTGGGGGGTCTCTCGACGGCGGAGGCGCTCGGCCTCCTGCGCGCACTGCGCGGGATCGAGCTCGTGGGTGCCGACGTCGTCGAGGTCTCGCCGCCTTACGACGGCCCGGGACAGCAGACGGCGCTGGCTGCCGCGAACGTCGCCTACGAGCTGCTCAGCCTCCGCGCGTTGGCTCAGGGATAGCGGAACCTCAGCGTCAGGGTACGGCGCCGTCCCCACGGATCGAGGGCGGCGAGGCGAAGCCGGTAGGAGCCCGGCCGCCAGCCGCGCGCGTTGAGCCGCAGGCGCACCGGGACCGTGCCCGGCCGCGAGCGGTAGGCATGCACGATCCGGTATGCGCGCCCCGCCTGCAGGCGCGCGCCGAGGCGGCTCCCCTTGCCCAGGATCGGGACCGTCCTTCCTCCCGGGCCGGTCACCGTGGCTGAGGTTCGCGCCTGTGCGGCGAGCGAAAGCCGTGTGAGGAGAAGCAGGCTCTGGTCGGAGAGATGGGGGAGTACCTCGAGCGGAACCTGGGTGGTGAGCTTCGGGCCGCTCGGCGATGTGTAGGTCGGATCGCCCCAAGCGCCGCGCTTGAACAGCGAGAGCTGGAGCGGAGTCCGCGTCAGCACGTGCGTATGGTTGCTCGCGTCGACGAACCGGCCGACAGCGGTTCCGGCAGGAAGCTGCGGCGGCGCAAGCGGCGGCACGGAGTAGTAGACCTTCCCGTCGGTGGAGTAGCCGAGCACGGTCCGGTTCGGCTGCGGCTGCGCGTACACGAGGTCGAGCGGCCACTTGAAGCTCTTCGACGACCCCGGCACCGCGAGAGACACCTCGCTCCCCGGCACCGAGAGGGAGCCGGTGAACGTGTCGAGTAACACGGTCCGCCCGACGCGGACCGCTCCCGGCTGCCAGGTGACAGAGGCGCGCCCGTCGTCGGTCTGGACGTTGCCGGCGATCCCGCGGCGCACCGTTTGCCTTTCGATCGAGGCGGGAGGCAGCGGCGCCGCCACGACCACGCCCGTCACCGCCGCCGTGGCGGACGTGGAGCCACCCGCCCCGGTCGCGGTCACGACGAGTGAAAGCGTCCAGCCGATGTCGTCGGGTGTGAGCGTGTAGTGCGATTGCGTCGCATACGGGATCGCGACGCACGAGGCGCCGACGGCGTTGCAGCGGCGCCAGCGATAGGCGAACGTCTTCGGCGAGCCGGTCCAGGTCCCGGCGGAGGCGGTCAATGCTTGCCCTGCCTGAGCCGTCCCGAGGATCTGGGGCGGCGTGAGGTCGGTCGGCCGCGCGGTCGGCGGGGTGCCCGCCGGGGAGACCGCGGCCGTCGGCGGCGAGGAGGCAGCCGCGCTCCCGGCCGCGGAGGTGGCCGTCGTGAGGACCTTGAGCGAGTGTCCCACGTCGTCGCTCACGGGCCGGTACGACTGGGCGGTCGCTCCGGAGATCGCCGCGCAATTGGCGCCGGCCGCGTCGCAGCGCCTCCACTGGTACGAGAACTGGAGAGGCTTTCCACCGGCCCACGTGCCTGGCACGGCGGCGAGCAGCTGTCCTGCCTCGGAAAGCCCGACGATCGTCGGCGGCGCCGAGAGGAGGGGCAGGCCGGCCGGATACGGTTGGATGGCGACGGCGGCCGGGGTCGTCCCGTTCATTCGGTCGGCATCGGAGCAGCGCTTGATTCCGGGGATGGAGACACAGTTGGTCCACTGCCAGAAGGTCCAGCCTTCCCCGTTCCAGTTCAGAGCCGGCACGAGCGGGTTGCTCGCGCTCGTCCAGTGTGCGACCCAGAGCTCAGTGCCGGCAGCCGCGACGGCGGTCGAGTTGGCGAGGTTCGCCTTCCAGAAATTCGGCGACGTGTAGACGAACGGCACGATGCCGGTACGGGCGTAAATCTGCTGGAGCCACGCGAGGGTCCAGACGAGGAGCCGAGCGTCACCGAGCTTCCCCGTCGTCTCGAGGTCGAGCACGGGCGGCAGCTCCGCGGGCTGCGGCCCGGCCACGGCGAGGAAGTGGTTGGCCTGGGCGATCGCGCTCGCGGTGGCCCCTGCGTCGCTCCCGCCGGCCGGCCGTGCGAAGTGGTAGGCGCCGAAGACGAGACCGGCGGTCTCGCTGCCGTTCCGGTTCGTCGTATACGTCGCGTCGGTGTAGCTCGTGCCCTCCGTGGCCTTGCCGAACGCGAACCGGTAGCCGGCAGCAGCGACCTTCGACCAGTTGATCGTGCCGTTCCAGTTCGAGACGTCGAGGCCCTTCGCGCGTGTGGCTGCGGTGGCCGCGGAGGAGCTCGCAGGAAGGAGCGCGGAGAACGCCAGGACCAGACCTGCCAGCAGCCCCAGGCGTCCGCGACGTGCTCCGATGAGGGACCCCACGACTCGCATGACGCTAGCGCAGCTTTGTTCGTCCGAAGTAAAAGAAGCCCTGCTACGAGGGGACTGCCGCGCCGGTCTCGAGCTGCTCGCCGAACCGCGCCCGGCGCACGAACCGTCCGATGCCGGGGGCGGCGACGAGCTCGCCGTCCTCGACGAGGACGGAGCCGCGCAGCAGCACGTGCTCGGGCGCGCCGACGACCTCCGTGCCCTCGTACAGGCTGTAGTCGCAGCGCGAGTGGTGCGTCGACGCCGAGATCGTCTCTCGCCGCTCGGGGTCGAAGACGACGAGATCGGCGTCGGCGCCTACCGCGACCGTCCCCTTACGCGGGTAGAGGCCGAATAGCTTTGCGGGCTGCGTCGCGAGGAGGTCGACCATCCGGTTGAGGCTGATCCTCCCGCCGCGCACGCCGAAGTGGTGGATCATCTTCAGCCGGTCCTCGAGGCCGGGGCCGCCGTTCGGGATCTTCGTGAAGTCGTCCTTGCCGAGCGTCTTCTGCCCGTCCCAGAGGAATGCGCAGTGGTCGGTCGAGATCGCGGAGAGCGCGTCCGTGCGCACGGCGTCCCAGAGCACGTCGTGGTTCGAGGGGTCGCGGGCCGGCGGCGAGTAGACGTACTTCGCGCCTTCGAAGCCCGGCCGAGCGAGGTCGTCTATCGACCGGAAGAAGTACTGCGTGCACGTCTCCCCCCACACGTTCCAGCCCTGCCCGCGCGCGCGGCGGATCGGCTCGACCGCCTCCCGGCAGGTGACGTGGACGACATAGAGCGGGCTGCCCGCGATCCGCGCCAGCTGGATGGCGCGGTTCGTCGCCTCGCCCTCGAGCTCGGGCGGCCGTGTGAGCGCATGGTGGATCGGCGCGGTGTCGCCGCGGGAGAGGGCCTCACGGACGAGGACGTCGATCGCGTCCCCGTTCTCCGCGTGGACCATCACGAGCGCGCCGCTCGCCGCAGCGACCTCCATCGCGCGGAAGAGCGTCTCGTCGTCGACCTGCAGGACGTTCTTGTACGCCATGAAGAGCTTGTACGAGGTGATGCCCTGCTCGGGCAGCGCCGCGAGCTCCTCGAGGCGCTCCGGGTCGGCGAGGTCGGTGACCGCGATGTGGAAGCCGTAGTCGATCAGCGTCTTGTCGTTCGCCTTCGCATGCCACGCCTCGAGTGCCTGGGCGAACGTCTGCCCCTGGCCCTGGATGCAGAAGTCGACGTGGCAGGTGGTGCCGCCGCAGGCGGCCGAGCCCTGCCCCGACTCGAAGTCGTCGATCGTCACCGTGCCGCCGAACGGCATGTCGAGATGCGTGTGCGGGTCGATGCAACCCGGCAGCACGTACTTGCCGCTCGCCTCGATCGTCCGGTCGGCCGTGATGTCGAGGTCCGTGCCGATCAGCGCGATGCGCTCGCCCTCGACGAGGAGGTCCGCGACGACGTCGTCGGCTGCCGTGACGATTCGCCCGCCGCGGATGAGGATCGACATCGCCTCCGAGTTTAAGCTCGTCCGGTGAGTCTGTCACCGGAACGGACGGTCTCCGAGCTCCGAGAGCTGCGGGAGCTGACCGCCGACGAGAACGGAGCGCAGCGCGTCGCGTGGACCGAGACGTGGGAGCGGGCTCGAGCATGGCTGCGCGAGAAGGTCGCCCCGACAGGCGCCGAGCACGAGATCGACGAGGCAGGCAACCAGTGGTTCACGCTGCGGGGCGAGTCGGAGCGGGCGCTCCTCATCGGCGGCCACATGGACTCGGTGCCGAACGGCGGCTGGCTCGACGGCTGCCTCGATGTCCTTGCGGGCGTCGAGGTGCTGCGGCGGATCGCGGAGGCAGGGACGCCGCCGCTGACCGTGCGGCTCGTCGACTGGGCCGACGAGGAGGGCGCCCGCTTCGGCCGCTCGCTCTTCGGCTCCTCCGCTGCAGCCGGCTCGATGAGCGACCAGGACGAACTGCGCGAGCGGCGCGACGCCGAGGGCATCGCGTTGCCCGACGCGCTCGCCGAGCACGGGGTCGACCTCGACCGCGCCCTCGAGTCGCGCCGGCAGCTCGCAGATGCGGCGGCGTACCTCGAGCTCCACATCGAGCAGGGGCCCGTGCTCGAGTCGCTCGACCTGCCGCTCGGCGTCGTCCTCGGCACCTTCGGCGTAGAGCGCCATCTCGTCGCCTGGCGCGGCCAGGCCGCGCACGCCGGCTCGACGCCGATGGACCAGCGGCGGGACGCGCTCGCAGGCGCCGCGAAGCTCGCGCTCGAGATCCGGCCGATCGCGGCGGAGGTGGGGGACGGCGCGGTCTGCACGTCCGGCAGCGTGGTCTGCCGGCCCGGCATCGTCACCTCGGTGGTCGAGACGGCCGAGCAGCTCCTCGACCAGCGGCACCTCGACGCGGCGAAGCTCGCGCAGCTGCTCGAGCTCGCGCGCGAGGCGAGCGAGCGTTTCGCGCGCGAGGAGGACGTCGAAGTCGAGTGGGAGCGGATCTGGAGCATCCAGCCGATCCCGTTCGACGACCGGCTGATCGAGCTCGCGGACGAGGCGGCACGCGAGGTTGCGGGCGCGTCGCGGCGGCTCCCGTCCGGGCCGCTCCACGACGCCGCCGAAGTGGCGCGCGCGGGAATCCCCACTGTGATGCTGTTCGTTCAGTCCCTGCGTGGGCTCTCGCACACGAAGCTCGAGGACACGAAGGAGGAGCACCTCGGGCTCTCGGTACAGGCGCTCGACAGGCTGACGACGAAGGCATTGGAGGCATTTGCATGACCAGCGCCGGGGCCGAGCAGCTCTACGGCAAGGAGCACGTCCGCCGCTATCGCGAGACCGACGGCGAGGTCGGGCACGTCTGGAAGGAGGGATCGACGATCCTCCTCCTGACCACGACCGGCCGCCGCACCGGCCGGGAGACGACGACGCCGCTCATCTACAACCTCGACGGCGACACGCCGATGATCGTCGCCTCGCAGGGCGGCGCACCCGACCATCCCGGCTGGTTCAAGAACCTCGCCAAGAACCCGGAGGTCGGAGTCCAGATCAAGGCCGACCGCTTCCGGGCGCGCGCCCGCGTCGCCGAGGGCGAAGAGCGCGAGCGGCTGTGGGAGCTGATGAACGAGGTCTGGCCGCACTACGAGGAGTACGCGACGAGGACCGACCGGGAGATCCCCGTCGTCGTGCTCGAGCGGATGTGACTCCGGCCTCGCTGCGCCGGTTCTGCCTCGAGCAGCCGGACGCAGTGGAGGAGTTCCCGTTTGGGCCCGAGACGTCCGTCTTCAAGGTGGGCGGGAAGATGTTCGCGCTCGCCCAGCTGCAGCGGAAGCCGCTCAAGGTGAGCGTGAAGTGCGAGCCGGAGCTCGGCGAGCAGCTGCGTGGAACGTACGCGGAGATCGAGCCCGGCTACCACCTGAACAAGCGCCACTGGCTGACGGTGACCTGCGGCGGCGAGGCGCAGGACGAGCTCGTGCGCGAGCTGATCGCCGGCAGCTACGACCTGGTGGCCGCCGCCTCGCGGCGGTAGGCTCGCCGCATGGACTTCGGCGTCACCGTCCTCCCGGATCCGCCCTTCTCGCGTTGGCTCGAGCTGATCCAGCTCGCCGAGCGGCACGGCTTCGGCTACGCGTGGACGTACGACTCCCACGTGCTCTGGCAGGAGTCGGTGCCGATGCTCGCGGTCGCGGCGCGCGAGACCTCCAAGATCAAGCTCGGGCACTTCGTGACGAACCCGGCCACGCGCGATCCGACCGTGCTCGCGAGCGCGTACGCCACGCTTCAGGACCTGTCCGACGGGCGGATGGCGATGGGCATCGGGCGCGGCGACTCGGCCGTCCGCTACATCGGCCGGCAGCCGATGAAGGTCGCGGAGTTCGAGCTCGCGTGCGCGATGGTGCGCGAGCTGATGAACGGCGGCGAGGTCGATTGGAACGACAAGCAGCTCGCCTTCAAGTGGGTGCGGCCCGAGCTGCCGCGCATCCCGATGTGGATCGCCGGCTACGGGCCGAAGGCGCTCGCTGTCGCCGGCCGCGTGGCCGACGGCGTGATCATCCAGCTCGCCGACCCCGAGATCATCCAGTGGATCATGGACACCGCGCGCCGCGCCGCCGAGGAGGCGGGACGCGACCCGGCGCAGCTCAAGTGCATCGTCGGCGCGCCGGCTCACATCTCCGAGGATCTCGCCGACGCCCGCGAGCAGGTGCGGTGGTTCCCGGCGATGGTCTCGAACCACGTCCTCGACCTGATTGAGCGCTACGGCGCCGACGGCAGCGCCGTCCCCAAGGCGCTCACCGACTACGTCCAGGCGCGGAAGTTCTACGACTACAACGAGCACTCGCGCGTCGGTGCAAAGCACGGCGAGTTCGTCACCGACGAGATCTGCGACCGCTTCTGCGTACTCGGGACGGCGGAGCAGGCGAAGGCGAAGCTGCAGGAGCTCGCGGCGGTCGGAGTCGACCAGTTCAACATCTACCTCATGACCCATGGGCAGGAGGAGACGCTGCAGGTCTTCGGCGACGAGATCATCCCCGAGCTCGCCGCTGCGGCCGCGTAGCCCCCGCAGCCGCCCGGATACCATGCGCCGCGCGCGGCGCCTTGGCCGAGTGGTTAGGCATGGGTCTGCAAAACCCAGTACACCGGTTCGACTCCGGTAGGCGCCTTTCGGGCTGTCGAGCCGGATTCTGGCGGTGAAGCCGGAATATCAGGCAACTAGGTGGCGCGCGAGCGTGAGCTCGCTCGCGGCGGCGGGCCTCCCGATGTAGTAGCCCTGGGCGAGATCGCAGCCGAGGCTCGTGAGCGTGCGGAGGGTCGCCGCCTCTTCGACGCCCTCGGCGACCACGTGGAGGCCGAGGGCGTGGGCAAGCTCGATGGTGGCTTCGACGAGCGCGCGAGCGTTCGGCTGCCGATCGATGGTGGTGAGGAAGCTGCGGTCGAGCTTGAGCTCTCCGACAGCGAGTTTGCTGAGCGACGCGAGCGAAGTGAAGCCGGCACCGAAGTCGTCGATCGAGACCGTGCAGCCGAGCTCGCGGAGCTGGTCGATGACCCCGCCGCAGCGCTCCAGGTCCGAGATGAGGGTTGTCTCGGTGATCTCGAGGATGAGCGCGTCTGCGGGTAGGCGCTGACCGTGTAGCTGGTCGCGGACGAGTGCGACGAAGTCGACGTCGAGCATGTTCGTCGCCGAGACGTTGACCGCGATCGTGAGGTTGTGGCCCTCGCTCCGCCAGCGCGCGCACTGCGCGAGCGCCTCCCGAAGCACGAAGGCCGTGATCGGGCGCATCAGGCCTGCGTCCTCCGCGAGCGGCAGGAAGTCGAGAGGAGGTACGAAGCCCAGGCGCGGGTGCGGCCAGCGGAGGAGTGCCTCCACGGCGACGACCGAGCCGGAGCCGAGGTCGATCTGGGGCTGGTAGTGGAGCTCGAGCTCCTCGTTCTCGAGCGCCGCGCGCAGGTCGTCCGCGAGGCGCAGCCGGTCGATCTGCGTATCGATCTCGGGGTCGTACACGGCGTAGGCCGCTCCGGTGTCCTTGGCGCGATACATCGCCTGGTCGGCGCACCGCATGAGTGCGTCGGGATCGTCGCCGTGTGCGCTCGCCAGCGCGATCCCGATGCTCGCGCCGATGCGGACGGTGACCATCTCCAGCACGAAGGGCTCGCTGATCGCAGCTGAGAGCCGCTCGGCAGTGGAGACGCCACGGTCCGTGTCGTTGTCGAAGAGGATGACCGCGAGCTCGTCGCCCCCGATCCGGAGGAGCAGGTCGCGCTCGCCGAGGCAGGCCGCGATGCGAGGGCCGATCTGCCTGAGCAGCTCGTCGCCCGCTCCGTGCCCGAAGGAATCGTTGACCTCCTTGAAGTGGTTGAGGTCGACGAACAGAAAGGCGAGACCTTCTGATCCCTTCGCAGACGGTGTTGCGAAAAACTGCTCGAGGACCTGATCGAGGCGTCGCCGGTTGCCGAGTCCCGTCAGCTGGTCGGTCACCGCCTGTTGCTGCCGTTCGATCGTCAGGCCGCGCAGGCTGTGCAGCGAGAGCGCACTACGGAGCCCGGCCACGGCCAACGTCGCCGCAGCGAGGCCCACCGCGACGGCGCTGGTAGAGCCGAGGTTCCCCCATAGAAGTACCGAGGCGGCGGCGACGGCTCCCGCGCCCGGCAGCAGGAACCCCGGAGTGGGCGTTTCGGCGAGGGGATCCGACGCCCGGTCGGGGAGCCAGACGGAGATCGACAGCAAATACAGCGAGCCGGGCCAGGCGATCGCGTCGACGATCGAGCCGAGTGCCGGGGCGCCCCCGCCGTGGAAGAGGTTGAACGTGTCTCCGGCCGCGTTCAGCGCACAGCCGGCGGCGACGAGATACCACCCTCGGCGTCTCTTCCCGGACAGCAGCACGGTGCCGCCAACGACCAGTGTCAGCAACAAGACGTCGCCGAGGGGATAAGCGAGGTTCGTCGCAACTTCGGCGGCGCTTCCGCCCGCGAGTCGCTCGACGCCGCGGAACGCGAAGGCGGCGCAGAGCGCGGCGGCTCCCAGGCCGGCGATTCCGCCATCGAGCAGGAGCGCCGGCGCAAGTCGGATCACCTCCCCTCGCACCATCAACACAACCGCCAGGTAGGCGAGGGGGAAGAACGCGATGTAGAAGGCGTCCGCGGGCGAAGGCGACGAAGCTGCGCCGTACTGTGACTCGAACGTGAGGACGAGGTCCCCCAACGCCCACATCAGCATTCCGGTTCCCAGAGCCACGGGCACCGTCGGGTCGCGCCTCGTCGTCAGACCCCGCTGAAGCACGAGCACGCTGACGACGATCTCGAAGGCCGCCGACCCCCAGCCGTCCACGAGCAGCGACTCCTGACCCGCCGGGCGCACGAGCAGCCACACGAGGTAGGCGAGCAGGAGCACGCCGAGCAGCCCGTAGACCCCCCAAAGGGCCGCGCGTAGACGCCGCGAAAAGTCCCGCGGAGCGTCGGCCGCAGAGGCGACGGCGTACATTCGTAAGGCGGTCGGCGGCAATGACCGGACCCCGTATCCCCAAACAGGGGTAGCCGGGAACCCTCGGGGACGGCT
>Ga0209474_10004092_pt1 | contig 12650 bp, 12 predicted proteins | sample GraSoiAngelo_145_FD_185902 | JGI IMG/M metagenome (GOLD analysis project Ga0209474, IMG submission 185902) | Grasslands soil microbial communities from the Angelo Coastal Reserve, California, USA - 14_1009_05_20cm (SPAdes) (version 2) | ecosystem: Environmental > Terrestrial > Soil > Grasslands...
GCGGGTGCCGCATCCTCTTGCGGTTTTCAAAATGGTGCGCTGACGCTGCACGTCTTCGATCCAATTTCCCGTGGAAGCATGCTCTGGAGACGCAATCCAAAAACCAAATCAACAGGGTACGCCGCCCGTCCCAATTTGGTGCTATCACTATTTGAAGGTCGCCACGATAGCGCTCCAGTTCGTGACGCCGCTTAGCGTGAAGCTCCCGGAATACTGGGCAATGGCGTTTACGATCGCTTGCTCATCCGCGCCTCTGGAGTGGTTGGGCGAGGGATCCTGCTGCAGCAGCGTGTAGCCAGCGGCAGGTGAAACGGTTTGCGTACTGCTGGCCGGCAAGCCAACTCCGGCAAAGACGAGCTCATGTTGGGACATGGTCATCGCCGTTGCGTCGCTGCTGGCCGTGGCACTCGATCCTTGTGCGTGAGCCGTTGCATCGAGCGGCGCGGTTGCACTCAGGCCGCTGTACTCATAGATCGCAAGCCAGGGATGATTGTTCGCGCCGGAGAAGGTTGCCGTGACGGTGTTGTTTCCTCCGGCAATATTTCTGGCGTAGAAGAGGTGCGTCTGGTGGCCGTCCGTCGACTGCGTTTGAGAAACCGCATCGCTGTACGTGTTCCCCCGCGAATCTGTCACTTGGACCGTCTGCCACGTCGTCGACATGCGCACGAAAGCGATAATCAGATTTCCCACTGTGTTCGCATTCGGGAATGCCTGCGAGAGTGAAGACACTCCGGCAGCTTCGACATTTGCCGACTGCACCAGAGCGATCGGAGTCGTTGCCGGGGGATTCACTTGAATGTTGAGGGCTTGGGCAGCGGTACTTCCATTGGCATCACTTACCTGGGCGGTAAAGTTGTACGTTCCCGCATTGGTTGGCACTCCCGAGATGCTGCCGTTCGAGCCGAGGTTCAGGCCCGGCGGCATGTTTCCCGTTTCAGTCCACGAGTACGGCGGCACGCCTCCTCTGGCATTCAGCGAGACGTTGTACGAAGAGCCTTGCGTCGCTGGTGGCAGAGAAGTCGTAGCCACCATCAGCGGCGAACTCGATCCAGCAGTGACAAACGTCGCCGCGGCGGTACTCCAGTTGGCGGCGCCGCTCAAAGTAAAGCTGCCGGAAAAAGATCCCATGCTCGACAGAACGGCATCTTCGGTAGCCGCGCGCGAGCCGCTTGGGTTTGCTTGCTGTAGCTCGATTGCAGCTCCGCCTCCGGCGCTCACCGTCACAGAAGTGCTCGACGGCAAACCGAGGCCGGCGAATGTCAGCTCATTGGCTGCGTGCGTCTGGGGCGTGTTCCCAGTCGTCGGAGAAGCATTGCTGCCCTGAGCACTGGCGGTAACGTCGAGCGGATTCGCGGAACTCAGCCCAGAGTATTCAAAGATGGCGAGCCAGGGATGATTATTTGTCCCGGAAAAGGTGGCAGTCACGGTGTTTCTGCCGGACGCTATATTCGCAGCGTACAAAATATGAATCTGATGGCCATCGCTGGTCTGCACTTGTTGCACGGCGTCGATGTACTTATTTCCCAAAGTGTCGGTCAAAGTGATTGTTTGTGTGGTAGTCGAGGCTCTTACGAAGGTGATGATCGTGTTTCCGGCGGTGTTCGCATTCGGGATCGCCTGCGCAAGCGACGCTACTCCGCTGCCCTGCACGGCTGCCCTCTGTACCAGATTTAGACCGGAACCGGTTGCCTGCACGACCGCAGAAGGTTGCGAGACCGCGGTCGTGGCTCCCCCCGGATTTGAGGCGGTTACGGCAATGCGCACCGTCGAGTTAACGTCGGCGCCGGAAAGCAAATAGCTGTTCGAGGCAGCTCCGGCGATCGCCGAGCAGCCGGCGCCACTCACATCGCACCGTTGCCACTGATAAGCGAAGCTGGTTGGACTGCCGGACCAACTGCCATTGGATGCTGCAAGCTGCTGACCGGCAACGGCGCTTCCCGAAATGGAAGGTGGAGCAGTATTCGCCGGAGCGCTTGTCGCGCAGCCGGGAATCGCCTTGCAGAGGTTTAGCCGGCCTCCGGTTTGAGTCACCGAAGCAAAGGCTGGAAGCGCATCAACTGCACTCAGCAATGTGGCGCGCAGCGCCGAGACTGACTGGTATCCGAGGGAGAGAATCAGTGCAGCAGCTCCCGAGACCTCGGCGGCAGACATGGAGCACCCGCTGATAAATCCATAGGCGCCGTTGCGCAGTGTCGAGTAGATATTCACTCCGGGAGCAGCAAGCTGGACGGTTTGGCTGCCGTAGTTGCTCGAAGACCACAAGTGGTCATTCTGATCGCTGGCCGCCGCGCAGATTTGATTAGGACGGTCGTAAACACAGGGATAGCGCGGGGTAGTGTTGTTGTCCTGCGCGGTATTTCCTGCCGCGGTGACAAACAAAATGTCATTCGCGCCGAGAGCATCGATCTCGTCTGATAATGCCTGCGAAGCGGCGGTACTTACCCAGGTCTGCGAGTCGTTCACCACGCGGATGTTCACTCCTGCTTGCTGAGCCCGCATGACCCAATCCAGCGCAGTGATCAGATCGCTGGTGTAGCCGTGACCTCCGGCATCGACCCACTTGACTCCCAGCAGAGTCACCTGCCAGTTCACGCCGGCAACGCCGATGCCGTTATTCCCTGCCGCACCGATGATCCCGGCGACGTGGGTTCCGTGTCCGTTGTAGGCCGTGTCATCGTCCATCGGATCACAACTGCTATTGAGCACGTTATAACCATGAGTACCGGCCGGGCATCCGTTCACGCCTCCGGGATTGGACCAGATGTTCGCAGCGAGATCGGGATGGTTGTAATCGATGCCTGTGTCAGTGACGGCAACGACAACAGAACGCGAACCAGTCGTGATGTTCCAGGCCTTCCAGGCAGACTCGTCCGCTCCGGTCACCCCCGCGGTTCCATTCACACTTTGTCCGCTATTGAGCAGCGCCCACTGCTGCGGGAAAGAGGGATCGTTGGGCGCGGCATTCACAGTGTGGCGGAAATCGGGTTCTGCATATCGAACTGCGGCAGACTTGCGCAGCATCTCAATCGTCTGCTCCACCCGGCCGGCCGGAACGCGCAGCACGTGAACTCCCTGCCCAATCATCCGAAGTTCCCGCGCTCCCACACGCGCCAGAATTGCTGCTTGTTGTTTCGCCGTGATTCCGGAATTGAAACCAAGAAGAACCGTGTCAGCCCGGAACTTCGGCTCCGGAGTGGAAGGAGTCTGTGCACCGTGCAATAAGAGCGAGGCCGTTATCCAGAACAGGCCGAACTGAAATATGTTGAGCAGTGGAGAAGAAGACGAAAATGCGAGCACGCTATGGCCGCAGCTCGGAACGCAACGACGAACTGGGATGACTACGCGTCGGGGTAACAGAAAGATCCATGGATCCTCTTGCTGCGAGAGCTACTTACCAGCAACCGTGTGATTCGGATCCTGAGTAGCAAGTTGGCTACATGGTGCACTACGGGAGGACGGGGCTGAGATGTAGCTGACTAAGTGAGTCTTTAGCGGATTGTGGTTCGTACTGCTATGATTAACGTTTGTCGCTCCCATTTATGGGATCGTCAGAACCGCGATATTGCATGATTTACGGTAGGTCCAGTCCGTGCGGAGTGAGGGCTGATGAGTAATTGCAGCAATAGCCTGGTTATACCCGGGTGGCGCGCCTGGATTGTTTGCTTATGCATCATCGTATTTGCCTCGGCGTGCATCGCTGAGCCCGCTCATTTCCATTCCACTTCGGGACCTTCGCGGCAGAATTGTTTGCTCTGCATTGCTTCCCACTCTGTTGCCCGGCCTGCTGCGCTCGTCACTTCAGTTGCCTTGCCTGCACGCTGTGTGGGCATTCTGGTTTTATTGGGAGCTGCCCTTCCTGATTTTCAGCCTGTGCTTTCGTTGTACATCCGGCCTCCTCCCTCGCTCTAACTGCCGAATCCATTTCATTCAAATCAAAAGTTAGAGCTGCGCCCGCAAGCTTGCGGTGCGCCGGCGTCCGTTTTCACGAACGCCAGAAAAGTAAGGATGGATCGCAATGAATCGCGATTTTGCACTATCCAGAACACCTTCACGTACGTCGCCGGCGCGGATGGCTGCGTTCGCAGCCCTGTGCATCATGACTTTCTTCGCCTTCAACGCCAATGCCCAGTCGAAGAGCTATACCTCAATCAGCGGCACGGTTGTCGATCCTTCCGGGGCGGTTGTACCCGGAGCGACTGTCGAGATTCGCAATCCCGTCAGTCAATTTGAACGGAGCGTGAGTACCAATAATTCGGGAGCCTTCAGCATCTCAAATATTCCTTTTAACCCCTACCACATGACGGTCACCGGCAGCGGATTTGCGCCGTACGTTCAAGATCTCGATCTTCGCTCGCCCGTTCCAGTCAATTTGCAGATCAACCTGCAAGTAGGAACGGCAGTGCAGACGGTAACGGTCGAAGGCAACGGCGCTGATTTGATCGAGAATGTTCCCACCTTCCACACCGACATCGATCGGGGAATGTTCGACAAGATTCCTCTGGAGAGCGCGTCATCGTCGGTGAGTTCGCTGGTAACGCTGGCGTCGCCTGGAATCACTGCGGATTCCAATGGGCTGTTTCATGGACTCGGCGATCACGCCGAGAACTCCTTCTCGCTCGATGGCCAGCCGATCACCGATCAGCAGAGCAAGGTATTCTCCAACCAAATTCCTCTCGATTCGATTCAATCCCTTGAAGTGATTTCCGGCGCCCCGCCGGCAGAGTTTGGTGACAAGACCAGCGTGGTCATAGAGGTGACGACGCGTTCCGGTTTGGGAAGTAAGGAGCCACACGGCAGCGTGACCGCTTCTTACGGGACATTTGGCAGCTCGAATGCCGGATTCGATCTCGCCTATGGAAGCGACAAAATTGGAAATTACGTTGCGATCAACGGGCTCAATACAGGTCGATTCCTCGATCCGCCGGAGTTCAAGGTTATGCACGCCAAAGGCAACGAAGAGAATTTCTTCGACCGCTTAGACTTCAAGCCTTCGACAGCAGACACGTTACAGCTGAACTTAGGTTTCACCCGTTCCTGGTTCCAAACACCCGATTCCTATGACGATCTCAACATCGGCGCTGTCGATCCAGCAGGCAATCTTGTGGGTCCGGCGGATCAGCGTTCGCAAATCAAGACGTTCAATATCGCGCCATCGTGGACTCGGCTGCTCAACGCCAATTCTGTACTTACCTTCGGAGCATTCGTCCGCCGCGACCAATTCAACTATTACCCGAGCAAAAACCCCTTCGCGGACTTCAGCCCCATTCAGTCGTCGACGCTAGCTCAGGATCGAAACCTGACCAATGCCGGAATACGCTCCGACATCAACTACACGAAAGGCATCCATAACCTAAAGGTGGGAGCGACCTATCAGCAGACGTTCCTCAACGAGAACGACACGCTGGGCATCGTCGATCCGAATTATCTCGCGAATAATTTTGGCTGCCCGAATGGAAATCCCGCTCCCGATCCATGCGCTGTGCTTCCTGCGTTTGATCTCACGCAGGGAGGAAAGCTATTCACGTCCAACGGTCATACCGACGTCAAAGAGCTCGCGCTCTACGCGCAAGACGCCATCACTAAGGGCAACTGGACATTCAACCTGGGATTGCGTGGAGACTTCTACAACGGACTTACGACACATCAGGAGGTCCAACCGCGGGTCGGGCTTGCCTACAACATCAAAGGGACTAATACGGTTCTTCGCGCTTCTTATGCGCGACTGCTCGAAACGCCGTTCAATGAAAACCTGATCGTCTCAAGCACGGGCTGTGCCAACGTGGTGCTGAATCCTCTTTTGGGCTGCTCTGCCGCTGACCTCACGCCTCTGCAACCCGGCTGGCGCAACGAATTCCACGCCGGCATCGAGCAGGCATTAGGAAAATTCCTGGTGGCCTCGGGCGAGTACATCACTAAATACACGCACAATGCCTACGACTTCAGCGTGCTGGGCAACACTCCGATTTTCTTCCCCATTGCCTGGCAGCGCTCCAAGATTCCAGCATTTGCCGGACGTATAAGCGTGCCGAACTTTCACGGATTCTCAGCGCTGGTTGTAATGTCCAGCGTGTCGTCGCGCTTCTTCACTCCCCAGGTTAGCGGAGCAGGAGCGACTCCTTCGGCGCCGGTCGGCGTCTTCCGCATCGACCACGACGAAAGATTCAACCAGACGACGCACCTGCAGTATCAGCCGAAAAAGAATGCTCCCTGGTTCGGCTTCAACTGGCGCTACGACAGCGGGCTGGTGGCCGGAGCTGTGCCCTTTGCGACGGATACGACTACACCGGTTGACTTGACTGGTTTGAGCGCCGATCAGCAGTTCCAGGCCGGCCTGTTCTGCGGGAATCAGCGCGCAACTCTGTCCGCGCCACTAACAACGTGTGCTCCGTCGCTGTTCGGGTCAACCCTGATCTCGGTTCCCAAGCCGGGAACGGAGAACGATGACAAGAATCCGCCGCGTATCGCTCCGCGCCACATTTTCGATCTGTCGATTGGCGAAGACAATCTCTTTGGCGGCGACAAATACAAGTGGAGTCTCCAGCTCACCGCCATCAATTTAACCAACCAATACGCACTCTACAACTTCCTATCAACCTTCAGTGGCACGCACTACGTCACTCCGCGTGCGTTTACTGCCCAACTCGGATTCCACTTCTGAATAGTCTCTGCTCCGCCTTCGCGAACACTGCGCGAGGGCGGGGCACACGATTTCTTGAAGTTCCACACTGGGAAAGCTGGGGACCGACGGAACGCCTTCTCTCAACTTGGCTCCATAATGGGAACATCCTTTCTGGTCCCCAGTTTTTCTCCCCAGTCTTTCGGGCCGGGCGCCCCGCCCTTCAGCTTGTTTTTCGTTGACGAGTGCAATCTGGCTTTGGGCCAGACGGCGTGAACTAAGTTTTATTCAGCTCTGATGCCCGACAGCTCTTGAGGATGTGGCAAACCACTCGCGGGCATTGCATGATCGACCATGCCATCGGCAATCGGAACTCGCGAGCCACTCATGCTCACGCTCTCTTGGCTTCCCGATGATATTTTTCAGCGTCGTGCAATATTCTCGGAATTTCTTGCAGCAGTATGTCCGGTTCGTTCTCGATCATCGCATCGGCAAAGCGGTCGATCGCGCTGAATCGGGACGCAACTACAACCACCGGTGTGGCTGCGCTGCGGCTGTGGATAGCGCAGGTTAGTCGCTCTCTATCCAAAACGGGAATCGAGTGGCACAGAATGACGATGTCGAAGTCACTGGAAACAAAATGCTGAAGCGCCTCTTCGACGGAAAGCGCACAGACCACCATATATCCGGCGCTTTGCAGCACTTGACTGCGCATTTCCAACAGCAGGGGATCTTGTCCCACGGCGAGCGCGACGATGTGAGGCATTGGCGCCTCCATTTGAACAAGGTTGAGCTTGTCAATGAGCTGAATGTTACGTCAGGAACTTGCACGTGTCTGTCCGGCATCGGACCTTAAATGTTGCGGCAGACGCACGTGCTGGCTTCCGCGATATCACTCGCGGCGCCTTGAGTCAGCGGGAGCTGATTGACGGTCATCAGCTGGGGAGAGTTGTTCGCAAAAAATTAGCTGGGGAGAGTTGTTCGCAAGAATTAGGCTACTCTGCTAGGTCTCAACAGTCGCTTCGGGTCAGCGGCAGGCAGGAAGATAGAAAAAATACTGCCGCTTCGACCGGCTTTCGTGCTGCTACGGACGCGCATTGCGCCTTCATGCTTTTGCACCGTGTCGTTTACTACCGATAGACCTATACCATTGCCGGAAACCCCCTTTGTGGTGAAGAAAGGCTCCAAGATTCTCTGCAGATCGTCCATCGGGATTCCACAGCCGTTGTCGCCGAATGTGACCCGTAGCCCGCGCCTGTGCTGCCCAGTCCATTCATGCGCTTTGGATATCTTGGTGTGAATTTTCCCGCCCTTAGGCATCGCGTCGGCCGCATTCAGCAATAGATTTGAGAACATTTGGCGCAGCGCGCTGGCATATACAGGTAGATTTCCATCTGGGCAACAGTAGTGAGCGGTGACTAAAATTCCTTGCGACTTGAATCGCGATCGATAAAACCGAAGGACGGAGTCAAGTATCTCAGGCACGTTTGCCTCTTCCCGAGTAGCGGCGTGCCCAAATCCATCCATGGCCGCGTGCGCGATCTGGGAGAGGCGCTGTGCTTCGTCCTGGGCGAGCATGAGGTAATGCCGGCCGTCGGCGGTGAGAGCGGCCCCCTCTTCATCCATGAGATGGAGTAGATTGATGAGCGATTGCAGGGGATTATTGATTTCGTGAGCAAACGAAGCCGCAACCCTGCCCTCGCTTGCGGGAGCGGAGGAATGGCTTTCCGGCGTTCCGCTTTTCGTCGGAATGCTGGATCGAAGGGGAATCAATTTACTGGTCACATTGCGCTCGGTTCTCTAGTTATGTCTGATACCGGACCGTCGAACGCGGTTGCTCAACTGGAAATCGAATCGTAAGACATAGCTTCAGCTGCGACCAGGGTACTGCAAGTGCTCATTCGATTAACTAAGTTCTTTCTTTGCAAGCGATTAGCCAAGATGCGCCCAAAACAGAGAAGTCGCTCACACGGATTTGGATCGGTACCCGAAACCCACTTAGACGAGCCTCTCTTACCACCAGGCGCGTACAATTGAGTCACATCTCCATACGCATCTCTCCCGCCTTCTCTAAGGCTGGTTCATTTGCGCATCCAGATGCCGGATTTTTCGGCGCAGGAGCGACTATGAACCCGCCCAAACAGCACTACAAGAATCGAATCTTAGCAGCCCTCCCCAAAGATGAGATCAGCCGGCTCGCGCGGCACCTTTCGCCGGTGACTCTGGAACAAGAGAAGACTCTGCTGGATGGAAACATGGCCCACGCCTACTTCCTGGAAGATGGCATCGCCTCGGTAGTGGTGACGGTCGAAAACGGCGACACAGTCGAGGTTGGGGTGATTGGTTGTGATGGAGTGGTTGGTATTCCCATTCTGCTCGGTACCGGGGGCGCACCCGGACGAACCTTCATTCAAATCGCGGCTTCGGGCTTTCGCATAGAAGCGAAGGTTCTGAAAGAGGAATTTGAACGCTCCAGCCAGTTGCGAAACACTCTACAAAAATACATGCAGGCGTTTCTGGTACAAACCGCACAAACCGCTGTCTGCAACCGGCTTCACAATATCGAGGAGCGGCTTGCCCGCTGGCTGTTGACCTGCCGCGATCGCATGGAATCCGACCGGCTCCTGCTGACCCATGGCTTTCTCGGACAAATGCTGGGCGCGCCTCGCACCACAGTCACTTTGGCTGCGGGACTCCTGCACCGGGCCGGTCTGATTGACTACACACGAGGAATTGTGACCATTCAGAATCGCTCCGCTCTCGAGAAAACCGCCTGCGAGTGCTATCGAACCGTACGCGACGAATTCCAACGCCTGGCGCTGCTTTAACCCTCCTCGAAGAGCGCCAGAAAACATCACGCACACGGGCACTGCCAGCAGCGGCTCGCGCGACAACGTAACTCCAATGCAAAAGTCGAAATGGGAAAGCGTGGGCGCCCAACCTTTTCTGCGGGCAAAATCAGCGCCGCGGCGCCGATAGACGGCAGCCCAGCCGACGTGCTCACCAGTGCAACCACCAGACCGGGAATGCGGCTGAGAGTGCTGCGCCCAATTGCAACGCCAGAACAAGCAGTCCTTGTCTCAAATTGGTCGGAAGCCACTTAATGGCGAAGAACGCCACCACCGGCACCTGTCCAGCCATCAGTAATTGCCATAGGTGGGCAGCGGTTCCCTCGTCGGGTTGACGTGCTATGCCGAACATGGCAGCGTAGCCGAGCACCACAGCGAGAGCGGCTATCGACATTGAGATCGGAATGAGAGCACTAGGCCGCTTTAGCAATGCGCCATTCATTAGGATGCTCCTCTCTGTCTTATGCAAATTACTTTGTACAACAAAGACGAGACAACAGTCAAGTGCCGCGGGACGGGCGGCGCACCCTTTCGTTCTGACTTGATTTCATTTTGATTTTTGCGTGCAACTCCTAAAATGTGGATGCCGCACCCACATTGAGAAGTCCCAAACAGAAACCAGATAAAAGCAAAGGTGCGCCACCCGTCCAGCGTGAGCCCGAAGGCGTCCTTCCCGGGACCACACGGGAGTTAACTCGCTTGCAGCAAATCTTTACATTCTTTTGCCGCGAACCCAGCGTCTCTCGCGGAGACTCTCGCCATCGCGTGAGTCTCCCGGGGCGACAAATTGTCATTCGCGTCATAGGACGAACTTCGATTCGCACGACAGAAAATTAACCGGGGGCGGGGTGGCCAGGCCTTCCCGTTTTCGTATTTGCGTCAGAATCCCATTGCAAAGAGTGCCCCATCCTCGCGCGCTGTTTGCGAGGGTGGGATTCGAGAATGTGCGGAACTCCGTTTTTCATTTTATCCTTAGCACGGACGCACTAATCACAGCCGAATTAGATTCCCGAAACAGAATAGGCCAATGGAAGAAGCGCAAGAACAACAAACAACCTGGGCTGATCACGTTCATCGTATCCCACCCTCGCGAACATCGCGCGAGGATGGGGCACCCTACTTCTTAAGTTCCACACTGAAACAGAAAACAGGCTGGGCCACGCCGCCTCCCAACGCGATCATGAGGAACTATTGTTCGTGCCGCGTCTCGCGGTACGATGTGAGGTGAGCCCGGCATCCCATGCCGGGTGAGCGTCCCGAACTCCGAGCCCCGTAGGGGCGGCACTCGGCAGGTGGTTTAGAATGCCGTACCCGTATGCGCCACACTCATGTGTCTTCCTTCACGTCGTCTTCTCCACGAAGCGGCTTCCCCCAATGTAATCAGATTGACCGCGGCCACCCCCTATGGTATTACTTTTGCAATAATGTAATGGAGTACGGATTATGGAATCTGCGATTACCCAGAAGGGTCAAGCTACCATCCCGAAAGCGATTCGTGAGCATCTCCGGTTGAAGCCGGGGGACCGGGTCAAATTCCTTGTGCATCCCGATGGCAGCGTGGTTCTTCTTCCGAAACTTCCTGCTGCGGCGTTACGCGGCATCGTGAAATCCCATTCTCGGAGACCCGTGAGCCTTGCTGGAATGACCAGGGCTGTTGCCGAGGGCGCCTCAAGTAGTACGCCGCGCCCAAAGCGCAGATGATCGGTCTCGATACCAACATCCTTGTCCGCTACCTCACTCAGGACGACCCGATTCAATCGCCAAAAGCAACGGAAATCATCGAACGCCGGCTAACGGAATCGAGGCCTGGCTTTGTAAGCATAGTGGCGATGGTCGAAATTGTATGGGTTTTGCATCGCGCCTATGGCCTGGCTGCTCCGGACATCGCCGCTGCAGTCGAGCGCATGCTTCAGGTTGAAGTCCTGGTTATCGAGAAGGAGCAGGAGGTTTTCGCGGCGATGGTCGCGCTTAAGCAGGGTCAGGGCTCATTCGCCGATGCTCTAATCGCGGAACTTGGCGCCAGCGCGGGCTGCGTGCATACCCTTACGTTTGACCACAAGGCTGCCCGGCTTCCTGCTTTCAAACTTCCATAATCCCGCTGGAAGCGATTCGCGGCGATGGTGCACAAGAACCGAAATGGGAAAGGTGGGACCACGCGCCATTGAGGTGGCAGCCTTCGCATTTCGGTTTCAATTGGGAGCCCCCGTTTTTGGCTCTTGGGTGGGAGCCCTCGCATTCATGCGTGGGGAGAGGCTTTCGAGCCTCGCAATGCGCGCATCTTTGTTGTTCCCCGGCTGTAGTCGTGGGTTTCAGCTTGGGAAGTCCCGGGGCTAAAGCCGAAACATTATTAGGCGATTGCGCTCTTGCAACGCTGAAGCATTGCCCCCGGATAAATCCGGCGGCTCCCACCCTGACACCAACTCGCTCGCGCGCCGAGCATCACGATTCCGCAAGAGCAGTTCAGTTGATCAAAATGGGATCCAGTTGTCCCCTTTGTCTTCCAGGCCAGAGTGCCACATACTGGAAGTGCTGGGAAAGCGACGCTCATTGAGGAGGGATAGGCTCGCAATCCTTGCCTTTGGACAGTACGGCACTACGCTTGTTTAACAACGAGGAGAATGGAAACGCTTGGAGGGTCGTAATGACTGGTAAGTCGGGCAGCCAAACGTCCCTCGGGTTTCCGTCTATTTTTCTGGTACTCAGTTTTCGACGGACTGTACTGATTTTATTGGCGCTTTCGTCATTTATTTCAAAAACTTGCTCCTCGCTCACCTCTCCTGGAATGATGTTGATCTTTCTTCGTAGTTGATTAAGTCTCCCGTTTTCTCCTGACGAGTACCGGTCGTAAACGATCCAGTCTCCTGCCTCATCTTGTTGCGTGAAGTTGACTGCGAAAGAATGCTCATTCCTGTACTCTACCGTGGCAACACCGAGCGCCTGCAACGAGTCGACTGCCGACTTCCAAGCAGCCTGGCTACGATAGGCGCACCATCGCTGACCTGGCACATCTTCCAGCAGGTACATTGATTGTCGAACACTCTTGACTGATGCAGGATTACTAACTGAAGTGAGAAGCAAACAAACAGTAAGACGGGTGGCCCAGCGTTCCCGTTTTGGTATTTGCATGAGACTCCCATGTAAAGGGTGCCCCACTCTCGCGTGATTTTCGCGAGGGTGGGATTAGA
>Ga0209474_10004093_pt1 | contig 12649 bp, 10 predicted proteins | sample GraSoiAngelo_145_FD_185902 | JGI IMG/M metagenome (GOLD analysis project Ga0209474, IMG submission 185902) | Grasslands soil microbial communities from the Angelo Coastal Reserve, California, USA - 14_1009_05_20cm (SPAdes) (version 2) | ecosystem: Environmental > Terrestrial > Soil > Grasslands...
CCACAATGACTGAGTCCTCCGAAAGCGCCGTCAGTGCGCCGAGATCGGTCTCGCCCTGAGGCACGGGCACGACCGGATTGGCAACCCCACGCACCCCCCTGCCTAGTCCGCCCCCCGGACCCCCAGGCACACCAGTTCGCGTCTGCTCACTTCCTTTCTCGAAAATGTCTTTCAACATGTCGCACACCTTGGTGGCGTCGGCTCGGTCCAGCTTGATGAACTCGCTCGTCACTTCAGCGGGGGCGACATCAATTTGATCGATGACCTTGGCTAATCCACGAATGACGGTCGAATTTTCCGTTATTAATATGCTCGATGATTTCGGTAGCGGGAGCACCGAAGTATAAGTTTGCGGTGGCGACAAATACTGCCCGAGCACCTGCTGCAACTCGACCGGGTCGGCATAGCGCAACTTAAAGAGATAGCTGACGACCTGATCGCTCGGTGGGATATCGGCCGGATCCGAAATGATCGGTATGCCTTGTCCGCGCGGATTTTTCCCTGTCCCGATCACCTTCACGATATCAGGATCTTCTGGAACGAGTGAAAACCCGTTCATGAGCAGACTGATCTTAATGATCTGGACCGCTTCTTTGCGCGGCACCTCTTTGCTGAGAAAAATGTTCACCTTGCCTTGCACGAAATTGTCCGTGATCACGCGTTTACCTGTGAGGGTTTCGTATTCACGAAGGACATCGGCCACGTCGCTGTTTGGAAATTGCAAACGCACCATGTCTCGCGCCGGGGTTGCAGGGGCCGCCGGGGGCGACGCCGGGCGTTGGGCAAAACCGAACACTGCCGACGAAAGCAGGACAACAACAACGAGGGGGTATCTCAACACCTGCAATATGTAAGAGGAAGCGCCTTCCGGGTCAATAGCGCTTAGCTCGGTAATCCACCCTCCCCGGGCGGCACGCGAACGGGTCTCCCGGCCCTGATTCTCGAGGCACCCGCCTGCCGGCGAGGTCCCGCGGCTGCGGAATGAACATGGGAGCCGGCCCGAAATCCTCAGCTTTTCAGTCCTTCAACTCTATAGTAAGGACATGAAGTGAAGTCACTCTGGCTAGCCTTGCTTCTCCTTCTCAGCGCGGCAATTCTCGACGCAGCAGACGAGAAATCTGCGAATGCCCCAGTCATTTCGGAAATTCGCGCCGTTTTGCGCGCGCAACAGGAGGCTTGGAACCGCGGCGATATTGATAGTTTTATGAATGGTTACGCTCGCGCCGAAACCACTGTTTTTGTTTCCGGTGATGAAGTGATGCGCGGATGGGAAACGGTTCGCGATCGTTATCTCAAGAAATACAGCGATCGCGCCAGGATGGGCACTCTTGCGTTTGCGGATCTTGAAATTGAACAGCTTGGCCCGGATTCCGCCGTCGCGCTCGGGCGCTGGGAACTAAAACGCGCAAGTGATAATCCGCACGGTCGCTTTACCTTGATCTTGCGCAAAACCGCTGATGGCTGGCGCGTCGTTCACGATCATACCTCAGCGGCTATGCCACCCTCGTGATTCGTTAAAAAGTTACAATATTACAAAGGCAATCAAGCGTGACCGGTAACGCAGTTTCGGAAGGGTCCTCCCGCGCAGGGAATTTTAGCCCACAGTCCGTCATCCCGAGCGCAAGCGAGGGACCTCACCCAAACTGATGGATCACACAAGCCCACTTGCACAATCATCGTCCGCTCGCGAGGTCGCTCTCCCCAAAAGGGGGTTCGAGATGATACGGGTGTGGTGTTAGGGAATGGAGATCGCGTTCTCGCTTTTGCGCTGTCATCCCGAGCGACACAAGGGACCTCACCCAAGCTCGTGGATCACACAGGCTGGCTTACACAAGATCGTCTTCTGGATGTTTGGCCGATATCCCACAGCGATTATTTGTGCATGTCGTTACAAAATAGATCGGTGTGCGGAAAAAGATCTGATCGAGGCGATGTAGCCGCTGCTTGCGATCATCGGCGGTTATAGACCGCCGCTACAGAGCCCGAGATTTACCGCGAGACGCTTAAGGTTTTAACTTTTAACCTTTTTAACCCTTCAACCCTTTAACTTACTTAACAGCTTCTCGTGGATCCCATCGAACCCACCATTACTAAACACGGTCACGATATCGTTTTTCTTTAGCATCGGCACGATCCGCTCAATAATGGCGTTTGCGTTCGCTTCATAAAAAGCCGAACGCCCGGATTGCTTGATCTCCTTTACCACCGCTTCCGGATTTAATCGCTCTGCTTCGGGAATTTGTTCGAGCCTGGCCACCTGGGAAATGAAAACGCCGTCTGCTACTTTCAGCGCTTTCGGCAACTCGTGCTGAAAAACAGCGCGACGGGTGGTGTTGGAGCGCGGCTCGAAGATGGCCCATAGCCGATGCTTCGGATAGCGACGACGCAACGCCGTCAGGGTCTGAGCGATCGCGGTGGGATGATGGCCGAAATCGTCAATCACTTTGACCCCTCGGACTTCGCCGCGGATTTCCTGCCGTCGCGCCACTCCTTCAAACTTCGGTAATGCGGCGCGAATCGTTTCCGCTGACACACCATAAAATTTCGCGGCAGAAATCGCCATCGCGGCGTTGTGCACATTAAACTCGCCGATCATCGGAATCTCGAATTCGTCGTCGCGCAAAACGAACCTCGATTTCTTTGCCGAATAGCTGACGTCGCGAATACGCTGCGCGCAATTCTTGGAAAAACCGACCTCGACCATCGGCGCCAGAGAATCACGCGTCACCTCGACGCAATTCTTGTCATCGCCATTGAGGACGATCATTCCGTTCTGCGGGACAATGTTCACCAGACGACGGAAACTTGTCTTAATCGCATCAAGGTCGGGAAAGATGTCGGCGTGATCGAATTCGACGTTGTTTACGACCAGAAGCTCCGGGAGGTAGTGAATGAACTTTGAGCGTTTGTCGAAAAACGCTGTGTCGTACTCATCGCCTTCGATGACAAAGCATTTAGAGTCGTTGAATCGCGCGCCCTGGCCGAAATTGCGCGGAATGCCGCCGATCATGTAGCTCGGCGCGCGCTTCGCCAAGTCCATGATCCAGGTCAACAACGCCGTGGTGGTTGTCTTCCCGTGTGTGCCAGTGACAACGAGATTGTGTCGTCCGCGGAGAAAGTAATTTTTCAAGACTTCCGGTAACGAAAGATAAAATAGTTTCCGGTTTAGGACCGCTTCTGCTTCGGGGTTGCCGCGTTTGATCGCATTACCGATCACGACCACGTCGGCCTTTGCCGGAATATTTTCCGCGCGATAGCCGGAGGAGAGCGCAATGTTGCGCTGTTCCAGAAAGGTGGACATCGGCGGATAAACATTTTCATCCGAGCCGGTGACGGTAAAACCCCGTTCACTCATCGCCGCCGCAACGGACCCCATTGCCGTGCCGCAAATTCCGAGAAAATGGAAATGACGCGCTTCGCTCTCACTCACCCGGATTCTTTACACGCGAAGAAACCTTTTGCGAATGGTTGCGAAACCGCTGTCGCGGAGAGCGCTGCGCCTCCGTCATCCCGAGCGCAAGCGAGGGACCTCACCTACTTTCTTGGATCACACAAGCTCTACTTGAGTATTCAATACCGTGCTCGCGAGGTGCCTCGGTCCGAGCCGGACTGGCGTTGTCTGCGCGGCTCGGGATGACGAAGGCACGCAGCTTTTGGCAATCCGCGGTCTCATTTCTTCTCGAACACCTCCACCGCATTCCACGCTTTATCGGGCGGCGTCTGCTCGTATTCCAAGGAACGCTCGAGATACATTTTCGCCAGGGAATCGTCGGGATAAAATTCCAAGAAGCGCGAGAACAAGATTTTCGCCTGCGTAAAATCACGATCGCGGAATTTGCGAATTCCTTCCTCATACGTTTCCAACCAGATCAACAGTTCCTGATCGAGCGCAGCGGTCCGTGCCTCCACGACGGTGAAGACATCAACCGGCTCGGTCTTTCCTTTGACCTGGGCACGCGCGACGGAACGCAAATGAAATTCGTCGCGAATCAAATCCGCCGCCGATGTACCCACAAGAATGTCCACTCCATAAATGCGCGTCAGCCCTTCCAAACGCGCCGCCAGATTAACCGCATTCCCGATCACCGTTAGATCGGCGCGATCCTGCGAACCGATGTTTCCGGCAAGAACCTGGCCATGATTAATGCCAATGCCCATTCCCAGAGTCATGCGGCCTTCCGTTTTCCAGCCGTTGTTTAGTCGCAACAATTCCCGCCGCATCCCGAGAGCTGCATACGCGGCCGCCTTCGCATCTTTCGCCATCCCCTGGCTCTTGACGTTTCCCCACACCGCCATGATGCCGTCGCCGATGAACTTATCGAGGGTGCCGTCGTTCTGAAAAACGACTTCGGTCATGGCAGTCAGGTATTCATTCAATTGCCGGACTAATTCTTTTTCGTCTGCTTTTTCACTCAAAGTGGTAAAACCGACGATGTCAGAGAAAAGCATCGTAGCCGGCATGCGGGATCCTGTGAGCGAATTGTAGTAGCCGCGAGGATTCTCGAGAATTTCTTTGACCAGATTCTTTGAAACGTAACGCTCGAGCGTGCGTCGCGTGCGCAACTTTTCCATGCGCTCAATCGCGTAATCGATCCCGAGGGTGCTGACACCACAGAGCAAAAGAGTCGACAGCACGGGAACCGATGCGAGAAGGAAACCGGAGCGATCGTAGGCCAGACGGGCAATTGCCAGATAAATCATGGTGATTGCGATGAGCGAGAAAAGAGAAAGGATGGGACGCCGCAAAAGGGGAATTAAGCCCCACCCAATTATCCCCGCGGCCAGAACGAGACCGAGCATTACGCGCATCGGTGTCTGCCGCAGAAATTCATGCGCCTCGGTCGCGGCAATTACCTGCAAATGAACAGCTGGACCAGGCGTCGCTGGATTCAACGGGGTAACGATGAAGTCGTGCTGGATTTGCGATGAGGCGCCGACGATTACTACCTTATCTTTGAAGATTGCGCCGTCGGCGTAGTTCGCTTTCCAAAAGGCAGGATGGAAAACCTGCCAGAGGGGGAACGGCGGATAAGCATCATTAGAGCTAAAACGAAAGAGGTGATCGCGTTGGTCTTGGGGAATATCAGCGCTGCGTCCGAGTTTCGTTAGCGCGCGCGCTGACATCGAAGTATAAACCTCGTCGCCCGGGACTGGCGCCACACCCGCGAGTTGACGTTCGGAGGTGAAGAAACGCGCGGCGCGCAATTTTCCGTCAAGCTCGTCATTCCAATAGTTTACGAACCCAACGCGATCGTCCGTTTCGGCCGGCGGCGGGATGAGTTGCGTGTTTGGCAGCACAATCTGGGTGTTATTCTGTGTATCGATATTCATCCCAACGACGACCCGAGCGTGATACCGATCGAGCGCCGCACGGAAGGCTGGATCGTCGTCGTTCGGATTGTTGAACACCACATCGAAGATGACCAGCCGCGCACCGGCGCCAAACAAGCGATCCAGCAAGAGGACCCAAATTTCGCGCGACCATGGGAACGGTCGCTCGGTCATCAATTCAAACGCGCGATTGCCCGCGATCTCCTCCGGCCCAACCGCATCCAATTGCAACGATTGTTGATCGATTCCCAGGAAAATAAAATCACCACGCGTGGCGGTTTTGCGGCCTTCCGTGCGCAACAAGTCCTCGAAACTCTGCTCGCCCCGCCACGGTATGGAAATAAACGGCAGTGTCGGAAAAAAATGACCCACGAAAACCACCGCCGTCCAAAACGTGCAGATGGCGGCAAAGGCCAAACGACGGTGGCGCGCCAGCCAGGACATCGGGTTATTTTATGAAATTACGCGGGAACAGCCAATCCGAAACGCAACGTGCTGCTAATCAGCAGTGGAGAGGGGCAAGCTCCGCGAGCCAGCGAGAATGATATCCTTGCAGCGCAATGCTCGAAACGCCTGATCTGTAGTTGCCATTTCAGGCATTTCTGTGGTGGCACGCGTGTCGCGTGCTCCTCTGCAGCCGACACGGCTGCCGCTACAGACGAAGGCTCGCAGAGCTCGCCGCTCCAGCCGCACGATCGACTGCACGCCTGGTTTGCGACATCATTCCCAGGTGGACGCTGAACTTCTTTGTCCGGCTTGTCGAATTCCATTGACGGAATTGCGTACCGGCAACGGTGTCATCTGGCGTTGCGAAAGATGCGATGGCCGCGCGGTTGGTCTGCAATTGCTGCGTCGCACTTTCACGCCGGAATCGATCAATCCACTTTGGTTGCACGCGATCCACAACGAAGGAAGAAGCGCCCGCCCCTGTCCATCCTGCGGAAACGCTATGTTTGAGGTCGCCCTCGACAGCAGCAGCGGAATCAAGGTCGAAGTCTGTCGAATTTGCGAATTCGTCTGGTTCGATGCCGGCGAAACCCAAACGCTGCAAGCGCGGCCGTTGCCGGAACCAAAACCGCAGGTTGTCTTGCTGCAAGAAGCGCGCGAGGCGATTGCACTGGCGAAAGTTGAGCAACTCGCCGAGCAAGCGCGCGGCTCGGATTTCGATAGTGCGCCACCCGATGAATGGTGGAAATCGATTGCAGGTTTTTTCGGGATGCCAGTGGAATTTGAGGCGCCTGCGCGCAGGAACGCCGTCCAGTGGTGACGTGGTTTTTGGCCGCCGTCATTATCAGCACAAGTGTTCACGCATTTTTTCATCTGCAAGAGGCTGTCCAACTTTTCGGATTAATTCCGGCACAAGCGTTCCGGCTGCACGGCTTGAGCTTCGTTACCTCATTTTTTCTTCATGCCGGAATCATTCATCTCGTCGGCAATATGTATTTCCTTCTCGTTTTTGGCGATGATGTGGAAAAATTTCTGGGCCCGCTGCGCTATAGCGCATTGATCGCGATCGCCGCTTTCGTTGGGGATCTCTTGCACATTGCCTCGGCCCCGAATTCCACCATTCCCTGTATCGGTGCCAGCGGTGGAATCGCTGGTGTGATCACATTTTACGCCCTGGCATTTCCGCAGGCGAAAATCGGCTTTTTGTTGCGTTACTTTTATTATTTTCGCTGGATTCGGCTGCCGGCGTGGTTCGTTTTCGTACTCTGGATTGTTTTCCAAATCATCGGCGCCTACGAACAAAAGGTCGGAATCAGCTCGGTTTCGTCCTTTGCGCACTTGGGTGGAGCAGCTGTAGGCGTGATCGCATGGTTTCTTACCCGGAAAAGCGCAGGTTCCGCTCAAGCTTAGGAACACAGAGCTCCAGCCCTGTGTTCCGCAGCTTGGGTGGATCGAGCAGTCTCTTGCTCGATGTTAGAATTATAGCGCATCCGGCGCCTGATTAACATCGTCCGCGGAGCGGCCGATCCACCTTGGCTAATCGGCATCAGCAAGAGACCACCTCGGAAACTGTTTGTCATTTCTTAGGGACCGCCTATTTTCCCCGCCCGACGCGTGACGCGTCGAAAGATCTTCGCACCTACGGAATACGTTTCCGTTAATCAGCGCACGAGGTCGCGTAGATCATATTATATAAGAACAGCGCGCTGAAAGGAGGCCCGAACGAAAATTCGGGAATAACAAAATGCCGAGAGCAACAAACGCCCCGGCCAGTCGCGAACGGCGACGGCGGGTTTTAAGAAAAGCGAAGGGTTATCGTGGTCGTCGCTCGAAACTTTTCCGTTACGCCAAAGACGCGACGATGAAAGGCCAATATTGGGCCTATCGCGATAGAAAGACACGTAAACGCAATTTCCGCATGCTGTGGATTCAACGCCTAAACGCAGCCGTGCGCGCTAATGACATGACCTACAGCCGGTTCGCTGAAGGCTTAAAAGCGGCTGGTATTACTCTTGATCGCAAAATCCTCGCCGACCTCGCCGTGACCGACGAAAAGACTTTCGCCTCGATTATCGAACAAGCGAAAGGCGGACTGGAAAAGAAATCGAAGTCGAACAAAGCGGCGTAGTCGCGGTGAAGCGTTGAACCGTTGCAGCGGATTCGCTTCAACGCTTAAACTCATTTAACGCTTCAACGTTCATGCATCCGCTCGAACAATTACGCGATGACGCCCTGGCCCAGATCGCCTCGGCCCCGGACGAGCGCGTGCTCGAGAGCGTGCGGGTGAGATTCCTCGGGCGCAGCGGGATGGTTTCCGAATGGAGCGACAAAATGAAGGCGCTTCCGAAGGAGGAAAAACCGGCCGTTGGCAAATTGTTGAATGAGGTTCGAATCGCGATCACAGCCGCAATTGAAGCGCATGTTGAGAGTTTTCGCGCCGAGAAGGAATCAGCGGCGGTTGCCAATATTGATCTTTCGCTTCCGGGCACACCGCATGAGCGCGGCGCGCTTCATCCGCTCACGCAAATGCTGGATCGTAGCATCGCGATTTTCCGGCGAATGGGATTCGCGCTCGCCGAAGGCCCGGACATCGAGACCGAGTGGCATTGCTTTGATGCCCTTAATACTCCCGCCGATCATCCGGCGCGGAACGAGCAGGACACATTTTATCTGCCGGATGGGCGCCTGTTGCGCACGCACACATCCACGGTGCAAATCCGCACGATGGAATCAGCGCCGCCACCCATTCGCGTCATCGCCCCGGGCGCGGCTTACCGGCGCGATGAGATCGACGCCACTCATACCACGCAGTTTCATCAGATCGAAGGTCTTTACGTGGATGAAAATGTCAGCGTCGCCGATCTGAAAGGCACGCTGGAATTTTTCCTGCGCGAACTTTTCGGTGCAGACACGGCGGTGCGTTTTCGCCCGCATTATTTTCCCTTCACCGAACCGAGTTTTGAGATTGACGTGAAATCGAGTGCGCTGAAGGGCGGCGAACAATGGGTCGAAGTCTGCGGCTGCGGCATGGTGCATCCCGCCGTTTTCGAAGCAGTCAATCAATCGCGCGGTGACAACGCTTATGATCCGGAAAAATGGACCGGGTTCGCTTTCGGTCTCGGAATGGACCGGTTGGCGATGATTCTGTTCGACATTCCCGATATCCGCTTGTTTGCGCAAAATGATCTGCGTTTTCTGAGGCAATTCGCATGAGAAATCTCTGGAACATAGACCTGGGGTCTGTGCGCCCAGCGGAGTTGCACTCCGCTGCTGATCACCGAACGGGTAGCGACAATGCACGAAGACAGGGCAAACTGCCCGCTGGGCGCACAGGCAGGATGCCTATGTTCCCGATTGCCACCGATTCGCATGAACGCCCAACTAACATTGCGGGTCATCCCGAGGTCGCTGCGGCGAGCGCGGGACCTCGCTCACGCGGATATCGTCACTCAGGTCATGTCGAAGTGTCATTCGAAAGTCAGGCCACCCTCGCGAAGTCCCTTGCTTCGTTCGGGATGACGGAGGGGAGAACAAAATGAAATTCTCCGTTAACTGGCTGCGCGAATTCATGGAACTCCCGCCGAGCATCGACGCGTTGGCGGAGCTGCTCACGATGTCAGGCGTTGAAATCGAAGGAATCGAGAAACGCGGCGCCGATTTCGACAAGGTCGTAGTCGCGCAGATCACGGATTCAAAACCGCACCCGAATGCCGATCGTCTCACGGTTTGCGTGGTTGACGATGGCAGCGGAACGAAACGCCAAATCGTTTGTGGCGCGAGAAATTACCGGGTGGGCGACAAAGTTCCGCTGGCCTTGCCGGGCGCAGAATTGACCGGTGGTCTGAAGATTCGGGCCAGCAAATTGCGCGGCGTCGAAAGCGAAGGAATGCTTTGCAGCGCCAAAGAACTCGGGGTCGCGGAAGACGCGGCCGGCCTGCTCATCCTGTCGCCGGAGGCGAAAATCGGGACGCCCATTCGCGATTTATTTCCAGTCGACACCATTCTTGATGTCGAGATCACCCCGAATCGCGGTGATTTGCTCAGCCATTTCGGCCTGGCACGCGAGATTTCTGCGCTGGTCGGGACGCCTCTCCGAGTCGTCCCAGGCTTGGGACGTTTCGGAGAAACATCCCTACCACGAGAATCCGGCATCACCATTTCGGCCCTGCGCGAATGTCCGTTTTATTCCGCGCGTCGAATTGAAAACGTAAAGGTCGGGCCGAGCCCCGATTGGTTGCGCGCTAAAATCGAGAGCGTCGGTATTCGCTCCATTAACAACGTTGTGGATGTTTCTAATTTTGTGATGCTCGAGCTGGGTCAGCCCACTCATGCGTTTGATGCCGACAAACTCAGTGGTGAAATAAACGTGCGACTTGCGCGCGAGGGGGAAAAGTTTCTCGCCCTTGACGGAAAAACTTATGAGCTCACTCCCGAGAACCTGGTTATTGCCGATGACGAGCGGGCGGTCGGAATCGCGGGGGTGATGGGTGGCGAAGAATCCGGCGTCACTGAATCAACCAAAAATGTGTTGCTCGAAAGCGCCTATTTTTTGCCAGCGAGCATTCGACGAACGGCACGCGATTTGAATCTACCAAGCGACGCCAGTTACCGATTCGAGCGCGGAGTTGATCCGCAAATGATTTTAGCCGCATCAAGACGGGCCACGGAACTAATTTGTGAAGTAGCCGGTGCAAGATCGGCCGCCGCTATTGGGGTTGCGGGCGAGCTGCCGCCTGACCCGCCAGATGTCTCGCTGCGCTACGATGGGGTAGATCAACGCGTCGGCATTCATATCGAACCGGCAACCGCAGACACAATTTTGACTCGCTTTGGCTTGGCTAAAAGCGATTCGGCGAGTCGCCCGCACTGGAAAATTCCAAGCTACCGGCGCGATCTGCAGCGCGAGGTCGATTTGATCGAAGAAATTATTCGCGCCTATGGGATCGAGAAGATTCCGAGTGCGGACCGCAGCCGGTTCACCCCGCTGAGCGAAGCCGACCGTAACTTTGATTTTGAAACAAAACTGCGCCGCGATCTGATCGCCATCGGTTTAACGGAAGCGCGCACTTTTTCATTGATTGCGCGGTCTGAAGTGGCAGCGGCTAACGGCGCGATCGAACTGCGCAATCCGTTGAGTGAAGATCACGTTGCTTTGCGCACGAGTTTGATTACGGATCTGCTCGGGGCGGTTGCGCGAAACATTCGGGCCGGGACGGAACGAATCGCTCTATTTGAAATCGGCAACACCTTTGCGCCACCTACCGGCGAACAACAACGCAAACTCGCGATTGCGCTCTGCGGTCAGGCGGCGTCGGCCAAAGACTGGCGTAGTGCAAAAAAACGGCAGCTCGATTTTTTTGATTTGAAGGGCGCGCTCAACGCATTGGGTGCTTTTGAGTTTCGGCGGAGCAAGGAGCCGGGCTTTGCCTTAATGGCCGAAATATTTTACGAAACAGATCGGATCGGCTATAGCGGGCAGCTTTCTGCCACGACATCGATTGGAGCAAACGCGCCAGTTTTAATAGCGGAGATTGATCTGACACGAATTGCGCAGGTCAAAGAACACGCGCAACCATTCAAAGAAATCGATCGCTATCCGGAAGTAACGCGCGACATCGCGATGTTTGTCGGCCCCCAAGTAACGCACGCAGAAATTCTGGCGTCGATCGCGTCGGCCAATGAGCCGTTGCTGGAGAAGGTCGAGCTGTTCGATTTATTTGTGGAAAATGACGGCCAAAAAAAGCCGGACATGAAAAAGTCTCTCGCCTACTCGTTGACATACCGAGATAAAAATCGCACACTGACAAGTGAGGAAGTGAGCGCGGTGCACGCGCGGATTCGTGAGCGGCTGCGAAGCGACATTGGTGCGGAATTGCGCGAGTAGTTCTTTTGACATAACTGCGAGTTGTTGGTTGAGAGTTGAGCAGGAAACCAGAGCTTTTCTCTCAACTCTGAACTGACAATTCTCAGTGCTTTACCCTGCGTTGTTCGAGATACAGGTGAGATTCCCGAACCGATACTTCAGAACCAAGGAGGCTTGGTCGCGCCTGGGGAACATGGCATGCCTTAATTGGAAGTCAGACGCTCTCGCGACGGTCGTCCGCCCGTTACCGAAAGGGACGGGAGATCCGCCTAAACGGCATCTGTGGGGTAATAATTTAAAAACCCGAATCGAAATTTCCGATTCGGGTTTTTTCATTGAAGCGTTAAACAGTTGAAGCGGCGAAGGCTTTTCTCATCGCTGATCGCTTCAACCCTTCATCGCTTTAACTCTTCATCGTATCTTGAAAATCCTCCGATTAAGCGGACAATCGCTGCCGACTAATGCGCGCGTTACTCGCCCTTGAAGACGGCCGAATTTTCGAGGGCGAATCATTCGGCGCGACCGGCACACGTGTCGGTGAAGTATGTTTCAACACTTCCATGACTGGTTATCAGGAAGTGCTGACCGATCCATCCTATCGTGGGCAAATCGTGGCCATGACTTATCCATTGATCGGAAACTATGGCACGAACGCGATCGACCAGGAAAGTACCCAACCGCATGTGCGCGGGTTCGTTATCGAAGAGCTGAGCCAAATCCCAAGTAACTGGCGAGCCGAAGAATCGTTAGACGATTATCTGCGACGCTGGGAAATTCCGGGCGTGCAAGGTATCGACACCCGCGCCCTTACCCGGCATCTGCGCACGCGCGGCGCGATGAAAGCCTGTCTTAGTACCGAAATCACCGCGGCGGATGAAGCCGTGCGATGCGCCATCACCGGGGAAGGCGTCATCGGGATGGATTACGTGCGCGAAGTAACCACGCCGAATATTTTTCAGTGGGATCCGGATGATCAACTGAGCGGGAAATGGTCGCTGCAAGGCGGTG
>Ga0209474_10004094_pt1 | contig 12647 bp, 10 predicted proteins | sample GraSoiAngelo_145_FD_185902 | JGI IMG/M metagenome (GOLD analysis project Ga0209474, IMG submission 185902) | Grasslands soil microbial communities from the Angelo Coastal Reserve, California, USA - 14_1009_05_20cm (SPAdes) (version 2) | ecosystem: Environmental > Terrestrial > Soil > Grasslands...
CGAAGGTGGGCGGCACGCGCCCGACCTGCAGATCGAAATCGCGCGCGGCCCACGGCCGGATCCGCAGATACAGCGCGTAGGGCTTCATCGCGCCGAGATTTTCCGTGCGCACCTCGCCGAGCACGGTGAAATGCGGGCCCGCCTTCACCGCCGCCGACACGTCGATGCGCAGCAGGCGCAGCGCCGAGTCCGCGTAGTCGGTGTAGTCGAAGAAGCCGACGTCGTCGGAGCCGAAGCCGGCCGAGATGTCGCCGCCGACGGTCACGCGGCCGTCCGCGAGCGTGATCGGCTCGGACGGCAGCGTCTGCGCGTGGACGGTCGCGGCGGTGCAGGCCCAGACCACCCACGCCAGCCGGGCGGCTGTGGCTCTCCAGACTGTCATGGCGATACTGAAATTATAGAAGGACGAAGCACCCAGCGGATCTCCATCGTGCCGGGCAGCAGGCGGGTGAGCGCGGCGTCGGGATAGGGCGACAGTCTCGTAATCGACTCGAAACCGCCGTCCGGCGTGCGCCGCCAGCTCCACGCGACGCGCACGCGCTGGCCGCCGTACAGGCGCGCCAGCTTCGCGCGGTCGTACGGGGCGGCGGCGCCGAAGGCGTCGAGCGGCTCGAGCGCGTCGGCGTCGCCCTCGAGCGGCGCGTCCGACGTGCAAATCTCGTAGCGCCCGAGCTCGGGGCGCAGCGGTGTGAAGAGTGACGTAAGCACCGGATCGCACACCGGCGATCCGCCCGCAGCTAGTATGATCAGGGTGAGGGCGTATATCATCTGCGCGCAATCGTATCGCGTCGGGACCGGGGGCCAGTGCTAGCTGTTCACTAGACGGCTAGCCCCAGGCCTGAGCCCCGGCGCTCATCACCGACAGGGACCACTTAATGGGCCTCATAGACCACCGCTTCGAGGACAACTTCATCACGACGAGCATCGATCGCGTGCTCAACTGGGCGCGCGAGTCATCCATCTGGCCGATGGGGTTCGGCCTCGCCTGCTGTGCGATCGAGATGATGGCGGCATCGGCGTCCCGCTACGACATCGCGCGCTTTGGCGCAGAAGTCTTTCGCGCGTCGCCGCGGCAGTCGGACCTCATGATCGTCGCCGGCACCGTGACGAAGAAGATGGCGCCGGTCCTGCGGCGCCTTTACGACCAGATGCCGGAGCCGAAGTGGGTGATCTCGATGGGCAGCTGCTCGAACGCCGGCGGCCCGTTCCCCACCTACAGCGTGCTCCAGGGCGTGGACAAGGTCGTGCCGGTCGACGTCTATGTGTCGGGGTGTCCGCCCCGGCCGGAGGCGCTGCTCTACGGGCTGATGCGGCTGCAGGACAAGATCCGCAAAGAAGGCACCGTGCTCCGCAAGGAACGGGTGATCATGGCGAACCAGAGCGAGCCGACGCTCGTCGGCGAGCGGGCATAGGGCGCGATGAACACCGTCATCTCGTTCCTGAAAACGATTTTTCTCGTCGATCTCCTCAAGGGCCTCTGGGTCACGCTGAAGTACACGCCGCAGCCGGCGTTCACCTTTCAGTACCCCGCCGAACGGCGGCCGACGGCGCCCCGCTTCCGCGGCGTGCTGCGGCTGCAGACCGAGCCGGGGACCGGCGCGCAAACCTGCATCGTCTGCGACCAGTGCGCCAAGGCGTGCCCCGACGACTTGATCGCGCTCGGCGGCCACCGCGAGCCTGGACAGAAGATCAAGGTCCTCGACTACTTCGACTTCAACCTCTCGCGCTGCAGCTTCTGTGGCCTCTGCGCGGAGGTCTGCCCGACCAAGCCGATCAAGGCGCTCATCATGAGCGAGGATTACGAGCTTGGCAGCTACAGCCGCGATACGCAGATTCTGCGGGTCGACGAGATGTACGACGGAGTACCCATCGAACAATACACGCACTGAAAGATTTTTCGCTTCACGAAACGCGCGGTTCCGGCGAAAATCGCCGTGGCCGTAGGGTTTCGTCACCGGCCCGATTCTTGAAGAGCTGGGGGTTCCATGCGCAGCGCCTTTCGCGTCGCCGCGGCGTCGGCTCTCGTCGTGGCGGCTTGCTTCGTCATCCGGGCTGACGCGACGCTGCCGTCGGCGGCCTCCGAGATCCAGCTGCAGCTCGGGGATCTCCTGTTCTCGGAGGGGAAGTTCCTCGATTCGCTCGATGCCTACCGCAACGCGCTGAAGGCGGCGCCGCCGGACGCGGCGCGGCGGCCGCGCGTCGGCGTCATCGCGTCGGCGCTGCGGGTCGCCGAGTTCGATCTCGCGCGCACCGAAGCCGAAAAGCTCTATCTCGCCGATCCGAAGAGCCCTGAGTCGATGTCGCTGTATGGCGACGCGCTCTGGTCGGCGGGACTCTTCCAGGAAGCCGAGAACGAATATCGCGACGCGCTCGCCGCGGCGCCCGACCTGGCGCGCGGCCACCACGGCATGGCGCGCTCGCTCGCCGCGCGCAGCCGCCTCGACGAGGCGATGAACGAGGCGCAGGCGGCGCTGCGGCTCTCGCCGCGCGATCTGGAAATCCATCACACCGTCGGCACCATCTACGAGCGGCAGCATCGCTACGAGGAAGCGGCCAACGCCTACTCGAACTACGTCAACCTGCTGCCCAACAAGGATCACAGCGAGAAGGCCGACTGGTCGCGCCAGGAGATCCGCTTCCTCCGTTCCTTCGGCCAGCGCGTGCCGTTCGACAGCGATCCCGGCACTGACGATCGCCTCTACACCGTCGACTTTCGCCTCGTGAACGACAAGGTCGTCGTCCGCGCGAAGATCAACGACGCCTCCGCGCAGGACTTCGTCGTCGACACCGGCTCGGAGAACACCGTGATCACGCGCGGCACGGCGCAGCGGCTCGGCATCGTGCCGATCACCTACACGCTGAGCGCCGGCGTCGGCCGCGTCGGACTGCGCGGGCTGCAGCTCGCGCGGATGGACTCGCTGGAGCTCGGCTCGCTGAAGCTGCGCAACGTGCCGTGCCTCATCAAGAACCCGCCGCTGCGCGACATCCCGTCGAAGGAGACCGAAGGCCTCTCGCCGCTCGCGCTCGGCTACTCGATGGTGATCGACTACAAGACGCACAAGCTCACTTTCGGCAAGCACCTGCCCGAGGAGCCGAAGGACTTCGAGCTGCCGATGCGGCTGCACCGGCTCGCGACGGTAAGGGGCACGGTCGACAAGAGTCATCTCGCGAACTTCGTGATCGACACGGGCGGCGAAGTGATTTCGATCAGCTCCGCGACGGCGACTTCACTCGGCAAGCCGGACACGGGCCGGAGGATTGCGCTGAAGGTCTACGGCACGTCGGGCTGGGATCCCGACGCGTTCCTGATGCCGGGCGTCGATCTCGCGTTTGACACGATCAGCTACAAGAACTTCCCGGTCGTCGTCCTGAATCTGAACGCGCCGAGCGCGCTCCTCGGCTTCCAGCTCGGCGGCATCGTCGGCCACAAGTTCCTGAGCAAGTACCGCGTCGGGATCGATCTCGAGCGTTCGGTGTTACGTCTGAAGAACGTAACGTAACGCGTCATGGCTGATGGCTGATGGCTGATGGCTATGGCTGAATGGCGCTGATGATTCCATCGGCCATAAACCATAGCCATTAGCCATCAGCCATCAGCCATGATGGGCCGCGTCGCGCTTCCCCAACCGCGCGGCGCGCCTCGAGTGCGCTTCTTCGCACACGCGCTTTTCCTCTTCCGTCTCGACGATGAGCGGCGGCACCTTTACACGCCGACCGTCGCGATCGATGGCGACGAAGGTCAGAAATGCGCGGCTCGTGAGCTGACGCCTGCCCGTGAGCGTCTCCTCCGAGTGAACCTCCACCTGCACTTCAAGCGACGTCGTGAACGCGCAAGTGACGCGCGCGTTCAGGATGATCAGGTCGCCGACTTTGATCGAATGGAGGAACTGCAGATCGTCGACGGCCGCCGTGACGAGGAGGCTGCGCGTGTGGCGATGACACGCGATCGCCCCGGCGATGTCGATGAGGTGCATCACGGTGCCGCCGAGGATGAATCCGAGCGGGTTCGCATCGTTCGGCAGAACGACCTGAACCATCTCGGTCGCCGACTCAGCTGCGCGCTTCGGTGTCACGTCCATATGCTGTCTTGTGGCAAGGCAGGAAGGGAGGAAGGCAGAAGGGCAGGAATTCAAGGAAGGGAGGCGGGACGGCGGAAACGACGAAGGCGCGAGGGCGCCAAGGTCGGAAGGCGAAGGCAGAAAGGGGCAGACATCCTTCAAACTTGCACCTTGGCCGTTCGCCGTTCCAACCTTCGTCATTCCCATCCATTCTGCCTTCCGTCTTTGAATTCCTGCCTTCCCGCCCTTCTGCCTTTCTGCCCTGCAAGGATCAAATTTTAGCTCGGCACTGCCTTTGCTGGGCTATGGTCCCATGCGGCTCGGCACCATCGGACCGACGGTTGTGCTGGCGGCGCTCGCGATCGGCGATCCTGTCGCGCAGACCGTCACGGTGTCAGCAGGCGGCGACCTGCAGGACGCGCTCAACCGCGCGCGGCCCGGCGACACGATCCTGCTCCAGCGCGGCGCGACCTTCGTCGGCAACTACACGCTGCCCGCGAAGGAAGGCGGCGATCGCCCGATCACGCTTCGAACCGCGGGCGACGATGGGTTTCCGCCGGAAGGCGAGCGCATGTCGCCGCTCGCCGCGGACGCGCTCGCGAAAGTGCGATCGGCGAACGGCGCGTCGGCGCTCGTCACGGCGCCCGGCGCGCGCAACTGGCGGATCGCGCTCGTCGAGTTCCTCGCGAACCGCGACGGCGCGGGCGACATCATCGCGCTCGGCGACGGCGGCACGGCGCAGAACTCGCTGACGACGGTGCCGTCGAACCTGACGCTCGATCGCCTCTACGTGCACGGCGATCCCGATCGCGGCCAGAAGCGCGCCGTCGCGCTCAACTCCGGCCAGACCACGATCGTCGGCTGCTACATCAGCGACATCAAGGCGATCGGCCAGGACTCGCAGGCGATCGCCGGCTGGAACGGACCGGGGCCCTACACGATCGAGAACAACTACCTCGAGGCGGCGAGCGAGAACATCATGTTCGGCGGCGCCGACCCTTCAATCCTCGAGCTCACGCCGTCGCGCATCGTCGTCCGCAACAATGTTCTCAGCAAGCCGCTCGCATGGAAGGATCCCGGCGCGCCGCCGTGGCAGGTGAAGAACCTCTTCGAGCTGAAGAACGCGCGCGGCGTGCTCGTCGAGCGCAACGTGATGGAACGCACGTGGCAGCAGGCGCAATCGGGCTACGCGGTGCTGTTCACGGTCCGCAACCAGGACGGCGCGTGCCCGTGGTGCCAGGTCGAGGACGTCGAGTTCCGCTTCAACGTCGTGCGCGACGTCGCGGCCGCGGTGCAGGTGCTCGGCACCGATCCGAACTTCCCGAGCCGGCAGACCAACAACATCCGCATCCACGACAACGTCTTCGACGGCATCGATCGCGACGCGTGGGGCGGCGACGGCTACTTCGCGCTGCTGAGCGACGCGCCGCGCGACGTCGCGATCGATCACAACACGATCATCCAGCGCGCCTCGGGCGGCGTCGTGAAGATCGCGCACGGCGTCGCCACCGATTTCCGCTTCACGAACAACATCGCGGCGCACGGCGACTACGGGATCATCGGCACCGACCACGGCGTCGGCAACGACAGCATCTCCGCGTACCTGCCGGGCGCGCGCATCGCGAACAACGTGCTCGCCGGCGGCAACCGCAGCGCCTACCCCGGCGGCAACCTGTTTCCCTCGATGGACGAGTTCCGGAAGCAGTTCGTCGGCTTCGGCAGCCACGACTATCGGCTCGTGCCGCGCAGCGCGTGGCTGGGCGCCGGGACGGACGGCCGCGACCTGGGCGCGGATCTCGCGCTGGTGGTGGATGCTGCGCGCGCGCGCGGCGCGCCGGTCCGCGCTACGCGCCCGCCGGCGCGGGGGATTGGGGATTAGGGATTGGTGATTGGTCGTGTCTCGTGAATGGACAGACGGCCCGTCCAGCGTGACAGTCGTGATCTAACTAATCCCCAATCCCCAATCCCCAGACGATCGTCAGAAATCGTACCCTATCCAGATCGCGAAACGCGGCTTGCGCCACTCGTTCGCGCCGCTCACGCACTGGCTTCGCGCGTCGAGGCTCGTGCACGCGAAGACGACGTCTTCCCAGCCGCGGTTGAGGAGCGTGCGCCACGACCAGTCGAAGTGGATCGGGAAGCCGAGCGCGAAGGTCTCGAGCCCGAGGCCGTACGACGCGCGGCCGTCCTGCAGCCGGAAGCCCGAGACACTCTGCCGCGCGTAGTTCAGGATCGGCGTCTGCACGCCGGTGGCCGGATCGATCGGCGCGACGACGTTGCCCAGCGAGTCGAGCTGATAGCCGGTCGGCACCTGGCATGCCGTGTTGCTGTTCACGGCGAACTTGAAGCTGCCCGATTCGCCGGCGCACGGGTTGCTGCTCGGCTGGTTGCCGAACCATGCCGCGCCGATGCCGGCGAAGAACACGCCGCGGATGCCGCCGATGACGCCGATCGGCGTGAGCGCCGCCTCGATGAGCGGGAAGCGCAGCTCCGCGTTGGCGTACACCATGTTCGACCCGGCGAACTCGAGGTAGTCGTAGCCGCGCAGATCGCCGTTGCCGCCGAAGTACTGGAACTCGGGGAAGTCGCCCATGCTCTTGAAGCCGCGCAGCCGCGTCGCGAGCAGGCCCGTGCCGCCGATCCGCAGATAGTGCCGCACGTCGCCGTCGAAGGTCTGCCGCGAGAGCAGCCCGGCGACCTTCGGCGAGACGTCGTAGGCGAGCCGCATCGTGCTTCCCGCCAGCGGTCCGAACTCGCGGAAGACCGTCGTCTCCTGGATGAAGGCGGCGCCGAGCGGTGCGAGCGTGCCGTTGCGCAGCACCTGGGTGCCGTAGAGATTCTGCTGGTACGCCTCCGTGTAGGCCTGAAGGCCCGGGTCGTTGTACTGCTCGTCCAGGTTCACCAGGCCGGCCGAGAGCTCGACGCGGCGGTAGCGGCTGAACGGGTAGATGCCGAAAATGCTGCCGCCGCGCACCGTGCGCGTCGCGATCGCGTCGCTGCGCGAGAGCAGCGGCGCGAACGATGGATCGTAGAGCAGGCCGCCGAGCTGCCCGTAGAAGAACTGCGTCTGCGAGTAGCCCTGGAGCGCCCACTGGAAGCGGCGCGAGAGATCGACGTAGGAGAGCGACAGCGTGCGGTACTGCGAGATCGACGCGGCGAACAGGTTCACCTGCTTGTCGCCGAGCACGTCGCCGAAGCTCACCTGCGTGCCGCCGAAGATGTCGCCGTTGTTGGTGACGCCGACGTTCACCGGCGGCCGCCCTTCGAGGAACATCTTCTCGAACGTGCCCTTCTTCCGCTGATTCTCCTTCACGAGCGTGTGCTGCAGCGGCGGCGTGAAGTCGATGATCGGGCCGGGGCTGCCGAAGTCCGAGCTCGCCGCCGTGTGCAGCGGCTCTTTCCGCTCGAGCGTGCGGATGCTGAACTCGTTCTTGAAGTAGCTGACGAACGCGATCTTGTTCGTCTTCCCCTCGTTGAGGATGATCGGCGAGAAGTTCCCGCCGACCGCGTCGGTGTACTGCCGCAGCTCGCCGGTCGTCAGATCGAGCGTCCAGATGTTGAGGATGTTGCCGTTCTTCGCCACGTCCGGCTCGAGCGGCACCGCCGGGTCGGTGGCGGCCGACGAGAAGACGATCGTGTTGTTGTCGACGAACTGCGCGCCGGTCTCGTCCTGCGTGCCGAACGTAATCTGCGTCTTCTTCTTCGCGTCGAAGTCGTAGCGGAACAGCTTGTCGTTGCCGCTCACCCGCGCCGTGTAGACGATGAACTTGCCGTCGGGCGAGTAGCTCGGCGCGCGGTCGCCGAACGGATCCTGCGTGATGTTGACGACTTCCTTCGTCTGCAGGTTGATCGTGAAGATGTCGCCGACGGCGTTGCGCAGCGCGTCGAACGCGACGAACTTGCCGTCGGGCGAGAACGACGGCGACTCCGGCTCGTCGACCGACTTCATCGGGATCCGCTCTTCGACGTTCCGCGTGAGCACGTTCTGGATGACGAGCGTCCGCTCTTTCTCGGTGCGCACGAAGTAGGCGAGCCGGTCGCCTTTCGGCGACCACGCCATCCACGGGTTCGCGGCCTGGTCCACGCCCATCTGCACGAGATGGTCGAAGCCCATGTCCTTGTCGAAGCCGCCCGTGAGGTTGCGCACGATCGATCCGTCCTTCGACGACAGCAGGACGATGTCGAGCTCCTGGTCCTTGCGGTTGACGGTGATCGCCGCGATCAGATCGCCCGACGGCGACGCCGCGATCGACAGCGCCTCGGCGTACTGCGTCTTCTCCTTGTTCGGCGACAGATCGCGCCCGTAGTCGGCCGGCCGCTCCTTGTCGCGGAACGGCTTGAACCGATCCTTCAGGTAGCGATCGAACGCCTGATCGAACTCGTCCTTCTTCATCCGCAGCGCTTCTTCGTAGGCGTCCTCTCCGCCGCCGATCACGCTTTTTCTGAGCGAGAACATGAACTGGCGGATGCCTTCCTTGCCGAACTTCGCCTCGATGAACTCGAACACCGCGTGCCCGAGGTTGTAGATCAGGCGCGACGGCCCGCCGCCGCCGCCGTAGCCTTCGAGCTCGGTCATCTTCGGGATGATGTCGGCGATCGCCGCGTCGCGCACCGCCATCAGATCGAGCGGCTCCCACTGCCCGCGCTCGTAGTCCGACAGCCCCTCGTTCACCCACAGCGGCACGCTGCGGCGGATCAGCCCCTGCGGGATGATGTCGAACTCGAACTGGTGCGTCAGCTCGTGGACGATCAGGCCGTAGAGACGGTCCGGCGGATCGTCAATCGGCGCGACGATGCGCTTGACGATCGGCTCGGCGAAGGCGCCGACGCCTTCCTGCGCCGCGCCGGGATCGATGTTCTCCTGCTCGAACTCGCTGTGCGTCTTGAACAGGATCAACTGCACCTTGAAGGACAGATCGTGTTTGAGATCGGCGCTGATCTGCTGGTACGCGCTCTCGGCGTAGCCGGCGACCCGCTCCAGGTGCTGCGCGAGAGCCGGGTAGTAGTAGATCTCGAAATGATCCGTCGTGTAGATGCTCCACTCGAACTTGTCGTAGTGGACGTTGTTCTTGCCGAAGTAGGGGATCATCTGCGTCTGGGCGGAGGCGACCCCCGTCCACCCGCTGACGAGGAGTGCGAAGACGGCGGCCAGGGGAGACAAGGGTGCGCGTGGGCGCATAGGGGCGTTCCTCGGTGAAAGCAACAGGGACGGGGAAACTGCTGCGATCTTACTGTCGACGTGCACGTGCCTGCAATCGGCATGCTCGGCTTTTTATGAGCCCGCCGCGCCCGGTTGTCCTCTCGCGGACCCAGGTCGCGACGCCTGCGGGGGACAGCGATATACTGAACGGCGAGCCACCGGAATAAAGAATGCCTACGCAGGGTTTAGGTATGGTGTCGCCCGCGTTCGAGGCTGAGGCGCTTGCGTCGCTCAACAGCCTGTATCGGGCGGCGCTTCGGCTCACGCGGGTCCCCGCCGATGCCGAGGATCTGGTTCAGGAGACCTATCTGAAAGCGTTCCGGGCCGCCGACCAGTTCGAGCCGGGCACCAACCTGAGGGCATGGTTGTTCACAATCCTGCATAACACCGCCCGCAACCGGGCCCGCGACCGGGCCCGGGATACCGTCTCCATCGACAGCGAGATCGTCGACCGTGCGGCCGATGCGCCGCCGCCAGCCGGCCGATCCATCGGCGCCGGCGAAACGCCGGAGTCGCTGCTCTTGCGCGAGACGCTCGCGCCCGACCTCCAGGCGGCGATCGACGACCTGCCGGAGCAGTTCCGGCAGGCCGTGTGGTTACGCGACGTGGAAGAGTTTTCGTACGCCGAAATCGCCTCGATGCTGTCCATTCCGGCCGGGACCGTGATGTCGCGCATCTCGCGCGGCCGGCACCTGCTGTTCGAGAAACTGAAAGCGCTGCGGCCTGCCAATGCTTAATTGTGCCTCGCTCGATTCGCTCGTGACGCCGTACGTCGACGGCGAGCTGACCGACGCCGATCGCCGCGCCGTCGATCAGCATCTCCGCGTCTGTCCGCCGTGCTACACGCGCGTCGCCGCCGAGCGCGCGGTCCACGAGCTCGTCGGCGTGCGCCGCGACGGCTTGTGCCGCGGCGCGGCGCCTACCGCGTTGCGCCAGCGATGCTCCGACATCGCCAGGAACGCAACCGCAGAGGCCGCACAGCATCGAATCGATTCTTCGAAGTTCCAACGCGCGATCCACGACTCCCACCGAATCCCGAACCCCGAATCCCGAATCCCAATCCCGCGCCGCGTCGCGCCCCTGGCGCTCGCGGCGTCGCTCGTCATCGTCGTCGGCGGCGCGTTCGTGTATCAGGCGACCGATAAGTCGGCGCGCGTGCTCGCGGCCGAGCTCGTCGCCGACCACGCGAAGTGCTTCGCGATGAACGCGGCGCTCGGCACGCACCAGCGTGCGGCGGTCGTCGAGCAGTCGATGGCCGCCTCGTTCGACTGGCGGATGCACCTGCCCGCGGATCCCGAGCAAGCCGGGCTCGAGCTCGTCGGCGCGCGCCCGTGCCTCTACGGCGAAGGGAAGATCGCGCACATCATGTACAAGCACGAGGGCCATCCGGTATCGGTGTTCATGCTCCCCAATACCGCGCGCGCGCAAGAGCTCGTCGAAGTGCTCGGCCATGAAGCGGCGATCTGGTGCGCGAACAACCGGACCTTCGTCGTCGTCGCCCGCGAGCCGCGCCGCGAGGTCGAGCAGATTGCGTCGTTCGTGCAGGCGTCGCTGCATTAGGATCGTGTAGGGGGCTGTTCACATGCTTCGCTGGATCATCGCGGCTGCGAGCTGCCTGGCGCTCGCGATACTCACGCTGAACGCCGATCCCGATGCGTTGTTCCACGCGTCGGCGGCGCCGGCGGGCGCCGCGTGCCCGGCCAACGCGAAGCCGGCGAACTTGAACTTCACGCTGAAGGACGTCAACAACAAGGACGTGAAGCTCTCGTCGCTCGCGGGCAAGGTGATCCTGCTCGACTTCTGGGCGACCTGGTGCGGCCCCTGCAAGATCGAGATCCCGTGGTTCGTCGAGTTCCAGAACAAGTACGGCAAGAACGGCCTGCAGGTGGTCGGCGTGTCGGTGGACGACACGCTCGACAAGCTGCAGCCGTATGTCGCGAAGGCGAAGATGAACTACATCGTGCTGCAGGGGCTCGATCACGACGATCTGCAGGACGCGTTCGGGCCGATGTTCGGCATCCCGATTACGGCGGTGATCTCGCGCGACGGGAAGGTCTGCGCCAAGCACGTCGGTTTATCCTCGAAGGACGCCTTCGAGAACGAAATCAAATCGCTGCTCTAGGGTATAATCGCCTCGATGCTGAAGGGATTTACGCACGCGCGGCTCGCCTGCGGCTGCCGGATCGCGTTCCGCGAGGGCGTCGAGGGCAGCCCGGTGACGGTCGTCGTCGACGAGAAGTCGCCGGCCTGCACGCTGTCGCTCCACGTGCGCGATCTGCCGCTGTTCGACTACCGCGAGGCGCTGCGCCCGTCGACGCGCCTCGGGCCCCCCGAAGAAGAAGAGTTCGAGGAAGAGGGCTGACGAGTTCGGCGCGCGTGCCGCGCGCCGGCGAGCTGGGATAAAATCCGCAGGAAGATCGCCGGTCGCGAGAAGCGGCCGCCGGTCCCGTTTGCTTTCCCGTGACAATTGAGCCTTCGCCGGCCGCCGACCTCGGGCGGCTGCGCATCAACCGCGATAGCGCGCCGCGGCGGCGCTGGGTCCCGTGGGCCGTCCTGGTCGTGATCTGCGCGGCGGCGTACGCGGGGTATCCGGCGGCGCGCGCCTACGTCGCCCAGCGGCAGGCGCCGGAGGTCGAGATCGCGCGCGCGACGCAGATTGTCGCGAGCGCGGGCGGCGCGCCCGATTTGCCGGTGCTCGTCGCGAGCGGCTACGTCGTCGCGCGGCACAGCAGCGACGTCGGCGTGAAGAGCGGCGGCCGCATCGCGCGCCTCGCGTTCGAGGAAGGGACGCGCGTGCGCAAGGGCGCCGTGATCGCCGAGATCGAGCACGCCGACATCGAGGCGCTGCTCGAGGCGTCGCGCCGCGCCGTTGCCGAGGCCGAGGCGCAGCTCGCGCAGGCCATCGCCGCGCGCGACGAGGACGTCCGCAACCTCGAGCGGCAGCGCCAGCTGATCGCCGACGGGATCACGACGCGCGCGGCGTTGACCGCGGCGGACGCGTCGGCCGCCGTCTCCGCGGCGCGCGTGCGATCGGCCGACGCCGCCATCGCGTCGGCGCAGGCGCGCGTGCGCGTCGCCGAGGAGGCGCTCGAGAACACGAACGTCCGCGCGCCGTTCGACGGCGTCGTCATCAAGAAGCGCGCGGAGGTCGGCGAGACGGTGTCGCCCTTCGGCGTCGCCGGCCAGGCGACGCGCGAAGGCGGCGCGATAGCGACCATTGCGGATCTCGGCGAGCTCGAGGTGCAGACCGAGGTCAGCGAGAACAGCGTCGCGAAGCTCACGCCCGCGATGCCCGCCGAAGTGAAGCTGCAGGCCTATCAGGACCACGCGTACCGCGGCCGGCTGCGGCAGATCTTTCCGTCGGCCGATCGCGCGAAGTCGATCGTCGA